>Ga0233366_1000687_pt1 | contig 10692 bp, 14 predicted proteins | sample ElkDunMinimDraft_23_FD_191536 | JGI IMG/M metagenome (GOLD analysis project Ga0233366, IMG submission 191536) | Fecal eukaryotic communites from dung pellets of Tule Elk in California, USA - Elk Dung C4 | ecosystem: Host-associated > Mammals > Digestive system > Large intestine > Fecal | place...
GCGGCTGAGATATCGCTATTATGACATGAAAATGAGCGTAGAGGATGCAAGCAGTATCCTTCCTGAGGAGTTCCGCTGGATGGCGGCATCACTGGGCTGGTGTGCAAAGGCTGTTGACAGCGTTGCAGATCGTATCGCTTTCGACAGATTCAGGAATGACGATTTCGCCATCGGTGAAATATACAGGCTGAACAATTCTGATATTCTTTTCGATGATGCTATACTTTCGGGACTTATCACATCTTGCAGTTTCATCTACATCGGCTGGGATGATACGAATTATCCCACGTTTCAAGTCATTGACGGCGGCAGTGCTACGGGAATTATCGACCCTGTGACAAAAATGCTCACTGAGGGCTATGCGGTTCTGGAGCGTGACGAGCATGACAAACCTGTGCTTGAAGCGTACTTCCGTCCCTATCAGACCGACTATTATGTGAACGGCAGGCTTTCTCAGCAGTTCACACATAATGCGCCCTTTGCGCTTCTTGTACCGATAATCAACCGCCCCGATGCCAAGCGCCCGTTCGGGCATTCACGAATATCAAGGTCTTGCATGAATATAACACAGGATGTTCTCAGGACGTTCAGACGAATGAACGTATGCTCGGAATTTTACAGCTTCCCACAGAAATACATTCTCGGACTTTCGCCGACAGCAAAGTTCAACAAGAGAGCGGCGACTATCTCGTCATTCTTTGCGATAAGCGCCGATGATCGAGGCGAAAAGCCCACAGTCGGACAGTTCTCCGCTCAGAGTATGTCCCCATTCGTGGAGGCACTGAAAGCATACGCTTCCATATTTGCAGGTGAGACAGGTCTGACCATCGACGATCTGGGCTTTACAACAGCGAACCCTGCAAGCTATGACGCTATCAGGGCAAGTCATGAACAGCTCCGTCTGACAGCACGTAAAGCTCAGCGCACTTTCGGTGTGGGTTTCCTCAATGCAGGCTACCTCGCCGCCTGCATTCGTGACGGTATCGAATATGACCGCAGAGCGTTCGCTGATACTGTCCCCGAATGGCTTCCGATATTTGAGCCTGATTCTGCGGCCCTCGGTGCGGCGGGTGATGCGATACTGAAAATAAATCAGGCAGTTCCCGACTTCATGGGCGCTGACAACATCCACCGCATGACAGGTCTGGAGAGTGATGCACAGTGAACAGCGACGATCTCAGAAAGCTGATACAGCAGAAGATGGCCGCAAATCCCTCGCTCCGCTCCATAATGAAGCGTATACAGAGCGGCAATGCCACATTTAAGGATACCGCAGACTATTCCCGTATCTATTCGGAACTTCTCGGCAAGTGCCTATCGGAGAACGTCCTTGATCTGACCGACCGTGAAGCGGCGGCGGCTGATATTCTCCATGACAGCTTCGACCATACGAACAGCATCCTATCTCAGGTGCAGACCAACATCGACAAGAAGAACGGCATAAACATCCGCCCTCAGACTGTGGATTTTCCCCTTGAACGTGTTCTGATATTCAGCCATTCCCTTGTTGACCCGACAGTTGAGGACAGCGTTATTCAGCGCAGGGCAAGGAGTGGAACTGCGAATATCTCCATGTCGCATCATGATGATTATATGGAGACTAACGCTCGTTTCCGCAGTAAAGCAGGTCTGAAATGCTATATTACCCGTGAGACCGACGGCAAATGCTGTAAGTGGTGTACCGCCATAGCAGGGCGCTACGTCTACGGAGAAGAACCCCATGACGTTTACCGCAGGCATGACAACTGCGGCTGTTCCGTTATCTATGAGAACGGCAGGCAGAGACAGGATGTGTGGTCTAAGAGGACATGGGAGAAGCCGAAAGTCGGAGCCGGTGCTTCACCGCCTACAAAGTTCACTCCTGAGCAGGCGAGGACAATGGAACGGGAGAAAAAGTCACAGTACCAGGGACTTATTCAAAATCAGAATTATTCTATTTCTGCTAAGCAGAATTCCAATGCTTATTCAGTTGACCGCGATCTTGTTAATTCAAAAGCGTATCACGATAAATTTGAAGATTTAACACCGCATAAAGCTGCAAACGAGAGCATATATCAGCAATCAAAGCGGCTTCTTGAACATCGTGACGGACATTTTGAGGAAAGTTTGATAGTTATTGATTCAAGGACAGGAAAAGTAATTACTGACAATTTTGATAATACTGGAACAAAATATAAGACAGGTTTAACAGAAGAACAGTATAAACTTGTACAAGAACAAAAATCAAATTTTATTATGATGCACAATCATCCTGACAGTGTTCGCCCATCAGGAACAGATATAATTACTTTGTGGAAAGAAAAAAGAGCCGATGCATCAGTTATAGTCGGGCATGATGGAACAATATTTATGTTATCAGAAATAAATAGAAAAATTCCTATTGACAAAATTTATAATGAAGCGTATAATGAATTTATAGAAAAGGGATTTCCAAAAGAATTTGCTGCTATCAAAGCAACCGACAAATTATATGAAACTAATGCTTTTGTTTTAACTAAGAGGTGATAGAAATGAATGAAGAAAAGTATCTTATCCAAGATGATTCTTCTGAGCATTGGAAAACAGAGCACCCAGAAGAATTCTCAGAACTTGAGAAGAAATTTAATGAAATGTATGGAAACAATAAAGAAGACTAAACCGCCCAGCAATGAGCGGTTTTTTCATACCCAAATAACAGCAAATATCAACAAATAACATCAAAACAGCATTTGCGACCGACATAAGTGTCGGCGGCAAGTGCTATTTTTATACCCAATTTCAAGGAGGTGGGAGCATGGCAAAGCCGAATCTTCGTCCCGATCACAACGGCACTCAGAGAGCGCAGTTTGAATCCAACAAGAAGAAAATATATGCCTCGCAGACTGTCTGCGGTATCTGCGGCAAGCCTGTGGACTTCGGTCTGAAATTCCCACATCCGCTTTCGCCCTGCATAGATCACATCATCCCCGTTTCAAGGAACGGCCATCCCTCGGATATCAGCAATTTACAGCTTGCTCATATGTGCTGTAACCGTCAGAAATCCGACAAGCTGACCCCGAAACAGGAATTCGCAAAGGAAACGGAAGTCGTATCGAACCGCCTGCTTCCTCAGACCTTTGACTGGAAAATTATTTAGGGGGTATGGGGGAAAGCAATGCGTTTCAAGGCGGACGTCCCCCATTTAAAATCATGAGCGATAAGCGCCGTGGCAGGCAGGAACCGACAGTTTCGGTAGTCCTGCCCTATGCGGAATCCCTCGGCACGGAAGCCGTTGTGATCTACAACAGCTCCGACCGTAAAGCTCAGCCCTGGCAGGAACTGCTCCTCGAAGATATCATGGCGGTAAACGAGGACGGGCTGTGGGTGCATATGAAGTTCGGATGGAGCATCCCCCGACGAAACGGAAAGTCAGAACTTCTCATTATGCGCTCGGAATATGCAGTTTCCCACGATGAGCGTGTGCTGTATACCGCTCACCGAACCACAACATCCCACAATGCATGGGAAAAGGTCATTGAGAGACTCACAAAGGCGGGCTTCGTCGAGGGTGTGGACTTCAAGACTACCAAGCAGATGGGACTGGAGCATATCGAATGGCTCAAAGGCAGCGGAGTTATAAACTTCCGTACTCGTTCAAGCAAGGGCGGTCTGGGTGAGGGCTACGATCTGCTCATCATCGACGAGGCTCAGGAGTACACTGCCGATCAGGAGAGCGCTCTCAAATACGTTGTCACCGACAGCAGGAATCCGCAGACGCTTATGTGCGGTACGCCACCGACTGCCGTTTCTTCGGGTTCGGTGTTCCAGAAGTACAGGCAGAACACTCTCACAGGCAAGAACGAGGATTCGGGATGGGCTGAATGGTCTATACCTGAGCTGACCGACGCTCATGATCCTGAGCTGTGGTATGAGACGAATCCGTCACTGGGATATATCCTCAGCGAGCGTACTATCCGTGATGAGTTGGGCGACGATCAGGTAGATGATAACATCCAGCGTCTCGGCCTGTGGCTGACATACTCGCAGAAATCTGCTATCAGCCGCAAGGAGTGGGACAGCTTTATGATACAGAATTCCCCTGTACTTGCCGACAGCAATATCTTTTTCGGCATCAAATTCGCAAAGGCTACCGAAAATGTATCAATGGCGGCGGCGGTAAGAACTGCCGACGGTAAGATATTCGTCGAGGCTATCGACTGTCGTTCTGTCCGTGACGGCAACAGCTGGATGATCGCTTTTCTGCGGAATCCTCATGCTGTTCAGGCAGTTATAGACGGAGCAGGCAATCAGGAAATTCTCAGGCAGGAAATGGAAGATGCATCGGTGAAATGTACTGCTATCCTCCCGAAAGTTGAGGACGTTGTGCAGTCGAACGCACTTTTTGAAAAGAATTTATTTGAGGGCATCATCTGTCATCGGGGACAGCCTGCACTTGCTCAGGCGGCATCCAACTGCGAACACCGAGCTATCGGAAGCAGAGGCGGATACGGTTATACATCCATTCTGAAAGGCGCTGATGTGTCGCTTCTGGAAGCTGTATCTCTTGCTCACTGGGCCTGCGCCAACCATAAGGAAGTCAGGGAGCAGATAATCTATTACTAAGGAGGTAAACATGAGCGATATCGAAAAAATAAACAGGTTCACTCGCAGAGAGTTCACGGAGGATGAGCTGTATATTTTCCCTGTGAAGCTGTGCGACAATGCCATAGACCGTGACGGTGAGCGATTTTCCGACAAGGCGCTTGAAGAACTGAAAACGCTTTTTGTCGGAAAGACAGGCATTTTTGACCATGACCCACGTGCAGGCAATCAGGAAGCGAGGGTATTCGATACGGAGGTGATTTCCGAAAATAAGACCACTTCCGACGGCCGTCCTTACAAGTACCTGAAAGCAAAGGCATACATGGTGCGGAATGCCGCCAATCAGCCCCTTATCGACGAGATAGACGCAGGCATCAAAAAGGAAGTCAGCGTCGGCTGTTCAGCCCGTAAGAAGATATGCTCCGTATGCGGTGCGAATGTCTTTGAGCAGGGCTGTTCTCACGTTAAGGGCAAGGAGTACGGCGGAAAGCTGTGCCATTATATCGTTGATGATATCAATGATGCCTACGAATTCAGCTTTGTTGCTGTGCCTGCACAGATAAATGCAGGTGTTACAAAGAAATATATCCCGAAGGAGGAAAAATCAATGGATTTCACACCTATCAACACTCAGGAGGAACTGGATGCGGCTGTTAAAACTGCGGTAGATGCGGCAGTTGCCGAGACCGAAAAGAAGTTCAGCGGCTGGCTCTCTCCCGAATCTGCGGCTGTTCTCACGAAGGAGCGTGACGACCTCAGCGCCGAGAATACGGTCTGCAAGGCTAAGGTCATGAAGATGCAGATCGCCGCTGAAAACGGCATCCCTCTCGAACTTGCTGAGAACATGGCAGGCGATTCCGAGGAGGATATCCGCAAGGAGGCGCAGAAGTTTGCGAAATATCTCACTTCACGCAAGGTTCAGCCAACTCCTAAATCAACAGGCGATACGCCTTTCGCAAACTCAAAAAATAACGCTCAGCTTGAAATGCTGAGAGAACTCAGAAATAACTAAGGAGGAACAAATCATGGGAACTACTACTTCAACAGGTACACTTTTCAAGCCCGAACTTGTCACTGATATGTTCAGCAAGGTCAAGGGGCACTCCACACTTGCAAAGCTCTGCGGCTTTACCCCTGTTCCGTTTGCAGGTACTGACACATTCGTTTTCTCGATGGACGGTGAAGCATCCATCGTCGGTGAGGGCGGCAACAAGCCTGCCGGTAATGCTGAACTCGGCACTGTTACCATCAAGCCTATCAAGTTCGTTTATCAGCACAGAATAACCGATGAATTTGTGAAGATGTCCGAGGAAAAACAGCTTCCCTACCTTGATGCATTTTCCGACGGATTTGCAAAGAAGATGGCGAGAGCGCTGGATATTGCGGCTTTCCACGGTGTAAACCCTGCTGACAATGCCGCCTCAGCCATCGTAGGCAATAACTGCTTTGATACTGCGGTAACTTCCACTATCACATATGACTCTGCCGCTCCCGATGATAACATCGACAGCGCCGTTGCTCCCATCCAGACGGCTGACGGTATCGTGACAGGTATCGCAATGTCACCTGCCTTCGGCTCGGCTCTCGGCGCTATGAAAACAACCGATTCAAACCTTTCGATATATCCCGAATTCCGTTTCGGTGCAAATCCCGAAAACTTCGGCGGCATGGCCTGTGATATCAACAATACGGTCTCATTCGGCAACAGCCTTGACCGTGCCATCGTCGGAGACTTTGCAAATGCTTTCCGCTGGGGCTATGCCGAGAATGTGACATTTGAGACTATCGAATTCGGTGATCCTGACGGCCTCGGCGACCTCAAGCGCAAAAACCAGATCGTCCTCAGAGCCGAGTGCTTCGTGGGATGGGGCATCCTTGATGCGTCCTCATTCACACGTATCGTGGCAACAGCATGATCTACCGCAACAAGAAAAACGGCGCTGTTATAGATATCCCCTCCAAGCTGATATCGCCTGACTGGGAGGATATCAGCGGCAGTGCCGACAAGGAGGGCAAAGCAGATGAAAGCAGTGTACGCAAGCGTAAGCGACATAACAGCGCTGGGAATAAGTCTGCCAGCTCAGCAGCAGCAGGCGGCGGAGATACTGCTTGAAACCGCTTCGGCTAAGCTGAGGCTGGAAGCGGTAAAATACGGCTCTGATATAGATGATCTGATAGCCGATGAAAAGAACGGCGAGGACTATGGACTGACGGTGAAAAACATCGTTGTTCAAGCGGTGGTAAGGGCGCTGGATGCCATTTCCGACACCGCTCCTGCCGTTACTCAGGCTTCACAGTCCGCTCTGGGATACAGCGCATCCATGACTTATCTCAATGCAGGTCAGTCACTGTACTTTCTGCGGAATGAATTGAAAGAACTGGGGCTTTTCTGTCAGGTATACGGCGCTCTGGAGGTGTACGGAAGTGCAGATGATAAAGGGAACTGACATACAGCTCATAACCGAAAACGGTGCTGAAACCGTCAGCAATGTCCTTATCGGCGAACCGTCCGAGGCTGAACTCATCGGGCACAGGATACCTGCTTACACACTGGCGATACCTAAAACCGATGCACATGACTGGCTTGACAGGAAGGTGATATTCTTCGGAAACACCTTCCGCACCATCGGGCATCCTCAGCAGGGCATGGACGAAAATATCCCTCTCTGCTGGAATAAAAAGGTACGTGCCGAGCTTCTTCTCACCAACGGCAACTGCACAATCTACGAAAAGGACAGCTTGCAGAGACACAGCTATATGGGCGTTCTTATCAGCGACATCAGAGGCGAACATACGCTGAAAAACGGCGATCAGCAAAAGGGCGGACTGAAAGTATATATCTATGCGGTCAACTGCACAGACTACTATATCCCGAAAGCAGGAGATATTATCGTTCCGACGGACTGTCGGTTTGAATTTGATACCTCGGATCAGCAGTCGGCTTCGGAGAGTATGGCGGAATTCCGCAGAACAAACAAGGCTTTCGCTGTTGTGAAAGAGACTGCTCAGCATTATAACGGCAGACTGCCCGATATCGAGGTGAGCGCATGATACAGCCGAATAATATTATAATCAGCGTCGGCGGAATGAGGACTATGCTCCGCTGGAACAGAAATTTCGGAGCTTTGCAGACTGCAAGGTTCAGGGCGGCGCAGGCATATATCGACAGAGAATGTGTAAAGCGCATGACTCCTTTTGTTCCTGTTGCACTTCCGAAATACCGCAATGCAGGAAAACTGCTCCGCTCGGTGAAGATCGTTTCGCCGGGACGGATATATTTTCTTACAGATCACAGCAGATACGCATATTACATCCGCTCCAACCACAAACACGGCGGAAATCCACAGGGACAGCGCCTCTGGTTCGAGCCGATGAAACGTCAGCACAAGGGAGCGATACTACGTGGAGCGGCGGCAATTGCAGGAGGACGGGCAGGATGAACATAATCGAAGCAGTCAGGGCGCTCCTGTTAGAGTTCCCGAAAATAAGCGACGTTGTGGGAGAGGTGCATATAGATTTCACTGATCCCGAACCAACGAGCTACGGACTTTCATCAACTGACGATTCGCTGATAAAAGAGGACATTCTGGGCGATCAGCTGAGACAGCACACGTTCATGCTGTACACAACGTACAGTTCCATGAATGACTATGAGCGCCTTTCCAACAGCACCGCACTCACAGAGCTTGGCATCTGGCTGGGAAATCAGAAGAATGTTCCGACAGACAGCGGACGAATAACGAAAATAACCACAGGGAGCGGAATGCTCATTGCAGTTCCGCAGGAAAACGAATTTGACGGCGTACAGTATCAGTTACAGATAATTGCCGAATATACTCTGGAGGAGTGAAAAAATGAAGAAGATAGTATTTGACGAAGGATACAGAACATATCAGGTGGGCGACAGTGACCGTGTTATCAAAGTAAGGCTCGATCCCGATCTGATGAAGCGTCTCAGGGATGCCGAGGACGCAATATCAGGAATGAGTGAAAGGCTGGAAAATGCTTCTGCCGATGAGCTGACTGAGATCAGCAATGAGATAAAAGGGATCTTCAATGATGCATTCGGTACAGATGTCTGCACACCTGCCTTTGACGGAGCGAATATTTTCACTCTTGTTGACGAGGACAAAATGCTTTTCCAGTCATTCTTTGAAGCGTTCATCCCCATCCTGAAAGAGGATATTGAGGCGCTCACCAATAAAAATAAACAGCCTCGCCCCGAAGTGCAGGCATATCTGAAAAAGGAAAGCTCAATGCCCGACCTCAGCAAGCTCCCGCCTGAGAAGCTGGCGCTTTTAGAGCAGTTCCTGGCATGATAGGTCAGCTTCCGAGATACCTTGAAATAGGCGGAAAGGAATACCCTATCGACAGCGATTTCCGCACTATGCTGAATATCTATGCGGCTTTCAATGATCCTGAACTGACTGCTGAGGAACAATGCTTCATATGCGTCAATAACCTGTTTGAGGACTTTTCGGCGATCCCGCATGAGCATATTCAGGAGGCTGTTGAAAAGGCTTACTGGTTTGCAGGCGGCGGAGATATCCCCGAAGAAAACGTCAGCCCCGTGAAGATCATTGACTGGGAACAGGATGAGCGCATCATCTTCCCTGCTGTCAACAAAGCCGCAGGATATGAGACACGTTCCGTACCGTATATGCATTGGTGGACGTTTCTCGGACTTTTCGGCGAGATCGGCGAGGGCCTGCTGTCACAGGTATTGCATATCCGTCAGAAAAAAGCTAAAGGCAAAAAACTTGAAAAATGGGAACAGGAGTTCTGCCGTGACCACAGAGGCATGGTGGAGCTGAAAACCAAATACACCAAAGAAGAACTGGCAGAGCAAGAAAAACTCAAAGCTCTGCTTGATTAGGAGGAATTATCATGAGCGTAAAAGCTGAAAGAAAATATCTTGCACACTACATTGATGTGAATCCGCTGGGCGATCCGTCAAAGGCTGTGACAGACACCACAAATTATATCCGTCTCGGCAAAGACCTTGAGGAATACACAGAAAATCTCAATCCCGATGTAAGCACACAGAAGAATATCCTCGGCGAGAACAATGTCATTCATAACGGCTTCGATGTAAGCTCAGAAGTTGACCCGTTCTACGTCCGCCTTGACAATGACACACCTGAGGAGCTTGCCGAAAAGCTGATGTATATTGCAAACGAGCGTCTCACAGGCACAGGAACTCAGACAACAAAGGTCGATGTCCTTGTTGACAGCACAGGCAACGTTCTCTGGGCATACCGTGAGGATGTAGTCATTGCGCCAAGTTCCGTAGGCGGTGACACTTCGGGTGTGAAGATCCCGTTCAGCATCTACAATGACGGCGGCAGAGTCAAGGGTACATGGGATACATCCACAAAGACTTTCACTCCTGCATCAGATCAGCCTGATGACAGCGGTGACGGTGACAATCCCTGAAAGACAGTAAATAAGAGATGGGCGGAGTATATCCGCCCTTTTCTTGCAAAGGAAGTGAGATAAATGGCCGCAGACGGCTTTCTGAATTTTGATACACGGATAAATACAAGCGGATTCCAGACCGATACAAAGAAGATAGGCGGCGGACTTAAAGGCCTTATATCGCAGTTCCGTGGACTTGGTGCGGCTATTGCGGCGGCTTTCAGTGTAAGGGCTGTAACAGTTTTCGGAAAAAAACTCATAGAGACTGCCGCAGAAGTAAAAGCGGCTAATGCTCAGTTTGAGCAGACTTTCGGTACATTGCAGACTGCCGCCGAGGATGCCATGCAGAGAGTTGCGGATGCAAGCGGTATCATGGTGGAACGCCTGAAAAGTTCCGGCACGCAGATATATGCATTTGCAAAAGCTAACGGTATGGAATCGGTTCAGGCGCTTGACATGATGGAGGAAGCCTTGCAGGTCGCCGCAGACAGCGCCGCATACTATGACCGCTCGCTTGAAGAAACCACACAGACATTGCGTTCATTCCTCAAAGGCGCATATATGAACGATGCCGCTCTCGGTGTATCAGCTACGGAAACTACCAGAAATGCCGAGGCAATGAAGCTGTACGGCAAGTCATTCAGAGAGCTTTCGGAAGCTCAGAAACAGCTCACGCTCCTGCAAATGGTCAAGGATGCCAATGACCTTTCGGGA
>Ga0233366_1000688_pt1 | contig 10677 bp, 8 predicted proteins | sample ElkDunMinimDraft_23_FD_191536 | JGI IMG/M metagenome (GOLD analysis project Ga0233366, IMG submission 191536) | Fecal eukaryotic communites from dung pellets of Tule Elk in California, USA - Elk Dung C4 | ecosystem: Host-associated > Mammals > Digestive system > Large intestine > Fecal | place...
CCCCTGCCCCCGCGGCTGGCTTGCCCTGAAAGCAGACAGAAGAATGGAAGAGGCTGGAGAGGGCTGAAGACGGGATGGAAGTGACATTTGGGTTTTTGTCGGGAGCCTTTATGGGACGTACTTAGGAAATGCAGGGAGATTGGCCAATAGGATGTTACAGGATAGTACTGAAGAGATAGGTAGGGTGTAAGATCTTTGGTATGTACGGATTAGGTGAAGAGTTCCCCCTACCCGCCCCCGGTGCGGTTAAGAAACTTTCATCGAGCTGTGAGCTGACGTTGTAAAGTAAGGTGCTTTGTGCTTTTTGTCACAGACTCAGTGCAAAAGTTGCCCGTTAGCGAAATATAAGGATCAGGCTCCATATTGAGTTCCGTTGCTTGGAAGTTGGAGGTGATTGGAGTACCCAAAAATATATCAAATATCAAATAAGCAGGCTGACGACAATGAGTGAGGTCAAGACGTTCTGTTTCTGCTTGGCCTGCATGCTTCGCCGCGTTAAGCAGCTTGACTTGGGAGCGCAGCATGAGAAAGGTAGACCAACGAGTGCGAGGCATGCAAAGACAGGCAATGGGCCAATCTCATCAGCCTTTTTATTTTGTTTTAAGATGCAGCAAGCAGACCTGCAGGTCATAGGTGTTTCGAAACACATGTTGGCCCCCCCCAAACCTGCCGTCGCACAAAACGCAACACACACCTGAATTTCCCTTTTACATAGATACTATACATATGCCCGCTTCGAGTTTAGCACCATTTTCTGAGCCTCTTCCCTTCTTTCAGTCAAGACAAGGCCCAAACGTAGTGCTGTAAAACGTCGAGGCTGCGTGCAGGTCAGTGTGGTCTGGCCTTGTGTGGTGTGTTGCGCGTGACGATGTCTGCTGCAGTGACAAGTTCGACCTCGCCCGTCGTTTCAGCGCGATATTAACACAGCCGTGCTTGACTTGATTCCGTAGAGAGGAGTTGTTTGAAGATGGGAGATAGCTCAGAGAGACGGCCCGTGTTCAATCTTTATGGTCCGCCCCGGAAAAAGATCACGGCGCTTGCCAAGCGCGATGCCAATTTCATCGTGACTTGTCTAGTGATGTGGGTTGAAATATTTCATCACTGAAAATTTGTTAATTTTCCGGAAACTTTCTGAAAAAGAGTCAACCTTTCCGAAACCGCTATACAGAATAATAGAATAGTGGGTCACCTACTATATAGGACCGCTATATTTGACCGCTGGCAGGCCCTATCGGCCACCATAGGTGGGCGCCACGGGTGGCGGCACTAGCCACGAAATTCCGGAAATTTTCAAGAAAGTGAAAGGAAACGAAAAAGTCTTAGATTTTCAGAAAAACCACATCACTAGACTTGTCTAATAGTTGAATTCTTTGTCGATGATGCCCCGTTCAGATTTTACTCCCTACTCCGAGCAAATGATCTTCTGTAGACGGAACATCGGGAACAGAAGAGGCGGGAAGGATCTGATATGCTGATGTGTTGTTGCATAGAAGGAAAATCTGGAGAAACAAACAGGGCATCAAGCGAGATGATCGTTTCCGCCTTTCAGAGGGCAGAACTGCCTTGTTATTGGATGAAGATGCGATTTTAGCTGATGACAGTAGGTAAGACCTTGTGCTTGCCAAACCACGGGAGAGCACCAGATTGCGCCCAAAAACTGGCCAATCGCAGCTGTTTAGCATTGGATTAAAATTGTCAAGGAAGTGATGGGCTTTTTGGGGTGAGCTCTTCCAACTGGATGTGTGCGGTTATTGGCACCAGGTACCAAGACATCATGGATACTGGTCAGGCACGGCCCATCAGAGTGTGGACTGCTCCGGACGCTAAGGCAAGCTACTGGAGCCAACTGCCAGGAACAAATCTGTAGGTGACTACCGTACGAAGCTAGGTGTTGGCTAATATTATTTTATCCCGCTTGTATTTAAGGCTTTTTGAGTGTAGTTTATATATCTCCGAGTAAGGTCTATCAGGGCAGGAATAAACCTGCACTGGCCATGCACCTCTTCAACTTGCTAAGCGACGAATGACGATCTCATATCGCCCATGTGCCAGAAACACTTCACCTTGTGGCTGAAGGGTCCTTTCTGGGGCTGAAAGTAAAAGAAATCTTATCAAACTGCCGTTGATAGGTTGTTTGGCAGAACTGTCGAGTGTCGACTAGCAGAACTGAGTGACGAGGCACTGCGCTAGTGTTAACTGTCAGCATCAGGCAGTCATCTCACCGACCGGAAGTACCTGTACACTACGGTACCACCGCTGCCGGGCAAGCGGCTGCTTGGGCGAAGTAACCTTGAGCTCAAGACGGGGCTGTGCACATAATTGGGGTCTGGGCAGCGCCACTCATGATATTCGTCTGGCTTGCATTTTAGTGCACTTTGATGGTGCGTTGCTGCCGTCAAATGGTAAGCCGAGCTACAAGCCCAGAATGGCAGGGTATCGCGAGCGGGTTTGGTCCTACGGCGACAAGAGGAGAAGAAAAAAAAAATTCGAGGACGCGACCACGCCCGAGCTCGCATCGTAATTTTCCCAAAGTGGCGTCCCCCAACGGCTGAGACCACCCAAAGAAGGCTTAAATCTGACAAGCTTACCTGCTGCAGTTAGCAAAGAGTCTGTAACGATCGTATCGATAGGCATTGTGACAGCGGTTTGTCTTCGGGTAGTGTCGTTTCCCGCCTTGAGGGAGCTCTAACCCCCCGTACGGAATAGAGGTAGAGGCAGAGAAAGGCTGGCATCGAGAGAAAGCTGGCGTGCCTTGGTGTCTGGAGCGACAAAGAACCCAGATGCGCATCATGCTGTACGCACCATGCAGTAGCGGGAACGCTTCAAGGCATATCGACGTATTCGTAGCCGTAGAGCCCCACAGCCACAACCCATCGCTATCGGCTCATTGGCCGCATATTCGTCCTCTGGGCGATACCTTACTATTTCTGCATTGTGTAACCGGTTTGGTGCCCCCCTTCGCCTACCTGCCACCTACGAGACGAGAGTGCGACCTCTGGTCTACCACAAGCTCAATCGATAATAGGTGATGAGGTGCGGCTCACAACATGCTGCAAGTGTGTTCGTGAGGATAGTGTTGCGGTAATGTCTGGCAAAGACGAATGCGGCTGGGCGGTGAATCAAGCAGGCGGCGCTTGGACTGCACTGTTATGCCAGAGGACGAGACTTGGAGCTCCGTTGTTGATAACGTCTGATAAATTCGGCCACATAGGTACAAAAAAGTTAACAGCCATTAACGTATAGGACGGTCGCTCCAATACGTAGGCAGAGCCTCAGTTTCGAGTTTGGCCAGCCGAACTACGTTATCGCCAACAAGGAAAGCTTGACAAACAGCATCCATCTTCTTTGTTGGTTATAACAGGCTCTGCGTTGCGTGTGCTGTTCCCGGACCATCGTTTCAAGCATAGTACGACTATGGGGCGGAAACTGCTGGTTTATGGATTATTCTACAGACAGAAACGCGTGGTTGTGCGAGTCCCTCTATGAAGAAATCGAAGATAGGCTGCTTTCCATTCTTTCTCTTCTGCCTGCTTCAGGGCCTTATAGTATGGCAATATGGCTGGCATGACAGAGGTGAATCCGCAGCTCGTCGCCGGCGTGCAGCGAAACCCTGAGGACGGATTTGATCGACAAAACGCCGTCTTGAAGAAGGAAAAGAGCCGTTCACGCTGTGTGGGCGTTTCGTAGCAAGGCTTTTTCGCGCCGCGAAGACCATGCCGTACCTGGCTTGGTGTGGAAACTGGGGTCGCATCTGAAAAATACCTTTCGTACCCCGTACAAATTTTACGACCGCATGTTGAGCTTGCGTGCGGCGTAAAGTGGACTACGGGATACCTAGGTAGTTGACCAAGGCAAACGTCGAGGCGATCAACTTGTGAAGGAACTGGCTGTTGCCGTCAATCTGGCCGCTCTTCACCAATTCTACTCCAGTACGGGGTACTGACTTCGTGCCTGGTAATGTCATTAGGTCCTGCGCTTGCACTGCTTTCAACCGCTTGCACCACTCAATCAACTCCTGCAAGAAAACTTCACCTCTCTTTGTGCAACTTCCAACTTGATTCGCACTCGCATCGCAGCAGCAGGCCCTTGTAACCTTGTAACGTCAGCGTGCCTTGTTTGGTGCGGGAAATTTGTTACCCCAAAGCGACAAGCGCCAACAATTGATCGCAGCCTGGGTCCAAGGTCCCTCTGCCCTGAGAACCCCCCAAATCTCGCAGCGATCCCTGGTGTGCAGCGCAGCCCCCCAGTCCCAACCCTGCATATCCAGCCCAGCAGCCTGTTCGCTGCGGGTATTGGCACTGACTGGCAGAACGCGGTCCCAATCCCCCCTTTTTCTGGGTTCGATTCTTCCCTCTGGTTTCATCGACAGCTACCTCGACTTTCAGCACGTCCCTCCTTGCGCACCTATCTTTCCCGCCCTCCTGTCGTGTGGTTGTCATTCGACCCTAATTTCCTCCTTCCTCCTCTTCTCTTTCCCCCCCCTCTCTCCTCCCTCAGTCCCTCCTTCCTGTCCTCACTCCGCCCTTGATTGCGACCGTTCGACGTTGGAACGTGCTGGGTCGAAGTACAATTCGACTGCACATCCTGATCCACGTCGCCCTCGACTTCGCAACAACTCTCCCTCGAGTCTTGTTGCCGTGTCCCCCACGCCGCCTTGGGTCAATTCGCCAGCAATCGAAGCTTAGAAGGTCCTCGCTCTTACACCTACCTCGTCTCCCTTGCTTCGCCAATCCTGATCTATTGAAGGTCTCCGTCCTGTACTTTGCTTGGTCGATACGATGTCGCTCTTTACGTGGTGCAGCCGTCGAGCGGGAGGGCTGGCCATGTTGGCCACCATCCTACTCTCATACTGGGTTATCTCGAGCGAACTCCAGACTCAACGACTTGGTGACAAGTATGTGGCAACCGACAGCCTCAGCGCCCCGACCTACGACCCTGAAGGTGCTGGCTACTTGGTGCCCATCTTTGCCTACTACTGCCTGCTCATCCACTTCCTCGTCTTCATGTTCCCGCTTCGCTCTTGTTATGCAGTGTGGAGCATTACCAGGACACTGCAGAAGATGGCTCGCAACAAGTCTCTGAAGGATTTCAAGTTTGGCCACCGCCGTCGCGGTTCCTCTACCTCCTTGTCGAGCTCTGAGACCCTAACCTCCTCACGGGAACTGGGCTCGTCTTCGAGCAGCGAAGCCGGCGATCTTACCGACCCTGAGTACTATCCCGCCGACGATATCGCTCCTGATCGCATTATTCATGCCATTGTCATCCCCAACTACAAGGAGGAAAACGACACCCTCAGAGAGACCTTGGAGGTCCTCGCTTCGCACCCTCAAGCCCGCAACACCTACGATGTGAGTTTTTCCCGGAAGTCTCAATTAGCCTCCAGTATTGAGTGCTGGGCGGGCAATAGTGCCCGTCTTTGGATATCCGGCGAGGTCCATTTACTAACGCGCATATCAGATTTACCTTGGTATGGAACAAAGAGAGCACAACGCGGAGATGAAGGCCACTCGCCTGGTCAACGAGTTCTCTAAGAAGTTCCGTTCAATTGACTTCACCGTCCACCCCTCCGACATCCCGGGCGAAGTTGCCGGCAAGGGCAGCAATGTTGCTTGGGCAGCCCGCAAGCTGAGCGAGAAGTACATGATCAACCAGCGCAAGGATGTGATCGTTACTGGAATTGATGGTATGTGCTTGGTCGGGGAGCAACGGCTCCTATCTCATTCATCCATGATATCTTATGCTGACATTCCCTGTCTGATATAGCCGATAGTCACCTCTCCTCCAACTATTTTGGCCTCGTCACCACCATGCATATGGCCTATCCCGAGACTGCTACTACGACACTCTATTCTGCCCCGATCATCTTCGACCGCAATGCGCACAACGTGCCCGCGATTGTCCGTGTCGCTGATATCCTCTGGTCCGCTGCTGGTATGTCCGGTCTGTACAAGGGCTCCACAATTGCTCCTCCAACATCTGTCTACTCTCTTCCCCTTGAGCTGGTGGATAGAGTCGGTGGCTGGGATTGCGACTCTGAAGCTATTGGCGAGGATCTGCATATGTACCTGAAGTGCTTCTTCGCCCTCAATGGAAACCTGACTGTCCGGACCGTCATGGCTCCTGTCAGCCAGAGCAATGTCACTGGAGGTGGCCGCGGTAAGGGCATTCCAGGCATCATCACCGATATGCGCGCCCGATACAAGCAGGCTCTGCGCCACATGTGGGGTGCTCTGGATACTGGCTATGCTCTCCGGAAGGTTGTTGAGGTCTGGCAAGAGAGAAAGCACACTACGAGGGCATTCCGACCTCTCCACACCTCCGCTTTGTAAGTGTATTCGCACCACGAAGTTGTCCATTGACTATGATGGCTAATGCGAATGTTTCAGGAACGATGACTCCGAGTCCTACATCCCCGAACAGATTGACAGCGCTGATCCTGAAGCGATTCCCGAAAGCGGCATCTTCTCTGACGTGGTTACCGACACCATGAAGGGCCCCAACTATGAGCGCATCATCTACTTGTTCCACCGTCTGTTCGAAGCCCACTTCCTTCCGGTGCAGATGACGATTCTCGTTGTTACTTCAACACTTTTCATCTGGGCGACGGAGGGAACTGAAGATGTGCACAGAATCGGCTGGATCTTCCCGATCTGCAATGTCCTTCGGACTCTTGGTTTCCTTGAGGTTGCAGTCTACCTCTTCCTCTACGAGAATTTCCACCGGACTTGTGTTGAGAACCGCGAAAAGGAAATGAGCGATGCTGGACTTACCAAGGGCATGCATTTCTCCAGCCGAAACATCAAGACCAATCTCATCGACTATGTGATGGTTCCGCTGGTTGCTCCCATCTTCGGCTCGATTCCTTGCGCCCAAGCACAAATATGTCATTTCTGGACATTGGATCTGGTATACACCGTGAGCAAGAAGGTGACTCGACGAAGAGGGAAATCATTGTCGGCCGAGGCAATGGTATAATACGATACGAAAATTGTTCTTGTTTATTATTCCACGGTTTTTACTTTTTTCCGCCCAACGTTTCCGATTTCAGCGCGGCCTTATTCAGCGGACGAGCAATACCGGATGCACAACATGGGCCACTATAATTATTCGATTCTCAGACACCATTTATACGAAACTCAGTGATCGGTAGACGGCCTGTTTAATTCCGTCGGTTTGCGCACTTCATTTCTGGCGCTTGGTACGGGTACAACAATGCCCAAATTTTGTCACGGCGCACGTATGTAAATAAAGAGGACATGATGTTGATATGCATGGCATGGCATCGGCATTTGGCATCTAGACACGGGGTTCGATTTTTCTTGTTTTGTCTGTTTGCTTGCTTTGGGGCTTTACCGGAGTTCTTGGAGCAAGAGAGAGATACATTATACCGCAGGGGGGACATCAAGGGTTGAAATGATATCCCGCCTGCTGGCACCATTCGCTTACACAATAAAGAGAGGGGAAAATAAGGGACGACAGGAAATGATGTTATACCGGATCAAGGAGGTGGACCAATAACGGGCAAACGGCTGGAATCGGAAGGACTGATGACGGACATTACGCCTCCTATTTCGTCTCATCTTCTCCCCAATGGGTCGCCCAGCAAGGACGAAAATCACGAACGAGCGGACGGGCACACGGGTCTCCGTGGTTGAGGACTGGGACCAGGACCAAGGGCGGCCAGACACATAACCACTAATAACTTCTAGCCCTTAATATCTAATAATCACATGTATGTACATAACGACGGATGGAGCGCGAATGGCTTCGGCTCCGGTGCGCGGATGACGCAGGGAAAAAGGGTTTTGGAATAAAACCGGTACAACGACGGACGAGCACAAGGCCAGGACCACGACGAGACCAGTGAGCAAAGCATGCCAGTCGCCTACAAGCAGCATGAGACAGCACCATCCAGAAAACAGATGTATACTCTGCATTTTCTCTCTATGTTACAAGAGAGCGATTAGCATATCTATGCAGCATTGGTTGGGCGTCTATTGTCATGGAGGGGGAGAGGAGTGGAGGACCAAAGGAAAGAAATGAATAAAAACACACGCTCGCTTATGGCAAACCTACCTATCTACCTTTGCAACTCTCTTCTGCACCTTGGTGATGCCATACGCGATTATGCGGTAGGTTTTGGGAGGCCTCGTTGGATATCAATCAATCACAGAGAGCGATAGAATGCCGGTATTCACCTATACAACTGGATTCGTGGAGTACGCATCGGGGGAGAATCTTACAACCCCGGCCGGCAGGCGGGTAGACGGGACGGTTTCATTCAACTAGAGAAAGCATTCGGCTTTCAATGGTCAAGCCGATGCAGGAAAACGGGTTTCGGATGTCGCTTCTCGGGCACGTCGCCAAGAGGTGCACTGCCTGCCTTGGGTTTCCATGAGACGGACTCAGACGTGTCGGTGAGTTGTCAGGCGCTTTTTCTAACGTTGCTTGGAGTCCAGGATGTGTCAATGTGTCAATGCAACAAAACCAACGACAACGATAACCTAAGGTAACCTAAGATCAGTACCTAACCGAAGAAAGACCACTACAACCGTCGTTTCGGGATCATTTTATGTAGCAACCTAATACTACCATATTACATCAACCAACGGTAGTTCATAAAACAAAGAGGACGCGTAACGTGTGTGGGGAACGGTGAGAAGTAGAGATGTGATCGTGGCCCTCCCGCGGAGAATATATGCATTAGCTTTTATAAAACTAGCTGCAGGTTGGTTTACGCTTTACTGGTTGGAGAGTGATGTAAACATCCAAAAGTGTATCTAAGGTAGTAGTTGAGTAGGCGAAAGGAGCTTACCTGTTGTTTGGGGAGAGGAGTTTTGGAGAAAACTGGTGTTACAGAAGTTCGGTGCATATTCAATAAGGGATGTCTTTGTACTACTACAATGGGAGTTATATTCTCCACTTACGTATGGCATAGGACATACGTATGTCCAGGCTTCGAAACCAAGACGCTACTACTGCAGTTGAATGGATGGTGATGACGTTGGGTTCTTTTCGACGTTCATGCCCTTGAGGCGCGGTGAAGCTCGGTGGGGGTTAGTTAGATGGGGGAAAAGGCTTACGACACCAAGTTACATTCTTCTATGATTCTTCCCCCACACGTGGTTTAGTCTTACTGTACCAAATGTCGTTGGCTCTGAGTTTGGGCTTTTCCTTCTAGGATGAATGTGTTGCCAAGCGTCAAGATTGTTTTCGAGATGTGTGACTTTGTATCCCATGTTTTTAGCTTTTCTTGCTTCTTTTATTTTCTCTCTCCCTGTTTGGCCTGGAGATACCTCATCAGCAATGGAACTTGAGCAGTTGACAACGAAATGGACCTTGAATGGGGCCAACTGGAGTTACGGGAATAACGTCGAATTATCTCATGTTTTTTTTGCCGCCATGAATCCCTTCACTGCCTCGATGGATTCGTGATCAACCTATGTTGCTGACCTACCTGACCTTACTGTTGCAAGTCTTGAATGATGATCTGTATGAGAAGGTGTGGGGGTGAGGTGTGGCTGTGAAGGGTCCTTCCAACTGCCTCAGTCGAGTTTATTGTAAAATGGTAAGTTACAGTATATCTTTTACACATGAGAAGGTTAGAACGGCTTCACGGCATCGCGGCACGCTCCCAGCTCGGCGGTGCCAACGCGGTGACGTCGGCAGCTGAAGTGGTGTCGAGTCCGGGACGGCATCTACCTTACCCTACCTTACCTAGGCCGTAAGCTTGCGAGCGGTAGCATCAGGCAGCTACAATTTGCAGCGCATCCATTGGGCTGAGTGGATATGTTACTTCTATGCAGTTCATCCTGTTTTTATAACAGCGATACGGCGGGCGTATAGCAGTCCGGATTGAATGCGCATGAATTTGGGATGGTCTAGCATGTGATTATGTATCCTTTTCCATCTCGAGAGAACCCAATTAGAATTGAAAATGAGGGGTTGACGCGGATGGAAATATGAAACATGCAGCAAGAGAAGTCAGGAGGCGGGGAGGGGCGTTGACAGATAGGGCTGACATCGGAAGGAGCAACTTGACCTTGATAAACCCCTAAATCATCTCCCAAGAAATCAGATAAGCAAAACTTGCAAATTGCACCAAACAAATAGTGACTGCAAATTCTGCGCGGGCAGTTTTGTGTTAATATTTAATTGTTTGACGACGAATCTAGTCTCCGCATACAAGCGCAGGAAATGGCGGAAACAAGTAGCGGCCGCTTTGGTACGGAGTATAAGTGGGAGACCTCCTCCCTTTCTTACGTGTCATCACGCTTACCAAGGTACTGGTCAAGGGGTCATGAAAAGAAAGAAAAAAACATTAGAATATTTGGTATCTTCCGGACCCGTTCGGTGCAACACCGACCATCGGTGATTCAGACGCTGCTATGTTCCGAGGGCACTCGGGAGTTGGACCTGGCGGGAGCCAATCAGCGGTGAAGGTTCTCACCTTTGCAGCTTTGCTCATCCGCGAGCCAGAGACTCGGTACGGGCCGACGCCCGGCAGTCTGGCTCTATACTCCCGTAGACCCGTCTGGATTCGGCAGGATAAATGATGGTTCCACTATAGAGACGGAACCGTCTGTTGCCCATATGACTTTCACTGCTGAGAATGAATTATCCGCAATGGCGTATAAGATGGACATCTTTACCTGGATGTCAGGTATCTGTTTTCGT
>Ga0233366_1000691_pt1 | contig 10642 bp, 11 predicted proteins | sample ElkDunMinimDraft_23_FD_191536 | JGI IMG/M metagenome (GOLD analysis project Ga0233366, IMG submission 191536) | Fecal eukaryotic communites from dung pellets of Tule Elk in California, USA - Elk Dung C4 | ecosystem: Host-associated > Mammals > Digestive system > Large intestine > Fecal | place...
GTGCGTCCTCTCGTACGGCCAGGAATCGAGGGAATCGTAACAATAGTCGAACTCGTACGAGTCCAGGTAGCTGGCGGACGTGTAGTAGGCGGCCAGCGTGAAGACGTAGGCCACCCGGGAGGCTAGCAGGGCGAACGAGCAGAGCCACAGGATGACCAGGAGAACGTCGATGCCCAGGATGGCCCAGTAGTTGTAGATGATGGGAGCGGCGTGCTCGCATACGAGGCGGTATGTCGATGCGATGAGGGTCATGATGCCCTGGTCATGGAGGAAGGGAGGGGGTTGGACTGCGAGTGAGCTTGGGTGTTGATCATAAAGGGGTTCTTTGGTTTGATGAAATCAACCTACCACCGCGAGAATGAAGACATCGCCATCAAAGGCAAACCACCAGATGCCGTAAGCCGCGAGGGCGATGACAATGACAGACAAAACAAGTTGGATGTATCGGATGGCAATGAACCCTTTAGGGAAAAGGGGAACATGCTGTTTCCCCGCTGGCCTTTCGGCCGGATACTTGGATGTGTTCATGGGCTCGGGTTGTCAACAATCTTATCTGATCTGACAACGTAAAGAATTCCTAACTCTATACAAAGTTATGAGATCAAGGAGATGAATTCCCTCGAAGGCTTATACGGGATCAGACCCTTGGAGTTTCGGGAGGGGGGGCTGTCCCTACGAAGCAGAAACCACGAGGAGTGCAAAGTCGCCCTCCTCACTCAGCCTGCTCAATGCCTGGCTGATCCAGTACTTATGTACCAGAAACTTGAAGCTCTCAACGCCACGATCCATGCTCTTCTGCCCCCCTCGCCCATGGTCCAAGAGCCTGTCCACACCTTGGCGACGGTCAGCCGCATGCCCAGACCTGTATAAGTCGAGAAAGGACGAATCAACAATGGTCATTCTTCAATAGTTTGCACAGTTTCTTCCACCCACAAGGCTGTGGCACCTGACCTTCGGGATAGCCAGACACAAAGGGCCATGATCTAAGAGTGCCAAGCTCAAGTGTGTTTGGGAGGGAAAGGACCTCCAACACCCTCTCCATTCCTCAGCCGCAAACTTCACCAATCAGTTTGTGGCATACGCGAGTTTGCTTGAGCCACTTACCAGACCTTGAGATATTTCGTGAAACTCGTCATGTTCCTCTCACTTCCCACAGCTAACCATCGTATCAGTTTCTTCACCGCTGCTACCCTTTACAAATAAAACCAAAGATTTGATAGGGGAGGGAGCAGAACACAGCCACATACAAACGAGATGTAAGGATGTTAAAAGTCTCTCTTGTCTTCTCTCTTCGAACGGACTACACTAAGATATACAAGTCTCCGTCTCCATCACCAACCAACCCGTCCTTCGTATCTCCCTTCTCTTTTCTTCTTCATCTGTTCCTTTTTCAAGATCCTTATTACAACAACAAAAAACCCAACTCCACTAGTATTTTCTCTAGACACTATCAAAAACAGGACAGACTCCTCAGAGGGCTTCTTCTCCTTCTCGTCTTCAATGTGTTGAATAACAAATCCCTCGTCCGTCACAAAACAGCCAGCCTCTTTAAGGGGCAAGGCATGTGGGAAAAAGCCAAAAAAAAAAAGATAAAAAGGGAGGCTATGATGGGTATCAAAGCAGAAAGTGGTGCGTGTTCAAACAAGAAAGGTAATAAGAGAAACAGAACAAAAACAATGCTTCGTGTAACATGAATATTTATCGCGAGCGGGAGTCCTCCAACACCCATCCCAGCTCAGAAACCTCTTCTTTCCCCAAAGCCGCATGAATCCATATGATTAATAGTATGAACCAGCCGTCGTGTGCGTTGTCCATTCATAAGACAGAGTAATAATTAGTGTGTGTGTAATCATGAAAAATCATCAGCGCCGTCATTCATGACCAGTTGATCCACTCGCTGGACGAGCTCCTTCGTCTCCCGGGCAATTTCGAACGCGATCGGTGGGAGAGTCTGCGTCCACATGCGCCACTCCCGGTCCGCAGTCTCCTTGCCCTCGGCTGCGAGGTCCATGCCGTGCTTGCCGGCCTCGAGCAGCCGCTCGCGGCAGGTTGCGAGCTGTCGGACATCGTCGCTGCCGTTAGGTCCGGCGGCAGACTCGGTCTGTCTGACCACTTGTCCGACAACATCGCTGATCGCGTTGATCTCGTCCGTTATTTGGTTGATATTGCCGTCATTGCGGATCAGCTGAACAAGGTTCTGTATTGTCGCGACAAGAGTGTCGGTTTGGCCTTCGAGGAAGTTCTTCAGGTCCTCAGTACGCGTATCTGGTTGGCGCATGCCATAGCCTCCATTAAGAGGCCGTGGCTGGTTGTTCATATAGTCCGCGCCATTGCCATTGGCCATTCCATTTGAATAGGCCTGGTTCGAATACGACTCGCGGGGTGAGTTGATGGGACTGTAGGAAGACGAGTCTAAGCTCGCCCTGATCCCACCAAGCCCCTGGAATGGGGGAGGCGGTGGCAAAGAAACCTTAGCCGTCGAGGTTGCTGTAGAGTTTATGCTTTGATGTTTACTATTTGGCGAGAAAAAGCCCGTCGAATCGACCGGGGTTATTGTGCCATCATCGTCATCCTCCAGCTCACCCGCCGGGGTTGACCGGATCTTAACGGTCCGTAGCAGTTCGACAACTGCGGCCACCAAGTGGGATGCTGCCGCATCCAGCAATGAGACTGGGGATATGCCGGCCGCGCTTGCAAAATTCTTGGAAGCGGTGATGAGATTGTTGGCCGTGGAGGACACTCGAGACTTGAGTTTTGCCTGTTGTTGCTTCACTTCTTCGCTTCTGGGCGCGGCGTCGATATCCTTAGTAATCCGACGGACGCTGACCACAACTGCCTTCATAGAGTCAATTACTTGCTCCGGGTTGTCGACCCTTGCCCGTTGGAGAAGCTCATCGATGGCGATTTGGAACTTGGTGACGTGGACATCCTTGACCAGCCCATTTTCTTCAGTAAAGCCCTTCTCCCGCACGTATTTTCCGGCGTCCTGATCGATGGTGAGACCCATAGACGAAGCCCGCATGTTGCGCAACTGTGTCTTGGTGCGCGCATAACGGTTTCGCCAGTCCCGCACTTCCTTCTCGAGGGACTCGATTGTTTGCTCCAGCTCAGTTTGCCTTTCCCAAGAAGCTCCACTTTGCTGTGAAAGCATCCTCATCTCGCGCAAGAATTCTTGCGCCTCGCGTCGAACTTCCTCAGTCACCTCCTGCTGTTCTTGCAGCGCAATACGCAGCTCCTGGTTCTCTCTCTCCAACTCTTGATTCGGAGGAGCGTTCGAGTTTCTGCTGGCGCTAAGAGAGGCTTGCCGGGTCGCCTCGCGGCTTTCGTCGAGCTGCTCCTGGAGCAATCGTGTTTCGCTCTCATGCTCAACTCGGACACGCTCCAGTTCCCTCTCCAAAGAATCATTGAGCTCTTGGGCCTGTGCTAGCTTGGTTTCTAGAGTGAGTCGCATCTCGTCCCATTCCTCTTTCTCGGCACTGGCAGCGTTCTCTCTTGAGCGTTCTTTGTCCAGAATACCAGCGAGTTCTTCGTCTTTCTTTCTCATGGCATCCTCCATTGTGTCGAGCTTCTCTTGCAGCTCCTTCATTTGCTGTTCGTAATCTTCCACGAGCTTCTTATCGGCCTGTATAAAGTTAGACATACGTCACGAGCGGAGTTAACGCCACAGAAACCACATACCTCGGCTGGCCCTTCGCTCCGCTTGCTTTCCTGGTCAGTCGATATCCTCCCCAAACCATATGGATCTGACTCGTCGTTTGTGGGACTCATAAGCGTGGCGGCGTCGTCGTCCTCTTCCACCATTGTGCTCTTGTTGGGGACAATTGTGTTACTCTGGAACTGTTTAGGCATGGGCCGGCCATATTCGGCATTGGGCGGCAAGCTGGGAGAAGGTGGCACGCCAAACCCGCCATTTATCGGAGGAGGCGGACCGTTTCTCGCGCTTCGTATGGAACTGGCTTCTGACGGACGCCTGCGACTCTGCCCTCTAGGCGGAAACCCACTCATTCCGCTCATCCCACTCAGCGGTGTCTGCGACCGGCCGCCAGGCGACCCTCGAATTGACATTGGGCTTCCAACACGTGGAACATCTGGGCCTGCAAACCGGGGATAGCGCCTTTCAAGCTCGCAAAACACATCGGTAGCGAGGTCGCGAAACCGCGGGGGGCCGAGCGAGGACAGCTTTTGTCGAGCCTGGTTTCGTTTAGGGTGAAAATTCTCCTCTGGCAACAAATAATCAGGAGGACCAGTTCCTGGGGGGGCGTTGGGGGGTCGCCTCGCGGCCTGCTCGCGACGCTTCAATTCGTCGTATACATCGGTGCTCAACTCGAGGAACTGCACCCCAGTAAGACGCTGCAGCTTGTCGCGAGCCTTGTTTGGGGGAGGCTTGGGATTGCCGTCGCGCGACGTGGCAGAGAGATATCGCTTGAGCGAGACATAGTGTTCGGCAAGTACAAGTTCTTGATTTTCAGACTGGCTTTGACTCCTTCCGCTCTCGCTCCTCGCATAAAGATTCGTCCCAGAGCTGGAGCGGCCGACAGAAGGCGGCGGGGAGGGCCCGCCGACACTCCTAGGCCCCGGAGGGAAGCTCCCGTTCATCGCCTTGGCAGATCCGGCAGAGTCTGGCGGTGTGGTTATTTGGCCTCGGTTGTTCGGTAAAGGTGAGTCAGTGTCGATGGTTGGATATGACCACTCGCTGCCGCCTACTGAGACTGGTGACAGTGGTGCATTGCGGCCATTCATGGTAGTATTCAGAGTTCGTGGGGTGGTCAAAGCAATCGGAGCAGGCGCCGGGCGAGGAGGCCTTAAAAGATCCTGAGAGTTGACGGTCGATGCTCTCCGGGAAACGCGATCAACCGGGCCCAAGCTCGCTATATGAAGCTTTAAGCCCAGTGACAAGACTCGGAAAACCTCGATTCGATGTCGCAGCGTTGCTGTATTCGCAGCACTTCAGCTGATAACAAAGAAGGGGGTTGATTGCAGCGCGGCGTGGACGGTAACGGTGTTGCGGCGCTGTGGCTGGTCGACTGCTCAGTTGCTGTTACAGCATGAAACGCAAAGGCTGGCGACGGTCCCCCCCTTCGACGACAGGAATTGAAAGGTAGATATGGTTCTGCGGCGAGGAGTGCCAGTTCCTGCTGCCAATGGTCCGAATTATACAATTGGAATGTTTGAGAATGGGTTGTTCGAGGTACAGCGGTCTGATGTTTTGGAGGCTCCTGCTGTTGTCAGTCAGTTAGCGGCTTGAATGGAGCTGTACCACTTGCAGTGGGAAGGTATGTACCTGTACCTACCCGTACAGGCTACGGTACTGTAGTTTGCGCCGGGTCCTGCTGCAGTGCTATCGACCTAGATCCAGCGGCGAAGCAAAAGTGCGATGCGTGCAACAGCAAGAGGCAAAGGAAGAGCTTCTCTCTAGAGTAAGGACTGAGAAGCGTGTTGTGCGTTGCTGTGTGCTCTGCTTATCGGTGTGCGCTTTCAGTTTCTCCCGTCCAGAATGAGATGAATGGGAGCGGCAAATGAACTCTCCCAGGGCCCCCTGAATCTTTGATTTCCCGATTGATCAAGGAGACGGCCGCCGGGTTGAGGTGGCGATTGGGGCTGGCTTCCTGCAGCTGCCAGGGGACCTCAACTGCAGTTTCCTTTCCAGTGGATAGTCGCGCGCTACGGCAGGTACACGTACTTACAAGCGGACCGGTCCAGCGATGTGACATGGGTACAACCTTTCATTAACTGCCAATTACAGCCCGCCGTGGGTGCGTAGTAATGAACAGTCGAAAAAGCTTCCATCGCGAACCTATGAAACATTCAACTGGCTCAACTATTTGTCCTTGGCAGCGGGAAAGGAACTTGGACCTTTCCCTCTTTTGCTCAGAGACACCTATCACATAAAGACGCGCGCCGTAAGGTATTGAGGGCATTCCTAAGGAATCGAGTAAACATACTGGAATTGGTGGAGAATTCAGGTGACATTGGCAGAAAATCGCAAGGGATCGGTCCCTGACTCCCTTGACCGTGTTTAATTGCTGACCTCCATCCACCGCAATGCCCATCAATGTTGCCCGGAATGGGGTGGGTTCGCAGTTTTGTGAATCCAGCTGCCACGCAATGCCGCCAAGTGGTCCGCCCCCTTTTGGGCATTTGTAAACTTGCGGAGAACGGCGCGGGACGTGATTACGGAGGAGGATTCAGATATGCTGAGATGTTATACGTAGGTATGGGCTGTTATTCTTACCTAAGTATCCGTTGACCTAGTTTTAAGCTTATTTATCTTGTTACGAGATCTCAGGCTCAGCCCAGCTGAGATCAGACACAAGAACCCTTCTTTTTGAAAGCTTGTCTATGTCAACACCATTGTGATTTGAACAAGAGTCAAGAACTGAAGACTGCCCAGGCGCTTGTTCAGACGACCCCACAAAGAGCTTGTCTAATCGCGGTCTAATCAGTCCTAGTGAACGGCGAACCGTCCAGATTCGCTCGTGGATCCCATGATCGCTTCGTTGCTGCTTGCAAGGGCTTTGAGCTCCCTTCAAACTTGTACCTAAATGTAAACTCGGAGTCGTCAGTCCACTCCCACCCTTCATTTGCTTGCGCGCCTTGCTTGTCTTGCCAACAAAATTTGGGACAAAATCCATATCGTGAAATTGGAAGTGTTATTTTCTGGATGATCCAGTGGGCTATTCCCCGATTTGACGTAATCCAATTGCCAACTGCAGCCAACTGCCTTCAACTTGGGGTTGGGTCGCATTAAAGAAGAGGGCCTGGCCTGGTCTCGCCCCGGCCGATCGCTCCAGATCTGGCAGTTTGATGTCCCGTACGCCGGGTAAATCGCGTGGCCTGGCGGTTGTGTTGCGAGTGAGACTCGGCGTCATCATCGGCCTTCTAGAAATCCAATGAATAAAGGTTAGTTGGTGGCACAGAAAGACGACCAAGAAGCTAAGTGATGAAAGACGCATTCTAGGCACACAAGGGTGTGCGCCTGCGCTGTCATTATGTAGCTCATTCCTCTAATCATAACCGTCATAAACCCGAGTGGTGGTATCTCGTCCATAGTAATACTCAATAACGCCGGCCGACCAAACCAGAGACCATCCCAACGCCCTTACGCTTCGCCAAATGCCAAGGTGTAATCATGATTACTCAGAACCAAGCCAGAGTCCATGTGGAAGGAAGGTTGGGCCACCTCTCCTGCCACTCTGCCAAAACATCAGGTACGCGTTCGTCAAAACCGGCCCTTCCCATGCCACTTGCAGAGTCGAAGGCTGCCGCGCCAACCTTTTCGCGCTCCTCTGCGGCGATCTTGTTGAGCGAGTCTGCGAGGTCCACGATCGCACGGCCACCAACCAAAGCCTCTTCGTGGTTATCCTTAATGTCAATGTTGATGACATGAACGGGCCTGTTGAGCGGCGAGCCCCGACTAAGGAGGTCGTCGATGACTGCATCCCAGCAGCGTTCCTCGCAGGTGATGACAACGTCTGCCACGCCGCCTTCCATACCAGCACTTCCCTTGTCCTTCTCGTGCTTCAACCTGGGCATCCCGATTTGCCAGTCCTGCCACCGCTCAGGGCCCCATTTGATGTTACGGTTCCTGCCTAGCATGTTAAGGAGGCCATTTGCTCGATACAGCCGGGGGTCTTTGGCTTCCAGCTCGCGGAAGATGCTGTCGTACGAAGTCTCGTTGAACTTGTACACATTGGGTTGCGTTATGGTCGGGCCAGGCAGTCGGACCAAGGATCCGGTGCCGAAAGAAATAACGGGGTAGTTCGCCAAAGCCAGACGGAGATGACCTTCCATGGATCTTTGACATGATTTAGTTTCACGCTGGAGGAGGGCACACTGGGCAGATGATATATGTTCCAGGTCAGGACTTACCGGTTCTGGTTACTGGCGCATACGGTGCAAAACTTTAGCTTGAACCCGCCCGGGTCTTCACGCTGGCCGTTCTGGTTCTGGGGCTGGCTCGACGACGACGATGTCGCGCCTCCATTTACGTGGTCCATGGCAGCAGAAGACATAGCAAACAGGTACGAAGGTCAAGTGTTGATATGTGTTTGAGAGAAAACGGAACCAATGTTGATTATGTGCAATGTGGCATCCTCCACGGAAGCTACCTAACAAGTAAAAGTACTACTGAATCTCGAGAGTCAGCAAAATGATCCATGAACAATAAAAGCGATGCGAAATTCTTTCTTGTGGGTCCATGAAATATCAGGTAAAAAGCGTAATAATAGTGTATCATCACTCGCCAGCAGAAGCTGGGTAAGACAGCTCCAATAAAGAACTCATCATTTGAAAGAGGGGACGAAGAAAGAGCAGAAAGGGGGTATTCATTTACCTGTTGCAGATAAGCGAGTGAGCAAACCCGTTGCTCCCGCTTTGTGTTTGGAGGAAGGACGGGTTGAGAAGCGAAGAAGATCTTGCGCTCTGGATGATGTGGAATGAAATAGGTGCGATGGAGAGGGACAAGTTCTGCCGCCGGGTTGGTTGCCGAGGGCGAGAGCTTGGGGGCATTATTCTTCACCGCCTTTGCGCACCGTGCTTGCGCTCCTGTTTGTCGACCAAAATTGAAATTAGGCACTGTGCTATGCTTTTCCCCAACTTGCGCCGTGAGCTGATCCTTTCCGCGCTCGACTCGTGCTGGGCACTGCTTCCAATTGCACTGACTTCATTGCCCCTCATCTGGTTGAAGAGCCTTGACTTTCACGGGCATGGAATTGAGTTTCTTCAACAGCTTATTAGCGCATTCCACCTTGTCTAACGCATTGAACTCGTTTTAGCGATTGGCAAATCAAAAAAGATGGTTCGGAGGCACAACTGAGGAAGAACCCTACACTTTGTCAACTTGCACTTTGTGTTCGTATAACAACACTGCTAGCCCTGGGGTTTCAGACGAACCTAGCCCCTGGTAACACTTCAAATTTATGGTAGCGCTTCAGTTAGGTCCAGGTTTGCAATTTTCCTCCGAGCTTATACGCTATCAACCAAGCCAGAACTCATGATACTCACAGACATTCAAGCTTGCCATGATGTTTTATATGACAAGTATGATGTCCAATACAAGCCCTTGATACCGTACTGTCCTTTGATCAGGTACCCGCACCACACGTTCGGTTGAGTCTGGGCCGTGGGCGTCTGTGTTCATTGTCGTAGTCGAACCCGCCCGCTGCATGGAAATCCAGCACTGGGAGTGGACGACGAGCTGCTGTAACATCTTCTGCACCGCGCTTAGCTGCGCCCTCCAGCCGCCGACCACTCGACGCCGGTGTCGACACATCCAGCCAGTCAAGTCAGTCCCATCTCATCGTGGCAAAGGTAAATAAGGTAATAAGAAAAGGCACAGCACTGGATGACTGGATGGAGGGACTGCAGTCACCCTCACCGCAGAGAGCCGGTCTCCATCCATGATACTCTGGGTCTTCTAGGCGTCTTCCCCGTCTTCCCCTCCAACCTACCTTACCCCGTTGCGGGTGCATTTTGCTGCATTTGCATGGGCCATTGGGGGGGGGAAGCCTTACACTAGACTAAGCCTGTCCTCATGCTCCCGTTATTTCGATTTTGAGCACAAAAATAGCCTTCCAGTGAAGTGAAGTCTTTGTCCACGGTCCCAAGCGCCGCCCAAGCTCCTCGCTCTCGTCGAGTCCCCCGCCGTCTTTTGTTCTCATAGTCGACTTCTCAACATATCGCGCAAGGAGGTATTATCGCTGGACCCCTACGGCGCTATCACGGTATGTCTCCCGTCTTTGCATTGTGTCGGGCCCCAGTGATCGAGGACACACCAGTAGCCCACCTTCCCGTTCTTGCCCACCCCGTCCGTTCTCCGTACCTCCCCTAGTAGCCCGCCTCCGCACTGCACCGCACCGCTGGCAAGAGACAGCCAGCCGGCCATTTTCAAGGCCCTGTCTGACAGTCGCTTTGCAGTAGTAGTGCGACCAAAGACCACAAAGCATTCAACAAACTCGAGCGGTTCAACAACACGAGACAAGGACAAGTTGAAGACCCCGGCAACTTTTGGTCTAACAATCGAACCCCGGTTTTTGCGCTGAAGCGGTGACGGCCGGTGCCTTCAGAAAGTCCAGGATCCACATCCTCGTTCCTTCCTCCCCTCTCTCTTCAGCGCAAACCGGCACCGGGCACCGTGGCACCGGGCAGGCACACTTTGAGAGTTTCGACTGCCTATCTTGCCTAGCTCACTTACCTAATTCTTATAATTCCTATTCACTAACTTCGACGCGCTCGGCGCACCCCGCGCAACTTTCGAATCCCATCATGACGGCGCTCATGTCGCCTGGATCCTCATCTCCTGCGACATCTCCTCTCACCATCGCCTCGCCGGCCTCGAGCGCAGCGCCCCCCCTTCTCCCTCCGCTTATAACTTCGCCGCCGGCTCGGAGGAGCACCCATCCGCGTCCAATGTCGCACGCATCCAAGAATCGCTTGTCGCAATACTCGACTAGTTCGATCCCCTCTCGTTCGCGACCGCCGTCTCACATTTTCCCCATATATCCGTCCAGTCTGCCTTACACGCTTGTGCGAGACTTTGCCTATCCCGCAGGGCACCCTATGCACTATGGTCCCCCTCCCGAGCCCTCTCGGCCCCCATCGGGCATGGCCACGCCTAACGATATGCGACGTTTGTCTGACCCTC
>Ga0233366_1000692_pt1 | contig 10634 bp, 13 predicted proteins | sample ElkDunMinimDraft_23_FD_191536 | JGI IMG/M metagenome (GOLD analysis project Ga0233366, IMG submission 191536) | Fecal eukaryotic communites from dung pellets of Tule Elk in California, USA - Elk Dung C4 | ecosystem: Host-associated > Mammals > Digestive system > Large intestine > Fecal | place...
GTAAGAAAGTAGGTGCTACCGACTACTTTAAGTTTTCTAGGAACATCGGGCATTTGTTTTATTTTGCCTCTCTAAAAAACAGGTAATGCTGAATTAGAGAGGATTTTTCTTTTAAATACTTAATACTAAATATATATGACAATAGTACATAAATCAGAAGAAATAATAAATGAAATAGTTAATAAGAATAATAATATTATTATTATAAATAATAACATCAACAATTGTAATGCTTGTAATTACTGTAATACTTGTAATAGTATTAATTCTTGTGATACTTGTAACGCTTGTAATAGTTGTCAAAGTGGATATAATCAGAATGACTTTGTACAAGACATAAAAGTTGTTTAAGATAGGAATATATGAAAAAATTAACAATTATAAGTTTGTTTTGTGATAAGGACTTTCAATTTTTACCTTCTTTATTAGATAATATAGATAAAAAAGTTATTTGTGATTTTGAACTAATTTTAGTTGATAATAGAGAAGAGTTTAAAAATACAGAAATACCCGCAATATCTATTTTTCAGAAATATCATTCTTGTAAAGTTTTATCAAAAGGTTATAATTTATGTCAATTATTCTCAAAAAAGTATGCTTTAAGTTATGCAGTAGGTGAATATGTTTGGTTTATAGACGGAGATGACGAAATAGAGGACACAGTCTCTAATATAATTTTAAACATATGTGAAAGTGATATAATAGTATATAATTATAGATGTAATTTTAGTAAAGATGAAATATGTTATGAAGAAATAAGTAATAATTATCAAGTCTTAAAAAACTTGAATAGTTTTAGAAATAATGATTACTTAAAAAAAGTTACTCCAACTTGTTGGAATAAATGGTTTAAAAAAAGTTTATTAGATAGTGTATTTACTACTATACCAGATAATATAAAAGTTTCTTGTAATGAAGATGTATTTATTTGTAGTGCATCCCTAAATAGAGCAAACTCAATCCAAGAAATACCTTTTTACGTTTATTGTAACTTTGCGTATAGAGGCATATCTAATAATAAATATATAGACTCTTTGGAAAAATTTAAAATAATTTTTACAGGGTGGGAAGAGTCAATGAAACTTTTTAAAAAAGAGTTTCCGAATGATTGTGCATTGTTTAGTTATATGTCTAAAAGAAATAATGATATCTTATATTTTTTACGTAGAGTTAAAGCGTCTTCTAAAGAATTATGGTCAGAAGAATTGGATTTTTTAAATAAAGTATTTAACTCTACTGAACTAATAGAGGCTAGTCATAAAATTAAAGATATAGTATTGCAAAGTTTTATAAAAAAATATTTTTCTGAAAATCTATATATTGATAAATATTGAAGCTATGCTTGGCTAAAGACCAAGCATATTCCCTAACATTTTAGCGTGTTAGGAGATTGTTTCGTGCATTACCCTTAACTCGCATCTGCGAGTGCCAGATTAGCCAACAATGAAGTTGACAACACGCTACCAGTGTCTTTTGACAGCTTCTTTTCAGAAGCCTTTTCCTGGCTTTCCTCAGCTTCCCTGAGTACTTTTATAGCTTCAGTTTTTATATTAACTGCTGCATTTTTGTCTCGTTGATGAATTTGTCCACATTCAGGACAAATCCAATTCTCCAAATGGAATTTCTTAACTTCTGGATTCTTAAAACCACAACAAGAACAAGTTTGTGAAGAGGCAAAGAATTTGTTTACTTTGATGATATGGCATCCATATCTTTCGCCTTTCCATTTTAATTTAGAAACGAAAGTTGACCAAGAGATGTCTTGGTAATTCTTTGCGTTTCTTGAGCCTTTCATCATTCCTTGGATAGACAAATCTTCAATTCCGATAAGTTGGTTTTCCTTTGTCAGTCTCAAAGATTCTTTTTCTATCCAATCTAAACGACAATTTGCAATATGCTCTTCCAAAGAAGCAATTTTGATTCTAATTTTTTCTTTGTTTTTAGAATTTTTAATTTTTCTTGCATATTGTCTTTGAAGATGAGAAAGTTGAGAAAGATGTTCTTGTTTTTGCTTTTTGAATCCATAATCAGCTTTAGCTGACTTTTCGTTCGAGTCTATGTACATATCATCACAGTCAAAGTCTAAACCTATGACTTGGTTTTCGTCTAAGTCTTTAACTTTGACTTTCTGCTTAAAGTCTAAATTGACTTCAAACAAAATTGTGATGTAATATTTTCCGTTAGGTGTTCTTGAGCAAGTGTATGAACAAACTTTAGTTCTGTTTTTATACCATTTTGGTAAGTTTCTGTGAGAAAACTTAATTTTCCCAATTTTGGGAAGTTCTACAGTTTTAGAGTTCCAATCTAAGAAGTTTTGTTTCATCTGTGAGTCTTTGAAGGAATTTTTAGCTTTCTTGGAATGGAATTTTGGCTTTTCTGATTTTCCGGAAAAGAAATTGCTATAAGCAGTTCTTAAATTCATAACTGCATTTGCTTTTCCTTGACCATTAGCTTCCTTCAAAAAAGGAAATTGTTGAGTCAATTCTGAAACTTTTGGTTCGTGGTATTTCTTATATTCAGAATTCGTTATTTTTCTAATAGCTTCAAGTTCGGCCTTTAGATTTTTGATTTCTTGCTTATTTTCTTTTGAATTTTTTTGCAGCTCTTCGAGCTTTTGAACTTTTTCGTAATAGTCAAATTCTTTTCTTAATGGAACTATGGCGTTTTCGTAGAATTGATTTTTTGAATTTAAGAGGTAGTTGTAGATGAATCTAACACAACCAAAAGTCTTGTCCAATTTAGACTTTTGTTCTTGAGATGGGTTTAGTCTGAGCTTAAGTGCTAAATTTACACTTCTGTAACTAATTGTATTAGACATTCAATAATCATTCCTTATTGTTTGTTTAGAAAGCTATGAGAATCCCCATTCTTGTAGCTTTCGTTTTTTCTATTTAATTAGTAGAAACTTTTTGAAAAGGTTCTTATTTAATTAGTTAACTAGTTAACTACTTGTTAATATTTAATTTTAGAGCCATTCACGTGCTAAGCTAAAGACTTAGCACTTATCTGGCTCATTTTTTATATAATTTTTTAAATCTGTTAGTAAATATTGTTGTTTTTAAGAAATCTTCGTTAATATATTTTTATGAGAATATCAGATTTTAATATAGAAATGAATTGGCCTAACGGTGGTGAAATAGTGTGGAGTAAATTAACACCCCATGTAGTACCTTATTTGTCAGATGACTTTAAGTATGAGTCATTTTATCATCAGCAAGGTATATCAAAACCCATACCACCAAAATCTTTTAATCTTACTTTTAATTTAGGTCAAGATGCAGATATTTATAATTACCTAAAAAGCTTTTTTACGTCAAAGTCAAGAAAATATTATGGATTATACAGTCTTAAAGATAAGGGATGGATATATATACATAATAGAATGTTGTATGCTAAAAATAAAAATGTACTTCGGAAAAAGTACATAAAAATGATTAATAATTTAATTCCATTATATACTTATGAAGAAGATAGTTTGATTAAATATCAGCATGATAAAAATGTTGTTATTAAGCCATTTTGGTTGTAGAGGTTCAAATGATTGGTGCAATATTCTGTTTAGGACTTGCTACTCTTATAAGTCACTATTTCATTAAGTCTCAATTAGACTTGGATTTAACAAAAGTTTGTAATGAACGAAATCAAAAAATTGATAGAAGCCCAAATTGTAAAATATATATGATTTTGGCACACTATAATACCACACAAATGAAGATTCCTATGTCTTTTACGAGTTTAACTGATTATAAACCTCCTAGATGGGAGATATCTAAAAATCCATTTTCATTTAATGGTATGGAATTTAAATCCGCAGAAGTTAAACCTAATCCTTGGAGTCATCAAATAATTAATAATGCAATTGAAACAATCAAGCAAAATTTTAGAATGACAGTGGGGATAAATACTGACGAAATTCAATATGACCTTTATCTATTAAGGGGTAATGATTTTTTGGACGGATACACAAGTAAAATTGTAAATGGCACAGAACAGGATATTAGAAATTACAGTTTTTCGGAAGATATGTGAGGTTAAAAAATGAAACTGAGGACTATTATTCTTACAGACCCCGTTAAAGCTGTAAATAAAATAAATGGTGAAAAAACACTCCAGTTCTTTGAAGAAAGTGTTATCAGCCATATAACAGACGTTACCTCATTTTATGGAAATGAGTGTCTGTATTTCTTAGCCTATAAAGATAATAATCTTGTAGGTGTGGCAGTTGTGAGCGAAGAACGTACAGATATTAAAGGACCTATGTCTGCCCCTTTTATTAGGGAGTTTGGTACAGTTAACTATACCAAAACTTGTAAGTATGCCAAAAAGGGGATAGGTGAGGAACTTTTAAATCATATTATAAAACGAGTTGGGAACAGACTTACATTATCCTGTTTAGACAGTAATTCCGAACAATTTTGGAGATATATCGGTGAAAAGAAAGGATTGAAAGTTGAAGAAATTGGAAGAACTGTATGGGGTACACCAACTTTGTATTTTCGGGATTTTAAGGGTTAAAATTGCTATATTATAAATGTATAGGAGAAAATTATGGCAAAGTCACAGAAAAAAATTAAAGAATGTAAACATAATGGCACTCGTTTTCCAGACCTTTTTAAGAGTAGAGGATTTACTCTTGCGGGTGTGTCACTTTATAACAGTGATGTTGACTCTGCAGAAGAAATGCTTTGGCATTATGCAGCAAAGTTAGACACAGACTATGTTAAGAATGAAGTTTTTAACAAAAACTTTTATTTGTGTCTTAAAGAACAACTTCCTGAAACTTTAAGAAATATAAAGTTTCCTGATGGATTTATGTCTGTTCTTACAGAAATGAAGAAGTTGCAGGAAAAAGAAAAAGAAGAAAAAACACAGTATAAAAAAGACCATAAAGAAGAACTTAAAAAAGAGGCAGAAGACCTTAAAGAAGAATATGGATATGCAATTCTTAATGGTGAAAAACAGCCTCTTATGTCAAATTTGGTAGAAGGCCCTGGGATTTTTATTGCTCGTGGAGATGCACCCCTTCTTGGTATGTGGAAATACCGTACTATGCCAGAAGATGTAACAATTAACTATATTGGACCAAAAGAAGAAACTCCAAAAGCACCTGAAGGACATCATTGGAAGAAAGTAACTAATAATCAGGTATATTATATTGCTTCTTATGAAGTAGATATCGGACACATTACAACAAAGAATAAAGAAATTCGTTTTGGTAGTGGTTCTTCTGTAAAGGCTGATGCAGACCAAAAGAAGTTTGATAAGGCAGTAAATCTTTTACAGCATAAAAAAGAAATGGAACAGTATATTCGTGAGAACCTTACAAACCCTGACCCTAAAATTGCTGAGTGTGCTCTTATTTCTTGGTTATTGCAAGAAACAGGTATTCGTATAGGTAATTCTAAAAATGTCGAAATTGAAGCCGATACTGTTGGGGCGTCTACTTTGAAAAAAGAAAATATTTGGGCAGATGACGGAAAACTTTATCTTAATTTTATTGGTAAAGATTCGATTGTTTATAAAAATGAAATTGAAGTACCAAAGTATATTGAAACTGCAATTAATCGAAAAGTTAAAAAGGCTAAAGATGGTGAACAGATTTTCAGTGTAGACTCAAATGATGTTAACAAATTCTTAGGAGCTTGTGTGGAAGGATGTACTCCAAAGTTGTGGCGTACTGCAATTGCAACTGAACTTCTTGTAAATGCCTTTAAGGACCAACACGTTAAAAAGTCTATGACTGTAACTGAAAAACTTCGTGCTTTTGACCTTGCAAATCTTGAAGTTGCGAAAAAATTAAATCATAAAAAAGCTGTATCAAAGAATTATGACTCACAGATTGAAAAGTTGGATTCTACTATTGAATCAGATGAGAATAAGTTTAATGAACTTAAAATTAAATTAACTGCTGAAATTAAAGAGCTTGATAAAAAAATTAAAAAAGCAAAAGAACTTGGTCTTGATAGAAATGTAAAATCTTTTAAGGAAACTAAAAAGAAAAAACAGGAACGTCTTACAAAGGCAGAAGAAAGTCTTAAAAACAAAAAGTTTAAGAGAGAATTCAAAGAACAGACAATGGATATTGCCATTGGTACGTCAAGAACAAATTATTGTAGTCCAAAAATTGCTTATAGTATCTGTAAGGACTTGGATATTCCAATTGAAAAGATTTATTCTAAGTCTCTTTTGGAAAAGTTTAAGTGGGCAGAAAATGTAAGTAAGGATTATTGGAGAAAGTACCCAGATGTATAGATTAAAATACACATATATGCAAATTAAAAAATACTTCCAGCAGAAAAAGTGTAAGCATAAGTACATTCTTATAAGGGACGTACATGGCGACGAGATAAACACTTACTGCCAAAGTGTACGAAGTATTTGGAAATGTTTATAGCGTGTTGCGTAAAAGTCCCACATCTTTAGTGTGGGACATGTAGCAACACAAAGTCGTACTTTTGCTTTACGCCCAATGCTACTAAATATATAAAAGTTTATGCAAAATACAAAGAAAACCTAAAATGTATAAACTTTTGAGATAATATAATATTAAATAGATATGGCAAGAAAACTTGAAAGTTCAGCACATTCAAAGCATCTCATAATGTACCACTTGATATTTGTGGCAAAGTATAGAAGGAAGATATTTTCTTTCCACGACTTTGGTGACGCTTTGAAACAAAAGTTTCTTGACATTTCTTCAAACTATGAGTTTTCAATAGATACAATAGACTTGGACTACTCTAAGCCAGACCATATACACATTCTTGTAAGAAGTATTCCTACATTGTCACCAGACCAAATAGTAAGAGTTCTGAAACAAGAAGCAAATATCTGGGCTTGGGATAACTATGGTCCTTGGCTCAAGAAGTTTTACCATAGAAGTCATCATCTCTTTACACGTGGATACTATTGTGGTTCAGTAGGAAATGTTTCCGCAGATACAGTAGCAAAATACTTAGAAGACCAAGGGAGGAACGGATGCTAAAAGCGTATAAATATCGTATCTATCCTACTCAAGAACAAGAAACATTTCTATGTAAAGAACTCGGTTTGAAAAGACTCTATTGGAACATCTCACTTGCAAATAAGAATGCAGACCATTCTTACAAGCTTACTTCATACAAAGAAACATTTTCAAAATATAAGCCAGAAGCACTTGAATGGTGTAAAGAAATAGACAGTACTGCTATGGCAGATGTTTGGAATGACTTGACACAAGCGTTCAGAAACTTCTTTGCATCTTGCAATGGTACAAGAAAAGGAAAGTTCGTAAAGCCACCAAAGTTCAAGTCTAAAAAGAATATGAAAGAGTCTATTGGCTACACTGCTATGGCAAAGCCAAAGTTTGTAAACGGAAAACTTTTCATAACAAGAAAACTTGGACTTCTAAAAGGTGCATACTATTGTCAGTTCTGTGAAGGAAAGTTAAAGAACGTAACTATAAGCAGAACTGCTACTGGTAAATGGTTTGTATCTATTTGTGTTGAGAAGAAAGACGAACCAAAGAACAATAACGGCAAAGCGATAGGAATAGACTGGAACTGTAGAGATGACGTTTTTCTTACTTTAAGTGATGGCACGAAAGTCAAGTGTCCTCGCTTCCTAAGAGAAAAGGAAAAGCAGCTAGCTCACTATCAGAAACTCATGTCTAAAAAGTTTGTGAAAGGAAAACAAAAACAGTCTCAAAACTATTACAAAGCAAAATATAAAGTTGCTAAACTTCACGAAAAGGTTTCTTGGCAAAGACAAGACTGGTTGCATAGGTTGTCTTACGACTTGGCACAAAAGTATCAGTATGTCATTGTCGAAGACATCAACTTGCAGTCTATGGCACAAATGCATCACGGAAGAGCAGTTGGTGACCAAGGGTTTGGAATGCTAAGGAGTATGATAGCTTACAAAACTACTTTAGTGAAAGTTTCAGCAAAGAATACTTCTAAGACTTGTCATACTTGTGGGTATGTAAACCCAAAGGTTGTTTTAGGTGTTGAACAATGGAAATGCCCTGTCTGTTCTTCTGAACATGACAGAGATATAAATGCAGCCCTGAACATCTTGAATAAAGGTGTTACTAGTCTGGGCGTAGTAGGCAGGGAACGAGCCGAAAGTACAAATGCCTGTGGAGTGCCACGAAGCACTGCGAAGCAGGAAGTCCACGTTGCCATCGAGCCTTAGTTTCGGCTCGTAAGCAACTATGGAATGTCCCAGGTCTTTAGCCTGGGGCAGCGTTCAATACATGAAAATTACGAGGTGTTGAAATGACAATTATTTTAGAAGACAGTGATATCCGTAAGATTATTGCAGAAAAGTTTAATGTAGACCCAGAAGATATAGATTTTTCAGCTAAAGAAAAAGAAGAAGACTGTGGAATCGTAGACGTTAAATTCACTGCAGTTTCTGCAGTAATTACCAAGGAGGTGTAATGTGAAAAAAAGAAATATTGGCCTTGTAACTAATAGTGGTTCTAGTGATTGGAGTAATTTTAACGAACTTTCCTATGCAGACCTTATAGCCTCATTAAAGAGTGACTATTTTTTCTTTAGAGTATCTGACCCAATGAATAATGGACATAGTGCAGAATATAGAGAAATCTTAAAAACTTGGTGGGGTGTAAAAGTAAAAACAGTTGGGTATATAGACTTGGACAAAGTAGTATTTGACGGAAAAACATACTATTTTCCTGAGTCATCAAGAACTTACGGATGGAATTTATGCCAAAAGAAGAAAAAGAAAAAAGATTAAATAAAGTATTTTTTCTTGAAAATGAGTGTACTAATCAAATCTATAAAGTTACAACAGAAACAAGTAAACTTGCCATTCAACTGGCAGAAGATTGTGAGTCTTCTGTATATGATGCATGGGCAAATGACAATATTGACATATGGGGTAATTGGATTGGCAATATCAAAGTTGTAGACTTTACTAAAATTGATGAAGACGCGTCTATCTGGGATTTGGACGATGACTATTCTTTTAAATGGTGTGAATGGCCAAAAGAAAAGAAAAAGAAAGATTTTAACTTTTAAAAAACCACCCAAAAGGGTGGTTTTTGTATTTAAAGACTAGAAATAGGATTAAATAATTCTTCTGTATTAGAAACAGCATTAAACATATCTAAAATATCTTTGTTTGTTGGCATTTCTTTGGAAGTGAATAGATTGTCTTCACTTTCAAAAACATTAGTATCTATCTTGTTAAAGGCTTCTTTAACCTCTTCTTCTTTCATTTCTTTATATACTCTATCCGCCTCAGTTTTAATGTCTTCCTTATTAATTTCTATATCGGATTTTGACTCTTCGGGAATATCTTCTGCATAATCAACAAGATAGAAAGACTTTAACATAAAATCATATGGGTCAATTTCTTTATATTGGTTTAAATGACAAAACATGTAAGGTTTTATAAAAAGCTTATCATTATCCCCCAGTTCATTTTTAGCATATGTACCCCATGAAGTAGATGTATCTATATTGACAGTAGCATATAAAACATCTCCTCTAAGTTCCATATTTGAAACCATACCTATTTTAGTATTACCTTGGTCTTTTTGTCCGTATATAGGTAGGTCATAAAGACCTTCATCTATTACTTTTTCCCACAATTCACGAGGGTAGGTAATGTGTGTTTTAAGTGGAACACCACACTGCATTAAAGGTATAGTGTACTCAAAGTATCTAGGGAATAAAGACCTCATTTTAATAGTTTCTTTATTATCTAAATTTTCTACAGTTTTAAAAAGAAATCTTGGATTTTCTTTCATTGAATTAAAATCTCCTTTAAGTGTTACTTTTACGGTGTCTGCATTTATAAGTTCTGAATATACTGGCATATAATTATATTAACAAAATTGAATCCTTCTAAGAATTAGATACTAATTTAGGTAAGATAGTTTATCTTTTTTAAAATTACTTCGTGGCAACAAAAAATGTTGTATATATGGGAGAAAAGAGATGGCATTAGTAAGAATGAGAGAAAGTCTTTGTATGCCTGCAAAGTACTATCAGGATATTACAGATACTGCACCAGCAAGTATTAAAGAATCTTTGAATAGTGCTAGACAGTCAGGAAGACTTACTGAGTCTACAAATGTAACAGTTAACTCTTTAGTTAAGATTCTTAGAGAGTCTAATATTGACGAAACTACTGTAGGAAAAGTAGTTACAAAATTAAAGTCTGACGGTGTTAACTTACAGGAACATAAGATTTATCGTGTTCCTATCAGTAGAATTAACCACCCAGAAAGAGGTGAGTTTAATGGTAACGGTAGAGGATACAGCTCTGAGTTATGGCATAATGTAATGGACAATCAACAAGATGCTTGGAAAGGTCTTTGTGGGTTGGCAGACCACCCTACAGACGACAACGACCCAGGTTCTTTCAAAAATAGTTCTATTGTTTGGTTAGGTATGGAAGTAGATGACCTCAATGATTTGGTATATGGTATCGGTTCTTTTGTAGGACCTTATGGTCATTTGGCACAGGAAATCATTGATTGTGGTGGTCGTGTAGGATTCAGTTCTTCTGGATTTGGTGAACTTATGCCTGACGGACATACAGTAAACCCAGACACATATCAAATTGAACGTCTTGCAGACGTAGTATTAAATCCTTCACAGGACGTATACGGTGCAATT
>Ga0233366_1000695_pt1 | contig 10623 bp, 14 predicted proteins | sample ElkDunMinimDraft_23_FD_191536 | JGI IMG/M metagenome (GOLD analysis project Ga0233366, IMG submission 191536) | Fecal eukaryotic communites from dung pellets of Tule Elk in California, USA - Elk Dung C4 | ecosystem: Host-associated > Mammals > Digestive system > Large intestine > Fecal | place...
CTTTTTGTTTTGGGAATGCGCAAGAGGGGAGGCACGGTGTCCTTCTCGAGACAAGAAAGGAAAGAGCAGTGGTGAGGGGGCGAGGCGGAGGAGGCTGAGATCCCGTCCAAAGCTGAATGTGGAGGTCGGGTCTGTTGGTGGAGGGTCCGGTTGCGCCTAGCACGCACAGGAAACCTCTTTTCAGGGTCACGGCTCCTTCCCGAGTGAAAGCCAGACTTATGGGTCTGCAAGCAGACTCTCGTGTAGTGAATCACCGCGATGGAATCTTTAGTAGTGAGTTGAATTGCTCACGAAAGCCAAACAACCATGTTATTCACTCGAGTTATCCCGTACGCTGACGAGTTGAAGGAGAAACCCAGATAACCCCGACAGGTCGCGGGTAGGCACCTACGTCAGATGCAGCAAGGGGGCGGGTGATAACGCAAGGGAAGATACTGACAAAGCAGCGGGCCAAACACTCAGTTTAAGGAGTTGATGCTATGCCTATCGTTGAATTCAAGCTGAGCGTTCAAGCAATTGACTGCCCACGCGGTAAAAAGAGTATTCTGTTGAAGTTTGTGTTTTCATCAGTTACCCATCTGGGCGGTCCCTTCCATGATCGTCAAAAGTGCCCGCTGCCCTGCCGGGTGGTGGGGGACGCGCGGACCGGTTCGGTGACAGCTGCCCGGGCCAGTGCTGAATTGCCAGCAGCCCGCAGGGTGCGCAGGGACCTCCGGGAACTCAGAACACAAGGCGGATCCTCCATCCTGCGGTTGCGCTGCTGTGGATCATTTTGTCAGTGCACCCAAGTCTCCGGAAAGTTGTTCACCATTGATATGCCATCCCCAAGCCGGGTCGTTTCAGGACTGCTTCAAAAGGCATCCAGCCAGGTCACAGTATTTCCAGGTTGGCTTTTGGTAACTTGAGTTGCCACCGACGACCTCATTTTCACCAGGACAAACGGCGTAGTGCAGACTATCACGACAGCCCATCACGGCCTTGTCTCCAGGTTACTCGTGCGACCAACCGATTCATCGCGCAGGACGGACTCGGCCGCGTGTCGGCCACCAGCCGCGAATTCGATTGTCGAGTCAAGAAGCGGATTGACAGCAAGCAAGATACAGGCTCAGTTATAAATGGTTTCCGAGACTGGGACTGCATTGGAACGAGTTCTTTTAATCCGATATTTTATTCCTCAGCCGAGGCTGACCACCTTGCCGCCTCCATTTTGTTTCGGCCGTCCAGTCCCTTACCTGAAGACATATCTACGTGCTTTATTGGCTCTCCGGCCTTAACTTTGCTTTTACTTCACAGGGTGACTCCAATCATCCTTCTTGGCCAAGTTACCCCAAGGGAGGCTGTCGTGCGACTGCGAAACTTGATCCGACAATGGGATGGAGCATTCTTTCCTGACTCGGTCGTGAATGCATCGCCGAGTGTTTGGCACTCTGGATGCTCGTTTGAGCTCCCACGCACCCGTAATCCGAACGCTCACCGCATTGATACGTCAAATGTTGTAGATAGGTCGATTTATTCGTTGCCTCTGTCCTCGACAGCACCGCCCCAGCCTTACGGCAGCGAAGCTCAGTTGCCTTTTATTTGCGTGGTCGAACAACCTAGCTGTGCGCCTTCAACGGATCGGCCCAGCCAGATTCCCGCTGTAGGTTGTGTCCACGTAGACGAGAGCACGACAGCAAGGTTTCCCCAGCATGATCCGCTTCCAAACCACAAACTGGTCTCAGTTCTTGGGGTGCTTGAACTGCGAATCATGCAGGCACATCACTGTTTGCCTGCTCAACATGTCACCATATCTGGAATGAAAGTTTGGATTCTCAGGATCTCAAGAGGCGACACTCGATCAAGCTCCGATATAGGTGAGTCCCCTGAAGCTAAAATGTACCTATTTGTAACAGCTCAGTCGTTATAGGATAGCCTTGGTTGAAGGATGATCGATGCACCCTAGTGCATCGGAACAACACGTGCAAGATGCACTTCGGACCATGATATTCAGCGCAGGACCTCGCAGGGCCGGAATATAGGGCTCTCCGGCTGGCAGGGATGGCCCTGTGTGTCGGATCGCGAGCGTCGACACGGAACATCCGGCCAACCGTGCTTGACAACACCGTCGAGCTTGGTACTCCCGTCCAAGACCAATTGGCTGCATCTCTGTGCCTCCGGCCATTCCCTCGGCATCTTCATGGACGTGATGCGCCGAATCGTCCCGGTCGAGCGAATTTGATCTCTGAGTTTTTCGAGTGACAGTTCTCGGGAAGCTCTGGCCATAACACCATCCATTTCTTGTCGTCCGCTCAACCCTTGTCCACGTCGAGGTCAAGCTCCGACAACGGCGCCGCCTGGACAACATCGCAACAGCACGAGTTGAATTTGAAGACTTGAGACTCGATGGGCTTGACACCAAAGGCACGTAGCTCCAGGAAGGATCCTGAAATATAAGCTTATGAAGACCAAGCACAACAAAGCTCCGCCACTCTTGCTACTTCGAGAAGCATATTTCCCAGAGACGATTGAATGCCAAGGTGATGATAACGGAGCCCAAGCTCGCTCCTTCACAGTATCCGGCCCGTTTTGGCTCCACTGATGCCGTAGATGCTCCGTCCTCGAGTTGTAAGCGCACCTGCAGGACGAGAAGCACGCGATTCATTCACATTGACAATGTCGTTGTGTAATGTAAGATTTGAGTAACAGCGAATGTAGAGAGTGTAGCAAAAGTTGGTGAACCGATCCCAGCTCCCATTTTTGCGGTGAAGTTGATGTGCTGAGCTCTGGATGGAATTGGGAAAGGAACACAGTCCATCGTTCCATCGTAACGGTAAGGCGGGTGAGCTGGAACGGGATCCCGCGCTGGCGGCAGGCGCGGGCTTGTGCGCGCGCACACCGTCACCCCGTTACTGCAGCGGGGAAGGAACTGCAGCACACTGAGCACAGAAACTTCCACTGCCCCTCCCCCACCAACGTTCGAATATCTGACCTCACCAGATGACGAGATGATGGATTCGAACTGTGGTTCAGTGGCTCTCTCCAAACCTGCAGAATGTAACAATTGCAACCATAGCGTGAGGGGGCCAGCTGTATTGAGCTTGGTCCATGTCGCAGGTGGTTCTGGTTCAAGAAAAGATTGTTCAATTGGTGTCCGTATATCGGCCACATGCATCAACCTGCAGCAAATCGACTGGTCGTCGACGGCTTCCCTGGAACCATTCCCAAATATTCAGCGTTCGCTACTGGCTTTTCGTCCTTAACAAGAAACCAAGATCCGAACCGCCTTGCAAGTGTATTCAGCGTTCCCCTTAATTTGTGCCCAGCCTTTTCCCCCCATCCGTTTTGGTCAGTTCCGGAGCTCAGCAGCGACCCTCCCAAATTGTCTAGGGCCCTGGTTGTTCATTTAAGGTACGGGGAAGCTACCTCTGAGTCACTGTCACCTGGGCTTTCCTGCAACCTTATATCGACGGGCACCTTTATAGATAAATTATCGTGTGTCCAGCCAGCCCAGAATATTTTCACCTAAACAAATTCGTGGCCATAAAAGAAACAAATTTCTTTGTTGCTTTCTCTTTCCTTTGCATCCTACCAGACTGAAGTACAGTGTCCACCTACCTCACACAGACTTGCTCCTACAAAGCACCCTCCTTCCTCACTTACTCGCCTACATAAAGGGATCGACACACAATCCCTAAAACTTTTTCTTTGCTTTTGCATTTTCACCTTTTTACGTTTGTGATACCCCCAAACTTTATCCAACATGCCTGGAGTAGATGCCGCGCCGCTTAAGGCGGATGATATGAGAGGTATGGCATCCTTAACACGATTCTTTTTGCTAGCATTGGCATTGCTGGTCATGGGTACTGGGCCGTAGTCAGAGCAGATAGGATGGAGTACTCTCATGCTTGCCGCCCCTTGCAACATGACTGCTCTGTCACGACCAGCATCTCAAGACACCATTGCCCAAGAAAACCAAAGATAATGGCTAACCAGACCTGCTGCTTAAAGTGTTGGGCCAGGACCCCCTCATTCCTCCTGCCCTCCTCATTTCTGAGATTCCCATGCCCGACTCGGCTCTTGAGACCGTTGTCAAGGGTAGACGGGATGCTGTCAACATCATTATGGGTCGCAACGACCGTCTCCTGGTCATCGTTGGCCCCTGTTCTATTCACGATCCCGCCACTGCGATTGAGTACTGCAACAGGCTCAAGGCTCTCTCCGAGAAGCTCCAGGATGACCTTGTCATCATCATGCGCGCCTACCTCGAGAAGCCGCGGACGACTGTCGGCTGGAAGGGTCTGATTAACGACCCCGATATCGACCAGACCTTCAAGATTAACAAGGGTCTCCGTGTCTCGAGACAGCTCTTCCGCGATCTCACCTCTACCGGCATGCCCATCGCCACCGAGATGCTCGACACCATCTCTCCCCAGTTCCTCGCTGACTTCATCTCCGTCGGCGCTATCGGTGCCCGCACCACCGAGTCCCAGCTCCACCGTGAGCTGGCCTCCGGTCTCTCTTTCCCCGTCGGTTTCAAGAACGGTACCGACGGCAGCCTGAACGTTGCCATTGACGCTATCGGCGCCGCCGCTGCCAAGCACCACTTCATGGGTGTCACCAAGCAGGGTCTGGCCGCCATCACCCGCACCTCCGGCAACGAGCACGGCTTCGTCATCCTCCGTGGTGGTACCAAGGGCCCCAACTACGACAAGGCCAACATCCAGGCCGCTAAGGAGACCCTCGTCAAGAAGGGCCAGAAGCTCGCCATTATGGTTGACTGCTCTCATGGTGAGTACTCATTCTACATGATGTCATTCATAAACCACAGTAGCGAGTACTGACAACACAAACAGGCAACTCCAACAAGGACCACCGCAACCAGCCCAAGGTCGCTAAGACCGTTGGTGACCAGCTCCGCGAGGGCGAGAAGGCCATCATCGGTGTTATGATCGAGTCCAACATTGGCGAGGGCAACCAGAAGGTCCCTGCCGAGGGCCCCTCCGCCCTCAAGAAGGGTGTCAGCATCACTGACGCCTGCATCGACTGGGACTCCACCGTTTCCGTGCTCGAGGACCTCGCCGCCGCTGTTCGTGAGCGCAGAAAGGTCAACGCCGGCTCGGCCAGCTCCAACCCCGCTGACCACCAGGCCACTCCCCTGGAGGAGGAGTAGAATTCTTCCTCTAGCGGTGGTAAGAAGAAGCCTGTCAGGCTAAGCAATGGTCATGCCAGTACTCGGGTTGCGATAGTGACGCAACCCATGGCGACTTTGCTGGACGTCTATGGTAACAATGAGGTTGGTGTTGGTGCCAGCACCTCGGTGAATGTGTTGTGATCTGGCTCGGGAAAGGGGCCCAAAACAAAATGGGAGGTTTACAAAAGTTGATCATTTTTGCAAAGGGAATGAATGGGCGAGAGGAGAGGGAAAAGCATATAACTCTCATGTGTCTGTGGAAAGGGCAACGGGCAATAATAAAACTGCTACATGGGAGGCAAAACAATCACATGGAAAGGTCATCTATCGGGACAACAGGAAAAGGGGAAGGGGCTATACACAGCCCTGTGCTCGAATAACGAGCTGAGCATATGCTGCTTTGATGCACGCAGACGCTCGGTCTGCTTCTGGGGATTCCAGAACATATAGAACAACAGAGCTAATAGAGTATTTTGGTACTCGTAACATATTTTCTCGTCTGCCTCATTGTTCATTATGAACGTAATAGCTGCCGTGGCTTGAAATGACGTGAAAGGCCAGCGTGAAACCGAGAGAGCGATATCACCTCATCGACTAAAACCCGTCCATTCATATCAGGTGAGAAGACTGTCGTGGCCCAGTCCCTATGTACCACATAACGAACGCTCGATGTTAGAAGTAACATCAATTAAATGAGTCAAGTGCACATATACCGTCCTCGTTGTGCGATGAGCCGGGACGAACGACACACCCAGACGACACACCCGGCACGAGGCAAAACTATTTCCTTTCTGAACTCGCCCCAAGCTCCAAAGGACAAGAACTCTCATGTTACTCAATAAACCAACGCTTTATATTTCCTGTCATCAAAGTTCATCAACCATCACCGAATCCTCCTACCTCGAACTCCCTGCCTCCCCTCCTCCTCCCCCAAGCGGGTTATACCTCCCGCTCCCACCAGGGAGAATCCCGCCACCACCACCACCACCACCACCTCCAGTATTAAATGCCCTCGCAAACATACCTCCCCCTCCACCTCCAGAACCACCACCACCAGCAGCCCCCTGCTGCCCCCTCTGCAGATTCTTAGCCTCCACCCGCTCCAGAACCCTCCTCAGGCCAGCCCACCCGAGCAGTCCGCAGGTAGCGAGAATGAACGACCACACAATCAGCTGGTCCTTGCGGCTGTCTCGCTGGAAGCACTTGGTCGTGACGTCCTTTTCTTCGGCGTCCTTGCAGATGGGCAGCGATTGGCTGAGGCAGAAGGCGCGGTCGCACCGGTCGCAGAGGGAGCCGGAGGTGGCGCGCTTGTCGAGAAGGACGTCGAGGACGCGGGCTTGTGCTGCGGCGGCGGCGGCCTCCCCGGAGGAGGAGGAGGAGGATTGGGGGGATGGGGAGGAAGTGGTGGGTGAGGGTGAGGGTTTGTTGCTGGGATCGTCGTCGGGTTTTGGTTTGGAAGGGGGGGTGTCGCCTTTGGGTCGGAGCTCGATTATGGTGCTGTTTGTGAAGCAGGTGCATTTGCAGAAGCTTGCGGCTGGAGGGGGTTTGGTGGTTGTGTTAGTTTCTGGTTGGTAGGGGGTTGGAGATGCGTTAGGGGCAGGGACGGGGCGTACCTGCGCTGGCGATGGATGCCAGGGAGAGGCAGTAGAGGATGAAGAGGTGTATTCGTGTCATCGTGGCGGCATTGAAGATTGTGTATTTTGGGGTTGCGAGCAATAACTCGAAGTTTTTGTTTTGCGACCTCCTCCCTCGTGTCGCGTACCCGACCCAAGACGGGACTCGCGATGCGGACTCGCTTGGAACAATGACACCTGGAGAAGGGGAGTCGCTTGGCTGCCGATAAGGGAGTCTTACGTAATGACCTTTCTCCAAAAAGTCCCAAGAGCTCGAACAATGGAAAAGGCTGGGGCGCCGCCACTTCGCCACAGGCCAAGCTTTTCAGCTGCCACTGCCAAGGCCTGTCAAACGCGACTCTGTCGCCTGTTGAACTTTCACCTCCGCCTCACCACATGCTTGCCTTGTGATGCATTTTCTGTTGAGTCACTGGTGCCGCAGGCGTGGCACGTACCAAGTGCTCAGCGAAAGATCGGGTATAAATAGCCTTCGTCTCTCCCGCCCTCTCTCATCTTTTTCTCTTCTTCTTTTCTTCTTTGTGCTTCGGCACATTTGGTCAATTTGAAACGATACAGAGAAGATTAGCATGGCCCCTGCACTAAGGATGACACGCTACTCAAAGAGACGCTAAACATTTTTTTTCACTATGATCGCGGCCTTGGATGTCGCGACATGGAGAAGAAAAGCTGGGGAGGTTGAGTTGATGGTTTTGAGTGCTCGTAATGAGTCTCGTGCTGAATGTTCCATCATCGCGATGTTGACAAGGTGATCTTCAACCGCGGGCTTCGTCAAGCCCATTGCCCATTGCCCACTGGTCGCTGACTGTAGTATTGGCGGCATCCTTCTCCTTTTCATGGCCTCCGGAGGGTCCAAAATTGCAGTGACAGTGATTGTGCGAACTCAAGGCGTAGACGCAAGAGTGGCAAGTGATCTTGCAGCAATCTCGCAGGTCGATGCCAACCCAGATCCAGCGTGCCGACTGGCCAATTTGAAGCTGATTCGGAAATGAGTACTTCCCGAGATAGACCTCGAGAGAACTTGGGGGACGAACCATCTTCCCAGATTGCACTGGCAGTGCAAGTTCATCGTTGCAGTTTGAAGCCCGAGGCATCGCCGTACATCGTATCAAAAGCGCCTTTGAGAAGCGGGATTCGGCTGAAATCCGACACCGCATTCCCCAAATCCGATCCCCAAATCCGGTCGAATACGCACCCCGGCTCGAAGGTCAGCACAGCACCCTTTCTACATGTAGAGCAATCGGGAATCCGAATGAAGCATCAAGTCGTACAAGATGAAATTATTCGAGAGGATTTAGGAACAATCTTCATGGTCACTTCCGCCGGTTGACCACTTCGAATCTTGCGGATTTCAGCTTAAACCCTATCCCTCTCTCTCCCCGGGCCTGAACCATGGGGGAAGTCGCATCAGGCAAGCCTGCCCCGTATGGAAAAGCATGCACAAATTGTGTTCGCGCCAAATGCCGGTGCATTCATCGTACGACCGGAGATGGTGGCTGCGAAAGGTAAACGGGATTCGCACTCCATCGGCACCTCATGGATTGACGCTGAAACGGACCCAGGTGCCACCGACTCGGAAAGGACTGCATGCCGTCGGCTTCCGTTCGCAGACGCAATGACAAGCGTCTCCAAACCTCTCGTGCGGCTCACCTAGAAGGGAAACTGGACAACATTGTTTCGCTGCTTCAGAAACGAGATGCAGCTCCGCAAGACAACTTGACCTTCCAAGACCTGGACCAGCCCACAAACTCCGTCCCAATCGCCCGGTTAGACGCAACAAAAGAAGCCAGTCCCAGCCTGTCTTATTTTAGTGATGGTTTGCTATCCAACCATGTCCCCAATGGAACGCACCCGCTCCCGGTCTCTCGAGGGCCTCTTATAGGGTGTGCTCTCGACCTACCAGAAGTTACTTGGATGCAGAACCCGGCTGAACCGGCCGCATTACCCCCAATTCCGGAATGCTCCTATAAGCCTGCGGCTCTCGAGGCCGAAGAGAACCTCCAAGTATTCCGAGTTCACATGCTTCCGTTCTTGCCCTACGTCTACTTGCCTCCTTCTACGACAGCAGCCATCCTTCGCAGAGAGAAGCCGTTCCTATGGTTCAACATTATGACCATCACGTGCAAGAATGTTCACCAACAGCGAATCATGAGCGATGCCTCCAAGAAGTTCCTCCTCGAGAAAAGGTTCACGGAAGATGCAAAGAGCCTTGATCTTCTGCTGGGGTTGCTCACCTTCCTGGCGTGGGCTCAATACCACCGCAAAGGAATGCGGCACGTTTCCGTCATGAACTCGCTGCTCAAGAACCTTGTCCATGATCTCGGCCTGAACCAGATGCCGGAAGCCTTTCCCGCCCCTCCCGTCTTTGAGTTCTCAGGGAGAGATGTACCGCCTCCGGCCGGTACAACTATGGAAGCGAGAAGGGCGGCACTCGCTTCCTTCTACGTCACGTCCCACATCTCGTATTCCCGGAAGCGTACCGACAACCTGCCCTGGACGCCGTACCTGGAGGAGTGTCTTCTGACCCTGTCTCGGCATCCAGAATGTGAGGGAGATGAGTTGCTGGTAGCCCAGGTCAAAGTGCAACAAATAGTCGACCAGTTGCTACGCGCTTGTGAGCAGTCCGCGGCGAATAGCCCGCCCGTCTCACTGGTTTCTGTTCTTCATAGAAACTTGCTGAATATTGGCAATGAACTACCATCGCATCTAAAAACCAACGGTGAGCACAGTCTGTTCTTTGAGGCAGGCTTGATTAGTCTCCGCTGACACCCATGGCAGAAAGGCTGCTCGGCCAGATACACTACACCAGGCTGATCATCTACGAAAGTGCTTTGGCAAGTACGACAACTTCCCCCTCTTCATTTTCACTCTCACTTGGTACCACCCTGCAGCGCTACGAGTTTCTCGAGACATGCCTGGGCGCCATAAAGGATTGGTTCAATGTGTACTTCTTGCTCCCCATCGACGAGTACGTCGGCGTCACGTACATATTCTGGGGCCACATGACGCACTGCATCATGTCTTTGTATCTGTTGATGCAAATCAACGATGATCCGGCCTGGGACCGCCATCGCCTGATCGTGGAGGGCGTTGATCCCATCGGGGTCTTTGACCGGTTTATTCGAAACTTTGACGAGTATGCCACTCTGAGGGAGCTGGAGGCCGGACCCGAGAGTGCTGTGCACAATGTGTTTGCCTGGTGGTGCCGAGTGCTGCGATTGATAAAAGAGAGGTGGAAGAGTGAGTTTGGAGGTGCGTCAGAAGATGGGCCTGCTGTTTTGGGCAGTAACAATGAGGCGACTGTCAACATTGCAAGTCACCTACCCCAGCTGCAGCTTGGTACGCCGCCGCTCGAGTATATGGACCCTGTTGCGTGGTTTGGAGAGTGTTTGGCGATGGACTGGTAACATGAGTAATGGTCGCGCCTGAACACAATGGAGAACCAAGGCACTGTCTTTCAGATCCCAATGGGGGCTGGCGACGACTCGCCGAAGCATCTGCCCGGAAGAACCAGTCGATGAAAACCAGATTGGTTCGGCCAACAGGCACGGTCCAGGTAGAGAAACAGCATTCCAAAAATGTTTTTTTTTAAAGAGAAAAGCCGGCTTGGAATTTCCTGCAAACAAGGTAGAACAGACCGAACCAGTTGAGTTCAAAGAAACTCTGGTGCAAAGTTGTGCGGTCGTTCACGGTTCACCTGGCTTCTGCAGTGTTCCAGACTCTCGATTTGTTTGTGGTGAACCGTGAACCCCTGAAAAGGAAGTGGCATCCCGCCGTTGTGGTAAGCTGCCGTGCCAAGCCAGCCAAGGACAGGGGAAGCTA
>Ga0233366_1000696_pt1 | contig 10622 bp, 9 predicted proteins | sample ElkDunMinimDraft_23_FD_191536 | JGI IMG/M metagenome (GOLD analysis project Ga0233366, IMG submission 191536) | Fecal eukaryotic communites from dung pellets of Tule Elk in California, USA - Elk Dung C4 | ecosystem: Host-associated > Mammals > Digestive system > Large intestine > Fecal | place...
ATTAAAGCCATAAATAAGACCATTACTAATTTTTTTGTACTTTGTTTCAAGAAATTATCCTCCTCTAATTATTCTTATGAATCTTAAAAAGAGAGTCTATTTGAACTAGCTTTTGGCTTACATACACAAACTCATAATCAAGCTATTTAAGATAGCTCAACAGACCTTTCATCCCGTCTCTTTTAATTATATTGAAATAACATTTATTTTACTCACTAATGATAACAACATAAATTCTGCCCGTCAATAAAAAACCGTACATTTTTCGCAAAACATAAATCAACATTCGTGATTGGTTGTAAAAAATAATGAAGGCTTATGTATAGTGACCTAAATTTGATAGAAAGACGAAATATCAGGCCTAGCATAGGAAAATTCTATTCATATAATGGCCTTTTCCTTTTGGTGCGGATGTCGTTCCTGGAACAACAGCACGATTATGCTGATTACGAGTTGATTGCGAAGGAAGAATTCTTGGGCTGATTGACAAAAACCTCGACTGAAAGAACCTACCGAGGAAGGTATTCAATTAAAAATGAACGAATCTTTTAAACCATGAGGAATAAACTCCTCAGCTGCTTGCTATCTAGTTGAGGCATTTGCTTGAACAGCCTGGGAGACACATCATGATTCCTTCATAAATTTGATACAGAACAAATAAAAAGGCAGTGCCTCCATAAGGGCTGACTGCCTTATATCAATATGAGCTTTGCTACAACTTCAACTTGTATTGGTTGTGGGTTTATCAACTTCTTCTGCTAGTGTTCATATATCTATTTAATTCGAAGTGCGCCGAAAACAGTCACCTTGAAACTAAAACCGCCTATACCCAGATTTTTTTATTCGCGGCAGCTTACCTGCTGGCTGCTTTTTTATCCAGTTTAGGTATTTCTTCATTTCAGGGTCATCCTGTAATTTTTTGATTGTGTTAAGCCTTATAGCCAATTCCGAATTTGGATAAAGAGCATGAATTTGTTTATGGCAAGGAATGCACAGTTTTGATGTATCCTCAGGTCCTCCACCGAATTCTCTCGGGGTTAAATGGTGAATGGTGCGCTCAACATCATCCCGTAAACAAAGTTCACACCTACCTCTCCCTGCTTTGGCCATTACGATATCTTCCTTTCTACTCCTGCCAGATTGATTTTTATAATATCCATTAATACTAAACCAACTTTACTTTGCAGCTCTTCCTGCCTATTTTACCAATTTAGACTATGAATGATTCACTGTTCACTCTTCTTAATGAACCTTCTCCCTCTTTATATAGAAATGGATGGCTCTTAATCCCACTATTAAAGGTATCCGTTTTGATGTACTGTTCTACAAAACACTCAGTAAAGGCAGTCTTTATTTTGCACTGTAAATGATATATAAACAAAGAAAAATCGCTCCTAAGATTGCGAGTCTTCTCATTATTGTAAGTATCACTCTTCTTTAACTAAGCCCTAATTAGTCAAGCAAGGATAGGCTCTATTTTACTTTGACATTGACAATAACAGCACCAACCACAACCGATATCATATAAAATGAAAATACGTAATAAAAGTGATCGGGAAGTAAAGGGAATAATACAGATATAACGCCAAGCCCAATTAAATAGATTCCTGAGTACTTAGAGGCTTTCTTTTTGTCCTTTATTTCACCTTCTACATATCCGGCTAAAATTTGTACCTTTCCTTTTTTCCAAACAAAATATGCAGTCAAAAAATGAAGCCCTGCAACTATAAGACCGACAAACAACTGCATTGTTTCACCTCCTTTTATACGGCATATCTTTTATATATCTTTATAATATTACTTCTTCCACTAACCCTCCCCTTCATTCCATAAGAAGTTCAACACAAAAAGGCACTAATCCTTCCTTGATTAATGCTCCTGTTCGTATCATAAAAAATATATAATAGCTCACGTCGCCGTGCTCCGCTTAAATATGCATAACTGGGGCATAACTATCCCTCAACTGAGGAGACTGAATGCTATTATTGTTCTCGGACCTTTTGATATCTGTTAATATAAGCTTCTCGTATTAAAGTAGCCTTCTCTTTATTTCCCATACCTAACACAATTATTGACTGAAAAATGGTCTTGTAATTCTGGTGGAAAAGTTCGAATACTAGATAAATAATTTCCTTTCTTTCTCTCTGGTTTTCATTTCTTTATTCCATTACTATTATTTTGTTCCCTTTAATAATGAACATATCACCGCAAAAAAACGATACCGCTCACACTAATTTAGAGGCATCTATGGAAGGGAGAACATCATGTCAAAAGTTAAATTATTTTTTATCGGAGCAGCTTCTACAGCTATTATTCTAGGAGCATTTTTCCTAGGGAAGGTGTTTTTCGGAGAGGGAGACTCGGAAAAACAAGAAACGATCGTAGCCCCACTAGGTCAAGAAATCTATAAAATTACTGAATTAGAGGTTGGAGCTATACAAGAAATTATTAAAGAAACTTACATAGCAGGAAATCCAGTAACAACTACTATTAAACCTGTTGATAAACAAGGAAACTTTTTCTATAACGAGGTTTTGGGAATGCAAAAGGTAGTTGAACTGAAATATAACGCATTAGTTAGATGGGGTTATAGAGGTGAGATTGACAAGAAAACCGTCAAATATAATGAAAAAGAGAAGATACTAACAATTAAAGAGCCGCAACTAACTGCATTTTACGCAAAAGATTTAGTGAATTCCGATGAAGAGTTAGGCTGGGTTCAGTCCATATTCTCTCCAACATCCTATGAAGATGCAAAAATCTATGATGAACAAGCAAACACAATAATCGAACAGACCATTAGAGATAATAGTGAAACGGGTCGAGAAAAGGTACAAGACCATTTAAAAGACGAAATAAACAAGTTAATTGAAAATAAAACAATCAAAGCGCCTATCAAAGACATCCATTTCGAAGAATCGGAAGAAGAGTTAAATTTAATTAACGAAGAACTCGAAGATCTTGAAATTACCCAATCAGAATCAAGGGAAGAAACTGAAGATAAAGAAGGTAAAAAGTAAACATAGAAAGGCAGTAGCCCCCATGAGAGCTGCTGCCTTTTTTAATACTAACTTTGCTACACTTTCTACGTATGTGGAATGTATGTGGTAACACAAGAGATGCTGGTGAGTTAATTCGTATAATCCTGATTAACTAAAGTTTGTATTTTCCCATGTCTAATAGGTAAGAAGGTAAGACGTTTATAACACATAACGATTCGCCATCAAATATTTGTGTGGTAACTACCATTTTACATGAGATCGTTATGGGCGTTGTATATAAAATTATCATTCAACATGGAATAAAGTTAGCCGGGGATTTAATAATCACCCTTTTAAATTATTTATTTTCGTTACTATAAAGGGTAGGGCTTTTTTGGCATATTGTTCAGCTGAAAGAGAACTATTTTTTTGCCAATCCAAGGATGCTCCGTAAATTTCCCAACTCAACATATTGGCACCGATTTTCAAGGCCTCCAAATCTAAATTGGGATGTTGTTTTAAAAATAGGGAATAAAATAATTCCCCTAGTTCTTTTTTAATTTTTTGTTCAATTATTACATGAAAGGACTCATAACTTCTTTTGCATTTTATTCCATAGTCTCTGTTTTTTTTCGTATGAAATTCAGTTAATGCAGAAAAGATTTCAACTACAGTCTGTTCATTTAACTGATCGTAATGGTTCAAGTGTTTCAAAATACCTTCTAATATATCCTCAGTAATGGCGGCATCCATTAAGTCGTATTTATCTTGGAAATGAGAATAAAAAGTGGCGCGGTTTACGGTTGCTTCTTCCGTAATGTCCTTTATTGTAACGCCTTTGAATTCCTTTTTTTTGATTATTTCTAAAAAGGAATCCATTAATAATTTTCTTGTCCGTACTGTTCGTGGATCTACTTTTATATCTTGCATATATCCTCCTTCCCTTAATAAACGACAATTTTATTTGTTTGTTGTCTAAACGATAAAATACCGAAACTGGTGATTGAGAATGATTCATTACAAATATAGTATAAGTAATATAATAACTGTTCAGGCAATTATTGCAAATTAATTCAAGTGTAGGGTTGTGTTAGTTAACAATACTTTTTTGAAGAAGTTATTCGTTAATACCTATGTTTATTTTATGTAATGTATGTAACACAAAAAATAAAATTTAAGATGAGGAAAGGTGAAAGAAATGAATATCAAAACAGACAAAAGAGTAGAGGACATATTAGGAATTAGATACCCCATTATTCAAGCACCTTTAAATTGGCTTACAAATTCTAAATTTGTAGCAGCAGTATCTGAAGCAGGCGGATTAGGAGTCCTAGGAGTGAATGCAGGTCCACTTGCAAAAGACGAAACTATAACTTTAGAGGATAAACTTAGATATGAAATCAGAGAAATTAAAAAGTTAACGGATAAACCATTCGGGATTAATCTGTTTCCTCCATCAGAAGGCATGGAGAAAGAGGATGTTTTTTCAAGAACAATACTCGATGTTGCTTTTAAAGAAGAGGTGAAAATCTTTGTTGTGGTAGGAGAAGTGAATAGAAACATTTTCAAAGAAATAAAGGAACATGGTGGAATTGTCATCTTTAGAGAGTTAACACCATCCGTAGTTTCTGCAAAAATAGCCGAAGAGAGCGGCGTTGATTTAATTGTCGCTACAGGTTTCGATGAAGGAGGGTATATCCCGCAACGCCAAATCGGAACATTTTCTATTGTCCCAACGATTGCAGATGCGGTTAAAATCCCTGTTATTGCGGCTGGGGGAATTAATGATATTCGTGGCGTACGGGCTGCTTTTTCACTTGGAGCGGAAGGCGTCTATGTAGGGACCCGCTTTATTGTATCTGAAGAAAATCCTGCTTCTAAAGAAGCTAAACATGACATTATCAATTCTAAAGCAGAGGACTTATTACTTGTTTCAGGTTTCCAACGTTCTACTCCTACTCATTCGGCAAAGGAGTTGGCAGCCATGTATAGCAGCGGGAAATCTACTGACGAGGTTGAAAAAGAAATTCATAATCGTGGCGGTCTTCGTACAGGAATGCTTGATGGCAAAATTCCAGAAGGTATCGTATCTGTAAATACAGCGATTGATATGATTAAAGAAGAGAAAACAGTTAGAGAAATTGTAAATGAATTGATGGCTGATTTTCAATGAGCGGAACTTCACCTCTCCCTTTGCATAAAAAAATCTCTGGCTCTAATGCTTAAAAAACCCTGAGTTTAAGCCATTTTACACCTTTCTCGATATTCCGCTTGCTCCTAAGGATACAGAAATATCGTACTATTCAGATTTAACATAATCAAATACTATTGATTATACACTAAAATTTATTATCAAAGGGGTAGATGATATGTCAGCAAATGAAGGAAAATTCAATGGTGAAATCGCCTTGGTTACAGGGGCAAGTCGTGGGATTGGGGCTGAAATAGCAAAAAAATTAGCTGCTGGTGGAGCGGAATTTATAGGTGTTCATTATGCCTCTAATAAGGATGCTGCTTTACAGGTTGTTGATGATATTATGAAATTGGGCTCAAAGGCTGTTGCTCTGGAAGCAGATTTAACTGCCGGCATTACCGGTGTAAATAAGCTTTGGACCGCATTTGAAGAGGCTGTTCGCTCGGAAATCGGAACTGTGCAGCTGGACATCTTAATCAATAACGTAGGGATCGGACCCCCAGTTTCTTTTGAAGAAACATCCATTAAAATGTATGAGGATGTCATGAACGTTAACCTTAAAGCTCCATTCTTCCTTTCTCAAGCAGCCAGCCCATATATGCCGAACGGCGGACGGATCATTAACATTTCTACTGGTTTTACTCGTGTTGCTGCTCCTATGCATGCCATTTATGCGGCTTCAAAGGGGGCCCTTGAGACACTGACTTTGGCCTTGGCCCCGCATTTTGCAGCAAAAGGCGTCACAGTGAATGCAGTAAGGCCGGGAACTACGGCTACTGATATGACCAAGGAAATGCGATCCACCCCAGAAGGCCTTGCTCAAGCAGCAGCATTATCTGCCTTCAATAGAGTGGGTACCACTAAAGATATTGCGGATATCGTGGCGTTTTTAGCATCTGAAGAAGCGCGATGGATTACAGGAGATTTCATTGATGCTACTGGCGGAAGCAGGCTTTAAAGCAAGACGTTAGAGATTCTAAGTTAGTTAGTAATAGGTGAGGAAAAACGGACATTTGGAACTATTCGTTATTGATCAATTTAGTTAGAGAAGAAGAGAAACATTCATCGTATGGGGTTTCTCTTTACTCCTCATTTAAAGGTGATACTTTTCCCGTTGTATTCAGTACTAACAATTAATGCGAAAACCGCCTTACCAAAGGACGGATGACAAAGCATCTACTTGACAAATCAATAAGGTTGAAAAGTCATTTATACAAAGATATTGGAATTGGCGACATCGGTATCATACTCTTATTTAAGTAACATTTTTAAGTTGCCCTTCCTAATAATAGGTAAGAAGGAGTTGTTTTATTGGACGGTATATCACTTTTAGATGTAATTCTATTTTATTCGTTGATACTTGTACCTTTCTTAACAATGGTCTTACTATTGTTCTGGATGTCCGCGAATATAAAAAATACTGCTAAAGCTCGATTATATGGTACTTATCATGATTTTTTCCACAAAGGACAATTATCTTTCATTTTACTCATCTTTGCACTACAGGTTTCCTACTATACACTATTCTTTATACTCCTAAGTTTAGAGTATACTCTAGCATTCACTTTACTATGTATTATCCCGATTCTTTCAATGATACTATTATACTCATGGACGTTCGGCAGTAAGAATACATCTAAGGGGCGCATATTTATCATTAGTGTCTTCATTGTTCAAGTGGTTTTTGCCATTTTAAATATAGTATTATTTTCGATAACTGCAACGTCCAATTTATAACCAAACAGTAAAAGCAGACGGTTTAGAGGTGCGATACCAACACTTCTAAACCGTCTGCTTTTTATGTTTCAACAAATATTAAATTAGATATTCCAAAGACACACCCTAAGAAAGCATACGTCAAAAGGCTCTCTTAGGTTTAAATTAGGTTTAGTCAGCTAGTTCAAGCTTTGCGACATTTTCCACGTGCATCGTCTGCGGGAACATATCCACCGGCTGGACCTCGACCGTCTTATAGCCATTATCCTCCAAATAACGAAGATCGCGTGCCAATGTGGCTGGATTGCAGGATACATAGACTACCTTTTTCGGCTTCATCGCTGCGATAGTTTTCAAAAGGTTCTCGTCACAGCCCTTGCGTGGCGGGTCGACGACGAGCGTGTCAGCTGTGATGCCTTGCTTGTACCAGTTCGGGATGACGGTTTCCGCTTCCCCAACCTCGAATTCAACATTCGTGATTTCATTTAGGGCGGCATTTTTGCGGGCGTCCTCTATCGCTTCAGGGACAATTTCAACGCCGTATACCTTCTTTGCTTTTTTTGCGAGGAACAATGAAATCGTTCCGATGCCACAGTAGGCATCAATGACAGTTTCATTTCCGGACAGGTCTGCATATTCGAGTGTCTTATCATAGAGTACCTTCGTTTGCGCAGGATTCACCTGATAGAAGGATCTTGGTGAGATTTCAAATTTGATGTCACCGATATAGTCTGAGATGACATCCGCTCCCCAGAGCGTGATTGTCTGGTCACCAAGGATGACATTCGTCCGTTTCGTGTTCACATTCTGGATGATGGATGTGATGTTTGGCACAGCTTCGACAATCTCTTCAATTATCTTCCTGCGGTTTGGCATATCCGGTGTTCTTGTTACCAGCACAATCATGAGCTCGCCTGTTACATGACCTGTGCGAACCATGATGTGACGGAGCGTGCCTTTATGCTGCTTTTCATTATAGGCTTTGACGCCATGCTTTTCACAGATTCCCTTCACAAGACGAATCATCTCATCATTCTCGGTAAACTGGATTAAGCATTCATCCATATCGATAATTTCATGGGAGCGTTTCGCGTAAAAGCCTGCGACCAGCCCGCCTTCCATCTCACCGACCGGCACCTGTGCCTTATTACGGTAATTCCATGGCTCATTCATGCCAAGAACCGGGAGAACATTCACCTCTTCCAGCTTGCCGATACGAGTCATCAGCTCTCTGACCATTTTCTCCTTGGCCTTTAGCTGGCCTTCATATGATAAATGCTGCAGCTGGCAGCCGCCGCATTGCTTATAAATCGGACATGGTGGTTCAGCGCGGTCTTTGCTTTTCTCATACAGTTCCATTAAGCGGCCAAATCCATATCCTTTGTTAAGCTTTGTTACCTTAATCTTCGCTTTCTCCCCAGGAAGTCCGTAGGGAACAAAGATTGGATAGCCATCGATTTTAGCGACGCCAGATCCCTCATGAGTCAAGTCCTCAAACACAACATCTATATAATCATTTTTTTGAATTGGAGCCATTTTCTTTTCAGTCATTTATTGAAACCTCGATTTTTATTGAAGTAATGATGATTGTATCACAAAATAGGTTCGACCGATAATATACGATTCTATCCATTAAAAAACCAACTCCATTAAAGAAGTTGGTCAATATCCGGAAGATTCTTTAGACGTTCGGATTCTTGGATGGTTAAAAGATGACGGTCAGTCATTTTCTGATTTTCATATACCTTCTCCGGCACAAACACCTCAAAATGACGATATAAGTTTACGAACTCAGCTGGAGCTAAGCCCCCGAATTCACCGTCCAGATTGAGCTGCAGTTTATCTGGTGAGCTAACCTTAATGCGGTTTGCTTTCGCATATACCACAGACGGGTCATTAATATGTTCACCGCGAAGCGCCATTGTTACAACACGGACAAAATCAGCGAGATTGATTTTCTTCAGAATAAGCAGGGTAAACATCCCGTCATTCAAGGAAGCATCCGGTGCTAGTCTCTCAAATCCGCCAACAGAATTCGTGTTAGCGACAAGGAACAGCATCGCGTCTCCTTCAAATAGTTTTCCGTCATACTCAATACGCATTTTAGTAGCCTTTAAGGACGGCAGCATTTCGATGCCTTTTAAATAGTAAGCGAGTTGTCCAAGCACTGTCTTCAGCTTGCTAGGCACCTCATACGTAAGTTCCGTTAGACGGCCGCCGCCGGCAATGTTAATGAAGAAGCGGTCATTCATTTGACCGATATCAATTGGGATCGTAAGCCCTTGGGCAATGATATCTGCCGCATCCAAGACGGATTTCGTTGAGACGCTTAATGCACGTGCAAAGTCGTTTGTCGTTCCAACTGGAATAATTCCTAGCTTTGGACGGAATTCATGCCCGGCAAGTCCGTTAACAACCTCATAAATTGTTCCGTCTCCCCCAGCGGCGATAACTACATCGTATTTCCGTTCAATCGCGATCTCAGCCGCTCTCGTAGCATCACCCTCGCCTGTGGTCGCATGACAGGAGGCTTCATAGCCAGCCTTTTCAAGCTTTTCAAGCACCTCTGGCAAATAACGTTTGAACGCTTCCCTACCCGATGTTGGGTTATAGATAATTCTTGCTTTTTTCATATTCATTCATCATCCTATATAAAATTCAAAGTATCTTGCGCTACAGAAGTTTATTACCATTATAACTCCACTAAAAGCCAATTGCCATATCCTGCTTCAAGGGGCCTCATTCCCCAGCTCCATGAGAATGGCATCACCATTGCTGCCGACCTTCACCTTGGCAAAGTCGGCGTTCTCTTCTGCCCATTCTCCTGTTCCTTCTTCAATGAAGAAGGACTCTATGCCATATGTGATTCTGTCACCATTCAGCTCTCCCTGCAGGATCACTTCATGGCCTTCGTTCATTTGCTCCCTTGCTTCATTCATATTATCATAAACCTTTTTGATTTGAGAAATCCCAGCCTCATCTTTCTCAAGGAGTACATACACTCGGCCCGAGTGTTCATCTAATGCTGCTTCATACGTGCTAATATTATAGGCTAAGTCTACATAATCTCCCTGCATAAAAGCACGCGGGTCCACCGGCTCGACTTTTAGCATAATCTCTGTGCCATTTCGCAGAATGATTTCTTTTTGTACAATAATGGCACCGATGATAAGAAGCTGCAGGAGGACAATTGGCACCCATTTGCGAGCTCCGCCAAGAATAAATCCACCCTGACCTATTTCCTCTCTCGTTTGCCGCCTATCCAAGTACAGCGCGATTATGAAGAAAACAGCTCCTGCCAACGCAAACGTCAAAGACTTATGAAGCAGCTTCCAAAACAGGTCGTAATACTTATAGCCAAAGAAAGCAATCAAATAAGCCAACACAGCATATTCGATCCAGTGGCGATGTGTTTTTACGGCCACTTTATACGTTTTATAGAGCAGGAAGCCCAGATACGCTAGGTTAGAAAGATAATAGAGCACCGAATGCTCCGAAAAGAAGGTAAGTACAAACCAGATGGTCAATACCGCAACCAAATTCCAGCCTTTCGCCAATGCCCCTGAAACAAGCAAATAAAGACCCAATGCCAGGATCAGCAGGATAAGGAGGCCATAATCAAATGAAAGATCTGGCCACAGACGAAAGATTGTCAGTCCTGCTCCATACAGGAAAGTGGCGATCATAAACGGATAGACCGCCCTCTCCCGCTCTCGCCATAGGGTGTAACC
>Ga0233366_1000697_pt1 | contig 10621 bp, 6 predicted proteins | sample ElkDunMinimDraft_23_FD_191536 | JGI IMG/M metagenome (GOLD analysis project Ga0233366, IMG submission 191536) | Fecal eukaryotic communites from dung pellets of Tule Elk in California, USA - Elk Dung C4 | ecosystem: Host-associated > Mammals > Digestive system > Large intestine > Fecal | place...
GATGTTATTAATATCACCCCAGAGAGCGTGAGTGAACTCACCGGAGAAGATATGGGCGCAGAAAAGGCCGGTTCACTTCCCACATTCGAGGTCGGGACGCCTCCGACTACCACGGGGCCCGTCAGGCGGATGACACCTCTGCAAGAGCTGTCGGAACAGCAAACTGAAGAGCTCAAGCTGCTGTCAAGGATTGCTGCCGCTCTTCGGGATAACCGTGTCCAGAAGGGAGCCGTTGAAGCCTTTCAGCCTTCGCTACAGACGCAAGTATCCCTCGAGGGAGTTCAGATCACAGAGAACGCGGCCAGCTTCTTGCAATGTGCTGGAAACCCATACATCCGCATTGCATACGGAAATACAGGCAGTCCCATGGTCAACAGTATTATGCAACTGGCCGGCCAAGTGGCTGCCGAGTGGTGCTACGAGCGTGCCATACCCATTCCCTTCCGCGGTCAGCCACTAGCCAGGAAAAACCTCGACCTGATCGAGCCATTCACCAAGAATGTCTTGTACCCGATGCTTCGCGACGGCAAGAAGCCCACGCCGGACCATTACTATAACCTGCGCTCGTTGCTCGGCGGCTTCGACATCTCGTCCACGCCGTACCTCAACTACCTGATGGGCCTGGACATGTACGCCAAGGTGACGTCCCCACTCCGCCGGTACGCCGACCTGCTCGCCCACTGGCAGATCGGGGCGACCCTGATGGAGGAGTTCAAGCGGGGCAAGTCGCTCGCTGTCCGCAGCGCCGATGATGCCCGGAAGGGTCGCGCCCGACCCCCACGCCTCAACAGCGAGAGCGCGTTTTTGCCCTTCAACGGCACACAGCTCGAGCAAAACGTGTTCCCCATCCTCAAGTTGACCGAGCTGCACGCCAAACTGCTTGAGAACGGCCTTGGCAAGACGGAGTGGGTGCTACAGGCACTCGTGCGCGCTTGGAAATTCGGCGAGGGCGACCGCCCCCTGCCCAACACGTTCCGGTTCACAGTCAACTATGTGGCGGGGGGCTCGCGCCGTGTCTACGGTAACATCGACTGGTTTGACCTGAACGCAGTGCTGCCGATCGAAGGGCTGGCGGCCGTCACGACGACCATCGCCGACGTCAAGATCGGCGACGAGTTCCGCGTCCAGCTGGATGATGTCAATGTTCACTCTAGAACCGTCACCCTCAAGGCGTTGAACAGGCTGTAAGGCGGTTAACTGAAAGTCATCTTGCGCCTTTCCCTTATTTAGATCCACATATAAGATGGTGTCTGGTCATCTAGCATTACTTAACGACAGAAGGAGACCGTCTTGCATCCAGTCAGGTGTTCTATCATCAATGTATTAAGTATGTACGAATAAAGAAAAAGACGGGGAGAATAGCGAGACAAAGCTTGGTTCCGGGTAGTCCTTGAGCACCTTTTCACCAACGGTCATGCCGTGGATCTGACTGTACCTACTTGGTGTGGTCCGGAAGAGGAGCCAGCCCGAACTATATGTATTCCATGTACTATATCTTAGAGTCTAGACTTGCGGGACACTTCCCCCTCGTCATAGAGGCAGGGCGTTTTGTAATATGTACAACCTTCACTCAAGAACCTGGCACACTGCCCTAATGGGCAGTCCAGTACATACATGTATCCACAGGCTGATTTGTGAAACGGGAATGTCTGTACCGTAGCACATGGTCGAAACTACTGTTGTGAGACCGTGACCGGAAGAAGAGGAACAGGACGGCTTGTGTAGCGAATGGAGAGAGATTTAGCTGCTATATGTTGCCCCTCCCATTGCAGGTCAATGCTCTCGTCTCTTGTCATGAGCAGGAACAGACTCCTGGCAATGCCAACTCAGGTGCTGCTGGTGGTGACGTGGAGGTCAACCCACTTGCCCGTCATGTTTGCTTTGTCCGATACAGCTCATGATGGGTAAGTATAACGCGGGGTCACGCAGTTAGCTCGTTACGCAAGAATGGGAGCACGAAAAAAAAAGAGCAGGCACATAGACCGGCATTGTTCTCATGATAAACGCTGTTGGTATCACTGCAAGAAGCAAAACAAGAGAGAGCCCGAGAAGGCAGCTAGATAAGTATAAACATGAAACTGACCAACACCTAGCAAAGAGATTCATCCAGCAATATTCGCTATTTCATCCTCCGCCCCGCCCCTCTTTCTTGTTTTCAGACCGCTCCCCTGTATTAACTAGTCCTTTTCTACGGGAACAGACTTGCAAGCTCTGTCTGTTATATGCAACGGGAACGAATCAGAGTCCGGCCAGCACGCTCTGAATGCCCACACTGCTTGCGTCCTCTCTCTTCTGAACAAAGGCCTTGAAGTCCGCCTTTTGCAGCTTCTTGCCGACCGCCCCAGGCACACCGCCAGTCGATGACGCCAGGTTGCGCGAGCGCTCGCGCAGAGCCTCGGGTCCGATGATGAAGAGGTAGCCGACCTCGGTGAGCAGCTCGACGATCTGCTCCACGTCCTTGGTCAAGGGCCACTCCTTCATGGTCGAGACGTACTTTGCAATGTCCTTTGTGACCATCAGACCGCCCGTCGCGTTGACCTGGAACTTCTTGAAGTGCTCAAACAGGAGACGGTAAACAGCCAGGGCCAGCTCGGAGCTGAACATCTCGAGATTGTGGCCGTCGATGGCCTGCGCCGAGGGGGCCGCGACCTTGGACGACAAAAAGACGCAGATGGTCTGGCAGGTCGGCGTCTGCAGCGAGTCGACCAGCCCCTCAAGGTCGCTGTCCTTGGGGCGGAAGTCGAGCTTCTTCTGCTGGGCCAGCAGCTTGGTCACCCAGTTGACGGCCACGTCCATGGTACTCTTCATAACCGCGTTCGTCTTCTTCTCCGTAGCCTCGATAGCCCTCTTTGTCAGGTCCTCCATGTTGCGCCTCACCGTCGTGTTGGATTCGGCCAGCCGGATGAGCACCGTCGTGATAAAGCGCGACATCAGGTTAGTAATGGTGACCGCCGGTCGCACATGGGGAAGATAGGAGAGGTCAGGCTCATTCTTCACGTTCTCTTGGGAAGATGCAAGATCGAGCGCGGCCTCTAGAGCTGTTTCTACATAGTCACGACCCATGCTGTCGAGAAGGAGATTGAGCAAGGCCTGGACGTCTTTCGGCGTTTCGCTAATCGAGCCCATCTCGAGAGTCCTTCTAACACTCTCTGCCAGCCAAATAATCATTCGCTTAGCGTAAGCGACGTTAAGAATGCCATCTTCTTCTGATACCTCAATATCGTTTCTGTTGCTACTGTTGTCCTGCAGACCAGCGACTCGTAACATCATTTGTTTCTGTGTGGGCGTGAGATCTGACGACTCAAGTTTCCTTGCGATAGCAGTGATAAACCCGGTGTCTTTCTTCTTCCTCCTTTCATGATAGACGGTGAATTTGGTGAGCAAGGAATTGTACATCTCCTCCAGGCTCATCTTCTCTCGGTCGATATACGAATTTCCAACCAAATAGGGGACGAACAATTCCTCTAGTTGTTGGTCAAGCGTCTGCGCTATCTGCGCAGAGCACGGCTCCGGATGTTCTGTGAGACCGTGGGTTTTGAGATCCTCGACAAGACCGCTGATATAGGACCTTGACGCGTGCAACGAACGCAAGAAGGCTAGTGAAGACACCGATTTTGCCTTTTCCAGTAGCATTTCCAGTCGTTGCTGAATAGACTGCTGGAATACACGTTGTATGAATTTGCTTAAGACGGTTTCGTAGTAGGGGAATGCCCGTTTTATGATAAAGGACTCTTCCTGCATAACAATCTTGACCTCGTCGACGAGAGATTGCAAGCTCGGCTCAACTCCGGGAGGCTCTCTGTCGGGGTCTGCTAATTGATCCCACATATCGCCATCGGTGGTGACCTCGTCGGTAATCAACTGATCGCGGTCGATGAAGAACTGATGCTGGTTCACAAAAGCGGCTATCACGCTGGCTCCGCCGTTGAAATCATGCAGTACTTTTGCGCATTCCATCATATCATCGAAGTTCTGCCGCCGATAACTGTTGTTGAATTGCTTCAGCAGGTCTTGCTCCAGCAGCTCACAGAACTTCTCGAGCACCTCCCTGGTGTTGTGCTTCCGAGCTGTGCCGACAACACCATTGGTGACGCCATTCCCCCGTAATCCGTTTGCCTGCTGGCCCCACGAGACGGGATCGAGGCGCTGGCTGATGCGCATCAGTTGCCGGGCAATTACTGCGCAACGCACCTTGTTCTCGGCTCCTCCCTGGCGTTGGATCTCCTCGAGAGACGTCAATTGGCCGGTTTCAGTAACCTCGAGCCAGCACTGAATGAGGAAGTTGGCATCCTGTGCCTTCCTCCGCTTTCGATCCAGCTCCTCGAGCTTCTCGCCGATTTGGACAGCCACACTTCCGCCGCCATCAGAGCGGTTGGTTCCATTGTGTGCTCCGTTGTATGCTGAGGTATCGGCTGTATCACTCGCGCCGATTGGGTTGTGAAGGGTTAAGTCAAGGGCTTCGAACTGGGCCATAGACTGGTCAAGCTTGTGACCAAGGGTATCGAGAGTCTGGTCATGCTGAATCTCGGCGCGGCGGACGTTGGACAGGAGCTCCGACTCCTTCTCCTGGAGCTCTTCGGACAGAGTGGCCAACTGCGACAGGGCATTCTCAAACGTTCGGATTAGCGGTTTGGGATCGAAGACGTTGTTCGCAGGTCCAGAACGGCGGTTGGCAGGGTATGCAGTGTCGGCAAGAGAGTCGACAAAATCGCGGACTATGAAGTCCTTGCTGGAGAAGTCATCGATCGTGAAGCTGGGGCCCTTGGGAAAGAGCGCCCTCGAACTGCTGGACCCGCCCCGTTCCATGTCAACGACAGCGACAGTAACGGCGACAATGCCTCACGTCACCGGAGGGCCAGATGGAGAGTGCGCATCAATGTGCGAAAAGTGTCGGGTAGGTGATTTTGGGCGACGACCGACATTCAGCCAATTCGTTCAACCATTCCCGTTATCGAGGACTGGATCTAAGTTGAGGGATGGTACCCGACATGGAGGTCGTCTACCTTAATTGGAGGGGCTGCATTGGATTGGGCTGTACCGTACCTAGCACCTTGTAAGTTACCAACTTTAACTTCACTTTACAGGGTAGGGGAACGTTGAGTTCGGAAAGCCACTGGTCACCCAAGGTCTTGGCAGTATGCCAAGCCGAGGAATGCACCCCTGCCGCCCTGTGGCCTTTGCCTTGCACTGCGCTGACTGGAGGTGGGTGCGTGGCTGGCTCCCTGGCTCCCAGGCTCCCAGAACTGGCTTGGAATTTCAGATGGGACCACATGCACCACCCATCAAGTCCAAAAATACGAAGAAACCTACAGGACAGACCAACCACACATAACTGCGCTGTCCCGCTATTGAAGTTGGGAATCTGACGTCCTTCGTGTTGGTTTCTCTACTTCTAAACAGACACATTGCCATATGAGCAAACGTCCATATGTGTCTTCTGACAGAACATCCTTCTCCCGCGTCCTGCCGTTCCCCAAAAAAGTATCAAGGCGCATTGTCAAAGAAGTCCAGCACGTCGAATATCTAAGCTGCAGGTTGCTGCAAGCTACGCGACGCCCATCATGCCTTTACCAAACCGAGCCCTCGACGTCTACCGGACAGACGAAAAGCTAGGACATAAGTTGCTAACACCCGAGGAGAGGATTAAGCTTCTCAAGGTATGCAGGACGATAGAGACCCTCTGAGATTGCTTGTAGCAATTGCTCAGGGCCAGTGCTAACGTTGAAATAGCCGTATCTTCCATCGCCGCCGCCGCAGCCTTCACAGCGAGACAGCCTCCATTCGCGAGGCGCAAAGCCGACATTAGGGGTACGCCAATTCCTGAAGAAGCAGCTTCATCTGTTTGTCTTCTTCCTCATACATACCTTCTTCTCGCTCTATATCAAGCTCCGCCACGCATACAATGCCGTCAGCAACAGAATCTATACCATCATGTATCATCACCACAGGACGCCCGAGTTGATCCAGAAGGATGTACAGGCCTTGGGAAGGTTGCCACAGCACCTCAGTGTCATCTTGCATATGGAGAACGAGGGCAGGGGCAGCGCCGCGTTGGAGAGGCTGATCAACGAAGCTGCCGACATTGCCGCTTGGTGCGCTAGCGCCGGCATTCCGCAGCTTTCCATCTACGAAAAGACAGGTCTGTACCGAATTTGAGGCAGAAACACAAGTACAAGATAAACTGACTTTCTCGGGACAGGCACGATGAAGCGTTATCTCCCTGAGGCACACCGGGCTATATCGAAGAAGCTAGCCTCATACTTTGGGCCGCACTCTCCATCCCTGACCATGAGGGCACCACACAGCTTCCCGGTTGAGTCTTCCACCACCTCCTCGGTCAACGGAAGGGCCTCGAAACACCTCTCGATAATGCTCTTGTCGATTGAGGACGGACGGGACTCGATCGTCGACCTCACCAAGTCGCTGGCTGAAGTATCGCAGCTAGGCAAGATCTCACCGGCCGATATCTCGATTGAGGGAGTTGATGCTGAGCTGAGCGAGAGTGTCATGGGCGAGCCCGACCTCCTGATCCTCTTTGGTCCCCATGTTGAGTTGTATGGGTATCCTCCGTGGCAGATCCGCTTGAGCGAGATCTTTCATGTGCAAGACAACCAGGATGTCGACTATCAGGTATTCTACCGTGGGTTACGCAACTACTCGAAGGCCCAGATGCGGAAGGGGAGATAAGCCACTAAAAAGGAAATTGCTACATTTGTTGTATGGGGCATTTCTCCAGATTATCCAGGAGACACGATACTCAATTCGTTATGGTTTTCAAGCGGTGCATTGCCCCATTGAGGTGTTGGTCTTGAACCAATGGTATCATGATCACACGACTCGTCGTGGTGGTTGGGATTGGTGATATCGACTACCAAAAGATGTGGTCACAAGTGGTAGTTGACGCTTAGCTGCAAACCAAGACCATTGCCCATTAGGCCAGGCGAAGATGGAGAACTACGAAAAGGACCGCTGGAAGCCCAGTTATTCAGCGAACAACCGTTGGGAATTGGGAACCCCATCAAAACTCAGCAAACAGCTGAGTTTGATACCGATGGATAGACGAAGAGTGTGAGCGTCAGGCTGGAGAGTCTAGAACGCATTGTTTAAATACCCTGGAGCATGATTATATGTATAGAGATAAATCATACCGGCGACGTATGAGTTTCAAAACCTGGTCTGCACGAAGACAACATACAGAGGTGTGCAATATAGAAGCATTTAAGTCTGATGGGTTTAGCTCAGCACGAGGAACTTTTTTCTCTGCCTTTACAGAGCTGCCCTGTTCGACTACCGTTGACTGAAGACTGCCTTTGACTGGTCGATTTGTCATGAAAACCAATTAAATGCAACTATATCCCGTAAGGTAGATATGGTATATATTTACCTTATGAACTGGGGTGCCACGGCATACCTTTACGCCGCCAAAACACATGGTTGCCGCAGCGGCCTTGCAGCGCAGGGATGCAGTGAATAAAAAGTACGGTGGAGCGTCGTTCAATTTCAGGCTTGGCGCAGCCTCATGCACTCCGTTTAAGGAAGGTTTGAATGGGTCACATTCGGCCACTGAGACGTCTTCAGGTGAGAACTCCATCAACACGCCTTCTGTCGACTCTAAAAACACGTGGATACAGACAGAGAGTCAATCGAATATCTTTCGGGCTCTTGAGATCGAAACCCGGGACTGACCATGGCGCAAAAGGAGCAAGTGCAAAGCAAGGAGGACATGAGCAGCAGCAGTCTCTTTACTCCGCCGATTGTGCGGTCGGGCACCAACGCCATCAACAGAGCCCTTTTCTCCAAGAAGCTGGATCTTGCCGCCGCCGCCGTACACGATGCCCGTTCGATTTCAAAGTGGCAAAAGTCCCTCAGCAGAGGCCGTAAATTGTTACACGTCCCAAGGATCTCGTCGGTCGTCGTGCATCCCAACGATGGAAAGAAATGTCTCCTCCTGAACTCCACCGTCAAGGCTCCCGCCCCGGAGACATGGGGTCCCGTTCTCAAAGAGGCCGTTCAGTTGAACGAAGTCTCTGTCGTGCCTTACCAGCTTCAGTTGGACTATGACTACTGGTCATACTTTGATGTCATGCAATCAATTCTCCCTGAAGAGCTTCATGTTGAGATTCCCACTGGCTTCAACACTGCCGGTCACGTTGGTATGCAGTTTACAACTTCTCTCCTTATTGCTGCGAACTTGTTTTGTTCTAACCCACATTCCGTGCCAGCACACCTGAACCTTCGGGACATGTATGTTCCCTACAAGAAGGTGATAGCAGAAGTCCTGCTCGATAAGAATCCTCATATCAAGACCGTCATCAACAAGGTTGATAATGTCGGTGAGGCATCCGAGTTCAGGACTTTCCAGTATGAAGTTCTAGCCGGCGAGGATAACTTGCAAGTCCAGGTTGCCGAGAACGGCTGTACTTTTGAGTTTGACTATTCCAAGGTCTACTGGAACAGCAAGCTGGAGTCCGAGCACACCCGACTTATTAACATGTTCAAGCCCGGCGAGGTTGTGTGCGACGTTATGGCTGGCATCGGCCCCTTTGCCGTCCCGGCTGGAAAGAGAGGTGTTTTCGTATGGGCCAACGACATGAACCCGGAGAGCTACAAGTGCCTTGAGGATGCTATCAAAAAGAACAAGGTCAGCGAGTCTTTAACCCCTCAAGACGCCCTTCCTACATGTTGAGATCATCCCGTGACTGACAGTCGTACGGAAACCCAGGTCTCTCAGTTTGTGCGCGGCTTCTGCTCGGACGGCCGCACCTTCATCCACAAGGCTGCCGACCTGGTTGTCGAGGCCTCAAACAAGGGGGAGTGCGCAGTCATCCCGGCAAAGAAGCGGCCCTCCAGGAAAGCCGACAAGAACAAGGCGGCCCCTGAGCCTGAGCCCACCCGCATCCCTGTTCCCTCAACTATCTCGCACTTCGTCATGAACCTCCCGGCGACGGCTATCGAGTTTGTGGGGTGCTACCGCGGTGTGTACGCTGGCCGCGGGGCCCTTTTTGAACCCGAGACGACCACCAAGCTCCCGATGGTACACGTGCACTGCTTCTCCATCAAGGCGGATGACGATCAACCCATCAATGACATTTGCGAGAGACTGACCAAGTACCTCGGGTTCTCCATGAGGCCGGGCAACCCTGATGTCGAGGGCGAGGTGTCTATTCATAATGTCCGTGATGTGGCTCCGGCCAAGTCCATGTATTGCGCGAGCTTCCGGATCCCCCGCGAGATAGCTTTCGCACCAAGAAATTGAGACGAAATTAGGTCAGGACGGAAGCTTACGGTCGGTCCGCCCGCTTTCACGCGCGGCGTCTTATGGTCGTCTGGTATGCCACCAGACACGTGTTTCTGTTTCTGAGGTTTCATTGGCAGACTGGGTGGCTTCATCTTCCCATTATATGTGATTGCGACAAGCAGTCGGTATGAGCAGAGGGGAAAGCGAGCACTTCACCACAGCAGCTTCTCCAGGTCTTCACTCGGCTGTTGTAAGGGATTAACAATACCATTACCTTTCCCCTTTGCATTGGCATAAATGGGCAGTGTCTATGTCAACCAACACGAGTTCTGTCTACCCCTCGGAGAACCGCGGGACTAGCACACTCGTCACAAGTCGGTGGCTTTGGCGGAATGTCAACTTCGGGAGCGCCACCCGCTAAGGGTCTTGCCTAGTCTGAAAGACATTCAGCCACCGAGGGGCCACAGGATATAGGAAGAGAAGTAGAACGCAAGAAGAATATAAATTAATTAGCCCCCCCTCCAAGTTCTTGCTACAGGAAACGAGCAGGCAGGCTTGTTCGATAGTCATGCTCACTATCTTCCCAAGGCGGCAGGATTGAAGTACGTGGGATTAACAGCACGAAGACAATGAGATCAAGAACTCCTCTGTTTCCGGTACCGCAACAGAAGGAGAGTCCTTGCGGCTTTCCCGAGGCAGCCAAGATCAGCATGCGGTTTCGTCAGTTCCATGTGAGGTTTACATCGACATAAGAGGAGGAAATGGTGATGTGGGGTGTTGTCTTGGGTGTGCCTTTCTTCCCTCTCCTTCCCGTGCCCCCCTTTTCGAAGTTGTGTGGTTGTTTTTGGATGTGTCCATGTGGAGCGTATGGGTGGGTGTGGTCTTCGTAGGCGAGCGTTCACCTCGCTGGTTACCTTACCCTCATTAACGCCTCTCTTGATCTCGATCTGTTCGTCTCTTCCCTCTTGCTCCTGTGGCATTCGCGATGTCATAAAGGGGGGAGCGGGAATAAACCGGCAAGAGGTTGAAGGTACTGCAGCCAAGGATCCCGGGTTTCTCCGCAAGCTGAAGGTGCAGATATCCATTTCCATTTCCGGCGAGGTCTGCTTCGGGTACAAAAAGGGAACGTCAAGAAGCAAAAGAGGGCGAAAGCACACACGGCGTACATACATCACTCACATATGTACATCATGCATGAACATGTACCGCGCATTGGCAGGCTGGACCGGTCACCGGCCGGCCGGCTTTGCGGCGAAAACTACACGGGTGTCCGTCACTGGCACTGCTGCTTCGTTCTAGTCCTTCTCATGTCTTCGTTTGCTTTGTTGTTCAGCTTGGTTCAGTTGACCCAGGACAAGCCCTGTACTCCTGGCAGGCATGTTT
>Ga0233366_1000699_pt1 | contig 10617 bp, 10 predicted proteins | sample ElkDunMinimDraft_23_FD_191536 | JGI IMG/M metagenome (GOLD analysis project Ga0233366, IMG submission 191536) | Fecal eukaryotic communites from dung pellets of Tule Elk in California, USA - Elk Dung C4 | ecosystem: Host-associated > Mammals > Digestive system > Large intestine > Fecal | place...
TGAAAACCAGTTCAGTATTGAACTGGTTTTTTTGTGTTTTAAATGTTTTTATCAAGAAGAGAGATGAAAGAAGGCTACTCTTAAGCATGTAAAATGAATTCAGGAGAGCTATATATTCATTATGCGAGCATAACAGTAGATTAAGTAAAACCAGTTCATTGAGGAGCTGGTTTTTTATGTTTTAATGCATTGAACATGAATGAATTTCTTATGAAAATAGCTTTATTTTAGCAAAGGAAATAGGATAGCAGACGTCGAAGAAATATTTATAGATAGTACTGAGTATTAGTTTAGGAGTTTTTCTATGTAAAAATATGCGACTTCCCATAACTTTTTGGAAGAGTTAGAGGAGTGAGGAAAGATGACAAAACCAGTCGTTGAGATTCATGTCTACGATACAAGCTGGACTGATCAATTTGAGAGGGAAAAGCAAAAGATTGAAGGGACCCTAGGCTATCAGGTCCTGGCAATTGAGCATATTGGGAGCACATCAGTGACAGGAATGCCGGCTAAACCGATTATCGATATTATGGTCGGTATCGCTGATTTAGAGAAAGCTTTGTTGTTGGCTGAACCTCTTCGTGAGATTGCCTATGAGTATGTTCCAATGCCAAAATTCAAAGATAGATTTTTCTTTCGCAAGGGATTATGGAGACAAGGAACCTGTCATTTACACATATGTGAGTATGACGGGAATGAGTGGAAGGATAAGCTGCTGTTTCGTGATTATCTTCGAACACATGCAGAGGCGGCTGCTGAGTATGCCTCCTTAAAACAACAGCTTGCAGCGAAATATACATATGAAAGGTCTGCTTATACAAAGGAAAAGGAGCCATTCATTAAGCGAATACTGATGAAGGCCCATTTAGAAATCGAATAGTTCTATCTCAATAAAAGAGTAAATATGATGAAGGGGTGGCGGGATTGATACTACATACAGAGATAATAGGGGAAGGCGAGCCGCTAGTATTTCTCCATACTGGGCTTCAAACAGGAATGACGGACTTTAATAATCAGAGAGAATACTTTAAGGAAAGTTATAAATTGATTCTGCCTGATTTAAGAGGGCATGGTAAATCTGAGGCTAACTCTATTACGAAGGAGTTCTTTGAGGTTTCTGCTCATGATCTCGAGGAAACACTCATGCATATTGGTGCTACTTCCGTTCATATTGTAGGGTGCTCATTAGGCGGGTTGGTCGGTCTATGTTATGCGAAAAGATTCCCTCATCGTGTGAAAAGTTTAACGCTCTCAGGTATTATGGCTGAAAAGTCGGAAAACTGGCTAGAGCAGCATAGATTAGAGGTGGAGGGTCAGCGTCAAATGCTAGAAAATGAGAGTGTTGTGAGTTATTTCGATGGGTTACATCAATCTGATTGGAGACAGTTTATCGTCCTTGGACAAGATGAGGAGTGGTATCCATTTGAGATCACAAAAGACTTGGCTGGGATTCATTCACCTATTTTGTATATGGTGGGGGAAGGAAATGAGGCCGAGTGCAGGAGCGCTTTACTGTATCAGTCCATGCATGAAAATATCCATATAGGAATCATCCCTTTTGCTGCTCATCTGGTACATGAGGAACAAGCCGGCATCTATACGGAAGTGCTGCGGGAGTTTTTAGGAAAAGTAGATATGCCGGATAAGACGATATAATTTAGGAGGCAACCTTTGTTTATAAAAATATATGAATACCATATCCGGGAAGATAGAGAAGCTCTGTTTCTAAGTATCCAGGAGAAGACAGCCTCCATTTATCAGGTACATATGAATTGTGAAGTAATGCTTTTGAAAAGCTTAGAGGATAAAACTAAATGGTTAGAGATATCTCGGTATAATAGTCAGGATGATTATTTAAATGGTATGCAAAGGGTTAATGAGGTGCCAGCTATTCAATATTTATTTAAAGAATTTGAATCGTGCTTAGTCTCAGATGTATTGGATATACAAGAGCAAAATTACTTGATGAAATTACAGATATAAGACAGTGGAATGGCACATAAAAAAACCAGTTCGCCTAGAACTGGTTTTTTTTATGTGCAAAAGTAATCGGTGCAGAAGTAAAGCAAATTCATATATGTCAACAAGCATGTTGCCAAAGCTGGTTTTTGCTACTGTTGAATCCAGCTAATAACCATATGTATCATGTAAATAGGTAAAAAATATTAATTATTCTAAAAATTGAATAAAAAGAGGGGATGAATATGGCGGAAGTGCAAGGAATGCGAGCTAAAGTACAAAGATTTGGGAGTTATTTGAGCGGAATGATTATGCCGAATATTGGCGCGTTCATCGCTTGGGGAATTATTACTGCATTATTTATTCCGGATGGTTGGCTGCCTAATGAGAAGTTAGCAACGATGGTTGGTCCGATTTTGACATATCTTCTTCCTATTTTGATTGGCTTCACTGGCGGTCGAATGATTTACGATTTACGTGGCGGTGTTGTTGGGGCTACAGCCACAATGGGAGTAATCGTTGCCGCAGATATCCCGATGTTCTTGGGAGCTATGGTGATGGGACCACTTGCAGGCTACTTGATGAAGATAACTGATAACGCTTTCAAGGACAGAATCAAACAAGGATTTGAAATGCTTTATAATAACTTTTCTGCAGGGATATTAGGAGCTGTATTAGCCATTGCCGCTACATATGCCATTGGTCCTGTGGTAGAGGGGTTAAACGTGGTATTAGCTAGCGGAGTAGAAGCTTTGATCACGGCTGGTTTATTGCCGCTTGCCAATATCATTATTGAACCAGCCAAGATCCTCTTCCTGAATAATGCCATCAACCATGGAATCTTGAGTCCTATTGGGGCAGAGCAGGCTGCTGAGGCAGGAAAATCAATTCTGTTCTTGCTAGAGGCAAACCCAGGACCTGGTTTGGGGATTTTGCTCGCATTCACACTTTTCGGGAAGGGTGCCACTAAGAGTTCTGCACCAGGAGCCATCATTATTCAATTCTTAGGCGGTATTCATGAAATCTATTTCCCATATGTGTTGGTAAAGCCAGTAATGATTTTGGCTGTCATAGCCGGAGGAGTGAGCGGGGTGTTCACCTTGCAACTATTTAATGTAGGACTTGTTGCTCCTGCATCTCCAGGAAGCATCTTTGCTGTGTTGGCGATGACAGCGCAAGGCGACCATCTTGGGGTTATTGCTGGAATTGTGGTTGCTGCCGTTATTTCTTTCGCGATTGCTTCCTTTGTATTAAAGACAAGTAAGCAAGAGAGTGAAGAATTGGCTGAAGCCACTTCTAAGATGGAACAAATGAAGGGTAAAAAGAGCTCAGTTTCAGATGTATTGAAAGATCACGCAGGCGCAGAATTGGCGGCTACGGCAACGGAACTAAGAAAAGAAACGATTGAAAAAATCATCTTTGCCTGTGATGCAGGGATGGGTTCTAGTGCGATGGGAGCCTCCTTGCTAAGAAATAAATTTAAGAAAGCCAATATTGATATTTCTATAACAAACAAAGCAATTAATGAAATTCCGGAGGATACGGATATTGTCATTACTCATAAGGATTTAACGGACCGGGCGAGGGCTAAAAACCCAACGGCAGAGCATATATCAGTGGAGAACTTCTTAAACAGCCAGAAGTACGATGAATTGGTGGAACGCCTGAAAAGTTAATGCATTAAGGGGATGGATAACATGGATGTTTCCAGTCGAGAAAGGCAGGTAATGAATTTTCTGCTCAATCTTGAGAAACCAGCTGCTGTGAGGGCAATCGCTGAGACTTTAAATGTCAGCGAAAGGACGGTTCACCGAGATTTAAAGGGGATTGAGCGAATCCTCTCAGATTTTGAGCTCGAATTAATCAAGAAATCAGGCGTTGGGCTTTTCATCTCAGGAAGAGAAGAGAGAAAGAATGCCTTATTAAATGAGCTTCAGACAGTAAGTCCCTATGGCTTTTCATCAGAGGAGAGGCAAGTGATCATTCTATCTAGTTTATTGGAAATGAATGAGCCTATTAAGCTATTCACCCTGGCTAATGAATTGAAAACAACAATTGCAGCCATCACACAGGATTTAGATCAGATTGAAAGGGATATCCGTGAGTTTGATTTAAGGCTGGTGCGCAAAAGAGGTTATGGGGTTCAGATAGAAGGCGATGAATCAGGAAAGAGAGCAGTCCTTAGCAAATTGATTTCATCCTATATGGATGTGTTTGAGCTAATTTATCAGGCCAAAGAGAATATTCAGAAGCAAACGAAGCTATCAATGATATCAGATAAATTATTAGGTCATGTGAGCAGCGACAAACTGCTCACAGTCAAGGAAACCGTTGATTGGTCCAATGAGGAGTTAAAGTTCAAGTTAACGGACAATGCGTATGTAGGGCTGGTAGTTCATCTAGCTTTAGCAGTTGAACGAATTCAAAAGGGTGAGGGAGTGGATATTAATCCCTCTTATATGGGAGAAATATCATCCACGAAGGAATTCAATATAGCGAAAAAAATGACAAGACGATTGGAGCAATCTCTGTCATTAAAGATTCCTGAGAATGAAACCGTCTATATCACCATGCATCTTTTAGGTGCAAAGCTTAGCGCAAATAATTCCATTGATAATGATGGGGCAGATTTAGATATTGCCTTCAAGGTTCGTAAGCTTATACATGCGATAGAGATAAATCTTTCTATTATCCTCCCAAACCATGATTCTTTGGAACGAGATTTGCTAACTCATCTAAAGCCAGCCATTTTCCGATTAAGAAAAAGGATGAACATCAATAATCCCATGTTAAATGAAATCCAAAAGGATTATGCAGATTTATTTGAGATAGTGGATGAGGCCGTTAGCGAGGTATTTCCAGAACTCGCCTTTCCGGATGATGAGATAGGATTCATTGTTCTGCATTTTGCCGCTGCCCTTATAAGTGCGGAAAACTTTCATCTTCGTACATTGGTTTTATGCTCAAGCGGCATTGGCACGTCCAAAATATTAGCGACTAACCTAAAGAAGCATTTTCCGGAAATAAAAGAAATCCAAAATATATCGATTCTAGATTTGAATCATATAGATCCAAGTCAATTTGACTTCATTGTGTCCACTGTTCAGTTGCAAAAAGCGGATTATGACTATGTCCTTGCATCGCCCATGCTGACAGAGGATGAGGTAAACCGTATTAGAAAAGCGATAAGAGCAAGGAAGTTATCACAAAAGCGTAATGTTAAAGCAAATATGACAGGGGTTCCTGTGGAAAATGAAAATTATCTCATTAAACTGGCAAATACTAAGAGGTATTTGGACATTGTGGTTGACCTCTTAGATGCATTTCATATCAATGAGATAGAAGATTCCCTATCTATACCGCTGATACTGTTGACAGCTTGCCATGTTCTTGAGGATGAAAAACGCATTATGAATCGTGATAATGTTCATGCCAAATTAATTGAAAGAGCACAATTGGGCGGTGTTGGGATTCCTCAGACAAAGCTGGCTTTATATCATACGAGAGATGATCATATCCTGTCTCCTACTTTTACTATATATCGGTTAAGCAAGCCCATTCAGATAACCGGAATGGATGGAAAAGAGATGGATATGAATACCCTATTGTTGATGTTATCCCCCCAAAGTGTGAGGCCAGAGGTTCTAGAGATTATGAGTTTAATAAGCAGTTTGCTGATTCAAGAAACAAAAGCCATCGAGTTATTCGAAGAGGCAGATGAGGATGCGATAAAACGATTCTTATCCGAACACTTCTTCAACTATGTTCAACAAAAACAAGTAAGGAGTTTGAATAATGTATAAAGACATATTGAGCACAAACAATATACAGTTGAATGTCGAGCTATCGGATAAAGAGGAAGCCATCCGTTATACGGGTCAAATACTAGTGGATCAAGGCTATGTGGAACCATCTTATATCGAAAAGATGATAGAAAGAGAGAACGTTACGTCCACCTATATGGGGAATTTTGTCGCCATTCCTCACGGGGTGGAAGAATCAAAGGAAAAGGTGATAGCCTCTGGGATTTCAGTTGTGACTGTATCAAGTGGTGTCGATTTTGACGGAAATACGGTAAAGATTCTGATTGGGATTGCAGGAAAAGGCGAGGAACATTTAGAGATTCTATCGCAAATTGCTATTGTCTTATCTGAGATGGAGAACATTGAGAAGCTAATCTCCGCCTCATCAACGGAAGAAGTCATCAATCTATTTAATGAGGTGAACTAATGCAAGCCGTACATTTTGGAGCGGGTAATATTGGACGCGGATTTATCGCGGTGCAGCTCCACAAGTCCAATTATCATACTACCTTTATCGATGTGAATGGCCATGTGATTGATGAGATTAATAGAAGGCAGGAATATCAGGTGAAATTGGCTGCTGACATCAGCGAAACATATAACATTACCGATATATCAGGAATAAATTCGGTTAATCATCCGGACCAAGTTGTCCAAGCGATTGTTGAAGCTGATTTGATTACAACTGCAGTCGGGCCTCATGTATTGAAAATTATTTCAAAGCTTGTTTCACAAGGGTTACGGGAGCGAATCAAATCCAATAAGCGGCCACTTAATTTAGTGGCCTGCGAAAACATGATAGGTGGAAGTTCATTTTTTAAGGAAAAAGTATATGAACATATTAATGAGGAAGAACAGCATGAGTTTAATCGATTGTTTGGTTTCCCCAATGCAGCTGTTGACCGGATTGTCCCCAATCAAACGAATGATGACCCTCTATTTGTATCTGTAGAGCCATATTTTGAATGGGTGGTGGAAGTGCCGCCTATTAGGGGAGATATCCCTCCTATTGAAGGTGTCACTTATGTGAATGACTTGCTCCCTTATATTGAACGAAAATTATTTACGGTAAACACGGGGCATGTCGTTCCGGCTTATATCGGATATGAATATGGCTATAAAACGATATTGGAAGCCATAAATGATGAAAGAATCAATGAATTGATTAGAGGGGTCCTGCGGGAATCAGGAGAAGCGCTCATCAGAACGTATGATTTAGATAGGGAAGAACATGAGCAGTATACTAGGAAAATCATTGAGAGATTTAAGAACCCTTTAATTTCTGATGACATTAATCGTGTGGCTCGTGGCCCCATTAGAAAACTCGGACACAATGATCGGCTGATTCGGCCAGCCATGATGTATTATAATACAGTCGATAAGGAACCGGTGTATTTAGCGAAAACAATGGCGGCAGTATTGGACTATCGGAATGAAGAGGATGAGGAGGCCGTATTGCTTAAAGAAAAGATTGAAAATTCAGACTATAGAACGGCGTTCATAGAGATTTCAGGCTTAGAACCCCAGCATCCCCTCGTAGAAACTGTTATGAATGAATTAAGCATAAAAAAATTTAACTAAGAATAACTTTTAAAAATCATTTCAGAAATGGACTGTTTTTTTTGCTAATATAGTTGCTATTCAAAGCCTTTTCTATGCTATCAGAACGCATAAATTCAGATGACAAGCCAATCAGCAAACCCTCTCTTTCCTTCTCTTTTCCCTTTAGCATTCCCCAAAAATGGGATACACTAAGGGGGAGTTATTTAAGCAAGAGAGGAAGAGTAGCATTGGCAAAGCCGAAGAAGCAGCGTTTTGAGCTGATGGATAATGAGACGATCGATGCGTGTTTGGATCGTATGAAAAGAGAGGGATATTTTCCAGTGAAACGGGTGGAAAAGCCGATTTTCCAAGAAGTGATTTCTGAAGGGAAAACGGAATATGTGCCAGTTTCGAGGCAAATTATCTTTGAAGGAAGGTTAATGGAGTAGTAAAAACGAACGTTTTTTATATTGATAACCAGAAACGTTCGATTATTGGTTGACAGTTAAAAGTTCAGATTGTTAATATGGATACGAACATACTATATAAACCTATATGCAATGATTCTCTCATATAATAGCGGGGATATGGCTCGCGAGTTTCTACCCAAAGACCGGATAAATTTTTGGACTATGAGGGAAAGCACATTCTCAAGACACTTGTGAGGTAAGCATTTCCTTTGTTCGGGGTGCTTATGGCATGGCTATTTAAAGCTGTGTGAGCTGCTTTCTCTTTTTAGAAAGTGTGTTCATGCAGCTTTTTTATATGGAGAGGAGATAATAATAATGAACCCTCAGGTTGGAGTCATCATGGGAAGTATTTCAGATTGGGATACGATGAAGCATGCTTGTGAAATTCTTGAGATGTTTGGTGTGGAGTATGAGAAGAAGGTTGTATCGGCCCACCGGACACCAGACCTCATGTTTGAATACGCAGGGAGTGCCCGCCATAGAGGCTTGAAGGTAATCATCGCAGGAGCGGGCGGTGCAGCCCATCTGCCTGGGATGGTTGCAGCGAAGACGAATTTGCCTGTGATTGGTGTGCCAGTTCAGTCGAAGGCGTTAAATGGGCTGGATTCCTTGCTGTCAATCGTGCAGATGCCAGGCGGTGTGCCGGTGGCAACGGTTTCGATTGGGACAGCAGGAGCGAAGAATGCCGGATTGCTTGCGGTGAAGATTCTTGGGGCATATGAGCAGGAATTGGCCGAGAAGCTGGAGGAATATACATTGAATCTGCAAAGGCAATCAATGGAGAGCTGTGATGAACTTGACTGAGCAGATGCCTGTTATTTTGCCGGGTAAGACAATTGGAATCATTGGCGGCGGCCAGCTTGGGAGAATGATGGCGATAGCGGCGAAGCAAGCGGGCTTTAAGGTTGCCGTGCTTGACCCGACACCAAATAGTCCTTGCGGGCAGGTGGCAGATGTGGAAATTACGGCTGCTTATCATGATACAGCTGCCTTGGAGCGTCTGGCAGAAATCAGTGACGTGATTACATATGAGTTTGAGAACATAGATGCTGATTCACTTGATCAGATCGCTGATAAGGCTCACATTCCGCAAGGGACGAATGTTTTGCGCATCACACAGGATCGTATCTTGGAGAAGCGTGCGATTGAGCGTTCAGGCGTGAAGGTGGCGCCTTATGCTGAGATTTATAGTCATGAGGATCTGGACCAAGCAGTAGAAGTGATTGGGTATCCTTCTGTATTAAAAACAGCTAGAGGCGGTTATGATGGGAAGGGGCAGCTTGTGCTAAGGAGTTCTGAGAACCTGTCGCAAGCAGCAGGTATCCTAGCATATGGACCTTGTGTGCTCGAGAAATTTATCCCTTTTGAGAAAGAAATCTCAATCATTGTGACAAGAAAAGCGGATGGGGAGTTCAGGGTCTTCCCGGTCGTTGAGAATATCCATGTGAACAACATCCTGCATGAGACAATCGCGCCGGCAAGAATCAGTGAGTTGGCACAAGTGGAGGCAATTGATATCGCCTATCAGCTGGCTGTGTCACTTGAGCTGGTCGGAACGCTTGCCATTGAAATGTTCTTGGTCAGTGAAAGCGAGATTATCATTAATGAGCTTGCGCCCAGACCTCATAATTCGGGGCATTATTCCATTGAGGCATGTATGACCTCACAGTTTGAACAGCATATACGGGCGATTTGTAATTGGCCGCTCGGACAGACGGAGATGCATATGAATGCCGTCATGGTGAACGTGCTTGGTGAGCATGTGGACGGTGTTATTGATGCGATTGCTGTAAATCCAGAGTGGAAGGTTCACTTCTACGGGAAAGAGGAAGCGAAGGTTGGCCGGAAAATGGGCCATATCACTATTCTGAATCCAGACCCTGAAGAAGTGCTCTGGGAACTTGAAGAAACAAAGATTTGGAAAGACAAAAGCATAATCAAATAGAAAAGGTGGACAACATTCATGATAGAACGTTATACAAGACCTGAAATGGGCGCAATTTGGACGGAGGAGAACCGTTTCAAGGCTTGGCTAGAAGTGGAGATCTTAGCGTGTGAAGCTTGGTCAGAGCTCGGTGCAATTCCGAAAGAGGATGTTAAAGCGCTAAGAGAAAATGCAACATTTGATGTAAATCGCATCAAGGAGATTGAGGAGGAAACACGTCATGATGTTGTAGCCTTTACGCGCGCGGTTTCTGAAACGCTTGGTTCGGAGCGAAAATGGGTGCATTACGGCCTTACTTCCACAGATGTTGTCGATACGGCACTTTCATACTTATTGAAACAAGCGAATGATATCTTGCTTGCTGATGTAGAACGCTTCATCGCGATTCTAGAAGAAAAGGCAAAAACTCATAAATATACAGTTATGATGGGACGTACGCATGGCGTCCATGCTGAGCCGACGACCTTTGGCTTAAAGCTTGCCCTTTGGGTAGAGGAAATGAAGCGGAATCTGGAGAGATTAAAGGCAGCTGCGAAGAACGTCGAATTTGGCAAGATTTCCGGTGCTGTCGGAACGTATGCGAATATCGACCCGTTCGTTGAGCAGTATGTGTGCAAGAAGCTTGGCATTTCTGCTGCGCCAATCTCGACTCAAACCTTGCAGCGTGACCGTCATGCTCAGTATATGTCAACGCTGGCACTGATTGCGACATCTATCGAGAAGTTCGCAACGGAGATTCGCGGCCTGCAAAAAAGTGAGACGCGAGAGGTCGAGGAGTTTTTCGCGAAAGGGCAAAAAGGTTCATCCGCCATGCCGCATAAGCGTAATCCAATCGGTTCTGAGAATATGACGGGTCTTGCACGTGTCATCAGAGGCCATATGGTGACCGCATATGAGA
>Ga0233366_1000704_pt1 | contig 10600 bp, 7 predicted proteins | sample ElkDunMinimDraft_23_FD_191536 | JGI IMG/M metagenome (GOLD analysis project Ga0233366, IMG submission 191536) | Fecal eukaryotic communites from dung pellets of Tule Elk in California, USA - Elk Dung C4 | ecosystem: Host-associated > Mammals > Digestive system > Large intestine > Fecal | place...
GAAGTAGTTTTATCTCCCTCTATTGCAACAACAGCAATCTCTATACCTGTCTTTTTATTTAAGTCGTTTAAAAGCTGATTTAAAGAATTAACAGTATTATCCGAAAGGATTAAATCTTGATTTGCCACATAACACTGAGCACAACTTGTTTTAGGGTTGTTTATCTGCTCAACCGAAAACGCAAAAGCGCAGTTGAGATTAACGCAACAAACAAATAATAAGAATAAGACAAGTTTCCTCATAAAGATTCCTTAGAAAATTATCCCACAAAAATAATATTTTTTTTTGAATTAACGCATTTTTTACTACTTTTGCAGTTTGAAAAACAATAAAACCTTATAAAAATTATGTCTGAATTTGAAAGAATAAAATGTTTAATTATAGGCTCGGGCCCTGGTGGCTATACAGCGGCAATTTATGCAGCAAGAGCAGATTTAAAACCTGTTGTATTAGAAGGAATGCAAGCAGGAGGACAATTAACCATTACAACAGAGATTGAAAACTTCCCTGGATACCCAGAAGGCGTAGAAGGAAGCGAAATGATGGAGCAAATAAAACAACAAGCTCAGCGTTTCGGAACAGAAGTTCGTTCAGAAGTTGTTGTAAAAGCAGATTTTTCTAACCGTCCTTTTAAAATTGAAACAGACAATGGTAGCAAAATAGAAGCAGAAGCAGTAATCATTGCAACAGGAGCAAGTGCAAGATGGTTAGGTCTTGAAAGCGAACAAAAATTTATGGGAATGGGCGTTTCTGCATGTGCAACTTGCGATGGATTCTTTTACAGAAATCAAGAAGTTGCAGTAGTTGGAGGTGGCGATACAGCGTGCGAAGAAGCCTCATACCTTGCAAACATTTGTAAAAAGGTGTATTTAATCGTTAGAAGAGACGAATTAAGAGCCTCAAAAGCAATGCAAGAAAGAGTAAAGGCTAATCCAAAAATTGAAATCGTTTGGAATCACAAACCAAATGAAGTTTTAGGAGATGATAGTGGCGTTACAGCTTTCCGTTTAGAGCATTCACAAACAGGAGAGTTAAAAGAAATTGCAGTAACCGGCATATTCTTGGCAATAGGTCATAAACCAAACACAGATTTCCTTGCAGGACAAATAGAATTGAACAAAGAAGGATACATAATCACACAAGACAAGAGTTCAAAGACAAATATAGAAGGAGTTTTCGCAGCGGGAGATGTTTGCGACCCTACTTATCGTCAAGCAATCGTTGCAGCAGGAAGCGGATGCAAAGCCGCAATGGACTGCGAACGCTTTTTACTTGCAAATCCATTAGCATAAAACAATGCAAGCAAAGAAAACATTTCTTTTTGCATTAACATATATTCTAATAAGTCTTCCTTTTCACGTCTTTTCACAAGAAGAAAAGGAAGACTCTCTACATATATCAAATATTTACTTCAAATCCGACAACAAATCCTTTCTAATCGATAGCGTTCACAAGATTGAAAACGATTTATATTCCACTCACCGAGTAGATGCAACAAAACAAATCGACGCTCCTTTCTTTCAAACACTCTCAACCCTTGGAGGAGCAAGCCAAAGCTTAGAATACAATCCACAAAGCCCGACTTACAACTTTCTACCCAATCTTTTCTTACCTTATTTCCACACATTAGAAAACATAAACTTCTATCAATTAAGCAATCCATATAGTTTATTGAAATATTCCAATGATATAAACTCCTCTCAATACTTTACAATAATCCATGCTCAAAACCTTGCAAAAGGATTGAACGTAGCGGTGAAATATGATGTGAATTACGCCGATGGAATCTTTGCAACCTCGGAGGTAATGAACCAATTTTTTGATTTCACAGCAAACTATATTTCAAAAAGTGGAAGATACCGTGCCTTACTTTCTTTCATTAGAAATCGTGTTTACCTAAATGAAAACGGTGGAATCTTACATGACACGCTTTGGACAAACCAATCATATTCAAAACCCGAAACCTACCCTACCCTTTACACAAGTGCATACAGCAAATACAAGAATTACAACATTTCATTAACACAACACTACCTTTTAAGCAAAGAAAAAAAACTTGGAGCAATAAGTCATCAAATCATCTATGAGGATTTAACAAGACTATTCAACAATTTAGAAACACAAAAAGGAGATTCCATCACTCAAACCAACATAGAAAACACTCTTTCGTGGACAAACAAAACCACATCAAGCAAAAACTTTTTCATTCCCTTAAACATAGGTATCACACATAGAGTTTTATCTTACAGCAACACAGACACCTATTTCAAAAATCAAGTTTCGCCATACGCAAGCATAGGATTAAACGTAAAAAACTTTGATTTAGAAGGACGATACACACAAATATTTTCCGAAAGCAAAGAAAACGAACACCAAGCCTTTGTAAAAGCAAGTTATAAAAAAAGAATCACTCTACAAGCCGAGCAAAACAAAGCCTATGGCAACTATTACATTCAATATTACGGTAAAACAAACCCAACACTCACCAATAGCCTAAAACTAAACTACAACACAAAAAATTTAAACATAGACCTATCTTACAATCAAGTAGAAAACGTAACCTATATTGATGAAAACCTACAAATCATTCAAGTAAACGAAAAAGCAAACCTATTTAAAGCCAAAGCATATTGCGATTACAACTTTGGAATCTTCAATGCAAAAGCACAAATGCTTTATCAAAAAACCGATAATAAAGAAGCAATACGCCTACCCGAGTTTCAAGCAAAAGCAAGCCTTGCAATAAAAGTCAATCTCTTTGGAGGAAAAATGACAAGCCTTGTCGGAGTAGATTTAAACTACTTTTCAGCCTACTATGCCGATGTTTACAATGCAGAAATTGGCTTTTTCACACGCCAAAACCAAGAGTTGATAGGCAATTACCTTTATGCCGATGTTTTTGCCAACATAAAAATTTCGCAATGTAACCTTTTCATTTGCCTTGAACACCCTTACGCAAGCTTGATTTCAAACAATTATTTCGCCACACCACACTATCCACACTCAGGTCTTAACTTCCGTTGGGGATTAAGTTGGGAATTGTGGAATTAAACTAAGACTCACGAGCGTTTTATTTTATATTAGAAAATCAATCCCTACTCCTCTCCCCATATCTTAATTGTTCCATCCGCTGAACCACTGACAATTTTTGTGCCGTTGGGACTAAATACTACGGAATTTACACTATTAGAATGTTCTCCTAAAGTTTTAAGGCATTCTCCTGTATTTGTGTCCCATATCTTAATGGTTTGATCTCTTGAACCGCTGATTATTCTTTTGCCATCGGGACTATATGCTACGGAAAAGACATAATCTGAATGACCCTTCAAGGTTTTAAGGCATTCTCCTATGTTTGCATCCCATATCTTAATGGTTTTATCCCATGAACCGCTGATTATTTTTGTACCATCGGAGCTATATGCTACGGAATTGACACAATCTGAATGTCCATAGAAGGTTTTAAGGCATTCTCCTGTGTTTGCATCCCATATCTTAATGCTTCCACCCCCTGAACCGCTGACAATTTTTGTGTCATCGGGACTATATGCTAAGGAAAGGACAGGAAATGAATGTCCCTCCAAGGTTTTAAGGCATTCTCCTGTGTTTGCATCCCATATCTTAATAGTTTCATCATACGAACCGCTGATTATTTTTGTGCCATCGGGACTATATGCTACGGAAAGGACATAATCTAAATGTCCCTCCAAGGTTTTAAGGCATTCTCCTGTGTTTGCATCCCATATCTTAATGGTTTTATCCTCTGAACTGCTGATTATTTTTGTGCCGTCAGGACTATATGCTACGGAATAGACAGTTTCTGAATGTCCCTTCAAGGTTTTAAGGCATTTTCCTGTGTTTGCATCCCATATCTTAACGGTTTCATCACCTGAACCGCTGATTATTTTTGTGCCATCGGGACTATATGCTACGGAATTGACACTATATTTATGTCCCTTCAAGGTTTTAAGACATTCTCCTGTGTTTGCGTCTATTTTCTTTTCAAAGGATTTTTTGTATTCTTTGATTTCATCTAATATTGCATAGAGTTTTGCTTCAATACTCTCTAATTTTTCTTTATCTATGTTCATTTTATTTGCCTTATTGTGCGATTTAATTTCTACTTACAAAGTTAAAACAAATTTCTTAAAGCACAAAAAAGCATTAAATAAACTCTTAATTTTCACAACTCAAAATTTTACAGAGAAAAACCTTTATTTTACGGAAATTTTGTTTTGGGATTTTTGTAAAAATTCTTGCAAAAAATTGACGAAAATTGGGGTTAATTTTTCGCAAATTTGGAGTTTTTTTACGAAAAGCTCGTTTAGAATTTTCTAAATCAGGGATAGAAATTTCTAAATCAAGGATAGAAAAAATTAAATCAAGTTTTTTTTGCACGAAAATCAATGAAAAAATTGCAAAAAACAGCGAAAAAATCCAAAAAATCAAAGACTTTTTTGGCAAAATTAAGGCTTAAAAATGTTAAGTCTTTGATTTAGTGATTTTTAGTTAAGGGCTTATATTTTTAAAATTTGCAGTCGGAAATCTTTTGTTTGAAAATATCGCAAGCATTTGGGCTTAACTCTTGGGGAAAGTATTTTATTTTAGTCTTCAAGTATGATTTCTAAGATTTGTTTTCCGTATTTTTCAAATTTTTTCTCACCAAAGCCTTTGATGTTTAGGAGTTCTTCTTTGATTTGTGGGCGTTTTTTTACTATGCTTTCAAGGACTTGGTTTGAGAAAATGCAGAAGGCTGGTAGTTTTTCTTCTTCTGCTTGGGCTTTTCTCCACGTTTTTAGTTTTTGATAAAGATCATCGAGTTCTAAGTCTTTTGGTGTTTCTTGTTTTTGTGTGAGTTGGCTAAGGTTTTTAACGAAAGCGATATAGGATTTCAACTCTAATTTTTCTCCTAAGGCTAATAGTTTGTATTTGTAAGAGAGAAATTCTCTCATATCAAACTCGTGTGTAATCAAGTAGTTGAATAGTCTTTGTTTTAGTTCTACTTCTATCATAAATTCTTGCAATACTTCTTCTATGTCTTCTTGTCCTATGTAGTCTTCTGCTTCTATTTTTGATAGATAATAGACTAAGGAAAAGATTATTTCATTTTTTTCGGAGAAGTATTTGGCTGCTTGTACTGCTCTTTTGTATAGGGTTTGTGTTTCTAAGGTTGGTAGTGAGTATTCTATGATTTTGTCTATTTGGGTTTGGAATCTCTCTTCTACAAGTACGATTTCTAAGAGTATTTCTTCGTAATAGGCTTTTATTTTTAAGAACTCCTCTCCTATTTCGCTTTTTAAATAGATTTCTAAGAGTTCGTAAAGTTTTGAGTTATGGTTTTTTATTTGCGAAAGGTTGAATACTTCTTTTATATTTTGTGCGTAGTAATGGAAATTGTCTTGTAAAAATCCTTCTTCGGTTGGTTGATTATTTTCTTGTTCTATATTAAAGTTGTCAATCAAGACATCTGTTATCACAGCATTTGGATTGAATTGTTTTGATAAATAAAGGCCTTCTAAACTCCTACAACGGCTGAGTGCTACGTAGAATTGACCGTGTGCAAAGGAATGATCTGCGTCTATAATTGCTTTTTCAAAGGTTAGACCTTGACTCTTATGAATTGTAATCGCCCATGCAAGTTTTATAGGGTATTGTGTAAAGGAGCCAATGACTTCTTGCGTGATTTCTTTTGTCTTTTTATTTAATTCATATTTATATCTCTCCCACGTATATTTTAACACTTCTATTCTTTGTCCGTCTTCGTCTTTTTCAACTACTATTTTATCTTCGTTTAACTCTACTATCTTTCCTATTGTGCCATTATAGTAACGGCGTTTCTCTCCTATGGGCGAGTCATAGTCGTTTTTAAGAAACATAACCTGTGCTCCTTCTTTTAATTCAAGTGTTTCGGCGTTTGGAAAGAGCCTATCATCAAATTCTCCTTCTATTTCTGCTGAATAAAAGTATGATTTGTTGTCTATTAGCCTTAATTTATCTTCGTTAATCTTGTTTGCTTGATTGTTATGCGAACAAAGAATTATGTATCCTTTTTGTTTTTGTGAATAAATCTCCGGATTATATCTTTGGTTGAGTTGTGTGATAATTTCTTGTGTTATAGTATTATCCCGAACGTGGTTTAGGATATTTATAAACTTAGAATCGCTTTGACGATATATGTGTTGCAAGGTGATTGTCAAATAACGCGATTCTTGTAACACTCTTGACGAAAAGAAATATGGGGTTTGATAGTATTGACTTAAAAAATCCCATTCTTCTTGCTTTGCAACGGGTGGTAATTGACTTAAATCTCCTATCATTAAAAGTTGAACGCCGCCAAAGGGTTTGTGCCTTTCTGAAATGCGTAACTTTCTTAATATAACATCTATTTGATCCAAGACATCTGCTCTAACCATTGATATTTCATCTATCACGATTAGTTCAAGACTTCTTATTAGATTGAGTTTACTTCTTCGTATTTGTTTACGTTTTACTACACCGCCGGGAATATATGGCATAAAATCTAATTGAAAAAAGGAGTGTATAGTCACTCCTTCGCAATTCAATGCCGCAATACCCGTTGGTGCAAGTACTACGTAACGTTTAAATAATGTATCTTTAAGACTTTTTAAAAAAGTTGTCTTACCTGTCCCCGCTTTTCCTGTAAGAAAAATATTGATATTTGTTTGTTCAATATATTTTCTTGCAAAATCTAATTGTGGATTTGTTTTCAAATTACTTTCTTGCTATAACTTTCTTGGCTGCTTCAACAATATTATTTGCTTTTAAGCCATATTTTTCCATTAAAGCATTAGGTGTACCACTTTCTCCAAAGCAATCATCTACTCCAACAAATTCCATTGGTTTTGGATTGTTTCTTACAAGAAGTTGTGCAATGCTTTCGTTTAATCCTCCATTGAATTGATGTTCTTCACAACCAACAACGCAATTTGTCTTAGCAACTGATTTCAATATTGCTTCGTTATCAAGTGGTTTTATTGTGTGAATATCTATTACTTCTGCACTTATTCCTTGTTCTTCTAAGATTTTGGCTGCTTGAAGTGCTTCCCAAACTAAATGTCCTGTTGCTACAAGTGTTACATCTGTTCCTTCAGAAAGTACAATCGCTTTTCCAATTTCAAAAGGCATATCTTCTGGAATGAAAACAGGCACTTTTGGTCTTCCGTAACGAATATATACTGGTCCGTTGTATTCTGCGGCTGCAATTGTTGCTGCAATTGTTTGATTGTGATCGCAAGGATTCAACACTACCATATTAGGTAACATCTTCATCATACCGATATCTTCTAATATTTGGTGAGTTGCTCCGTCTTCTCCTAAGGTTATGCCTGCGTGAGAACCAGCAATTTTTACGTTTGTATTAGAATATGCTACTGCTTGACGGATTTGATCATATACTCTACCTGTTGAGAATGCTGCAAAACTACTTGCAAACGCTACTTTACCACTTAAAGCTAACCCTGCTGCGATTCCTATCATATTTGCTTCGGCAATTCCGCATTCTATCATTCTTTCTGGAAATGCTTCTTGAAAAAGATCCATTCTTACAGAGCCTATGAGGTCTGCACATAAGGCTACTACATTTTCATTTCTTTTTCCTGCTTCTAAAAGACCTATTCCAAATCCTGAACGTGTGTCTTTACTGCCTAATTGAGGATATTCTTTCATATTTCGTTTGATTTATTTTGCTAAATTTATTGTTGTGGTTTTATTTGATTCTATTTTAAATTCTTTAATCTGTGTTTGAAATGTCTTATTGGCGTTTTTGTCTTTCAAAACCACCATATACTGCCCCGGTAATAAGGTAATATTTTCGGTTTGCAGTCCTTCTTCAAGATTACATACCCATTTTGTTTCTTCACTGTCCTTTACAAAAATACTTCCTACGCTTTCCATTTTGCCTTTGTTCAAAACAAGTATTCCAGAGGCTGGAATTTCAATTGTTGTTGTTGAACTCTGTCCTATTTCTACGTTTTCAATTTTCAATTTCGGCAAGGTGAGAATTTCTAAGTCATATTTACCAACTAAATACTTTTCAACCTTGTTTAATTCTTGTATATTGACGGTTTCAACCTTTCCACTCTCTCTTACAATTGCAGATATATTGTTGTTTTTCAGTTTTGATTTGTCTGAAAATCTTATTACCATATTTCCTTGTGGCGTTTTGATTGGAATAATGGTGTGTCTACCAACTTTTAACTGCACATTTTCTTGTTTAACGGGTGGAAGCGTATGCACAACTATATCATAATTTACCAAAGGGTCTAAAAACAAAGTGTCAGACAAACCTTTGGAATTAAAAGTGTGCATAAAAGTATATTTTAACTGCTTACTTTGACTGTCATAGAAAGTCATAGGAATATTAGTCTCACTCGGCTCCATATTAGAGTCTAAAAGATTGACTTGTGTTGTAGTATTGTTCAAGACTTGCGAAACTATATTATTCAAAGCCTTTGAAAACTCTATTTCGTTGTTTGCTTCATAATATATTCCTGCACATTCAAACTCTTCTCTCAATCCTTTGCCTATTCCTATTATGAATGGTTTTAAAAAAGCACCTTTTTTCTGTAATTGTTTTGAGGCTTTGCAAACATCTCCTGAACATTCGTCAATTCCGTCTGTTATCAAAATTATGATATTTCTTGAATTATCACTCTCAGGAAAATCTTTGACACATTTTTCTAAGGTATAAGCAATTGGGGTTGTTCCTTTTGGAACTAATGCTTTGAGTTTAGATTTGATTTGTTCGGTATTGTTTGGATAAAAACTTACTTCTAATCTTGTATCATCACAGTTTTGTGGAGGATAATCTTTTGTGTGTCCATAGGCTCTTAGAGCCATTTCAACCCCTGGCTTTCCTGCTAATGTATCTACAATATTTGACAAAAGATTTTGTGCTATTTTTATTTTAGTATTGCTTTGCCACATTCCATACATTGTATTTGAGCAATCTAAAATAAAAAGTATTCTTGTTTTTTGATAGGAATCCTCTCGCATCACTTTTACTCCTTTTGGCTGTGCAAAAAGAAATGATGTTGCGAGGCTTATCGCAAAAAATAACACAAAGTATTTTGTAAGTTTTGTTCTCAAAGGATAGAGTCTTTTTTAATAATCTCCTAATGTTTCTTTAAGTTGAGCCAAGGCTTCTGCTGCTTGTTCATTGTTTGGAGGAGTTCCGTGCCATTTATTTTTGTTTTGCATAAAATCTACTCCATAGCCCATTTGAGTTTGCATTAAAACAACAACAGGTTTGCCTTGTTTTGCTTGTTGTTTTGCTTGATTCAATCCGCGTATTGTATCTTCCATATCATTACCATTCATTTCTACAATACTCCAATCAAATGCTTCAAATTTTGCTCTTAGATTTCCAAGTGAGCATACTTGATCGGTTGAACCATCTATTTGCAAGCCGTTTACATCTATTATAGATATTAAATTATCTACATGATTTGCTCCTGCAAACATTACTGCTTCCCAAATTTGTCCTTCTTGTAATTCTCCATCTCCGTGAAGTGTGAAGACTAATTTATCACAAGAGTTATATTTTTTTGCTAATGCTGCTCCGATTCCTACACTTAGACCTTGTCCTAATGAACCTGAGGCTTGTCTTACGCCAGGTAGGTTGTCGTGAACGCTTGGGTGTCCTTGCAAACGTGTGCCTAATCTTCTAAATGTTGCAAGTTCTGCTACTGGAAAGTAACCTCTGCGTGCTAAAACGCTATAAAGTACTGGTGAGATATGACCGTTTGAAAGGAAAAACATATCTTCTCCGTGTCCTTCACGCTTAAAATTTTCTACGTCTAAGTTTAAGATTTCAAAATACAAGGCTGTCATCACGTCTGCACAGCCTAAGCTTCCTCCTGGGTGACCTGAGGAAACTGAATTTGTCATTCGTATTATGTCTCTTCTAACTTGTGTTGCGATGTCTTGTAATTCAGTAATTGTTGCCATATTGCTACGTTTTAATTCGTTGCAAAATTAGTCATTTTAAATGGAATCAGCAAACAATTCTTATCTTATAAGCATCAAATCTCCTTTTTGTTGTCGTGTTTCGCCGTTTGGTGTAGTGAATTTTACTACATAAACATATACTCCCATTGGTTGTAAATTGCCTTTGAAAGTTCCGTCCCAACCTTGTTCTATATTGTTGGAGACAAAGACAAGTGTGCCGTTTGAAGAGTAGATGTGCATTTTGTAATCTTTTAATTCTGTGGACGCTGGCTTGAATATACTATTTTCATCGCCTGAGGTTGGAGTGAATGCGTTTGGAATAATTAACTGAAATCTATTTTCTATTTCTTCGGTTTCAGGTGCTTTGGAGCTATGTTTTTGTTCTACTATTTCTTTTTCAACAATTGGTGTTTGTTCTTTTTGTTTTATTTCTTGTTTTGGTTGAGTTTTTTGTACTATTTCTTGCTTTTGTTCTACTATTTTAGTCTCTTGTTTTTCTATTTTTTCTTCTGCTTGAACAACTGTTAGCGTTTGTTCATTTTTTTTCTTTGTTTCAATAATTTCTTTCTTTGAAATAATTTCTTGATTCTTTGTTTTAATTTCTTGATTCTTTGAAATATTTTCTTGATGCTTT
>Ga0233366_1000705_pt1 | contig 10593 bp, 8 predicted proteins | sample ElkDunMinimDraft_23_FD_191536 | JGI IMG/M metagenome (GOLD analysis project Ga0233366, IMG submission 191536) | Fecal eukaryotic communites from dung pellets of Tule Elk in California, USA - Elk Dung C4 | ecosystem: Host-associated > Mammals > Digestive system > Large intestine > Fecal | place...
CTGTTTTCTTCGCCGTTTCAGTTCCTGCCCCAAAAAGCAAATTCATCGCCGCTCTTGCCTTTTCTGGTTTATTTTCTGCATAAGCTTTTTGAACAAACTTTTCTTTCGCTATTTCAAACTGAATTTCTTCCTTCGCCCTTCCAAGTAAAATCAGCCCTAACGAATCGCGCAAGCGTTCAAAGTATTTTTTATTATCTTCTTCAGCACGCATCAGATAGTTATTTTTCTCAGCGACTTCAGCAAACTCTTCATTTGAAAGTTTGTCAAACAAATGATCTAACAACCAAATGCTTGCAATATTTTCAGAACGTGTTGCAGCCCATGCTATGCTAACCGTATTCCCTTTATTTTTGTGATCTGGCCGAGGAAAATAAAATTGATTACCATAAGGAAACACGTTAAAATCATTTTCAATTTCATCTAAATAATTCCAACCATACTGGAACGCCAAGGCAAAAAGTAATGGTTTCCAACTGGAACCAAACTGGCGAATTGCTTTAAAAGAGCGGTCGAAATCTGTATTATGAAAACCACCTTGACTAGCAAGAACTTCACCACCTCGAAGTGCCACAATAGCTCCTTGCAACACAGGTTCCGTTTCTAATTTACAACGAAAATATCCATTCACCGCTACAGAATCCAAAACACTTACAAGTAAAATAGAACCTTTCCCCAACCTAGCTGAAAGAATTTTTTCTGGTTTACTTTTCAAAGTTTTTTCAAGAGAATCTAGCGAAGATCGTTCTACAACGCCTTTAATTTGTCCAAATGATAAATAAAGAGAATTAAGCGAACCATCTTTTTCATAAGCCACAGAATCTAAAGCACCATACAAATAATCTCCAATCCTAGCTTCAAGCGCACGATTCGGTCGATTCGCCGAAGGCAAAGCAAAGCCGCCTAAACGCAATTGTAAATCAGAAATATTTGCTTGCAGAGCTCTCTTTGCCGCATCTTGAAAAGATGCATCGATCGTAGAAATAATTTTCAACTGAGCACGACGCCAATCTTCAATTCCTTCTCGTTCAAAAATATCTTGAAAAAATTCAGAATTCAATTTCTCTTCAATCAATGCCAAAGAAGTAGAAACAGAATAACGGAACGCACCATGTTCAAACGCAAGCGGTTTTGCTAAGGCTGCTTCATACTCTTCTTTTGAAATGTAATTATCTTCAAGCATACGGGAAAGCACATATTTCACACGTTCCTCGCCGCGCTTCAAAGCGCGAGCCTTACGTTCTTCATTTCTTTGAGCAAATGGATCGTAATTAAACGGTCCTTTCACCGAACCTGCAATAAACGCACATTCAGCCAAAGAAAGTTCGCTCAAATCCTTATTGAAAAAATATTGAGCCGCAATCGCTACACCCTTTCCAGAACCAGCCACATGAAACTGATTCAAATAAAATTCAAGAATTTGCTCCTTCGTAAAATGACGTTCTAATCGGATAGCATCTCGAAGTTCCCGCACTTTTTCCATCACAGAACGTTCTTCTCGCCCAAAAATATTTTTCACCGTTTGCTGCGTTAAAGTAGAACCACCTTGCCGCAAAGAACCCGCTTTCACATTCACAAGCATCGCTCGCAAAAAACCTTTCAAATCAAAACCATGATGTTCAAAAAAACGAGCGTCTTCAGCAGCCACCAAAGCATTCACAATATTTTCAGGAATATCCCCATACGGAACATAAATACGATGATTCGCGTCAAAAAAAGCACCTAATCTTTTTTCACCATCACGATAATAAACGCGAGTCTCACCAGAAAGACTTTGAAGAATCGCATCGCGATCAAATTTCCCTTCAGGATCTTTGTCAAGTCCAACATTAAACACCACATAGTAAACAACACCAAAAGCAAGAACCCCAACTAGGGCAAACGCCGCAAAAATTTTCAACAAGGTAGAAAGCACTTTCATAAAAACCCCAACGCAATACAAATACAAATGTAGAATATCCGCTACCAAAACAGAAAGACTTTAAAAAAAATAAGTAGGGGGAAGACTCCCCCTGCCTTCAGCCCCGGCTCAAGTTACCATAGCAAACCCCGATTAGGAGGAAGCAATCTCAATCTCGCCGTTTCGCCGGGTCTTCCGAACACCCCCTCTATGATGTGAACCCCGAAAGTTGGACACAACTTTCGAGGAACATATGACATTTAATCGTAAAAAATGGGAATTGGTCACAAAATTATACAAAGAAGGTCTGAAGGTTGCTGAAATATGCCGACTCACAAGATTTGACAGGCATGATGTTAGGCATATATGCAGGGAATACGACATTCTCGGTTGTATGCGTGAACCTAGAAAAAACTTTTATCGCGGATCAAACGAATTGAGAAAAATGGCAGTTGACGATATAGTCTTTAATTCGTTATCTTATGCCGAAGTAACCGTAAAGTATAACATCAACAGAACAACCTTGAAAGACTGGGTCCACTTGTTTCGGCATGGAGGTTACGAGGAACTGTTCGTGGATCGGCGCAAGGCGAGAAAACGAGAGAATGGGAAAAACTCGGAAAACAGCAGAGAATGCACAGACCAAGCTGAAGAAACTCGAAGACGAACTCTATCGCCTCCGAGCGGAGAACGCCCTGTTAAAAAAAGTGAAAGCCTTAGTCGAGGAAAGACGCTCCCGGGAACAAGGGACTGGGCGCTAGCCATCAATGAACTGAGGCGAGAATACAGACTTGAAGTTCTGTTGGACATCAAGAAGATGGCGCGTTCAACTTTTTATTACCACATCAAAAACAAAAGGCCGGACCGACTTGTAAGCGTTCGAAAGCGCATAAGGGAAATACATGCCGAACATGCCGGTCGTTATGGCTACAGACGCATAACAGTGCAGTTAAAGAAAGAAGGTTTTGTCATCAACCACAAGACCGTTTATAGAATCATGAAGGAACTAGGCCTGAAGAACGTCCGTAGGAAATGCAAGTATCGCTCATACGTGGGACAGGTCGGATCAACTGCACCGAACATAGTGAATCGGGACTTTTCCACAACCGGCCCAAATCAAAAATGGACTACGGACGTGACCCAGATATCCGTAGGAACCGAAAAATGCTACCTGTCGCCGATACTGGACATGTATAACGGTGAAATAGTGAGTTATGTGATATCGGATCGAGCCGACCTGAAAATGGTCATGGACATGCTAGATAAGGCCTGCGAATCAAGAGTTATAAGTGAAGGACTAATACTCCACTCAGATCAGGGCTGGCAATACCAACATTACAACTATCAGCAGTCGCTCAAGCAGCAAGGCATCATTCAAAGCATGAGCCGCAAGGGAAACTGCTTGGACAACGCGATGATGGAGAACTTTTTCGGAATAATGAAGTCGGAACTGTTGTACCCTAACAGGTTCCAAAATATGGCACACTTCAAGCAGGAACTAGTGAAATATATCGACTACTATAACAAAGATCGGATAAAACTGCGCCTAAACGGAATGAGCCCGGTGCAATACCGGACTCATAACGCTGTTTTATCCTAATTTTAAACCGTCTAACTTTTTGGGTTCACATCAAACCGCCACCAGTATTTTCCGTTACTCCAGTTGTTGCACAAGGGCTTGAACCAGATCCTCTATCACATCCTAATTTAGAAATAGAGCCTCCAGAACCAATAGTTATTATAGCTCCTGAACTAGGCATGGCAGAAACTGATATTTGGTTATGCTCGGAGCCATTACACTCTAAATCATAGCCGTTATATGTTACATTTCCAGAACAATTATAAAACCATTGACTACCAAGACAATCATGCAAAACTTGGTATGTTCCTGGAGTTGATATACCTAATGTTTGCGGCCATTCTCCATCATTTCCAAGACAAAGTGTGTAATCACTAGAACCATTTCCAGTACCTGGATCAGGTTCTGTTCCGCCTGAACCGCCACCTGTTCCTTTTACTGTTAAAGAAGCTCTACATATTTCATGACCGCCATCTGCTGTGGTCAATATAAATTCATAATCTTTGTCATCTGATTCAGCGGCAGGTGCAGTAAATGTATTATTCCAACAATGAGAATTGCCACAATCTATTGTTTTGAAGGTTCCATTGAAATTGAGTTTTCCTGTGTAATTGTTAGTTACATTTTTCACTTCAGAAACATCAAAGGAAATATTAGAAGTACCTCCTTCAGTTTCTGTTATTTCGTTGCCGTTGTATTTGATTTTACATGTTGCTGTAGGTCCTTTAACATCAAAATCAACAGAACATAATTCTTTGCTTCCACTTAATGTTTTTAATGTATAAGTATAGGTACCTACTGTTAATGGAAGATTGAATCCGTTTTCTAAAGTTCCTCCACTATTCCACCATACAGTATCAGTAAAATCTTTATTTATATTAGCATTAGCGTTATTATCCCATAAGCTTTCTTTTCCACTCAATAAAAGTTGAATATTAGAACCACTTGTGTTTTGATTAGTAACCTTGAACTTAATTTGTTGTGCCATTGCTCCAGCGGTTATTTCAGTATTGTTGTTATCTGTAATAGCGCATTCTGCCGTTAGATTGGAACCTGGTTCAATAACTTCAAAATCAACAGAACATAATTCTTTACTTCCACTTAATGTTTTTAATGTATAAGTATAAGAACCTACTGTTAATGGAAGGTTGAATTGACTTTCTAAAGCGCTATTATTACCCCATGTAATATTTTCGACCATATCAGCATCTGAAGTGCAAATACCATTATTCCAAGAACCGCATTTCTTTCCACTAAATGATAGTTTAATATCAGTTCCACTTGTGTTTTGATTCGTAATCTTGAACTTAATTTGTTGAGAAGGTATTCCAGCGCTTATTTCAGTATTGTTGTTATCTGTAATAGCGCATTCTGCTGTTAGATTAGACGCTGGGTCAACAACTTTAATAGTACCCGCACATACGGTTTTGTTATTGTACACAACACTATATGGGTACGTTCCTTCGGTACTAGGCATTCCCCAATTTGAGTATTGAGATATATTTCCTACAGTATATATGGCAATATCTTTTTCTTGTCCATCAAATAGTATTTTTCCTGTTGTATTTGAGGATATTCCAGAAGTTGTTTTTAATTTAAAGTTGGTATATTGATATCCTGTATTCACTTCATTAACTTCAATATTATTAACTTCCCACCAACACTCCGCCGTTACACTACCGGAACCTTCAATAGAATCCAATATCTTACTTTTTTTTGATTTTTTCCTCGATTTTGAGGGAAAAGAACCTGCTTGAAATCGTTTTTTGTGGTTTTTATATTCAGAGGGGTGCTTTTGAGCATTTTTTTTAAACGGAGAACACAATGAATAGAAACCAACATAACGCCATGTTAGAGGCTATGAAAATTGATAAGAGCAACTTTCATAAGTATCAAAAACTTTATAAGTACGCTTATATTTTAAGTGACGGAGTTTTTAAAATTGTTTTTGCTGAAGAAAAGAATCATTCGCTTTTGATTTCTTTAGTAAATGCAATGCTTGATTTACATGGAAATGATGCAATCAAGGAAATCACGCTTGAAATGCAAGAATTTCCTGGTATTTTCAACAAAAAGAATTGTATTGTCGATATTGTCGGTACAACAAATGCTAATGAAAAAATTATAGTTGAAATTCAACAGCAGGGAGATAAATTTTTTCGAGATCGAGTGGAATATTATATTGCTCGCGTGATTGAAAATTTAGTTCACAAAAGCGAAAAGTATGAACTCCCTAGAATTTATTTTTTAGGACTTCTTGATTTTGAAATGTTTCCTGAGGAACCAACAGAGTATATTCATCATGTAGATGAAATGTGTCATGGTCGTAAATTTTTTCCAAAAATTCAAAAGATATTTGTAGAAATTGAGAAATTTTTTGAATTAGAAAATGCTGGTGTAATTGTAAACGACCACTCAGATGCGGCAGAATGGCTTCGTGCCATAAAAAGCATTATTAAAGAAGAACCGATGCCGGAGCGAATTTTAGAAAATAAAACCTTTCATAGGTTGCTTGAATCGGTAAAATTGATTAACTTTGCAGAAGAACTCTTCAACTTGGAGGTAAAGAATATGACAGACCTACAAGCCAAATATGAAGTCGGCTATTCAGAGGGCAAAGAACAAGGATTCTCTGCCGGTCGAGAAGTTGGATTTTGTGAAGGGAAAGATGCTGGATTTGCAGAAGGTAAGCAAACTGGATTTGCTGAAGGCAAGCAAACGGGATTTGCAGAAGGTAAGCAAACTGGATTTGCAGAAGGTAAGCAAACGGGATTTGCCGAAGGCAAGCAAACTGGATACGCCGAAGGCAAAGAAGAAGGATTTACCGCTGGCAAGGAATTGGGCTTGTTTGAAGGTAGAAATGTCGGATATGCTGAAGGCTGTAAAGAAGAAAGTGCTAAATTTGAATTAGAAAAATCCAAAATGGCCAAAAGTCTTCTTGAAAATGGCGTTCCAATTAATGTGATTGCAAAATGTTCTGGGCTTTCTGAAGAAGAAATACAAAATCTCTAATTTTTTGTTTCAAATCACTCCTGCTAATTTTCGGCAGGAGTTTTTTAGATTATTTTCTGAGGAATTTATTGATTTTGCTTAAAATGAGCTTTGATTTTTTCAAAAGTTTCTTCGCTAATCACATGTTCCATACGGCACGCATCAGCTTCTGCGGTTTCTGGAGAAACGCCAATCATTGTAAAGAAGTTGGTTAGAATTTCATGACGTTCAAAAATGGCGGCGGCAATTTTTTTTCCAGATGCAGTAAGTGTAATTGCTTTGTGATTATCTAAACGAATGTAACCGCTTTCTTGAAGGATTTGTACGGCTCTGCTTACGCTTGGCCTAGAAACATTCAAAGCTTCTGCTATATCAACGGCATGAACCACCTGCGACTCCTGTTGAAGTCTCAAAATGGTTTCAAGATACATTTCTCCAGATTCGTAAACGGGCATGACTCTCCTTCAAAGAACATCTCTAATATACAATGTTTTTTAGAGAATCGTTTGAGGTAAACGAGAATTCTTCTTGTATTTATGGAGTAGCAAGAGTAGAATTGCGCTTGTCTAAATATTGGTGCAGTATAATCATGACTTTTCTTGCAATTGGTTGTGCAATTAGCACTTCTACTCCGAGAGATATTGCAAAATTTCTAGGCCATTTATAAAAGAAATTTTGAATGGGTTCCATTGAAATTTCAAGAACGCCTATCCACGAGCCCACAATTGTAAGAATTATTGACATTAAAAATACTGTGGAAAGAATATTTAGTGTAACTACAGCATTAAAACTATCACCTTCTTTAGTGAGTTTTGAAGTAAGAAAAGCGGCTGGTTTGTAAGTTAAGAAAACGGTTGCAATAACACAAGGCCAAAGGATTGGCATAATTTCAAAAACATGCAACCAATTTTCTATAGTGAACCCCGCTTCTAGACATGTGATAAGTGGGGCAATGATGTTCATGGAAAGAATGGAAAGAACAGTTAGGAAAAGCAAAAATTCACGTTTCCCGCGAGGAAGTTTCATATAAAAGTCCACTAGATACCCTTTTTATAAAATTGATTTTGAAATTTGGGCAAGTATAAAAAAAACGAAAAAATTTGTCTAGAATTTATTTTTCATTTTTTTTAGCGACCATACTGGCTTTTATGAAAATTTCTGCCATATTTTTTTGGGGGGAAATGCTAATTTTTGGTTATGGATATAAATGAATGGCGAAAAAAAATTGACTCTTTAGAAGATACGCTTATTGAACTTTTGAATGAAAGAGCTTCTTATGCGTTGGAAATAGGGAAGTTAAAAAAACAACTTGGTCTGCCTGTACTAGATGCTGCTCGCGAACAAGAAATTTTAGAACGTGTGGCGCAAAAGTCTAAAGGACCATTGTCTGCGGAATCAATGAAACTTTTGTTTTCTGTTCTAATGCAGGAAACGAGAAAACTTGAGGAATAAAAGAATGCTTTCTGGACACGTGACTTTTGTTGGCTTTGGGTTGTTAGCTAGTTCTATGGCAGCAGCGATTCGTGCTTCAAAGTTGCCTTTGACGATTCGCATTGTTAGTTCACAAAAAACTAGAGAACGCGCTAAAGAACTTGGATTTGCCGATGAATCGTTTGGCTATGAAGAGGTTGAGTCTTGGGCACGTGGAACAGATTTGATTTTACTTTGCTCTCCGATTTTACACATATTGGAAATGCTTGAAAGTTTACAGAAAATTCAAGTGGAATCTCGAGTGGTAGTTTCGGATATTGGTAGCACTAAAGCGGAAATTTGCAAAGCTGGCGCTAGGTTGTCTTCTCCATTTTTATTTATCGGGGGACACCCAATGGCTGGTTCTGAAAAAAGAACTTTAGAATACAACGATCCTTCGCTATTTGAAAATGCTTATTGGTTTTTGTGTCCGCCAAAAGGAACAGCTCCTGAAGAATATTCTTTGCTTTCTGAATTAATTGCTTTTCTTGGAAGTCGGGTTGTTTTATTTGAACCAGAAGAACATGATGCTACAATAGCTTGGCTGAGTCACATGCCGCAAATGGTAAGTACTGCGTTAGCAGGTAATTTGCCAGAAGATTTACTAAACAATAATTATCAACATTTTGCTGGTCGTGGTTTTCGTGATATGACTCGCATAGCAGCTTCTGGCTGGAATATGTGGCGAGATATTTTACTAACGAATCGTTCGGCGGTGTTAAATGCTTTGGCTGGTTTTGCTAAAGGAGTTAAAGCAGTAGAGAACGCCTTGGATAAGCTTCCAACAGATGGCGATGAAGCATTGCATAAAATTTTTGAATCTGGTAATAAAGGTCGTGCGTCTCTTTTTGCGCCTGGTCGAGTGGCTGGCCATGGTTTTTATGAAGTGTCTGTGGCTTTAGAAGATCGTCCAGGAACTATTTTAGCTGTGATGAAGCCTTTGTCAGATGCCGGTATTAATATTCGTGATATTGAATTAATGAAAGTTCGTGAAAATGTTTCTGGCGTTTTATTGATTTCTTTTAAAACAGAACGCGAGGCAACTCAAGCGGTTGAAATCCTTCAAAAGAATGGCTTGGAAGCTGCAATTAGGGAATAATTTATGCGAGAATGGAGTGTATTGCCTGAAAGAGAAATGTTAGAACAAGCGCTTGTTCTTGCGTTGCTTGTGAATGGTAGAACTGTTTTTCAAGAATGTATTCCTACGGAAGAAAATTTACGATTTGCTGAAGTGTTAAAAGAATTTGGTTTGAAGTTTAATACGGTTGGAGATCAATTAGTCGCAGAAGGCGTTGGTTTTGGTTATTCGGTTCCAATTATTTTGCCCTTTGATTTTTCAAGGCAAGCGAATACTTTGATTTTAGCTCTTGCGTCTAAAGATTTAGAAACTACTTATACCATTTTAGCAGAAACAAAGGAAGAACTAGCTGAAAAAAAAGAATTGCTTTTGAATGTGGCAAAAGTTTTTTTGAAAACAGAAACAGAAAATTCAATTTCATTTTCATTTGAAGCAAAGCCTTATAACATTCGAACAGCAAAGAATGGTGGTGTTCCGTACCTTCAAAGAAATTTTGCTCTTTTATCGGCTTTAGTTTGTGGGGAAGATTTAAAATTTGAAGAACGTTTTGTGGTTCGCGACCAATGGACTTCAATGTTGAAACATTTTGGAGTGAATGTTACCTACGATTTAATTGTGCCAGAATTTAAAGATGAATTTGAACGTCGTATGGCAAAAGCTCAAGGCATTAAAATGGTAAAGACCTGGAAAACCTCGCTTTCTGAAACGAAAACTTTACCGCCTAGAGAATACTTTGTTCCTAGTGATGTGACGCTTGCTTCTGCTTATGCCTTGGCCGCAATTCTTTCTAATGAAGTAGAACGTAAACAAGATGTTTTTTTGAATGTGGCTTGCGCTACTAGTCGCGCTTCTGTTTTTACAGTTTTAAAACGAATGGGGGCTGATTTAGAATTTTCTGGTCGTCATGAACGCTACGGTGAACCATTTTCAAATCTTGTGGTAAAACCTCTTTCTTCAAAACGCTTGCAAGGTTGCCACTTTTCGGGTGATTCGTTGGCGGCTGCGATAGAAGAAATTCCAATTTTGGCAGTGGCCGCCTGTTTTGCTGAAAAGGAAACTATTTTCCATTTACCTGAAAATGATGTGAAACGAATTCATCATTTACTGGAAGTTTTAGCTGTAAACCTAAGAAAAACTGGAGCTGAAATTGGAGTTTATGAAGACGGTTTGGTTATTCGAGGAAAAGAAGAACCTGATATAGCGGAATTTGATTGTGAAGGTTTTCCCACAATAGGTTTAGCTCTTTCTATTTTAAACGCATTGACAAAGAATCATACACCGATTATAGGCATAGAAGCTACAGATAAGATTTTTCCGCATGCTCGGAAAATATTGAATCAAATTTGTGGCAAGGAGTCTTAATGCATTTTTCAAAAATAGGCATTGTTGGTTTTAAAGCGAAAAGTTCTGAATTGCAGACTGCTTTGCAAGTGATAGGTTCTTGGGCGAAAAGCCATAAAGAAGTTCGTTTTTATGCAATGGAATCGCTTCGTTCGCTAATTCAAAAACCAATTCGCATTGTTTCTGAAAAAACAATGCGAACCTCAGATTTGATTATTGCTATTGGAGGTGACGGAA
>Ga0233366_1000707_pt1 | contig 10588 bp, 12 predicted proteins | sample ElkDunMinimDraft_23_FD_191536 | JGI IMG/M metagenome (GOLD analysis project Ga0233366, IMG submission 191536) | Fecal eukaryotic communites from dung pellets of Tule Elk in California, USA - Elk Dung C4 | ecosystem: Host-associated > Mammals > Digestive system > Large intestine > Fecal | place...
ATGGTTTTCCTATTTGCTACCCTTTATGGTATATCAGAAATTTAATCATTATTGTCATCATCTCACCGGTGTTATATTTAATGCTAAAATTGCCACAATATGCTAAATGGGGAATGCTCATACTTATTGGATTCATTTATCACTATTATTCTATATCATTCTGTATGGGATTATTTTATTTCTATTTAGGTGCTTTATTATCACAAAAAGATACAGAAAATAAAATTATTGAGATAATAGATTCAAAGCGTATTCTTATTAGTACTTGTATAGTTTCTGCATTGCTAATGTTCGTTGCTATATATTTCAACTATACGGATGTAAATGTCAACTTATGGAAACCAATTCAACGATTCTCTGGATTTGTTTTTACATTGTTTATTTTCATATTATTCACAAAAAAATATGGTCAAGTAGGTGGAAAAATATTTAACTCCAGCTTTTTCATATATCTATATCACGCCTTCCTTGTATTTGTATTAAAAGAATTATTAATTATGGTAATAAATCCTACATCTACAATCATGTGGATAATTACTTATATTTCATTAATCTTAATAACCATATTCATCTTAGTATCAGCTTTCTTTATACTTAACAAATATTTACCTTCATTTACAGCAATAATTACAGGTGGCAGATCAAATAAAAAATAATATTATGAAACCTCGTATTCTCATAGCAATTCATTATATGCATCTCGGCGGTGCTGAGATTTCTCTCATAGGACTGCTTCAGGCATTGGATCCTAAAAAAGTGGACGTTGACCTTTTCGTTTATAGTCACGAAGGGGAGTTGATGAAACAGATTCCTGATTATGTTAACTTGTTGCCTGAGATTCCTGCTTACAAAATGTTTGAGCGTCCAATGAAAGAAGTGCTGAGAAAAGGTTATCTTTCTGTTTTTCTCGCTCGATTGAAAGCCAAGATGAGAATGAGATCTTATCTTAGAAAGAAACAAACTATAGATGGAAGTGCTATAATGGGATTTCTTGGAGAAGAAATGAGTAAGGTTGTACCTGACATAAATCAGTCTGTTGAATATGACCTTGCAATATCTTTCCTTACTCCTCATAATTTTGTCCGTGACCACGTTCGTGCAAAGAAAAAGATATGTTGGATTCATACTGACTACACTCGCATTGATGTAAATACGGAATTGGAATTACCTGTATGGGACAGTTTTGATTATATTGCAAGTATATCATCTGAGGCTGTAAAGACATTTTTGCAAGTTTTCCCATCACTTGCTCCAAAAATCATTGAAATAGAAAATATACTTTCCTCAACTTTTGTCAGACATCGTGCAGAGGAATTTAAGGCAACAGAACTTTTAACTGATAAAAAATATTTAAACTTGCTTTCAGTGGGACGTTTCTGCGAAGCAAAAAATTATGATAACGTTCCAGATATTTGTAAAAGGATATTAGATATACTTAAAGATAAGAACATTGATATCAGATGGTACATAATCGGTTTCGGTGGTGGAGAGGAGTTAATCCGTCTGAAAATAGCAGAGGCTGGAATGCAGGAGCATGTCATCATTCTTGGTAAAAAGGAGAATCCATATCCATATATAAAAGCATGTGATATTTATGTGCAACCTTCACGTTATGAAGGTAAAAGCGTTACTGTTAGAGAAGCTCAGATGTTGTATAAGCCTGTAGTTGTGACAAATTATCCAACAGCAAGTAGTCAGATAGAGGATGGTGTAGATGGTGTGATAGTTCCATTGAATAATGAAGGATGTGCTAAAGGTTTAGTAGAATTTATACTTGACAAGCAAAAGCAAGAACATATCATTGAGTATTTGAAAGCTCACGATTATGGCAATGTGGGAGAGGTCGAGAAGATATACAATCTTATAAAAGAATAAATTACAAAACAAATTATGATTCCTAAGATAATTCATTATTGTTGGTTTGGCGGTAATCCTTTGCCTAAATCAGCTATTGAATGTATTGAGAGTTGGAAAAGGTTCTTTCCAGATTATGAGATCAAGGAATGGAATGAATCTAATTACGATGTACATAAAATACCATATATACACGAGGCATACGAAGCAAAAAAATATGCCTTTGTAAGCGATTATGCACGCTTCGATATATTGTACCATGAAGGTGGTCTGTATTTTGACACTGATGTTAAGGTTATTAAATCTTTTGATGAGATAATAGCAAGAGGTCCTTTTATGGGACGTGAAGCAGGGGCATATCTTAGAAATATATGCAATACTGAAGGCGATGGCTTGGCAGTAGCTCCAGGTCTTGGGTTAGGAGTAAATGCGGGACATGAACTTTATAAAGAATTCCTTGATGCGTATAAAGATTTGTCGTTCTTGAATTCGGATGGAAGCTTAAACACAAAGACTATAGTTTGTTACACGAGTGAGATTCTTGTTAAACATGGTCTGTCTCATAATAATGATGAGGCAGAAGAAGTAGCTGGTGTGTGGATTTATCCTGCAGATGTATTCTGCCCAATGGATCATACAAATGGTAATAGACTTACAATCACCGATCGCTCAGTAAGCATACATTTGTATGATGCTTCATGGCTTGATCATAATACATTGAGGTGGCGTTTGCACTTATTGAAAAATTGGATGATAAGAACATTTGGTGCGGAGAAGGTTGGTAAATTAATGAAACTTATAAAGAAAAAATAGACTAAATAATATGAATGGAATATTACCTGCTGAATTATATTATCCTATTTATTATTTTATATCGGCCTTTTTAACTATTTATTACTATCTTCAACTGAGTAAGGGGAATGGACTCGGGAATAAGAAGAAGGGATATGGTATAGTTCTATGTTATGCAGTAATATTTATCATTATTGTTGGACTAAGACCAATATCTGGATATTATTTTGGTGATACTAGTAATTATGCAGTTGCGTTTGAACAGTTACAAGGAACACCTTTTGAGGATGTAGAAGATGAAAGGATATTTCATTATCTAACATGGTTTTGTGCTCAAACGGTAGATGTACATGTGTATTTCTTAATTGTTGAGATACTATATATAGTTCCTGTTTTGATTGCTTGCAAGAAAATATGTCCAAAAAATCCAGCGGTTATGATGCTATTTTTTATGACAGCTTTTTCATTTTTTAGTTATGGAACAAATGGTATTCGAAATGGGATGGCTTGCTCTTTGGTGATTCTTGCAATAGCTTATGCATCAGACAAGAGATTTATCGGTAAAATAATAGCGGCAGTATTGGCATTTATTGCGTATGGATGTCATAAATCTACTGCATTGCCAATTCTCTGTATAATAGCATGTATGTTTTATAAAAATTCTAAAGTTCTAACATACTTCTGGATATTGTCAATTGGCATTTCTCTTGTTGCAGGAGGAAGCGTAGAGGCATTCTTTACAAGTTTGGGTTTTGATGATAGAATGAGTACATATAGTAGTTCTAATGTAGATGAAAGCTTATTCTCATCAACGGGATTTAGATGGGACTTTTTATTATATAGTGCAATGCCTATTGTATTGGGGTGGTACGCTATATTTAAAAGAGGAATTGTTAGTGAAAAATATTCGTATCTTTTAAATATATACATATTGTGTAATTCTTTTTGGGTTATGATGATTCGTGCATCGTATAGTAACAGATTTGCGTATTTATCTTGGTTTATATATCCAATAGTTTTAGCTTATCCTCTTTTGAACTTTAAGGTGTTCAAGAAGGGAAATAATCAAAAAGTGGCTTTGATTCTGATGGCACATACCGCGTTTACAATAATTATGTCATTTATGTAAAAAAATAATTTAGTGATGAAAACTTTAACGATATTTACTCCAGCGTTTAATCGAGCACATACTATTGTTAGGACATACGATAGCTTGTGTAGACAAACAAGCGATGATTTTGAGTGGTTGATAGTTAATGATGGAAGTTCTGATGAAACGGAAGAATTAATTGTAAATTGGTTAGAGGAAGGTTTTAAAGAATATAGAACTGAACATAATCAAAGAACCTATGACCATAAGGAAGGCTTTTCTAAAGATAAAGGATTTAGGATTCACTATATATTCCAGAAAAATCAAGGTATGCATGGAGCGCATAATACAGCATATCGTTACATAACTACCGAATTAAACACTTGTATTGATTCAGATGATTATATGCCTGTTGATGCGGTCGAAAATATTGTTTCTTTTTGGAATAAAAACAAAGATGATAAATATGCTGGATTTATGGGGCTAGATCAACGTGAAGATGGCTCTATAATAGGAACAACCTTCCCAATAGATATGAAAGAAACAACGTTGATGGGATTTTATTCTAATGGAGGAAGGGGTGATAAGAAGCTTGTTTATCGAACAGATATTATTACTAAATATCCAGAGTATCCACTATTTGAAGGAGAACGTTATGTGGGATTGTCGTATAAATGTATGTTGATAGATCAGGATTTTAAGATGCTAACGCTGAATAAGCCTTTGGCAATTATTGATTATCAAATTGATGGTTCTAGTCATATAATGTGGAAACAATATTGGACAAATCCTAAAGGTTTTGCTTTTTTTCGTAAAACAGAGATGGTAGTTGCACCAACACTTAAGAGAAGGTTCGTTTCTTGTATACACTATGTAAGTAGTAGTATTATTTCTAGAAATAGGAAATTTTTACAAGAATCACCTCAAAAGTTATTAACTATAGCGGCAATAATTCCGGGAATATTGTTATTCAATATTATAAGATATAATGTGAAGAAAAATAATACATTTGTTATAAGTAAATGAATAAAATAATTAAGCAAGATTTATATCGTTATATAGGGAGTGATTGCAATAGTTTGGCAAACAATTACGATATGTCTTTTTTACGCCAGGGTTTCAATATATATACTAGTGAGACATGTTCAATTGTCTAAAAACTTGCTTTCAAAAGCGTTTTGGTCTGTATTATTAAAACTTTGTTCCTTTAAATGCGGTATTCAGATTTCTGCTTCTACTAAAATAGGATAAGGTTTTAGAATAGTGCATTTTGGTGCGATTGTGATAAATCCTAATACCATTATTGGTAAAAAATTTAATATCTCACAAGGTTGCTTGATAGGAAATGCTCAAGGTAAAAATATAGGAGTTCCCATTATAGGAGATAATGTTTGTCTTAATGCAAATGCCATAATAATAGGGGGGTAAAGGTAGGTAATAATGTGTTGATTGCTCCGGGGGCATTTGTTAATTTTGGTGTTCCGGACAATTCAATAGTAATTGGTAATCCAGAGAAGATTATTCATAGAGAAGGGAGCTCTACAGCAAAATACATCGTTTATTCAATAAAGGATTAATTAAGATGAAAATACTACATGTTATAACATCATTAAGTACAGGTGGTGCGGAGAAGTTAATGGTTGATTTATTGCCTAGGTTACGTGATTTAGGTAATGAAGTTGAGTTGTTGATATTTGATGGGAAACGTACAGCATTTTATAATGAATTGGAACAAATCGGCATAAAAATACATCATCTTTCTATTGGAGGGAATGTATATAATCCGATTAATATCTTTAAACTTATAAAATATATCAAACATTATGAAATAATCCACACCCACAACACTGCTTGTCAGTATTTTGTTCCTTTGGCAAAAATCATTTCCTTTGCGAAATGCAAACTCGTTACTACTGAACATAATACCTCAAATCGCCGTAGAAAACATAATTGCTTTCGTATTATTGACCGTTGGATGTATAATAGATATAAAAAAGTAATCTGTATAAGCGATCAGGCAGAAGTGAATCTTAGGGAATTTATAAAGATAAATAACTCAAATATATGTACTATTTACAATGGTGTGAATATATCTCGTTTTGCAAATGCTGAGCCATCGGAAGATATAAAGTCAAAATTTGAAAGATTACACACAGCCATTATGGTTGCAGGATTTAGATGTAAAAAAGATCAACCAACACTTATCAAAGCTTATAGACATTTGCCTGAAAATTATCATCTTATTTTAGTAGGAGATGGTGAGAGAAGAAGTGAATTTGAAACATTAGTAAAAGAATTAAAATTAAAAGATAGAGTACACTTATTAGGATTACGAACTGATGTACCTGAATTATTAAAAGCCGTAGAAGTTGTTGTGATGTCTTCTCATTATGAAGGGTTATCTTTGTCAAATATTGAAGGAATGGCATCAGGAAATCCTTTCGTTGCAAGTGATGTTGATGGATTAAGAGAAATAACAGATGGTTATGGAGAGCTTTTCCCGCATGAAGATGATAAGGTTTTGGCAGATATTATTCTTAAATTAAGTACAGATGAAGAATATAGGCAATCTGTAATAGAGAAATGCAAAAAACGAGCAGAACAATACGATATTAGTAATATGTCAAACGCTTATTTTAAGATTTATCAAGGATTGTGCTAATTTATGGAAAAAATTAAAATAATTCGAGCTGTAACCGCATCGCAATCAATTGGATTTTTTGAACCAATAGTGAAAGATTTACAAGAGAGAGGATACGAAATTGTATCGGTGAGTTCTCCTGGCGAAAGTTTGATTCGTTTACGAGAAAAGGGAGTTAAAGTTATTGAAGTGCCGATAGAAAGACGTATTTCTATGTTTAGGGATTTAAAGTCTTTGATGCGAATGATATCTGTTTTTAGAAAAGAAAAACCATTCATGGTTCATTCAATGACACCTAAGGCTGGTATGCTTTGTATGTTGGCAGCATGGATTACAAGGGTTCCTCGGAGGGTTCATACTTTTACTGGTTTGGTTTGGCCAACTTCAACAGGATTGAAACGCAGAATATTAATGGTAACGGATTGGTTGACTTGTGCTTGTGCAACTCATATTATTCCAGAGGGTAAGGGGGTTATGAATGACTTGCAAAGCCATATTACAAATAAGCCTATGAAGGTTTTAGGATATGGAAATGTGAGAGGTGTTGATATGGAGAGATTTAGCAGACGTACGGAAGTGGAAGATATGGCCAAAGGAATAAAGACAGAAGGAATATTTACGTTTATATTTGTAGGTCGTATTGTTGGTGATAAAGGTATCAATGAATTAGTGTCGGCATTTGCTGAATTGCATAAGAAATATGAAAATACGAGACTATTGTTGGTAGGCAGATTTGAAAAAGAGTTAGATCCTTTAAAAGCAGAAACGTTAAATGTTATTGATAAACATATTTCCATAGAATCACTTGGCCCTAAATATGGAGATGAATTATTAGCATATTATGCTGCTAGTGATTGCTTTGTTTTTCCAAGTTATAGAGAAGGATTTCCAAACACAGTTATGGAAGCTGGAGCTATGGGATTGCCTTCAATTGTAACAGATATCAATGGCTCAAGAGAAATTATCATAGATGGTAAAAATGGAGTCATTATTCCGTCAAAAGATGTTGAAGCATTGTATCATGCAATGGAAGAAATGATTACAAATTCCGATAAAACAAAAGAATATGCCGATAATGCAAGAGAAATGATAGCGTCACGTTTTGAACGTGGTTTTGTTTGCAAGTGCTTATATGATTTTTATGAAGAGATTTGTGGAATAAATCATACATAACAGATAATGAGTTGTATTATATAGTGAAAATATTAAGGAAAAGTAATAAATAAATCATGCAAATCTTAGTAACAGGTGGAGCGGGATTTATTGGCTCGCATACATTGGTGGAACTTTATCAAGCAGGGCATAGTGCTGTGGTTGTTGATAATTTGAGCAACTCATCGAAAGAATCGCTCAAAAGAGTGGCAGAACTTTGCAAAGTAAAGGAAATTCCATTCTATCAAGTGGATATTCGCGACAAGGAAGGGCTTGAAAAGGTAATGACTGCACATAAATTTGATGCATGCATACATTTTGCAGGACTGAAAGCAGTTGGTGAAAGCGTTGAAAAACCTTGGCTTTATTACGAAAACAACATCAACGGCACACTTGTCTTGATGCAAATGCTTGAAAAACATAACTGTAAGAACATAATATTCTCCTCATCAGCCACAATTTACGGAGAACCTGCCGAAATGCCGATCACAGAAAACTGTCCGAAAGGCGTTTGCACAAATCCGTACGGTTGGACCAAAAGTATGTTGGAGCAGGTGCTTACAGATATACAAAAAGCAGATAAAGAGTGGAATGTAGTCTTGCTCAGATATTTCAACCCTATTGGAGCACACAAAAGTGGCAGGATAGGCGAGAATCCGAACGGCATTCCGAACAATCTTATGCCATATATCACGCAGGTAGCCATAGGAAAACGAGAAAAACTCAATGTATTCGGCAACGATTACAACACAGCAGACGGCACAGGTGTAAGAGATTACATTCACGTTGTAGATTTAGCGAAAGCACACGTAAGTGCCTTAAAAGCAATCAATAATAATTGTGGATTAGAGATATATAACGTAGGAACAGGCAGAGGATATTCCGTTTTGGAAGTTGTAAAAGCCTTTGAAAAAGCCAACGATTTAAAAGTCGCTTACGAAATAAAAGAACGCCGTCCGGGAGATATTGCAGAATGTTATTGCAATCCTCAAAAGATTGAAAAAGAATTGGGTTGGAAAGCCGAAAACGATTTGGAAGATATGTGCCGCGACTCTTGGAATTGGCAAAAAAACAATCCTAACGGCTACTAAATATAAAAACCTCGGTGGGGAGAGTGAAAAAGAGGTCATCTTTTAGTATGAAAAAGGTCATCTTTTGAGGTAAAAGAGGTCATCTTTTGGGTGGTAAGCACCGAGGATTTCAAATTTAATAAATAATATGGCGTATGATAGAACTTGATATTTGTAAAAAGAATCTGTATTCTCATGGTGATAAAGAAATAAAATACTATCTTACGCTCGCTCGTAGGCAAAGGTTGGATTTTGAGAAAATGTGTCAGCTGATTTCGGAGCGTACTACCTTGAATGCGTATGAAGTGGAATTCGTTTTGAGCGTTTTGCAGGACGTGGCTATTGAGAACCTCCAACTTGGACGGGGCATAGAGCTTGGCAGGCTCGGGTGCATCGAACCGTCTCTCAATGCCAAAGCTGTCGATAATATAGATGATGTAAACCTTAACACAATTAAGAAAACTCGCCTAATTTACAAACCTTCCAAGGCTATTAAAGCCGCTTTGAAAAATATGAAGTATAGTATTAAGAGACAGACAACGGACCGTTGATTGTTGATTGTAGTCTGTTGTCTCAAAAAAAACAAAACAATTATGGCATACGTATACAAAAAAGTTAAAAAGAATATTCTCTTTGGTAAGAATCCGGGAGAGAAGTTTTTGCTTGCAATGGCAACGGAAGGTAAGGTTGATACTGAGATGTTGTGCGAGTTCATAATGAGAAATAGTACGATTTCTGAGCAGGATGTGAAGATTTTGATGCGTTCGCTTACGGAGGTGATAAGTGAAAATATTGAAATGGGACGTGGGGTGAATCTTGAAGAGCTTGGTGTGTTTTCTCCTAATTTTAAGACGAAAGGCGAGTATGATTTGGAGAAGGTGAGTGCGGATAATATTCAGCAAGTTGTGGTGAATTTCCGCCCTGCCGCAAAGTTTAGAAAGGAAATGGATAATGCTCCTGTGAAAGAAACGTCAAGGTTTAATTTAAAACATGAATAGTTATGATACAATACACAATAGCACAGAAAGAATCACCGATTGATGGACAAAAGAAGTTTTATCCGAAAATTGTCAGAGGTGCAACGGTTAATACCAAAAAGATTGCTGCTTTGTTGCAAGAAAGAACGACTCTCGATATTGGAGAGGTTTATGGTTTTTTAACTGCTTTGAGTAAAGGGATTCGTTATTATGTGACGGATTCTTATGTTGTTGAGATAGAAGGTTTGGGGATTTTTTCTCCGACAATCAGTGCGAAAGGTGTTGATACGGCAGACGAATTGAAAGCTGAAATCATCACTAAAAAGAGCGTGAACTATCGTCCGACAACGGATATGAAATCGGAGTATGAACAGATTAAATTTGTGAAAGCGAATTTAGATTCGAAACATTTGTAATTTGAAATAAATTTAAGTTTAATTGATTCAAAGGGACAGTTGAAAGACTGCCCCTTTGACTTGTATAAAAGTAGTTAACAATGAAATTACTATTTTACATAAATACAATCTCAAATGGTGGAGCTGAACGTGTTATTGTAAACCTTGCTACAGAATTATCTAAGCGAGGTCATAATTGTACACTGCTTACGACATTTAGGGAAGATTGGGAATATCAATACGGAGAGAATGTAAAAAGATTATCATTTTATGAAGAACGTCCTAATTCTTTTTTTAAACGTAATGTTGAGATTATATTTCTATTGAATAAATTAGTTAGAAAAAATAAATACGATCTTTTAATAACGTTTATGAATGAGCCCAACATTAGAGGCATTATTTCTACTTTTGGTACATCTACGAAATCTGTAATATCAGTTAGAAATGATCCTAAAAAAATATATTCTAAACGAATACATAGATTTTTTGCAAATATATTGTTTAAAAAAGCTCATTTAGCAGTTTTTCAAACTGAAGAGGCAAAGAGTTTCTTTTGCGAAAGAATTCGTAGTAATTCGATTGTTGTGTATAATCCTGTAAATGATATATTTTATAAT
>Ga0233366_1000709_pt1 | contig 10571 bp, 14 predicted proteins | sample ElkDunMinimDraft_23_FD_191536 | JGI IMG/M metagenome (GOLD analysis project Ga0233366, IMG submission 191536) | Fecal eukaryotic communites from dung pellets of Tule Elk in California, USA - Elk Dung C4 | ecosystem: Host-associated > Mammals > Digestive system > Large intestine > Fecal | place...
ACACTTCCCGTCGTGACACCTTGGGCGGCCACCTCACCCAAGCGTTCTCATCTTTCTGCTACAAACATTTTTACATTCTCTTCCTCTGACGTAGCTCTGCACTTATTTTCCACCGCGAGAGGGACGAAATGTCGTTATCCAACACAGTTGATAACACAGTGCATTGATATGCGCACAGTGACAGATCGACGTCAAGGTCAACCGTTCAACATCAGATCGATCAACCAATGCACAACATTCATAAGTGACAAAAGATCCGGAGCCCCCCTCTCTACCATATGGCTGGAAAATTGGCAAGGCGCCTTTCCATTCTTGACCCCCCAATGGTCAATTGTCGCGCAATCGAGCTTTATTGGGCCAGACTGGACCTCTCAGGAGTCAGGAGCGCCGTCTTCGGACGCTATGCAGGTGTCGTGTGCCTGTAGGGGCCTCAAAACCTGAATATGCACGACAGCTTCACTTTTGAAAGAGCCCCTGGGACCGATACAACCACTTCTTTCGAACCCTTTATGACCCCGGCCTACTGAACTACCCCCTCAAACTCTACTCAAACTTGGACGTGGTTTTATCAGCTCAGCATTATTCACTCCATAGCTCACTAAAGCTATAACTCTTTTCAGAGGTGTGTTGCCCAAGGGCACAGTTGCTCAATGCATAAATTCCGTATTAAACATTTGGTCCGGTTAGTGACATAAGAATCTAGGCCCTTTGTTCCTGGTATGCCTCCATTCAGCGTCCCGCCTCGAACAAAAAAAAGCATACAAGCCTGCTTCGTTATCTGCACACTTTGCCATATCGACAGTACATATTATTGCCTTGTGGAAATACAATGAGCCAACCCCCAGGGGTTTCAATAGGAGCGACCATCATAATCATCAACCCGGCGCCTCTCGGTATATCCTGACGTGCTCATCCGCCTATTCAGTCCGGGCCGAGGAGTAAAAGGATTGGTTTCTGCAAAGGGAACATCTGACTCCCTTCTTCGGACATACAGCGGATCCCTTGCCCTCCGCTTGACTTCTCGCTCTTGTTCTTGCAACGCCCGCTCGCCATCCAAGCGCCAAACATCGTCTCTGCCTGCTCGATGTTCCTCGTGGTCCCAAATGCGTCGGCTATCTGGAACATTATACTCGTCCTCTAGGCGCAAGCGATTTAGTGCGTTCTCCTCCAAAAGAGGGTCAATATCACGGGCACGTATCGTGCGTACACCTGAAGCGGGTGGTTGGATTATTCGTGGGGGCAGTCTGGCCTTTGCAACGGCCTCAGCGGAGGCATGAGCAACCGTCTCGGCCAATTCGCGGCGGTCATTTCTTTCATCGGCGCGTCCGCGCTCATAGGCACTTGATCTGATCTGCTCAATGTCGATGAGTGGTTTCGGCATTGGTGGTGGCACAGGCGCTTGTGGCGGAAACCCATCATCTGATATCCTGTGCTCGACGAATCTTCGACTCTGGTGAGGAAGATAGTTGGTTTGGATACCAAAGTGGCGGGGTCTCTCGATATATCGACTTCCTTTTGGACGCGTTCTCTCAAAAGATTCCCGACTGGAGAGACTGGAAGTTGGGCTCGTGCTAATGGATCTGTCGTCATCCATATCCGAGAAACCACTGGAGAATATCGAACTCTCCGAACTACCTGGAGACATCGGAGGTTCATGATGCTTAGGCGGTCGGTGGTCGTCATACTTCTTGTCAGGCTTTCTTCCCCCACCATTTACAACTTTTGCAACGTTGCCAGATCCAAAGCCAGGGCCGTCTGGGCCTGCTTGGCCCTGGTTCCCCAACGGCCTAACTTGCCTTACGCCCGGTCCGTCGTGGCGAGGTTGGGACTCGGGATGATGGAAGTTTTGTGGTGGGATGACAACTTGAGGGTTGGGCGGCTGCAGCATCCGGCGTTGATGAGCCTCTCGCTGATACAAGATAGCAAGCGCGTCTACCTCAGGCCTCAGCGAACGCTTGTAGTAGGCAGTCAGGCTTGTTTCTTCGGGTATCACTTTCTTTCTGTCCTTTGATTTTGCTCTCCGTTTGAGTTCTTTGACACTCAAGTCTCTACCATGTCGAGAGGCCTTACGGTTTCTTTCCTTCTCTCTTCCCCTTTCCTTTTCCTTTTCCTTCGGCCTAATCTGGTGGTCGATTTGGACGAGGTGCGTTTGCACCAGGGGATTGTCTCGTGCTCTTAGGTCTTCAAGAACCTTTTCCAGTTGCCGTTGTTGTGCGCCATCTAGTGTTGCCTTCTTTTGGCTGGCAGTCAAGGTGTACTGGTTCAGCTCACGGACACGGCGAGCTGCTTCCTTGTTGGATACGCCGCTCACTTCGGTTCTGATGACCCTCTCCCAAGTGGACTTTCGTTTCTCGCCGCTAGAGTCATACCCGCCACCTTCGTCAACTTTCTCGAATCTGAAGATGAAGTATTCCGCGAGCTCTTCGCGAGCCTCGTCATCTGTTCGTCGTTCCTTTCGAATATCTGAAATCTTGACTGGCGGATCTCGTTGGAGCATCGGAGGAACAAGGTGTGATGGCGGTGGTGGTGGCATCATAGGGGGCCTTTGGGGCGCCGCATTGATGACGCGTGGAGGCAATTGGTTCCCATGGGCTGGAGGAACTGGAATTCCTCGGGCGCCTCCAGAAGTGGGTGGCCGTGGCCCTGGCTGTGCCTCATGCAATGTGATGAAACCGTCGTCGTGGGGCATTGTGGGCAAGTGTCTAAGCCACAAGTCTGGACTTCAAGAATAAGATGCAATTTGCTGCTAATGGAAGTATGGAAGTATGGAAGTATGGAACAGAAACCCCAAGTTCAGGAGGGCTGCAAGGATGTTGGAATTTGCTATCCTTATGAATAAAGTCAGGCGAAGTCGGCTGGCTCATTACTTTCCTGCTTCGATCCTGAAAAGTGAGGCGGGCAAAGGGGGTAATAAGAGGGTTCTTAAAGGCAGCTTGTATCAAACGAGGGGGAAGGCAAAATACGCGGTCAAGCAGACCATCAGGCCTTGATTCATATAGGAGAAAGGTGGTAATGCTTTTACTGGTTAGTTGGTTCACAACAAATGCTGCGGACCTCGGACACTAATCCGATGACGATCACCGGCCCAACTGGCAATCCAAAGCAGCCTGAGAAGTCGAGGGCAGCATTGGTCGGGCAACTTTCAATTCATCTGCCGTGAACTGCTCCAGAATGCCGTTATTATCGATGGCTCATCTCTCTCGAGCAAGTACCTGACAAGCATGTACTGCCCCCCTTCGGTGCCAAAACAGTTGGTGTGGGCATTTGCGACCGGGTTTTGTGAACCCTGATTCTCGAACTTGGTATGCAGCAAGACGGAACGCCACAAGACAAGTTTATGTACCACGTACCTGAGAACTTCGGTTCTAACATGATTAATGGGGTGGGAAGGGTAAGTAAAGGCTCCGCTTTTCAAGGTGAGTTCTTTGCTCTTATTCCCTGAGATGATCTTCCAATCTGGGTGACCGAGTTGACAACCTACAAAGAGCTTAGGGAGACGCCGAGTAATAGGAGAACAACACGAGAGACTTTGAGTGTTGTCTTAATCAAGTCCGAAACATAACAGGAGGCATATTTAGTCGACACGCTAGATAGGTGAGGAGATACAGCAGTCGCAATCATATCTCGTCCCTCTCGTTCAATCACTTCCAGTTTCGATTCAAACGATCCGCGAACCACTATACAGCCTGCCCCAGAGACGAGGCAACCACATGGTCGCCTCTCCCAGCATCACCGGGCGAAGCTAGTTCAAGGCTTACATTTATGCGGCCAGGATGCCAAGCACGAGAAAGCCGACCCATACACATTGTCGACTTGCAGCCTTGCCTCTTTTCATTCGTCTTTTCTTACCTATTACCAACGCCTTGTTAGTTCATGGCTCGCAAGGTTAGGATACCTCCCTTGCGTGTACATGGCCGTGCAATGGTGGTTGCCCGACACACCGAGGGACCGACGATGCTAGCAACCGGGACCACAGGCGTCGTGTCTTTTTTCCGTCCCAGCTCAAGCCACCTTGAAGTTCCCTTCGTCTCAAATACTTTCATTCTTGCCTAATGCGGGTGATCGAGGTAAAACGACTCGAATCATGATGCTCTCTTAGGCGGTTCTGGTCACTTCGACCTGGTATTACGAAGAGAGTTGCGGCTCTGCCGAGTTCTGGTTCACTGCTATTCGTTTTAACATAAAATTTGTATCGGTTCAATTGTATTACTGCGGTCCGGGAAACATCGAACGGGTCGCCCGACTATCGAGTGATGTTGCTCAAGCATCGATTAACTGCTCAACATGATCGGTACCAGTTGTAAGTGTAGCTGGTTCTTGATAAACCAGATCTGACTTGTGCCGCACTGCCACGTTCCCCTTCTTTCTCCAACTCATGCTCCCTTCGCTCAGCATTGTCATAGACATTTCATTTGCCCATCCAGAGGGAGTACCAATGGTGCAGTGTTGGGGAGTCGAGCGGGGCAACATCTCAGCTCCCGTCTTTTCCTCCGCATGCGCCTCGTGCCGTGGAGGGATCCATATCGCACGACTGAGGTTGATCAATGACAATTGCTACCTGGGGAGTTGGGGAGCTAAGGTTCCTGAGCTTTTCAGGTATAAGCCGGTGGCGTGTCTGTTGCTCGTTGCACATCAGTCAGTGGCAACCTGTCAAGAGCATCTTTCAACTCGTCGTCAAAGCCTATTCATCCATCCATTCCGGCGAGCTTTTGCGCTGGACGCGGCCGAACCAACCGGGTGCGTGTTCCTTTCCTCTCGCCACCCGCGGCGACGGAGCGAGTTGTGAATGGATCGTCACTCTGCAATGGAACTCGGAGACCACCTCTCATCGGAATCATGAATTTGGAGCTGAGGGGGGTTGCCAACTCACGAGATCATCTCATTCATTTTGTTGTTCGTCTGGCGATCTCACGATGTGTTCCCAACTGAAGACCCCTTTGTTGCTACATACCACCTCGTGGACAAGTTATTCGCGTATCAGACACTGGGAAAAGAGGCCGATTATAGCTCCGTTTGACAATCCCGATCGACCCCTCCATCTTTTGTTTTTCTCTTATCAAATGCCTCTTGTTGATCTCGCTACCTAACCTCCCGCGCAATGCCTAGATCTCCCATCCTTGATGTTGATTTGAACCAACTTCCAGGAGACACGCCATCAGCTTACAACCACTGCAAAATGCTTATCCTCAAGCATGCGTGGCTTGCCACATTGTGTTTGGTCACCCACTCGGTATTCCTTCCTGCCGGCATGTAAGCCTAGCTAATGTTCAAGGCAATTATGTAGGTGTATCTCATTGTCATCCGCAGCATTAGCAGCAACAGCACCAACGTTGACACCAACTCCCCGGGAGTCAATTGTCAAAACATGGGCGTGAATGATGTATGCAGGTGTGTCTCACATGTTTCTACTCTATCTAGGCAGGCAAAAAAACAGACAGGCAAGCAGATGCATCCATGCATGCAGGTATGTGGGTGCAACACAACGGCTACATCTCCCAGACTGTTACCCACCACCCTACCTTACCTTGCCTCATCAATGGCCTCTATATCGTTCACCGGACTTACCACTCAGTACTACACACACACACACATTATCTCCCTACCCAATTTAATCTACTTGCGGCTGCCCGACCCAGCCGATCTCTGTCCCCCCCTCATTCTTTTCATTCTGGCACCGTCCCCTATCTTTCTTTACCTTCATGGTGGAGCTCCGGGGACTCACACATTCAAAGTCGCTGCATGCATGCATTGAAGTCGTCGTGTCGTGTTGCAGGATCGGCGGAATGTAATGGGGAAAGTTGCCTTTTTTTCTTTTTTTGCCCCAACCCAGCTTTCGCCAGCCAGGGTCTTTTTGTCCGTCCATCAGTCCCACCATCCTTTTGATTGCCCAGGTTCGCTGCCTCTCTAGCAGTTGTTTTCCTACTGGCCCCCGTCATCCCCCGCCGTCTCCGCGCCCCCCGCCCCGTGTGTATGTGTATGTGTCTTTCTATCTGTTCTGCCTATCTGCCTTTTCTTTCTTTTGATTCCGTTGATTTCATGCGTATCATGGTGCGTCGAGGTATGGCATGGCATAACTTGAAGGTACTAGTAAGGCTAGTTCCTCTGATCTTGGCTTTCTTTGGTTTTCGCCATCAAGTTGGCCCTCCTCTGCAATTGCACTCAGCAGCCATCATGCTCTGCTCTGTCCTAAACGCTCTACCTAAGGTAGGCTCTGAGAAGACCCCCAACATGTACCTGGTGCCGGTCTTCTCTCCTCACTGGCAGCTCTCTCACTCATCTTTACAGTGTTCTCCAGACCCATCAAGCTACGTGCGTGAGAACACTAGTATCCCATGCGTCTTTGGTCCACCATACCTACCTGGGCATCAACATCCAGTACTGTCCTCACTTGGCCTGGCAATAACTGATAGTTGGCATATAAGTTCCAAGCATCTCACGAGAGTCACAAAGTTGTACTATACTACACTTCAGCAGTATTAACCAGATCGACCCTGACCCCCTGGCCGCGATCTCTAATCAAGTTTAACTTGAGCAAAGCTGCCATAAAACTGTTGCATTAGTATGTAGCCGGGATAAAAACACAATCTAGTAGACATGATAATTATCGCCCTGCTTCTTGGCCTTTCCAGCTTCACACACACAAGGCCCATGACCCGTGGAACACACAACCAACACATCTCAGCCTTCCTTATTCTCTTTCTCTTCTTACCTACCTACATCCCGTTGCCCGACTTGTAGTACGAGCCCCCTTTTGGGTATGGAGTGCGAGAGACTGCATTAACCATCCACCATCAAATTACACAGTGAAAGATGCACGCACACAACATAATCATAGGCAAGGCTGCGGGCGTTATTACTGTACCCTATCTGTGCATCATGATGTACACACAATCCGGGCATTGATACTGGAAACTCTCCAGTCTGCCACAAAGGATTTGGATACCAAGTCTTTACAATTGCATACGTATCTCAAAACCCAGAGAGGACAAGCAAATATGAGAGCAAATGGGTCAGATGCATGAAATCCAAAAGACAGCGAAAAACTGGTTAAGCAACCCGCTAGATCTTTGCCGCTTTGTTCGTGATTCGAACTAGGGTGTGTTCCAACTTGCTATTCAGGAATAAGGTACTCAATGAAACACTGGATCGAAGAACCATTAATTACCACTCGACCAAGCGCCGCCAGGACGACTCGTATTTGTCTTCTTTTTTATCGAGGAAAATTCTGCTTGGTTGGCATATGGAGCGACTTGGAGGACCTGATTAGCAGCCTTCACCTGGGCCAGTTCCTTCATCCCATCTCGCAACACTACAACCACATAGCCTCCGGTGGAGGAAAACTACCGGGCCCCGTAAAGTGACTGCGCATCTCTATAACCGGGCAGGTTAGTCGTATTTGACCGACTCAAAACGCCCTTTCTAAATTCATTATAGTCTATATAAGGCGTAAATAATTATTATTATATAACCCGTATTTAATAATTTAGAAGCCGTTTTTAACAAATAACTCACGATTATTTCGACTCACCACAGTCACTTTACAGATGTGCACCGTCACTTTACGGGGGCCGAAAACTAGATCTGCTTGAGTTCTCTGAGACCACATCTATTAAGCCGGTAGGTTGATGGGGGATTAGTTCGCGATCGAATGCACAGGAAGACGGTTTCAAAATTGAAGGCAAACCCAAACACCAAAAGATTGGGGGGGAAATGAGCGAGTTGAAGTATAAGATACATTAGCTGCTTTTCGCAGACCGAAAAGCAAAGAACGGTAGCATTATCTGACTATGTGTATATTTGCCCACTGCTCCCCTCAAGACAGTCCCTTCGACTTTGTTTCCCTTGCCGACACGACTCCAGCTGTACAAATGCCTGATGGACGATCCAATCACCAATCCTCCTCGTCGTCATCTTCATCATCTTCATCATCATCATCGTCGTCGTCATCATCATCATCATCTTCTTCCTCCTCATCTTGTTCTTCATTGACTTGATCACCTGCCTCCTGGTCAGGCTGCTGGCTGGCCTCGGGAGCTTGCTCATTGGTCTGCCCACCTGTCTGTTCGGTGGCCTGCTGACTGGGCTGGGCACTGGCCTCCTCCGAGACGTCCCCTTGACCCGAGTGCTGCTCTCCAGTTGATCCGTCACCGGCAGCAGACTGACCTCCAAAGTCTGGCATGGTCCAAATGTCCTCCTTCACGACCTCAACAGATGTGCATGTAGGGTTGTGCGCCTTCTCGCCAGCAACCCAGGCAAGAGCATTGTAATAGTAGGCGCCAACGTAGACCCAGCACGCGTACCAGCTCGAGAAGGGGTGCTCGCCAGTGAGTTCGGGATATTGGCCGGCCTCGAACTTGGAGTCATCAAGGACGTGCGAGACGTACATTTTGTTGTCGTTGAACATGACACGTGCCGGATACTGTTCGTTGCCGGGCTAGAAGGAAAGACTATCAGTTAACAACGGAATTGTCATGCACATTGATTGCCCATAGATCAAGTGAATGCCCAAAGTGTAATGAAACTGTGAAGATGCCGAATGAAAAACAGACATACCTGGAACAGGGTTGACGCAACATTGCTAGCAGGATCGAAACGGAGTGACATGACTTGGGGCCAGGCGCGGATCTGGCCGCTACCCATCTCGACGAAGGGAAGGTTGTAAATGAGAATTCCGGATGCCGAGGGCACATCGTTCTCGACGGTGAAGTTGTAGTAGTAGGCTGCAGTCCGCATGTTGGGAGGGGGTTCGGCGGTGCCAACGCAGAGAGTCTGAGTGCTCGCGCCGGCGTGGCAGGAGTAGAGGTACCGACCATCGAGCTTTTCGTTGTTCGGAGCTGAAATCTTGAGGAAGAATGGACCGGTCTGGTTGAACTCTTGTGCGAAGACGGTCGTCGATGCAGCAAGGGTGGCGAGGACGCCAGCAAACATAGAAGACTTCATTGTGACGGAAAAGGCTTGATAGATAAATGGGAGAGCAAAAGCAGATGAAATGTTGGTAATCTCTGAAGAACAAAAAAGCAGTGGTGTTGATGCTAATGTGAATGTGTTGATGTGGACGAAAACTCTGGCCCTGACTGCGAGGGAGAGACGGGCTTATATGTCTCCCCGTGAAAACAACATTCCTCCAGATCTGTTTGTGAAAAGATGGAAAGAACGCTGCTAGTTCAGATGCCACCATCGTAAACTGACCAGATTGTGGAAGGAAGCATGTCGTTGAGGAAGGAGCAGGTCCTCCTCGGTGGTCCCAGACAGGTTTCCATGGCAGGTGCCTTGCCGGCATTTAGCCCATAGCGTGAATCAACACTGCGCCTTCTTGAATCTACCTAACCGAGCCTTCGATTAAAGCAACGAAGGAACTTTTCGATGGATATGAGACCAAGAAAGTGCGATATCCCATGGGCAGTCCCATTCCTCACCTACCCATCTGTTATGCTGATCCTCGCACCTTCCCCGCTTAATGTCAACTTCAAGAAACCACACTGCCAAACAGCAGTCATTTGCTTCTTGCCCACTGCCCGAATGTGATTGCTCCAGCACCTCAATTACAGAACAAGCAAGACTGGACAGCTCTTCCATCTCGGAGATTCGCCCTTGGCATCACAACAACCCAACTCAGACCTGCCTCCTGTTCACCATCAAGACTTCACATGAGATTCTTCCCCCGTAGCTTCAACAGTTGTCCTTGAACGGGATATCGGCCGACAAAAATACCAAGTGTCAGCCATCCTGTAGTCGTCAGTTCCAGTACGCATAAGTACACTGGCATATGACTGCCAACCAAGCGAGTCCAACGTCTCAACCATCCTCAGAAGCAACAGCCTGGTCCTCACGGTTTTCTCGCCATGTTCCTGCCACGGCGAGCCTTTGAGTTTGAACTCGAAGGAGTCGTAGCTCCAGTCACCCTTCTGAAATAATTCCATACCCTCCAGCACCTTCCTCAATGCTGCGATGACGACACCGAAATGATCCCAGTCTGAGTCGACGCCGGTCCGCTTTTTGAGGTTTTCGGCTTCATAGATGAGACGAAGTCGATCAGTCTTGCTAATGCCCACCGCGAGCCACTCGGTCGGTTCAGCCTCCTTACCAGGTGGCTGTTTCCGAAAGATCAACGAGTCTTTCCCCGTTACTCGTTGGGTGTAGGCAAGTGGACAAACGAGCTGCCACGATCGGTCGTGGAGAAAGGCAAGAATGTCGCGGACAAGACGACGCCCGCCGACAGCTTCCTGGGCACCGAACGTGCCGAATGGCCGTTCCCTCAGTTTGTACTGATAACACTCGCCAAAGGGGCCAACCGACTGAATACCTGGTGGCCAGGAAGAGAGGATGACCGGCTGGATATCTGTGCATATTTCCTCTGGAAATTGGAGAAACCGAATGCTGTCACTCTTGTTGAAAGAGAGACACGCGAACATAGCTGTTTCCCCCGGCATGGTTCGGGCTCCTTGGCTGCTCAACGCTGAAGGCTGTCGATGCTGACGCGAGTTCCGTGATTCAGACAGGCGGGGTGCTTACCCATATATGGAAAGTTCGGTCGATCCTACCGACATCTCGTTTTATGCTTCTAAAAAATC
>Ga0233366_1000712_pt1 | contig 10566 bp, 10 predicted proteins | sample ElkDunMinimDraft_23_FD_191536 | JGI IMG/M metagenome (GOLD analysis project Ga0233366, IMG submission 191536) | Fecal eukaryotic communites from dung pellets of Tule Elk in California, USA - Elk Dung C4 | ecosystem: Host-associated > Mammals > Digestive system > Large intestine > Fecal | place...
TGCTCGCACTGACAAACATGTGCCCGAGGTCTCCGCCGGGGGCGACGGATCCGGTTGCGCCCCATCCTATGCCGAAGCTGCGGCCGAGCATGTTCACAAGGAACCGACATACGCTGAAGTCGTAACCGAAGGTTTGCATGATGAGCCCGTTGTCCAGGACACGGATGTTGACGCACCCGAGGCTTCGCCCGAGTCCGAAGTCCTAGCTCATGAAATCCCCGACGGTCATAATCGGGCCCCGACGTTTGCTGCAGTCGCAGCTGAGGGCTTGCCCGAAGACCCGGCTGCCCGAGTCATTGACCTCACGGAGACCAATATTCCCGAGGCACCCGTTAAGGGCGAGTCCCAGCAAGAGAAACCAACTGCTCGCGGTCCCGAGCACCATCCAACTTATGCTGAAGTCGCGGCCGAGGCTCTGCATCAGGAAGCCGATGCCGAGGAAAGTGAAGATGCGGATGTTCACGCTCTCGAGATTGCCTCCGAGGTCTCCCCCGAGGAAGTTCACGAGGAACCGACAAATTCCGATGTGGCCGCAGTACCTATCCCCGAGGAACCAGTTACCCAAGAGACCGCCGATGCGAAGGCTGACCCTCCCGAAGCCGTTGACAAGGAGCAACGTCGGGAACATCTCGAAGGTCATGACGGGCCCGACACGGTGACCGGACCAACATATGCCAAGGTTGCCGCCGAGTCCATCCCGGAAGACCGAAAGATCGATCTCACAGAACCTGTTAAGCCCGAGACTTCTGCTCCTTCCCAGGATGAGGAAGAGGCTGCACATCTTAGCGGTCCCGATCAGGAAGTCAAGGATGCCAGCTCTCCACCCAGGATACCCAAAGACTTGTCAAGTTCCGATGCTGTCTTTGAGCATCTTCCCGAAGGTAATGCTAGTCATGAGCCAGATGCCAACGGGCCTGTGGTTCTTCCTGAAGAGACAGGGCCAAAAGGCATCACGATCATTGACTTGGTTTGCCAAGATACCGGCGCCAACGGGTCTGATGTGTCCAGGCTTATCACGGACCACGGTGCCAGCGCATCTGTGATCCCTGGCGAAGACGTGGACCTTGCGGATAAGAATGCATTCCCGACACAGGTGCCGGGGAATCTGGATGACAGTCAAGATGGCGGCGGCGGCAAGTCAACTGTTAACTATGACAATACATCCGAGGGCCCCAAGTATCTGATGCAGGACAACCCGGTTGGTGGTAACATCGCTGCTGACTACGTTTGTAAAGACGCTGGTTTAGATGAATCTATGCTGCCACAGATCATCAAAGACCAAAACGTCAGGTCTGCTGTGGTCAATGGCGAGGACGCGGGCCAAATTCTGATCGGTCATGATATCGAATATCACGATATTGGCTTTCAGGGACTCAACTGGCCCGGCCAGAAATACCCTCCGGCCCGGACAGACTCGCCCATAACCCCCATTGACGACGAGCCACCTCCCAAGATGCCGCGTGGTGACTATCCTTATCCTGATGTCGGCTTCCAAGGTCTCGCTATTACCACACCCGAAAGGCGGAGGAGCAGCTGTGCCGCACTCGACTTTGTCTGCAGGGACACAGGGCTCGACGAGTCGATGCTTCCCGAAATTCTCAGCGACAGGAACGCTTGCGAGTCTGTGACCCGCGGCGAGGAGATTAACTGGAATTTGCCTCACTGGAACGACAGTCTCAGCTCCATCCCAGAGCAGGAAGATGAGACCTCGATTTTGAGTGACCAGCTTACCGAATCGCCGGGTCATATGGACGAACAGCAAGTCTCGGCAGAGATGCAGAAGGGCACCGAAGCGAACAAAAATGTTGCAGGCAGTATCTCCCTGGCGGATTTCAAGGATGACGAGGAGCCGCCGAGATTGTCGCCTGGAATCGAGATTGGCCAAGGACGTGAAGACAAGCGTGATGGTCAAACCAGCAGCGGCGCTGGTGAAGGAGAGGGTCTTCCCCCAGATGAAACATACGCAAGCGATATCCCAAGCAACATGAGCGAGACCGGATCTGAAGTGCGTAATCTTGATGATCTCGACGATGCCGGTGATCTGTCCGGGTTCCGTACCCCTCAGATATCCCCTGAGATCTGGAGCGACCATAACATGCGCGACATTCAGGAGGAACCTCTTGACAAAGCCGAGAGCAGCAAAGGCAATGCTGGCCAGGAGGAAGAACATCCCACCGAGCCCGCCGGGCCGTGCGGTTTCCGAACCCCTCAAATCTCTCCTGAGATTTGGACGGACGACGAAATCGAGACGGGACCGGAGGTGGGACTGGGGTCTTCTGAGGAGGTTGACATTTCACCCACTCACGAGGTTGCCGAAACTCAGTCCGTTGAGCTGACTCCTGAAGCTGCGGAACAGGTGACGGGGCAGGCAAATGTCGTCGTTGCTGTGCGCGAAATTCACGGGGTCAGTGATCAGGATGATGGTGTCCAGAATGATATTCTGTCTGAGGAAACCTCGGACAGGGCCTCGGAAGTCATGGGTACTCAGCCACCGAAGAATACCGAAGCATTGACCAGTGGTGATGACATCGAAGTGGATTATTGCTATACTGATGAGAAGCCTGCTGTTGCACCCGAGGTCTCGGTAAGGGACTATGCTCCTCCAACACCCGAAGAGTCGGAACCTTCGACCGAGAAGACTCTACCGAAACTGACGACAAACCTCCTCGATAAATTCAATTCGCTGTTCCTCACTCCGTCGACACCAAGCAGCGCTGCATCGTCAGTTCCGGGCCTGCCAGAGTATCACCAGCCCTTTGGCCGAAGCTCCGTGGACACTTTCCGGTCTTCCACAGACGAGTCAGTTTACAATACTCCCTTGACACCCGCTCGTCCGCAGACGGCTGGATATCTGGGACTTCATGACAATACCCTCACGAAGCTGGATGTTGGTCTGCGCGGTGCCTTGGGCGATTCTCATGGGCGATGTCATCCCTTTGGCCACCATCAACATCATCAGGAACCGCTGTTCCGTCATCATCATCACGATCATCAGAGGCCAAGCACCTCGTCAGGGGTACCATCTGTGGCTGATGGAGGACACATTGCCAAGCGGAGGAGGGACAAGATCCACGAGATATTTCACAGGGGCGAAAATGAGCAGCCGCAACAGCAACAGCAGCCCCGGATGGAGGACGGATATCACCCCCACAAGGATGGTGAGCCATCAGTCATACCCAGGATGATGATGCTGCTTGCAGGGGCAATGGCTTTGGGCAAGGTTCTCAAAACTGCGGACGCATAGGGGCTGACCAATTTCATTTGAACCCGAACCCAAACGCTACAATTTCCTCATACACCAAAGCAAGAGAAACATAACACCAACTTGATTCGCTCATTAACCAAACACCAATCATCTCCTTTATCGTGTCTTTTTTTTTTATCTAACTTATGAGTTGTCTCTTCCCTTTTGACGACACGAACCCGAGTTTGGCATGACACATTTTACGCAACGTTGGGGCATGATGAAATTTGCATATTCTTATAAGGCTGGATGGGCTGTGTGGATCAATTTCTATATATCCCAAACACATATCACGCATGGAGGAAGAATTATCTACAATTTTTGGAGGAGGCGCTGTTTGTTTTTCGACAGTTCATGTTGCATCAGGGAGGAAGGAGTCAAAACCTATACAGAAGGATTGTTCCATGATCATTGCAGCATATAGGGGGGTATGAGGCTTTTTGGGTTGCACGAAACGGAGCAAAAGCATACCATTTGTTTTCTTTTTCATTTCATCGTAATTATTATTACTAAAGGAGAGAAACCCAGACGCATTAGGGGGGACAGCATCTAGTATCATGAGCCGAGAAAAGGAACAGATAAGGCTAGTTTGGTAACCCTGAACCAGAAACGTGGTGGACTCCTCCACGCGTAACCAACCGTGAGGATCACATCTCAACAGAATGTGTGAATGTGACTGACTTCCCAAAATATGTTTCTTGATGATCGGTTTACCCGCATGAGGTCTCGCTTCAACAAGATAAATGGCACAAATAGACGGTGAATAGGCCTCTTCAGAACAAGAAAAGCGTATTTTCCTTCAACCAAAACGCCTATTTGATATTATGGATAACGCGTTCCTAGCAAGACATAGGCGCATATGTCGTCAGAAACATACTACCTCTTTCAAGAAACTTTGACACGCCTATGATTCTTTTTCGCAGAGTGTGTTGATTTACAACAAGCATACTCCGAGGCCAGTAACCCCCTTTAAAAGGTCGTCGTTAAGGTACGCTTATTTTGGAGGGGAGCTCCGAGCTCGTTGCAAAAGGGGTGGAACCGTAGAGCACAAGCCACATGAGCTTGGCGTGTCTTGACCGAAGTTTATGGAAGGAAACGTGAGAGCTGTTTTGACCGTTAACCACCAAACTACCTACAGTACAAGCTACTGCAACCACCTCAGTTCTCTCCGTGTCGAAACGGGTGAGTGTTGCATTCTCTCGCGTACGCATGGGCTAGTCATAGGTGCCAAACCCTGGCTAACCGAATAAGACTTGTAGAGGTGCCGGCGTATCTTGTGCCTTTCGGAAATCGCAGGAGTTCTCAGCCAAAAGAGCCGCGGTCAAACGGGAAAAGGTCACCAGTCCTGGCAGTCCACAGGTACACACCACCACCCCCCTAAGCCCTGCTTCGGCCTTACGCCTGTTCTAGTACAGCTAGCTACATGCTGGCAAGCCGCAAGCTGGCATTCCAAACAAGCATAATACTCTAAAGACCGCCCGGGTTTCCCGTAAAACAGAAAATTTACCCCAATGCAGTCCCTACCACGCCAATTGCGCTTGCTACAGGCTCCGTTCCGGCCGTTCTCGTCCACCGCAACTCGAGGTGCAGCTCTAAGCCACCGACCCTTCTGTCATCCCACTCACATCCACAATATGCCGCCACAGTCCACCTCTGCCGTCCAATCAGGGAGCCGCACGCTGGCGTCACTCAGCGGGGCCGGAGCTCCTGTAGCAACAGCGGGAACCCCTCCCCCTCCATCAAGTTCTTCAACAACCAGGCCTAGTTTTACCTCTTCTTCCTCCACCACAACGTCTCGGGCATTGCAGATTGCGCGTCATTTGTCTTCGAGCTCTTCACCCGAAAGGTCTCCAACGACTGCAAACAACATGGCTTACACCACCCGCAAGATCGGTGCTCCCAACACCCTGGAGCACCGCGTTTACATCGAGAAGGATGGCGTTGTTGTCTCGCCCTTCCACGATATTCCCCTCTACGCCAACCCCGAGAAGACCATCCTGAACATGGTTGTTGAGATTCCCCGCTGGACCAACGCCAAGCAGGAGGTGAGTTGTTTCTGAGACAACCCATGCGGCCCGTCTACACCCCACCCCCTTATCCTGACCCGTACGCCCGTACATGGTCGGATAAAGACTCATTTCAGAATAACATGGATGGCTAATAAGTCCTAAAACCAATAGATCAGCAAGGACGAGACTTATAACCCCATCAAGCAAGACACCAAGAAGGGCAAGCTGCGCTTCGTCCGCAACTGCTTCCCCCACAAGGGCTATCTCTGGAACTACGGTGCCTTCCCCCAAACCTGGGAGGACCCCAACTCCATCCACCCCGAGACCAAGGCCAAGGGTGACAATGACCCGCTCGATGTCTGCGAGATCGGTGAGCTGGTTGGCTACACCGGCCAGGTCAAGCAGGTCAAGGTTCTCGGCGTTATGGCCCTCCTTGACGAGGAGGAGACCGACTGGAAGGTGATCGTCATCGACGTCAACGACCCTCTCGCCCCCAAGCTCAACGACGTTGAGGACGTTGAGCGCCACCTCCCCGGCCTCCTCCGTGCCACCAACGAGTGGTTCAGAATCTACAAGATCCCTGACGGAAAGCCCGAGAACCAGTTCGCCTTCACCGGCGAGTGCAAGAACAAGGCGTAAGCACACTGGATCCAATCAGCGTTCTGAGCAATTACTGACGTGTTGAATATAGCTACGCCATGGATGTCATCCACGAGTGCAACGAGGCCTGGGAGAAGCTCATCACCGGCTCTACCCCCGCCGGTGGTATCTCTACGTATGTCCCCTACCAACCTCCTTTCTGCGATTTGATGACTGACCCGGTGAATAGCTCCAACATCACTGTTGCTCACTCGCCCAGCCGTGTCTCCCCTGAGCAGCTTCCCCCTGTTCCCGCCAACGAGAACCTTCCCCCTGCCCCTATCGATGCTTCCATCGACAAGTGGTTCTTTATCAGCGGTGCTTCTGCTTAAATGTTGACCGCCCTGACGGGATAAAACGAGTCGCAAGCAGATTCACTACTAGAGTCTCAAAATGGGAGTCGGCGGTTTTAGACGGAAGCCAAAAAAATGGGACTGCTTGTGTGTACATAAACGCATGAAGCGATTGCCCAGACTTCACTTCTTGTTGTTCGGTTTCGCAGTGGTAGATAAGGCTTCGGCTTGAATATAAGGTCACATAAAGAAGTAAAACAACGCAACCAGCTACTAGCCAGTACGCTTCAGGATGTACTTCGTAGGACGTTGAACATTGTGTTGTACATTTGACATATCGTTATTGTATGGTATGTCCGCATGGCTCCCAAGTATCCTTTGGGGGCCTTTTATAATAGCAAAATAGTAACGCCGCTTTCCCAATGCTTTTGCCCCAGGTATACATATACATAGATACAGGGATATCATAAGAATATTACATGAGCTCTCTGTCCCTGAGAACCCTCCATACAGTCGTTCCACAGTCGTTTAGCTGTCAAGGTCGAGCTGCTTCTGCAGGGCACGCGAGTGCCTGTCAACTTCCTCGACGATGCTGTTGATATGCAGCTTCTCGCAGTCGATGTTCATCTCCTTGCCGTCCTCTGTTGAAGCTTTTGTTAGTCACTGCCTCCATGCACCCCCTCTCTCCCCCTATCTCTTTCTGCCCTTTGCCATATGGTCCAAGGGAGGGGTTCAACGTACTGAACTTGACGTAAAGGGTGCTGGGCTCGGGCGAGTTGCGCGGGAGCAGCTTGGTGGTGATGTTCATTCCGTCGGAGCGGGCCGTGGGAGGCAGGAAGGAGAGGAAGACGCGGGCCGCCTTTGCGCGCGGCGAGAAGGGGTTGAACTTGGTTGACACGTCGGTGATGAAGCGGGTGATCATTTTGGCGGTATTTGGGATTAAGTCCTCGGGGGTTTTGGGTTCGGAGGTTGCGATTTGCGAGGTGCTGTCCGGGAGGGTTCCCAATGGCCGTGTCGCGCGCGCCAGGTGCAGTCGGTCGTCGGGGCGGTTTCAATCTCAAAAAATTACTGGGGTGCGGTTTACGGAACACGGGACGGAGGGATTGTGCAAGGTTATCTACTGCGGGACGGTGAGCCAACCGTCTGTTAGTGGAACGGACGTAAGGGTTGCGGGACTTCCCGAAAACTGTTTTTGGAAGTGTAACTACTGCGCGTCTATAGTGAGTCCGTTGATTATTTCCATACTATCTGTACTTGGTTATTATCGAGATTCTGATGCGTTAGAAGCTCATTCGTTAACTTTTTGAGTTGAGTAAGAGGATGGCCAAATCTTAGGGTTCACAGTTGAATCGGAGATGCGCTTGAACCTCCGTTTCACAACCCTGGGACGGAATGACGTTACTAGCTGGCGAAGCTCCCTAAAGTCCAGACCAATTGGCCCCTGTTAGGACAAGTTTACACCATCTTGCCTGCCGCCAACTGCCAGGGACCACGTTGACAAAGAAACGAACAAAACACCGAAGAGGACCTACGTAACGCCAATTTCAGAGATAGTTATCTAATTCTTATAACGATTTATCAAAATCTTAAAAATGTCATCTTTCGAGGCGCTCCAAGAGCGGCTCACGGCGCTTCAGGAAACGACAGGCCAGCTCAAGGAGCTCATTGACAGACTCGCAACAATCAAGTTCCAGCCCGGCTCCGTCGCCCTCACGAGCAGCATCAGCAGTCTTGCGACGAGTAACAATGGCGATAATGGAGGCGACTCCGGCAACCCAGCTACCGAACTTAGCTCTGAGATCACCCAGATTCTGCGCGAGGAGGAAGAGGAGCTGGAGCTGCTGCAAGAGGAGATCGTCGACTTGCGATCCGGCCGTCCGGGCAGTGAAGCCGAGCACAGGAAACGGAGACTGAAGGAGGGTACCCAACGACTAGAAACAGAACTCAAGAGGTAAGTCCTTGTCAGTGTCTAAAAACAACACTGGCATCTCGATACTGATTTCACCTTTATCTATCAGCTGTCGCACCGCCTTTCGCAAAGCCCAGCTCTCGGCTCGTCGCAATCTTGAATCGGCCCAGAAGCTCGAGCGTGAGCTCCTTTTGGCCTCGTACACTGCTATGGCCGCCAGCAGCGCGGCTAACAGCAACCGCTCCGGCGCAACCTCCCCCGCTCTCTCCACCACCGACACAACAGACCAACAATCGTCCCAACAACAGCAACAACCCTCGAAACCAAAACACACCCAACTCTTCACCGCCCGCGACCGCCGTCGTCTCCGCGAGAAGCAACTCAACGGCGGCCCGTCCGAGAACTCCGACGTCGTTACGACCAGCAGCGACGTGACCGAGGCCCTACGACGCACGCACGCGCTCATCGCAGGGGAGGTCACCAAGAGCGCCTTCGTCGCCAAGACGCTGGCCGACAGCACGGCGGCGCTGCGGGAGCTGCAGAACAATTACGAAGGGATCGACTCACTCCTGTCCAAGTCACAGGATTTGCTGCAGACGTTGCTCAAGAGCGAGAAGAGCGACACGTGGTACCTGCGCACCTCTCTCTACGTCTTGCTGGCCACGTTCAGCTGGCTGATCTTCAGGCGGTTTCTCTACGGCCCGCTTTGGTGGGCGCTCTGGTTGTTTGTCAGGCTTCCGCTGGGGCTTGTCTGGAGGACGGGGAACGCGGTTTCGAACATGGGAGATACCGCACAGCCCCAAGAAGGAGCGAGTATGAAGCTTGATATCGGGGTGGAAGAAGGCGGCAGGACGGCGAGTCTGGTCAGGATGGGGCAGGAAGGGGCGGTTCCTACTGCTGAAGTAGGGGGCCAAAAGCAAAAGAGCGAGAGTGGTGATCCGGACTCGATGGTCGAGAAGGTTGGCAAGATTATCGAAGACAGTCTGGGCGAGGACGGGGAGTTGCTTCCTGGCAGAGCTGGGGAGGAGAACGACCAAGATGATCCTTCGTTGGCGGCGGATATCGCAGCGGCTCAAGCAAGAAATGAGAGCGGGGCATCTCACAACGTTAGCAACGATGACGAAGAGAACCAGCCAAGGAATCCTATGAAGCGCATGTGGGAGGAGGATAAAGAAGCTGCCAAGCAAGCTGCCAGGGAGGCAGCAGCAGCAGCCGCCGCTGCTGAGGAGCGAGTGAGGGATGAGTTATGATGAATGTATTAGCAATATGTCGTAATGGGCTTCGTACAAAGTACTCATGGACATATTATTTCCGGGACCGATGGCCTTTTGGTTTCTTGATACCCGGATATCAATATTTAACAACTCTTCAACTTGAGCACAATACCAATGACGGCTCTCGAGCCAACTTACACACCCTTCATCTTGCTTTCATTCACCACATACTTACCGCTGGAGACTACGTTGTCTGCTTCTGCTCTTCCTGGTTATGGTGGTCACATGGCATAGTTGATGTTAGGAGCAGAGTCGTATGTCATAAGTGAAATAGAACATTGTCCAAGTTCTCTTCCAACATAGGTATCAAAGGCAAACAGAGCTGCCTAACTCAACAACGCACACAAGATTATTGTACAACACCGCTCTCCCGTTATTATCCACATGATTATGTGTATATACAATTACTCGAGTAAAAGGTGGCGCGCGCGCGCGCCTCCATTCTCAACCGCTCCCCCCGCCATTCCTGTTTCTATCCCCTGTACAGGCCGTTGTCCAGACTGAGGGAGCAAATTGCGGCAGCAGTATACAATCAGAGCGGGAGCGGACAAGCCAGCAAAATGGCAAGCAGGCTTAAGCATCACAATCAACCACACCAAATACATCATCGACAACTATCAACGACGAACGACAGGCGACCCAGAAAGGACGTGAACAACAAACAGTTTCAGCGTCACTAACTAGACCCCCGGTTGAGTTGCTACTTACTCCCAAAGCGCCTTCGCTCGCTTGCTTTCCGTCTCCCGATTTTCTTTCGCCTTGCCCGTTGTGTTCCCCCTCTTTAACAATTGCCTGTCCTCTCCTTGGCCCCTTTCTGTTGTCTGAGTCATTAGTGCATCGTTCCACCTGAAGTGGCCCTTTCATGTTCATCGTCATCATCATCATCGTATCTCCTAACAACATATTAATCAATCACCAACAGCCCGCCCCCCTTTGTTTCCCCTGACCCCTTTCTTCTTGTTTGTATGACATTAATTTCGTGATTTGTGCATGTGTGTTCGTTAGTGTGTGTATGTGTACTTGCGTGTGAGGGAGGAGGAACAGAGTGCGGTTGGTTGGTGTGTCTTTAGTCATACAAGATGCAAACGACTATAGGCAAAGGAAAAAGGAGATAGCGCGTGAAAAAACGCATGAACCAAAAAAGGGGGTTGTAGAGAAGCAAAAGGAAAAGTAACTTTATGGAAAAGCCACCCCTCTG
>Ga0233366_1000714_pt1 | contig 10551 bp, 10 predicted proteins | sample ElkDunMinimDraft_23_FD_191536 | JGI IMG/M metagenome (GOLD analysis project Ga0233366, IMG submission 191536) | Fecal eukaryotic communites from dung pellets of Tule Elk in California, USA - Elk Dung C4 | ecosystem: Host-associated > Mammals > Digestive system > Large intestine > Fecal | place...
ATTACATCGAGATGTTCTACAACCCAATTCGCCGGCATGGTTTCGCTGGCAACCTAGCCCCTGTAGAGTTTGAGCGGCGCTACGCGCAAAGCGGCTCATGAATGTCTACGGAAGTCTGGCCGGTCCACTCCTTGCACCTATCTCGAGCCCCAATTGGCGGCGTAAGGGGTAGAGCTGAAGTTCCAACTCAGACCGGAGTCAGCAACACCTTCACAGGCTAACTATCCACCTAACCTGTATGGCATCGACCGAATCCCCCCATTCCATGTCTCCGGATTGTCCATGACTCCGATTACCCTCGCGCGCTTTGACGCCCTAGGTGGCTACTGCCGGCTGGGGCCAGCGATGTGGCTTATTGAGGAGTGCGGCTGGTACGAGTCTGACGACGGACGGCTTCTAGGACTGATCTTGCGCGACCGCCAAGATGGGGACTATCAAGGGGTGCTGTTCGCCCGGGACCGAGCAGAGCGCTTTCGTTGGGTCCACGGAACCTCCTTCTTTGATGAGCCGGGTTTGGCGCTAGACGAGCTTCGTAGACAGCAAGCTGGCGTTTCAGAAGGTCTTGAAGAGGAACGTGAGCAAGGGGATGAGCCTTCGGAGGCAATGGACTTCTTTGCCCTGCGCGTTCCGCAGGCGCGATTGCATCCTAGCTTTCAATCGCTGAGTAACAGTAGCGGCTACAGTCCGGCCCGCGAGTTGATCAGTTCTATGATGCGGTGGCACGAAGACATCGACGGGAACTACGTTGAGCAGTTCCAGTCCAATGCTTTTGACGCTCGCCTTCTGGAGCTTTACGTATTCGGCCTGCTAGTGGAGAACAGATTCTCACTCGATCAGACAAACTTCGCGCCCGACTTCATGGCCAACGATGGAATTGCTGAGATTGCCATTGAGGTCACCACCTGCAACCCCACACTGGACGGTTTTGGTAACGCCGTGCCTGCGCCGCAGCCGCGGTCACGCGAAGAGCAGACGACCTACCTGAAAGAGTACATCCCCATCAAGTTTGGCAGCGCGCTAACGTCCAAACTACGCAAGCGCTACTGGGAGCTGCCTCATGTAGCCGGCAAGCCGCTTGTTTTCGTGATTCAAGACTTTCATGCGCCAGCTTCAATGATGTTTGCTCGCACTGGCCTAAGCATCTACCTCTACGGATACGACTACCAGTGGCATCGAGACGAGGATGGCAACTTGGTGATTTTGCCGCAAAGGGTCGTCGAACATCGTTGGCTAAACAAGGTCATCCCATCAGGTTTCTTTGATCTGCCCGAGGCCGAGAATGTCAGCGCCGTGCTTTTCAACAACAGCGCGACTCTGAGCAAGTTCAATCGGATGGGTTCTGTCGCCGGCATGGGCTCGGAACACGTACGAATGTTCCACATTGGCACGGCCCTAGATCCTGATCCCAATGCTGCCGAACCACTCAGGTTTGCAATGGAAGTAGATGGGGACTACAAGGAGACTTGGTCCGAGGGGCTTGAGGTTTACCACAATCCCCGCGCACGACATCCGCTCGATCCAGATCACTTTCCCTCTGCCGTTCATCACCAACTGCAGCGGGATGGAATGATGTCAACCAAATGGGACGGCGGTTTCCATCCCCTCGCATCGATCACCCAGATCCTCACAGTTCGAGGGGAGCCGACCGCGACCGAATAGTAAGAGCTACCTGATGCGTATAGACCGCAGGTGCTCAGCAGAGGCTCTATCTGGCATCGAACTCAATTTCGGTCCGCGCCGCGCGGGTCCCGTTTTCGGCCAGAACCAGACATGGCCTAGCTGAAGGACACAGCTTACGCGGCAACAGGCCCAAGGCCCCGTGCTCGGGCCGGCCGCCGGATCGGACAGCGCCCAATATCGTGGCTTCCTCTGAAGCCTGCTCGCGGGCGCTAGACCAACGCTAGTGCTGCCTCGCCATCCAACAGTGCCTGTGCGCATCGTGGTGGTCCAACCGACGCTGCCCGCAGTAGCTACCAGGCCCCTCGCCGGGTATCCCAGAATGGTCACTCAGCTAGGATTCTCACCGCTCAGGTCAGGCGAGCCAGTCTGTACACCATAGTTGTGCAGGTCTCCCGTCACCATAGTTCCTCCAGATCTGCACCAACTATGGTGTTCGCCCCACATGCACTCCCCCGAGTTCCCTGAACGGGCGCTTCATTCATGTACCGGTCAGTTCAATATTCAGGAGCGATTCGGACGACAAATGAATAATTAACACCTGTCGACCGCCCCTTCTCTCCCCCTCCCAAGGGGGGCGGTTCGGCAAAACCAAAAATAATTAAAGGTGTCCCGATGATGAAGTTTTCCTTGCTTGCCCTGGGTCTGCTCGCTGCTATGCCGTTCGCTGCGTCTGCAACCGATGGCCTGTCGTACAACTATGTTGAAGGCGGCTACGTGAACACCGATGCCAAGGGTGGCGACGCTGACGGTTGGGCCGTGAAGGGCTCGGTTGCCGTCGCGCCGAACTTCCATGTCTTTGGCGATTACAACGCGCAGGAAACCAAGCGCGGGAGCAATGACGTGGACCAGTGGAAGGTGGGTGTCGGCTACAACTACGGTATTGCCCCGACCACCGACCTGGTGGCCCGCGTGGCCTACCAGAAGTTCGATCCGAAGCACGGCCTGGACTTCAATGGCTACTCGACCGAAGTGGGCGTGCGCAGCGCGTTCACCCCGAACATCGAGGGCTACGTGATGGCCGGCTACGAGGACTACAGCAAGAAGCACGGCATCAACCCGGACGGCGAGTTCTACGGCCGCGTCGGCGCCCAGGCCAAGTTCAACCAGAACTGGGGCCTGGCTGGCGAAGTGAAGCTGGCCAAGGGCGGCGACAAGGAATGGTTCGTCGGTCCGCGCTTCACCTGGTAATACAGATTCACCGCGGTACGTTGTTGGATGGCGCGGTCTCTCTCCCCTGCGCCATGAAGCCCGGCTCAGGTCGGGCTTCAATTTTACAGCAGCCGACCAACGGTCGGCTCTACCTGTGTTGGGCCGTCGCATAGTTTGCGCGGACAGCCGCCGACCGACGGTCGGCTCTACCTGCAGGGCCGCCGCGTTTTTTGCGGTTGGCATGGCGACACCCTCGTCGGTACGCCACGAAAGAACCCGGCCTTGTGCCGGGTTTTTTCGTTTCCGGGCGGTGTGTCGGGGCGTGGATGCCTACAAAAAACCCCGGCGTTTGCCGGGGTTTTTCGTGGGTCACTTGAACAGCGTGTCCGGGTATTCCGGCTTCTGTTCGCGCGCCAGCAGCGCACGCAGGCCTTCTTCCGGGGTCTGCTCCCCGTGAAGCACCGCGCGCACTCGATCGGAGATCGGCAGGTCGATGCCGTGGCGGCGGGCCTGGCGCATGACTTCGTCTGCGGTCTGCACCGACTCCACCACCTGGCCGATGTCACGCACGGCGTCCTGCAGGGTCTGGCCGCGTCCCAGCGCCAGGCCGAGACGACGGTTGCGCGATAGGTCGCCGGTGCAGGTGAGCACCAGATCGCCCAGGCCAGCCAGGCCCATCAGGGTTTCCGGCTTGGCCCCGATCGCCGCGGCGAGCCGCAGCATTTCGTTGAGGCCGCGGGTGATCAGGCCGGCACGGGCGTTCAGGCCAAGCTGCATGCCATCGGCCACGCCGGTGGCCACGGCCAGCACGTTCTTCATGGCCCCGCCCAGTTCGGCGCCGACCATGTCGTCACCGGTGTAGGCGCGGAACGCCGGGCCGTGCATCGCGTCGGCCACCTGCTGGGCGAATGCCGGCGCGTCACCGTGTACGGTGATCGCGGTGGGCAGGCCCTCGGTGACTTCCTTGGCGAACGACGGACCGGTCACCACCGCCAGCGGCACGTCCGGCCCGAGGACCTCGCGCGCTACTTCGTGCAGGAAACGGCCCGACCCGGGCTCGAAGCCCTTGGTCGCCCAGGCCACGCCGGCGTTTGCCGGACGCAGCGGCGCCAGCGCGCGCACGGTTTCACCGAAGGCGTGCGATGGCACCACCACCAGGATCCAGGTGGCGTCGCTGACGGCAGCGGCCAGGTCGGTGGTGGCACGCAACGCCGCCGGCAGCGGAATGCCGGGCAGGTAGCGGGTGTTCTCGTGGCGCTGGTCGATGGCCTCGACCATGGCCGCATCACGCCCCCACAGCACGGTCGAATGACCGTGCCGGGCAAGCAGACTGGCCAGCGCCGTGCCCCAGGAGCCGGCGCCGAGAACCGCGATTTTTTCTGCGTGGGTGCTCATTGCAACGACAGCAGCGCCGATCAGGCGTTGCCGGCCGGCTCGGAGTCGGCCAGCGAGGTTTCACCCTGCTCCTGGCGCTGACGCAGGGTGTCGGCGTACAGGCCTTCGAAGTTGATCGGCTGCAGGAAGAACGGCGGGAAGCCGCCGGCCTGGATCAGCTCGCTCACCAGCGAACGCACGTACGGGAACAGGATATTCGGGCACTGGGTGCCGAGCAGCACGTCGATCGACTGCGGGTCCAGGCCGACCAGGCCGAACACGCCGGCCTGCTGCACTTCGGCCACGTAGGCGGTCTTGTCGCCGGCCTTGCAGGTCAGGGTGACGGCCAGCACGACTTCAAAGGCGTTCTCGCCCAGGCGCTGCACGCGCTGGTTGAGGTTGAGCTGCAGTTCCGGCTGCACGGCTTCGTTGAACACGGCCGGCGCATTGGGCGACTCGAACGAAACGTCCTTGACGTAGATCTTCTCGACGGTGAACGCGGGGCCGGTGGCGGCGTCGGCCGGCGCGACGGCGCCGTTGGTGGTCTCTTCGGACATTTCCTGTAGCTCCCAGAAATTAAGTGCAATAAGTTGGATTGTTACATGCCCTGCTATGCGGGCGTGTGGCGCCGCGCACAAGGCATGCAGCGCAATCGCGCGGAAATCAGTTGCGGCCCTTGACCAGCGGCAACTCGGCCTGCTGCCAGGCCGGAATGCCGCCGTCGAGCACGCTGACCTGCTCGAAGCCGGCCTTCTTCAGCGCCTTGGCGGCGGTTTCCGAGGCATTGCCAGTGCGGCACAGCAGCACCACCGGGCTCTGCTTGGCGTTGGCCACCAGCTTGTGTTCCGGGCCGAACGCGCTGGGCTGCACATTGCGGCTGCCGGCGATATGGCCCTTCTCGAAATCGCTGCTGGAGGACAGATCGACCACGATCGCGCCACCGGCATTGATCAGGTGGGTCAGTTCGGCCGGCTTGAGCGACTTGAAGCCTCGGAACAGGCGGCGGACTTCGGTGACGATGATGGCCACGGTCAGGCCGACCAGGGCCATCGACAACATCGGGTTTCGGCCGGCAAAGGCCAGCAGCTCTTCGTAATTCACTAAGATCACGGGTCGATAATCGGGCGCCGATTGTCGCACATGCGGGCGAATCGGCGTCCAGCCCCCGCCTGGGCGGGGCGCAGCGTTCGGCGATCATGGCTTCACTTCAGCCGGGCAGAGACCGGCTCTACGAGGCTCAGCGCTCCTGCCAGAGGTCCGGCAGGCCGTTGGCCTGGAGCCAGCGCTTGCCCTCGGCGTCCCAGCGCCAGATTTCCTTCACGCGCAGGGTGCGCTCGGCCTGGGTGTTGTTGTTGATCACCCGCACCTCGGCGTTGCGCCCCACCCGGCCGTCGGGCATGGGCACGTTGTCGCTGGCCCGATAGCTGGAAATCTTCACCTGCTCGTAGCGGCGCAGCTCCAGGTCGGTGAGCGGGTGGACCTTGGCGTATTCCGGGTCCAGGTACGGCAGGGCGTCCTCGACGGTGCCCCAGCGCATCGTGGAGTCGTACTTGACCTGGGTCTCTTCCAGCTCCTTGCGCTGTTTCTTGGTGGTTTTCGGCTCGGCGGCCAGCGCGCTCACGCTGGTCAGCGCGAACACGGTCAGCAGCAGGATCTGAAACAAACGGCGCATGCGAATTCCCCAATCGGCAAGGCGCCCATCCTACCGCCTTGCGAAGGCCACGAAACGCCCGGTCAGTTCAGCGGCCGGCTTGCCCGCGGTGCCGGGCTGGCGGGCCACCAGACCGATCCGGGCCTTGCCGCGCTGGGCGAAGGTGGCCAGGAAGCCCTCCCAGTCGGCCGGGTCGGCGGCCTGGGCCTGGGCGTGCAGGTCCTCATAGACCGGGGCCAGGTAGCGCACGTGGCTGTCGGCCACGTAGACGTCGGCATCGAACCCGGCCAGGCGCAGACGCAGGGTCACCAGCGCCCACCCGGACAGGGTCAGCGCCGAGGCCAGGCTGCCACCGAATGCGTTGCCCTTGTCGTTGACGTTGGCGGCCAGCGGCGCGCCCAGGTCGAGCATGCCATCGCGGTAGGACACCACGCGGATCTGCATGGCCGCCACCGGGGGCATGCGGTCCAGCACGAGCTGCAGTTCGGCCAGGTGCGCGGGCAGGGATTCAGGATTGGACATCGATACGACAACGTAACGGCAAAGGGCTCGCATAATGCCCGCAATGAACAGCGATGCACATGTGCCGGAATGGACCCTGATTTCACTGCGCCCGCGTGGCCAGCATGCGCCGTTGCGGCGTGCCGCGCAGGCCGCCGGCGCCAGCGTGGTGGCGCTGTCGCCGTGGGCGCTGCAGGTGCGCGACGACGATGCCAGCCGCGCCCGGCTGGCGCGTGCGCTGGCCGCGCAGCGGGTGGTGTTCAGCAGTCCGGCCGCGGTGCACGCGGCGGCGCGCCTGCTGCCCCTGAACGCGCCCCGTGCCGGTATCTGGCTGGCGGTGGGCGCGGGTACCGCCGCGGCATTGCGCGCCCATACCGCCGGCCCGGTGCTGGCGCCCACGCGGATGGACAGCGAGGGTCTGCTGGCCCTGCCTGAGCTGGCCGCCCTGGACGGGCTGGACGCGGGCCTGGTCACCGCGCCGGGGGGCCGCGGCATCATCGCCGCCACCTTGGTCGCGCGCGGCGCCACGCTGCACCGCGCCGATGTCTACCAGCGGGTGCCCTTGCCCCTGCCACCCCGCGCGCTGCAGCGGCTGCGCCGCCGCCCCGCGCCATGGGTGGTGGCACTCAGCAGTGGCGAAGCGCTGGAGCTGCTGCTGGCCAAGGTGCCGCAGGACCTGCTGCCGCGACTGCACGCCTCCCTCGTGGTGGCGGCCAGCGCGCGGCTGGCGGACCAGGCCCGCGCGACCGGCTTCGCCCGGGTCTGCGTCGCCGATGGCCCCCTACCACCCCAACTGGTGCAGGCCGCACACGCGGCGATCATCACTTCCGCATCTTCCTGAACAGGCGACGTTCCCGGCCTTGCGGGCCGCGCGCGCGGCGGGTGATGCTGTGCACCACGTCGCTCGCCAGCTTGTGGACACCCCGGCGCGCGCGACAAGGATGCCCGCATGACTGACGACGTTTCGCCACCGCCCGCCCCCCGTTCCATGCGCTGGATCGTGCCCCTCGCGGTCGTGCTGCTGATCGGCGTGGGCGTGGCCTGGGGCTGGACCCGCTGGCAGGCCGAACAGGCGCGCGCCGCGCAGGCGCAGGCCGATGCCGGACTGCAGCTGCAGGGCCTGGTGGACAGCGTGGAAGCGCTGCGCCGCGACCAGCGCTCGACCTCTCAGCGGGTGCAGGACGCCGCCGCCACCAACCGCGTGCTGCGCGATGAAATGCTGGGCCTGAGCCAGCGCAACGCGCTGCTGGAAGACAACCTGGCCAAGCTGGCCGACAGCACCCGCCATGGCGCGCAGGCGCTGCAGCTGGAAGAGACCGAACTGTTGCTCGGCCAGGCCGCACAGCGCCTGGCCTACGCCGATGACGTGGACGGGGCCAAGCGCCTGTACGCGTTGGCGGCCACCACCCTGGCCGATGTGCAGGGCAACGACTATCTCAACCTGCGCCAGGCACTGATGCAGGAGCGCAATGCCGTGGACGCGCTGGGCCCGGGCGTGCGTTCCACCACCGCCACGCAGCTGGCCGCGTTCGCCACGGCGCTGGAGCAGGTTCCCGAACAGGTGGATGCCGGCGCCGGTGCAGCCGCCGGCACGCCGTGGTGGCATCAGGTGTTGGCCCCGTTCGTGACCATCACCCCCACCCGCACGCAGGGCCCGTTGACCGACGCCGACCGGGTGGCCGGCTGGGATTCCCTGCAGCTGGAACTGACCCTGGCCCGCGCCGCGGTGGAGCGTGGCGACCAGGAAGGCTTCACCCGGTCCGTGGACCGCGTGGCCGCCTGGCTGCCGCGACTGTGGCCGGATTCACCCGCCCTGCGCGAGCGTCGTGCTGAACTGCAGCAACTGCGTACGCGCGTGCTGCATCCTGCGGTACCCGAACTGGGCAGCACCTTGCAGCAACTGCGCGCGATGCGCGATGGAGATGACCGATGAAACCCTTCCAATCCTTGGTGGTGCTGTTGTTGGCGGTAGCCCTTGGCGTGATCGCCTCGCAGTTCCTGGGCACCGAACAACTGCGCCAGTTCGGCGAAGTGATCTACCGCTACGGCGGCAACGATTACCGGTCCACGGTGCCGCAGGTGGCCCTGATGGTGCTGGTGGGCCTGCTGGTGCTGTGGTTGCTGTGGAGCCTGCTGGCCTCGCCGTTCCGCGCATGGGGCCGCTACCGCCGCAAGCAGGGCCGCGCGCGTCTGATCGATGGCATCCAGGCACACGAACAGGGCCAGTGGCAGCGGGCTGAGAAGCTGCTCGACAGCGCTGCCGAGGACAAGGAAGTGACGGCCGTTGCGATGGTTACCGCGATCCGCAGCGCGCAGGCGCGCGACGACCAGGCGGCCGTGAACCAGTACCTGCAGCGCCTGGCCGGTGAAGACGCCACCCTGCATGCCCTGCTGCAGGCCGAGCGCCTGCTGGTGCAGGAGCGCCCGGTGGATGCGATCAACCTGCTGGACACCGCCACCATCCAGCCGCTGCCGCCGCGCGGCCTGTGGCTGCGCACCGAAGCGCTGGCCCGTGCCGAGCGCGCGCATGAGGCGTACGGCCAGTTGGGCGCGCTGCGCAAACAGAAGGTCCTGCCCGATGAGGCCGTGGCCGAGCTGGAAACCCGCCTGGCGGCGCAGTCGCTGCTGGAAGCGGGCGACGTCAATGCGCTGGCCGCGCAGTGGGAGGCTACGCCGAAGGCGCTGCGCAGCGATCCGGACGTGGTGTCGGCCTATGCACTGCGTGCGGTCGCGCTGGACTGGGACGAACCGGCCCTGCTCAACATCGAGCAGGCACTGGACACGCGCTGGGACGAGTCGCTGGTGACGTTGTACGGCCAGATGCCCGTGGACAAGCTGGCCACGCGCCAGGCCAACCTGCAGCGCTGGCTGGCCAACCAGCCGGCCAGCCCGGCTTTGCTGCTGGCGCTGGGCCGCATTGCGACCCGCCAGCGCCAGCACAGCCAGGCCGAGGACTACCTGCACCGCGCGAGCGCCGCCGGTGCCGGTCCGGCGGCGTGGGAAGCGCTGGGCCAGTTGTTCGTGGAGCGTGGCGAACCGGCGCTGGCCGCACAGTGCTTCGCCAATGCGCTGCGCCAGCAGCGCGGCGACGACAGCATCGCGCTGGCGCGGGCCGACGCGGTGGTCACGCCGGTGGGCCCGGTGGTTCCCGAACGCGCCACGGTGGAAGAGCAGTCGCTGATGTCGCGACCGCTGCCGGTGCAGCCGGTGCGGCCGGTCGATCGCCTTGATCCGGTGGACCCGGTGGACCCGGCGGACCCGCTGGTGCGCGATGACCGCGACGCATTCGGCAACCCGCGCCTGCCCTGATCGCGCACGCCGGATCCACGCATTCGGGTAGTGCCGGCCGCTGGCCGGCTCCACGCACCCCATCCAACGTCCGTGAGGAGCCGGCCAGCGGCCGGCACTACCGGGCTTCGGGGTGGTGTGCAGCCACCCATGGGGTGGCTCTACCTCCCTCCACGAAAAAGGCCGCCCTTGGGCGGTCTTTCTTGTATGCGTGTCAGCGCGGATCAGCGTTCGACGATCGCCACCACGCCCATGCCGCCGGCGGTGCAGATCGAGACCAGCGCGCGGCCACCGCCGCGTTCGGCCAGCTGCTTGGCCGCCGTGGCGATCACGCGCGCGCCGGTGGCGGCGAACGGGTGGCCGGTGGCCAGCGAGGAACCCAGCGGGTTGATCTTGGCCGGGTCGATCCGGCCCAGCGGCGCGTCCAGGCCCAGGCGGTTGCGGCAGTAGTCTTCGCTTTCCCACGCCCGCAGCGTGCACAGCACCTGCGCGGCAAACGCCTCGTGGATTTCATAGATGTCGAAATCCTGCAGGGTCAGGCCGTTGCGCTTGAGCATTTCCGGCACCGCGATGGTGGGCGCCATCAGCAGGCCTTCACCGTGCACGAAATCCACCGCGGCCACCTGCGAATCACGCAGGTAGGCCAGCGGTTCGTGGCCGTGCGCACGCGCCCATTCTTCGCTGGCCAGCAGCACCGCCGAGGCGCCGTCGGTAAGCGGGGTCGAGTTGGCGGCGGTCAGCGTGCCGCGCCCGGATACCTTGTCGAAGGCCGGCTTGAGCGTGGCCAGTTTTTCCAGCGAGGTGTCGGCGCGCAGGATGTTGTCGCGCTCGACGCCACGGAACGGGGCGATCAGGTCGTTGAAGAACCCGCGCTCATAGGCAGCGGCCAGCTTCTTGTGCGACGACAC
>Ga0233366_1000716_pt1 | contig 10540 bp, 10 predicted proteins | sample ElkDunMinimDraft_23_FD_191536 | JGI IMG/M metagenome (GOLD analysis project Ga0233366, IMG submission 191536) | Fecal eukaryotic communites from dung pellets of Tule Elk in California, USA - Elk Dung C4 | ecosystem: Host-associated > Mammals > Digestive system > Large intestine > Fecal | place...
CGCGCGCGCGGCTCGTGAGCGCGCTGGACCACGGTCGCGCGCTGGACCACGGGTGCGCGTTGGACCACGACGGGTATGGGGCCCACGGGGTGCGGGAGGGCTCACCGGTACGGGGGCCCGTGACGGCGCTGCACGGAGCGCCTGCGTTTGCACGGCGCCCGTGACGGCTCTGCACGGAGCGCCTGCGTGTGCACGGGGGCCCGTCCCCGCACACTGGAGCCGTGGACCTCGCGAAGACCCCGCAGGACGCCGCCCCCCACGGCGCTGCCGCCGCCGACCACCGAGCCGCTGACGTCTCGGCGGACGACGGACGGGTCGCCGACCGCCGGGACGCCGGCGCGTCGCACCGAGAGCGCGCCGTGCTCCCTGTCCCGCTGCAGGACGCGCTCGATGACTTCGCCGGCCACCTCGAGGTCGCGCAGGGCGTGTCGGCGCACACCGTGCGGGCCTACACCGGCGACGTCGAGGCCATGCTGCGTCATGCCGTCCGGCACGGGGCCGGGACGCTCGCCGACCTCGACCTGGCGACCCTGCGGTCGTGGCTCACGGTCCAGTCGGAGCGCGGTCTGGCCCGCGCGACCCTCGCGCGCCGCGGCGCGGCCGCGCGGGCGTTCTTCGACTGGGCCCGGCGTGCGCGCCTCGTCGAGACGGACCCCGCAGTGAGGCTGGCGAGCCCGCGCGTGCCGCGCACGCTGCCCACGGTGCTGGCCGAGGACGCCGCGGCGCGGCTGCTCGACGCCGCGCGCGACGCCGCGTCGGACGGAGCGCCCGCACGCCTGCGCGAGTGGGCGGCGGCCGAGCTGCTCTACGGGGCGGGCGTCCGCGTCGGAGAGCTGGCCGGGGTCGACGTCGACGACGTGGACCTCGGGCAGCGCGTCGTCCGCGTGCTCGGCAAGGGGTCGAAGGAGCGAATGGTGCCGTTCGGCGTGCCGGCCGGCCGCGCCGTGCGGCTCTGGCTCGACGACGGGCGCCCCGCGCTCGTGACGGCGCGGACGGGGCCCGCACTGCTCGTCGGGGACCGCGGAGGTCGCTGGGGGCAGCGCCAGGTCCGCGAGGCGGTGCACCGCCTCGCCCGTGCCGCCGGTGTCGAGGACGTGGCCCCGCACGACCTGCGCCACAGCGCGGCCACGCACCTCCTCGCGGGCGGCTCCGACCTGCGCAGCGTGCAGGAGATCCTGGGCCACTCGTCGCTCGCCACGACCCAGCGGTACACGCACGTGACCGCCGAGCGCCTGCGCAGCTCGTTCGAGCAGGCCTTTCCGCGGGCCTGACCTGGAGCTCAGCCGAGCGGCAGGAGCACGATCGGGGCACGGTCGCCGAGCAGTGCGAGCGGGTCGACGTACCGCTCGCCGCGCCGCACGCCCCAGTGCACGCACACCGCGGCGCAGTGCCCACCGTGCACCCCGTCACCGCCCGTCGCTTGCACCGTGCCCACGACGGAACCGGCCGCGACCCGCGCGCCACGGGCCGTCGACCCGCTCACCGGCTCCAGAGAGGTGCGCAGCCCGTCGTCGTGCGTGACGACGAGCACGTCACGTCCCGCGACGGGACCGGCGAACGTCACCACGCCCGGCGCGGGGGAGCGGACGACCTCCCCGGTGGTCGCGGCGAGGTCGACCCCGCGGTGCCCGGGCAGCCAGTCGTGCTCGGGCGGGTCGAACGGGGCGAGCACGCCCAGCGCGTCTGGTAGCCGGTCGAGCGGCGGAACCCACACCGTGCCCGACGGGGGCCGGCTCTCCGGAGGCGCCGACGTCGACGTCGCCTCCGCCGTCGTGCCCGCCTCCTTCGCCGCGTCGGTGGAGCCCGGCGCGCGACCCTGCGCCGGGACGGGGGCACCGACGACGGCGAGGAGGGCGAGGGCGAGGACGAGGGCGGGAGTGCGGTGCCGGGGCGGCACGGTGGCGCGGGCGGTCGTCATCGTGCCAGGGTGGCGCACCCGCGCGGCGCGCGCCGCCGACCCCGCCCGGGCTGTGGACGACGGGCCGCGGAGGGTGTACGGCGGGGCGGCTGTGGACGGCCTTCCGGTCGGGTAGACTTGCCGCTGCGACCGGCGCGTTCGCCGTGCCCGGCCCGAGGTTCCGACCTCGGCCGAGGGCGGAGCCGGTCGACTTCGCGCGTCACGTTCCTCGCCCGTCCTCCGGTCCGCCGGAGTCCCGGGCGTGGCCGCGTCCGGCGTCGGTCCTGCTCGCACCTGCTCGAACGGTGCGCACGCAGGCGTCGGCTCGGGTGGCGCCAGGGGTGCGACCACCAGGGTCGGCACCGACAACCGCACCGCGGCCCGCCCTCCGGGAAGGGCCGCCAGAAGCGTGCGTGCACCGGGTGGATCCCGGGCCGCACGGTGAAAGGACGTGTCATGGCCGTCGTGACCATGCGCCAGCTCCTCGAGAGCGGTGTCCACTTCGGGCACCAGACCCGCCGTTGGAACCCGAAGATGAAGCGCTTCATCTTCACGGAGCGCAACGGCATCTACATCGTCGACCTCCAGCAGTCGCTGTCCTACATCGACCGCGCGTACGAGTTCGTCAAGGAGACCGTCGCGCACGGCGGCTCCATCCTCTTCGTCGGCACGAAGAAGCAGGCCCAGGAGCCCGTGGCCGAGCAGGCCGCGCGCGTCGGGATGCCCTACGTGAACCACCGCTGGCTCGGTGGCATGCTCACCAACTTCACCACGGTGCACAAGCGTCTCCAGCGCCTCAAGGAGCTCGAGGAGATCGACTTCGACGACGTCGCCGGCTCGTCGCTCACCAAGAAGGAGCTCCTCGTCCTGCGTCGCGAGAAGGACAAGCTCGCCCGCACGCTCGGCGGCATCCGCGACATGGCGAAGGTCCCCTCCGCCGTGTGGATCGTCGACACGAACAAGGAGCACCTCGCGGTCGACGAGGCGCGCAAGCTCCACATCCCGATCGTCGCGATCCTGGACACCAACTGCGACCCTGACGTCGTGGACTACAAGATCCCGGGCAACGACGACGCGATCCGCTCCGTCACGCTGCTCACGCGCGTGATCGCGGACGCCGTCGCCGAGGGTCTGCTCCAGCGCCACTCCGGCCGCTCGGGCGCCGAGGCCGAGGCGGGCGCCGCGGCCGAGCCGCTGGCCGAGTGGGAGCGTGAGCTCCTCGCCGGTGCCGAGCAGCAGCTCGAGGCCGACGAGAAGGCCGCCGAGGCGAACGTCGAGGCCGCCGCGGCCGAGGGCGTCGCCGAGGCTGCTGCCGAGGTCGCCACCGAGGAGCCGGGCGACGCTGCTGCCGAGGTCGTCGCGGAGGCCGCCGCCGAGGCTGCCGTCGTCGCGGACGCCGAGGCCGTGGTCGCCGACGCCGAGGCCGACGAGACCAAGTGACGACCCGGGGTGCGCGGCGCTCGAACGCCGCGCACCCCGAGCCGTCCCCGTCGCACAGGCACCGCACGAGGTGCCACCAGCAGGTCCGTGCGACGACGTACCCGTGACGAACCACGAGTGAGGAACCACCATGGCGAACTACACCGCCGCTGACATCAAGGCCCTGCGCGAGCGCACCGGTGCCGGCATGCTCGACGTCAAGAAGGCCCTCGACGAGGCGGACGGCGACGCGGAGAAGGCGCTCGAGATCATCCGCGTCAAGGGTCTGAAGGGCGTCGCCAAGCGCGAGGGCCGCTCGACCTCCGAGGGCCTCATCGCCGTCGACATCCGCGACACCGAGGGTGGCCAGGTCGCGACGCTCATCGAGCTCAACTCCGAGACCGACTTCGTCGCGAAGAACGACACGTTCATCTCCCTCGCGGACCGCGTGCTCAAGGCGGCCGCGGACGCCGGTGCGCGCGACGCCGACGCGGCGCTCGCCGCCGACGCGGACGGCGAGACCGTCCAGCAGGTCATCGACAACCAGGCCGCGACGCTCGGCGAGAAGATCGTCCTGCGCCGCGTGACCCGCGTCGCGGGTGAGCGTGTCACGGCCTACCTGCACCGCACCGCGCGCGACCTGCCGCCGTCGATCGGCGTCGTCGTCGCGACGGACGCCGCGGGCGAGGCCGTCGCCAAGGACGTCGCGCAGCACGTCGCCGCCATGTCGCCGACGTACCTGTCGCGCGACGAGGTCCCGGCCGACACGGTCGAGAACGAGCGCCGCATCGCCGAGGAGACCTCGCGCAACGAGGGCAAGCCCGAGGCCGCGCTCCCGAAGATCGTCGAGGGTCGCCTGAACGGCTTCTTCAAGGACGTCGTCCTCGTCGACCAGCCGCTCGCGAAGGACCCGAAGAAGACGGTCGGCAAGGTCGTCTCCGAGGTCGGCGGCACGATCACCGAGTTCGTCCGGTACCGCGTCGGCGCCTGACGCCCAGGTCGGCCCGGTTCGCTCGTCCACGAGACGAGGGGGCCGGGCCGACCGCGCACCCGGGCGAGCCCGGGCGCGCGACGACCGCCGCACCCGCACCGGGACCGTGGCGGAGCACGATGACCTCGCCCCACCGGGCATGGACGAGAGACAGGTATCGACAGTGACGGCAGGCGAGCAGACGGTCGGGACCCGACCGCAGACCGGGCACCGGCGTGTGCTCCTCAAGCTGTCCGGCGAGACGTTCGGCGGCGGGCAGATCGGCCTGGCTCCCGACGTCGTCCAGCGGGTGTCGCAGGAGATCGCCGCGGCGGTGGAGCAGGGCGTGCAGGTCGCCATCGTCGTCGGCGGCGGCAACTTCTTCCGTGGCGCCGAGCTCTCCCAGCGCGGTCTGGACCGCGCCCGGGCCGACTACATGGGCATGCTCGGCACCGTCATGAACTGCCTCGCGCTCCAGGACTTCCTCGAGCAGGCCGGCGTGAAGACGCGCGTGCAGACCGCCATCACCATGGGCCAGGTCGCCGAGCCGTACATCCCGCTGCGTGCGATCCGACACCTCGAGAAGGGCCGCGTCGTCATCTTCGGCGCGGGCGCGGGCATGCCCTACTTCTCCACCGACACGGTCTCCGTGCAGCGCGCCCTCGAGACGCACTGCCAGGAGGTCCTCATGGGCAAGAACGGCGTGGACGGCGTCTACACCGCGGACCCGCGCAAGGACCCCGACGCCGTGAAGCTGGACCACCTCACCTACACCGACGCGCTCGTCAACGACCTGGGCGTCATGGACGCGACCGCGCTCAGCCTGTGCCGGGACAACGACGTGCGCATGCGCGTCTTCGGGATGGGCGAGCCGGGGAACGTCACGCGTGCCCTGGTCGGCGAGAATATTGGCACACTGGTCACGACCGACTGACGTTGACCCGCCGCACGCACCACCGACGAACGACGAAGGAGCACTGGTGATCGACGAGACCCTCTTCGAGGCCGAGGAGAAGATGGACAAGGCCGTCGAGGTGGCCAAGGAGGACTTCGCCACGATTCGCACGGGCCGTGCGAACGCTGCGATGTTCAACAAGATCACCGTCGACTACTACGGCGCCCCGACCCCGCTGCAGCAGCTGGCGTCGTTCACGGTGTCCGAGGCGCGCACGATCCTCGTGTCCCCGTTCGACAAGAGCTCGATGGCCGCGGTCGAGAAGGCGCTGCGCGACTCCGACCTGGGCGTGAACCCCTCGAACGACGGCAACGTGATCCGCGTCGTGCTGCCCGCCCTCACCGAGGAGCGCCGGCGCGACTTCGTGAAGCTCGCGAAGTCGAAGGCGGAGGACTCGCGCGTGTCGATCCGCAACGTGCGCCGCCGCGCGAAGGAGGAGCTGGACCGCATCGTCAAGGACGGTGAGGCCGGCGAGGACGAGGTGACGCGCGCGGAGAAGGAGCTCGAGTCCCTCACCAAGGCGCACGTCGACCAGGTCGACGCGCTGCTCGCCGGCAAGGAGGCCGAGCTGCTCGAGGTCTGAGCACCTCGCTCGGCGGGCTCCTCCACGCTCCGATGACAGACACTCCCTCGACGGCCGCCGACGACGGCCCCGCCGCCGCCGCGCGGCGTGCCCCGAAGGCGGGGCGCAACCTGCCCGCGGCGATCGCTGTGGGGCTCGGGCTGCTCGTGCTCGTCGCGGCGAGCCTCGCGTTCCGTCCCGAGCCCTTCGTGCTGCTCGCGACGGTCGCCGTCGGCGCCGCCCTGTGGGAGCTGTCGAAGGCGTTCGAGCGTCGCGACCTGCACATCCCGGTCCTCCCGCTGCTGGTGGGCACGGTCGGCATCCTCGTGTCCTCGTACTACTCGGGGCCGGAGGCGCTGCTCGTCTCGTTCATGCTCACGGTCGCCGGCGTCGTGGTGTGGCGCGTCATCGACGGTTCCGGGACCCCGGCCGTGCGCGACGCCGCGGCCGGCACGTTCGCCGCCGCCTACCTGCCGTTCATGGCGGGCTTCGTCATGCTCATGCTCGCCGCGCCCGACGGGCGTGTGCGGGTGCTCCTGTTCATCCTGCTGGCGGTCGCGAACGACGTCGGCGGCTACGTGGCGGGGGTGCTGTTCGGACGGCACCCGCTCGCCCCGTCGGTGAGCCCGAAGAAGTCGTGGGAGGGGCTGGCGGGCTCGTTCCTGCTCGCGACCGCGGTGGGCGTCGTCGGCGCCGTCGTGGGCCTCGGCGCGAGCCCGCTCCTGGGTGTCGCGCTCGGCATCCTGGCGCCGCTCACGGCGACGATCGGCGACCTCGCCGAGTCGATGATCAAGCGGGACCTAGAATTGAAGGACATGGGGTCGCTCCTGCCCGGCCACGGAGGCATCCTGGACCGGCTGGACTCCATGCTCCTCACCGCCCCGTTCGTGTACGTGCTGCTCGCTCTGGCCGTGTGACGGCCGGCCGGCGCCGGCGCGACCCCGACCGCTCGCCCCCCACGCTTGGACCTCCCATGACCGTCCGTTCCGTCCGTCCCTCCGCGGAGTCGAAGCCGCTCCCGCTCGTCATGTCCGCGCCGCGCCGCGGCAAGCCGCCGCGCCACTTCGCCGACCTGACGCCCGAGGAGGTGCGGGACGCCGTCGTCGAGCTGGGCGAGAAGCCGTTCCGGGCCAAGCAGCTCGCGACGCACTACTACGCGCACCTCACGCGCGACCCCGAGGCCATGACCGACCTGCCGAAGGCGACGCGCGACGTGCTGACGGACGCGCTCTTCCCGCCGCTGCTCACCGCGGCGCGCCGGATGGAGGCCGACGGCGGCACGACGGTCAAGACGCTGTGGCACCTCTTCGACGGGGCCAAGGTCGAGTCGGTCCTCATGCGCTACCCGCAGCGCTCGACGCTGTGCGTGTCGAGCCAGGCGGGCTGCGGCATGGCCTGCCCGTTCTGCGCGACGGGCCAGCTCGGCCTCACGCGCAACCTGTCGGTCGCCGAGATCGTGGAGCAGGTGCGCTCCGCGGCCCGCTCGCTCGCCGACGGCGAGATCCCGGGCGGCCCGGCCCGGCTCAACAACCTCGTGTTCATGGGCATGGGCGAGCCGCTGGCGAACTACAAGGCCGTCATGGGCACGGTCCGCCGGCTGGTGGCTCCCGCTCCCGACGGCCTGGGCATGTCGGCGCGCAACATCACCGTGTCGACGGTCGGGCTGGTGCCCGCGATGCGCAAGCTCGCCGACGAGGGCGTCCCCGTGACGCTCGCGCTGTCGCTGCACGCCCCCGACGACGACCTGCGCAGCGAGCTCGTGCCGATCAACACGCGGTGGAGCGTCGACGAGACGCTCGACGCGGCACGGCACTACTTCGAGGTCACCGGCCGGCGCGTGAGCATCGAGTACGCCCTGATCAAGGACATGAACGACCACGCGTGGCGCGCGGACCTGCTGGGCGAGAAGCTCAACGCGCGCGGCCGCGGGTGGGTGCACGTCAACCCGATCCCGCTGAACCCCACGCCCGGCTCGATCTGGACGGCCAGCGACCCTGCCGTCGAGGCGGAGTTCGTGGCACGATTGCGCGGGCACGGGATCCCGACGACGATCCGTGACACCCGCGGCAGCGACATCGACGGCGCCTGCGGGCAGCTCGCTGCAGAGGAGGACGAGTGAGTTCGCTGTTCACCACGGTCGGCAAGACCCGGAACGGGTACGACCCGGAGGAGGTCGACGACTTCTTCGAGCACGCCCGCGACGTGTACGAAGGTCGGGTGAACGACCGGTTGACGAGCACCGAGATCCAGGCCTCGGTCTTCGACCTGGTCCGTGGGGGCTACAACACGCACGAGGTGGACGCCGCGCTCGACCGGCTCGAGGGCGCGTTCATCGCGCGCCAGCGCGCCGAGTACGTGGCCGCGCACGGGCAGCAGGCGTGGATGAACGCGCTGGCCGAGCGGGCCCGCTCGCTCTACGGGCGCCTCGGCCGGCCCGACGGCGAGAAGTTCGCCCTCGCGGAGCGGGGCAAGCCGGCGTACGACGTCGACGACGTCGACGACCTGTGCGACCGCCTCGTCGCGTACTTCGACCGCCAGGTACCGATCACGGCGGCCGAGATCCGTTCGGCGACGTTCGGACGGGCCCGGGGCCGCGACGGCTACGCGGAGGGCCCGGTGGACGCGTTCTTCGCTCGGGCCATCGAGGTCCTCCTCGGGGTCGAGTGACGGTCCCGGTCGAGCACGCCCGGCACCGGTGAACCACCGCACGACGACGAACCCGTGGATCCGTCCGGACGACCCGGGGACCGACGCGCCCTGGATGCCGGTCCTCGAGCCCCGGCACAGCCTCGGTGAGATCGCCCGCGCTGCGCGCGAGGCCCTTCCGGGCGCGCGCGTGCGCCGTCGGCTCTTCTTCCGGTACACGCTCGAGTGGACCCGTCCGCACTGAGGCGCACGACGCCGAGCCGTGCCCCGGCACGACCGACCGCCTGGGAGGATGGTGACCATGCCCGAACCCGCGCTCCACGAACCCGCGCTCCCGGAACCCGCCTCGCCCGCCGCCGGCGCACCCCGGACGGTCACGATCCTCGGCTCCACCGGGTCGATCGGCACGCAGGCGATCGACGTCGTCCGCACCCACCCGGACCGGTTCCGGGTCGACGCCCTCTCCGCGGGAGGTGGCGACGTCGAGCTCCTCGCGCGCCAGGCGGCCGAGCTCGACGTGCGCGCGGTCGGCGTCGCGGACGCGACGCGGGCGCCCGCGCTCGCGGCGGCCCTCGCGGACGCGTTCGCGGGGCGGCGAGCGCCCGAGGTCCTCGCGGGCCCGGACGCGGCCACCGAGCTCGCGGGTCGCGGGAGCGACGTCGTCCTCAACGGCGTCACCGGGTCCGTGGGGCTCGGTCCCACGCTCGCGGCGCTGCGTGCCGGGTCGACGCTCGCGCTCGCGAACAAGGAGTCGCTCGTCGCGGGCGGCGCGCTCGTGCGCGCGGCCCAGCAGCGCCCGGACCAGATCGTTCCCGTCGACTCCGAGCACTCGGCGATCGCGCAGTGCCTGCGCTCCGGGACGCACGCCGAGGTGCGCCGGCTCGTCCTCACCGCCTCCGGGGGGCCGTTCCGCGGCTGGGCACCCGACGACGTGAAGGCCGCGACCGTCGACCAGGCGCTCGCGCACCCGACGTGGGCGATGGGCCCCGTCGTCACGGTCAACTCGGCGAGCCTCATGAACAAGGGCCTCGAGCTCATCGAGGCGCACCTGCTGTTCGCCGTCGCCGCGGACGACATCACGGTCGTCGTGCACCCGCAGTCGGTCGTGCACTCCATGGTCGAGTTCGTCGACGGGTCCACGATCGCGCAGGCGTCGCCCCCGGACATGCGCCTGCCGATCGCGCTGGGTCTGTCCTGGCCCGACCGCCTCGATCCGGTGACCCCGCCCTGCGACTGGACCACCGGCGCGTCCTGGACGTTCGAGCCTCTCGACGACGCGGCGTTCCCGGCCGTGAACCTCGCGCGCGCCGCCGTCGCGACCAGCGCGACCCACCCCGCGGTGTACAACGCGGCCAACGAGGAGGCGGTCGCGGCGTTCCTCAGCGGACGCGCAGGTTTCGGTGACATCGTGACGACCGTGGAGCGTGTGCTCGCCGCGCACGACGGAACCGCGGCCCAGGCGGTGACGTTGGACCACGTGGCGGACGCCGAGACGTGGGCACGGGCCCGTGCGCACGAGCTGCTGGACCGCCGGTGACACCGAACCGTCCCACCACGCGCACCAGCGCCAGGGACATGGAGAAGGAGCAGAGGGAGCGATGGCCACGCTGATCGGCATCCTCGTGATCGTGGTCGGGATCGTCGTCTCGATCGCGCTGCACGAGGTCGGGCACATGGTGCCGGCGAAGAAGTTCGGCGTGCGCGTGAGCCAGTACATGGTGGGCTTCGGCCCGACGCTGTGGTCGCGCACCCGGGGCGAGACCGAGTACGGGCTCAAGGCGATCCCGCTCGGCGGCTACGTACGCCTCGTCGGCATGTACCCCCCGGCCCCGGCCGGCGCGCGCCCCCGCGGCGACGGGTTCTTCTCCCAGGTGATCGCCGACGCCCGCGACGCGAGCACCGAGGAGATCCGTCCCGGCGAGGAGCACCGCGCGTTCTACAACCTCTCCGCGCCCAAGAAGGTCGTCGTCATGCTCGGCGGCCCGTTCATGAACCTCGTCATCGCCGTCGTGCTCTTCGTCGTCGTCTTCGTCGGCATCGGGCTGCCCGGCGGCGCTGTCACGACGACGGTCGCGAGCGTCAACCCGTGCC
>Ga0233366_1000717_pt1 | contig 10537 bp, 10 predicted proteins | sample ElkDunMinimDraft_23_FD_191536 | JGI IMG/M metagenome (GOLD analysis project Ga0233366, IMG submission 191536) | Fecal eukaryotic communites from dung pellets of Tule Elk in California, USA - Elk Dung C4 | ecosystem: Host-associated > Mammals > Digestive system > Large intestine > Fecal | place...
CTGCCATGCTGCAGCGCCGCGGCCTGCTCGAAGCGGACACCGGCTGGTACGAAGGCCGCCCGGTGCTGGTGGTGCGCAACGACTACAGCCTGGGCCTGATGAACGGCGACATCGGCATCGCCCTGCGCCTGCCCGAACCCGCCGAAGAAGCCGGCGCCGAGCCGCGCCAGGTGCTTCGCGTGGCCTTCCCGCACAACGACGGCTCGGGCGAACTGCGCTTCATCCTGCCCAGTCGGCTGAATGCGGTGGAAACGGTGTTCGCCATGACCGTGCACAAATCCCAGGGCTCGGAATTCGCCCACACCGCCCTGATCCTCCCCGACACCTTGAACCCGGTGATGACCAAGGAACTGCTCTACACCGGCATCACCCGCGCCCGTCACTGGTTCAGCCTGATCGAAACCCGCCCTGGGATTTTCGATGAGGCGGTGCAGCGGCAGGTGGCGAGGAGGAGTGGGTTGATGGATGCGTTGGCGAATACCGCGGGTTGCGCCTGAGGTAGCGACGCACGGCGCCCGGCCGGGTCGGAGCCTGGCTCGTTCCCTGCGCACAACTGGCCCTGTCGTGGCTGGCGGACCGATGCTTAAGGTGGCGTTGCTGGTTTACTCCCAGGAGCGCCAATGTACCTATGGATCGCCTTTGCCGCCGGACTGGTCCGCGGCTACACCGGTTTTGGTTTCGCCGTGCTGCTGGCGCTGGGGCTGTTGACCTACCTTTCTCCAACGCAGGTCGTCCCGGTGGTGCTGATGCTGGACCTGGCCTGTTCCGTGATGATGTGGCCCGCTGCCCTGCGCACTTTCCATGCGCCGATCGGTAGCCGGCTCATTCTCGGGATGTTGTTGGCCGTGCCCTTGGGCGCCTGGCTCTTGCAACTGATCCCGGCGCAGTGGATGACGCCGATCATCGCGGTGCTGTGCCTGTTGGGTGGGCTTGCCGTGCTCTACCGACCGCCAGTCACGGTTGTTGCAGAGCCCGCTACCCGCGGCGCCTTACCGGTCGGCATTGCCTCTGGTCTGGCGATGACCATGGCCTCCGCAGGCGGCCCACCGCTTGTTCTCTATCTGTTGCGCTCAGGGCTGAGCGCAACGCATCTGCGTGGTACGGCGGTCATGTTCTTCGTGGCGAGCAGCGGGTGCTCCCTCGTTGGGCTGTGGCTGTTCGGCGTTATCGGTGTTGAGCATCTTGCGCTGGCGATCACGCTGGTCCTGCCGGCCTTGCTCGGCAACCTCACCGGTCAGGTGCTACAGCGTTACTGGCAGCCGTGGCCCATGCAGACGGTGATGGGTGCGATTCTGGTCCTGACCTCGGCAGCCATGTTGTGGCAAAGCCTGTCGCGGGTAGGTGTGTAGCGCGGGACTATGTCGGCAATGACCGAGCGGCGAGCCGGTCATTGCAGATGATTGCTTCGTTCTACTGGTCCCGGTCGATGTTGAACGGTGACCACGCCTGGCGGGTTGGCATCACTTCCAGCCGGTTGATGTTGATGTGATCCGGCAGGGTTGCCACGTAGAAGATCTGCTCGGCGATGTCTTCGGCGGTCAGCGGGGTGGTGCCGCGATAGAGCTTGTCGGAAGCTTCCTGGCTGCCCTTGGTGCGCACCAGGGTGAATTCGGTCTCGGCCATGCCTGGGGCGATATCGGTGACGCGCACGCCGGTGGCGATCAGGTCGCAGCGCAGGTTGAAGCTGAACTGTTTGACGAAGGCCTTGCTGGCGCCGTACACGTGGCCGCCCGGATAGGGCCATTCACCGGCTATCGAGCCGATATTGACGATGCTCGCGCCCCTGCCTGTTTCCAGCAGCAATGGCAGCACCGCATGGGTCACGTTGACCAGGCCGGTGATATTGGTGTCGATCATGGTGTGCCAGTCCTGCAGCGCGACCTGTTGCGCAGGCTCCGGCGCCAGCGCCAGCCCGGCGTTATTGACCAGCGTACGGATCGACCGGAAGCCCTCGGGCAGATCATCGACCAGGGCCTGCACCGCAGCGGCGTCGCGCACGTCGAGCGCGGCGATGTGCACGGGCACCTTGGCCTGCAGTTCCGCCTTCAGTTCTTCCAGGCGCTCCAGGCGCCGGCCGCTGAGCACCAGTGACCAGCCCGCCTCGGCAAAGCGTCGCGCCGTGGCGCGGCCAAAGCCGGATGTCGCACCTGTGATGAATGCCACCTTGCTCATGTTCAACCTCTTTTCCATCAGTCGGTTATCAGCCTGCAACAGGCCAGTGGTTATGCAGTCAGTTCAAGAAATTTGCGCACGCGCTCGGTTTCGGGGTTGGTGAAGAATTTCTCGGGGGCGCATTTCTCGATCAGCAGGCCCTTTTCCAGAAACACCACCTGATCGGATACGGCGCGGGCGAACTCCATCTCGTGGGTCACCACGATCATGGTGTAGCCCTCGCTGGAGAGGCTCTTCATCACGCTCAGGACTTCGCCGACGCGTTCGGGGTCGAGGGCCGAGGTCGGCTCGTCGAACAGCATCACTTCCGGATTCATGGCCAGCGCTCGGGCAATCGCCACGCGCTGCTTCTGTCCGCCGGAGAGGGTGTAGGGGTAGGCGTCGGCCTTGTGCTCCATGCCGACCTTTTCCAGCAGAACTTGGGCAGCGGCGCGGGCTTCGTCCCGAGCGGCTTTCTTCACCTGGATAGGCGCTTCCATCACATTCTGCAGCACCGTCAGGTGCGGCCAGAGGTTGAAGCTCTGGAACACCATGCCGGTCTTGGCGCGGATGGCTGCAAGGTCGCGGTTTTTCATCCGCTTGCCCTGCGTATCGATGCCAATACGCTGACCGGCGATGTGGATGGTTCCTCGATCCGGCTCTTCCAGCCAGTTGATGCAGCGCAGCAGGGTGGATTTGCCCGATCCGGAGGAGCCGAGCACGCTGACCACCTCGCCCTTGTTTACCGTGAGCGAGATGTCGCGCAGCACCTCGATGCCATCGAAGCTCTTGGAAAGATTGTTGATCTGTACAGCCGCTACCTCAGACATGTTCGAAACCTCGTTTTGCGCCAAACCGGCCGGCCCACTTGAGTGCCAGTTCCAGGCAGATGCTGATGGCCCAGTACAGGGCAATGACCACCACGAACGCTTCGGTGGGGATGAAGTAGGTGGCCTGCACCGAGTTGGCCGCGGCGGTCAGCTCTTGCACCGTGATGATGGTGAGAAAGGCGGTGTCCTTGAGGGCGTAGATCAGCTGGTTGCCGAGCAGCGGACGGGTCCGGATCACCAGTTGCGGCAGGATGATCCGCCAGTACAGGCGGCCGGGGCGAAAGCCATGGGCCTTGGCCGCCTCGATCTGCCCGAGCGGCATGACGATGCGTGCCCCGCGAAGGATTTCGGCGAAGTAGGCGCCGTGATAGATCGCTAGCGCAACCAGCCCGGCGCCCCAGGCGCTGGGCTTCAGGCCCAGGGTGGGCAGTCCGTAGTACAGCAGGTAGGCGAGTATCAGGAAGGGCAACATGCGCATCAGGTCGATCCCGATGCGCAGCGCACGGGACAGCAGGTTGCGCGCCTCCAGCAGGTAGACGGTGACGCAGCCGATCAGAAAAGCCGCCAGCACGGACAGGACGAACAGCAACAGAGTGCTGAGGACGCCGCTCAGGAAGGCATCGCGCGCTTCCCAGATGATGCTCCATTCGGTCATGGTCGTTTCCTTACATCGCCAGTCGGTTGGCTTTCTTCTCGGCGATGGCCTGCAGCTTGAGCAGGACGCCGATGATCAGCATGTACAACAACGCTGCTGCGAGGATCGGTGGCAGCGGCTCGTAGGTGACGGCGCTGATACGGTTGGTCACGCGGGTCAGATCGACGATGCCGATCACCGCGATGGCCGGGCTGCTCTTGATCAGGAACGACATCTCGTTGACCAGGCCGGGCAGGCTGCTGGTGATCATCTGCGGCAGCATGATGCGGCGGAAGAAGGTGAAGTTGGTCATGCCGCAAGCCAGTGCGGCTTCCTTCTGCTCGCGTGAGAAGCTGATGAACGCGGAGCGCCAGATCTCGGCGTTGAACGCGGCGGTATTCAGCGTCAGGGCCAGGATGGCTGCACTGTTGCGGTCCATCGCCACACCGAAGGTGGGCGCCGAAAGGAAGATGAACAGCACCAGCGTCACCACCGGTGTGGCCCGGGCCAGGCTGACATAGAGCACCAGCAGCTGCTCGAGAAAGGGGATGCGCGTCATGCGCAGCAGCGCGATGCCCAGGCCAAGCACGACGCCAATGGCAATGGCGACCGAGGATATCCACAGAGTCGTCCAGGCCCCTTCAAACAGCAACAACCAGGCTTGTCCGTTCATGTCGGGCTCCATGGATTGGGAAGACGTCGGGGCTCAAGCAAGGTCAGGGCCAGGTTTCCGGCCCTGCCTGCAGGCCCCCGATGGCACTCGGAGGGTTATTCCATACCGGCCAGCTTGTGGAACTGCGCGACGCTGGTGATCGGCTCTTTCGGCATGTTCGGGAAGGCCTCGCCGAACCACTTGGTTTGCAGCTCTGCCAGGCGACCGTTGTCGCGCACCTGGTTCATGAAGCCGGTGAGGAACTCCAGCAGTTCGGGGCTCCTCTTCGGCACCGGCCAGGCAGCGAAACCGTCGCCAGAGACGGCGATGCCCTTGGCGAAGACATCACCGCGGGCCTTGACCAGGTCGTTGACCGAAATCAGCGCGTTGATCACGTAGTCCAGCCGGCCGTTAGCCAGATCGGCGTAAGCCTCGGGGTAGGAAGGGTATTCGGTGACGGTGCCGATCTCGCAGCCCTCGGCGGCCATCATCTTCTTCAGCTCCGGCAGGCGCGCCAGCAGGGCGCTGCCGGCTTGCAGGCCGACCGTCTTGCCGCACAGGCTGGCGATATCGCTCAGGCTGTCGTCACCGGCGCGCTTGACGTAGAAGTGCTGGGCCGAGGCGAAGGGCGGGGCGAAGTTGAATACCCGCAGGCGATCGTCGGTGACCAGCGCGCCGGTGAAGGCCATGTCGTACTGGCCGGACGCGACCGAGGCGAGCAGGCCGGTCCAGGGCAGGATTTCCTGCTTCACCTCGATGCCCTGCTCCTTGGCGTAGGCCTTGAGGTCTTCCAGAAGCTCCATGTGAAAGCCCTGCGGCTTGCCGTCGACGATGAAGTTGAAGGGTGCGTAGTCGTCCTCGGTGGTGACGGTCATTCTGCCCTTGGCCTTGATCTCGGCCAGGTCGGCGTGGGCGGCCAGAGAGGCGCCGGCGAGACAGCTGGCCAGGGCGAGCTTGCGCAGCAGGCCAAAGGGTTTGAAATCCTTGTTCGAGTGCTTCATGGGCGTGCTCCATTATCGCGGCAGTGTTGACTCGGACCGCTTCTGGCCGGGTCAGACGGTGGTTTCGTTTTCACCATAGAGACGCCATTGCCGCGTGCGATAGGGGCAGTTCCGCCGTTTGGGCTGGCCAGCCGAACGACGACAAAGAGTGGCGTACTCCTTGCTTTGCATGCAGGTCGTAGCTGGATGGAGAGCGCCATGATCGACCATTTCTACCACCTCGATTTCGACCGCCAGCGGGGCTTGCAGGAGCAACTGCGCGAGTCGCTGGTATCGGCGATTCTTGGCGGCGGGTTCCCGGCCGATGAGCCGCTGCCTTCGTGCCGCAAGCTGTCCGAGCAGCTGTCTGTCTCGCGCAATACCGTGGCGCTGGTGTACGAAAGCCTGCTCGACAACGGCTATCTGATCAGCCGCCCGCGCAGCGGCTATTACCTGCACCCGGACTACCAGGGTGGCGCCAGCGACGCGGTATTGCGCATCACACCGCTGCGCCAGCAGGACCAATCCGACGACCCTGCCGAGCAGCATGCACTGGATTGGGGCGCGCGCTTTCGGATCCAGCCTGGTTTGAAGCATGGCGTGTTGCGGCCGAGCAACTGGGCCAGCTTCACCTATCCCTTCATCTACGGTCAGCCGATCAACGAACTCTTCCCGCTCGAGCGCTGGCGCGAGGTGTCGCGCAACAACCTGCGCGGCGAACGCGACCAGAGCTGGCTGGCGGATCGTTACGATCGCGATGACGAGATGCTCATCGAACAACTGCGCACCCGGGTATTGCCCAAGCGGGGCATCTGGGCGCGAGCCGATGAAATCCTGGTCACGCTCGGCTCGCAGAATGCGCTTTACCTGTTGGCCAGCCTGCTGATGAACCGTGATGTGCGCGTGGCGATGGAAAATCCGGGTTTCCGCGATGCCCTGAGCATCTTCGATATCCAGGGCGCGCAGGTGCAACTGCAGGATGTCGACGATCAGGGGATGGTGATCGACTCGCGTCTCGACGACTGCCAGTACCTCTACCTGACGCCGGGGCATCAGGTGCCGACCGGGGTGGTCATGAGTGTGGAGCGACGCACCGAACTGCTGCGCAAGATCCGCCAGCACGACCAGGTGGTGATCGAGGACGACTATGACGCCGAGTTCAACCTAGACCACCAGACGCTTCCGGCGCTCAAGGCCAGCGACAGCAATGGTCGCGTGATTTACCTGAGCAGCCTGTCCAAGGCCTTTGCGCCTGGCTTGCGCATCGGCTACATGGTCGCCGATGCCGAGCTGATCGATGAGCTGCGCGCCTTGCGCCGCCTGATGTATCGCCACCCGCCGCTGAACAACCAGCGCATGCTCGCCGACTTCCTCGCCCAGGGTCACTACGACGCGCACCTGCGGCGCTTTCGTGAGGACCACGCCCGGCGCCGCGAAGCGCTCTACCAGGCCCTGGATGTGGATCTGAGCGAGTGCCGACCGATGAGCAGCCCGGGCGCCAGCGCCTGTTGGCTAGCCGCGCCGGATGGCGTGGATACCCAACGTCTGGCCTGGGCCGCTGCGCAACAGAGCGTGTTGATCGAGCCGGGCGGGCAGTTCTTCCTGGGTGAAGAAACGCCGCCGACCCATTTCATGCGCCTGGGCTTCCACGCCATCGAGGCGCAGCGTATCCGTCCCGGTGTGCGTGTGTTGGCCGAGGTGCTGCGGCAGTTGTGATGCACGGTTGCGGCTGAAGCCGGGGAAAGCGCTTCAGCCGCATCGACGACCTGTTTCACATGAAGCGCGGCGCGAACAGTGCGAACACTTCGTCGAAGATTGCCAGCGCCTCGTTCACCTGCGCGGCGCTGACAATGCAGGGCGGTACCACATGGATGCGGTTCTCCACCACGAAGCTGAGCAGCCCGCGCGCGGTCAGGGCCGCTTTCATCTCTTGCATCACCGGCGCCGGCATGGGCGTCTTCTTCTGTACGTCGCTGACGAACTCCAGCGCCCAGAACAGCCCTATGCCCCGTACCTCACCAATCATCGAGTAGCGCTGGGCCAGTTTCTGCAAACCTGGGCCAAGCACTTCCCGGCCGATGCTACGGGTGTTTTCCAGCATGCCTTCGTCGCTCATGGCATCCAGGGTGGCGACGATGGCCGCCATCGCCAGCGGGTGCCCGGAGTAGGTAAGGCCGCCAGGGAAGAAGTGCGTGTCGAAGTGCTCGCAGATGGCTTGCGAGATCATGACCCCACCCGCTGGTACGTAGCCCGAGTTGACGCCCTTGGCGAAGACGATCAGGTCCGGCACCACGTCGAAATGTTCCAGCGCCAGCCAGGTGCCGGTGCGGCCGAAGCCGGCCATCACCTCGTCGAGGATCAGCACGATGCCGAACTCGTCGGCCAGCTTGCGCATCCCCTGCATGTAGCCTTTGGGCGGGATCAGGATGCCGGCGGTGCCGGGGATGCTTTCCAGCAGGATCGCGGCGATGGCGCCGGGGCCTTCGCATTCGATCACCCGGCGCAGGTGCTGCAGGGCGCGCGCGCATTCTTCTTCCTCGTTCGCGGCGTTGAATTCGCTGCGGTACAGGTAGGGATTGAAGAAGTGCACATGGCCGCGGGCGTATTCGTTGGGCACCCGGCGCGGATCGCCGGTGGCAACGATGGCCGCGCCGGTGCTGCCATGGTAGGAGCGGTAGGCGGAAAGGATCTTGTCGCGGCCGGTGTACAGGCGCGCCATGCGCATGGCGTTCTCGTTGGCGTCAGCGCCGGCGTTGGTGAAGAACACCTTGGAAAAGCCTGCCGGCGCGCGGGCGAGGATGCGCTTGGCCGCTTCGCCGCGCATCAGGTTGGCGGTGGCCGGGGCGATGGTTACCAGGCTGGCGGCCTGTTCCTGAATCGCGGCAATGACCTTGGGATGCTGGTGGCCGATGTTGGTGTTGACCAGCTGGCTGCTGAAATCCAGATAGCGGCGGCCGTCGTAGTCCCACAGGGTGCAGCCCTCGCCGCCGGCGATTACCAGCGGGTTGAGGCTGCCCTGGGTCGACCAGGAGTGAAAGACATGCTGGCGATCCAGATCGTGGACGTACTGGTTGCTGATCGGCGTGCTCATGATGACCTCTGCTGATCCCTGTGCTTGGCCGGGCTGGCCGTTGCGAGTGAATTCACCATAAGAACAAAGCCGCTGCCGGCCGTAGGGCCAGATGCCTGAAATGGCTGGGCCAGCGCGTCTGGCTCATCGACCGGGGGCGTCTGGCCCTTGGCACGCTGGGGCGGCGCGCTAGGCTGTGTCGGGTCAATGTTCAGGAGTTGCGCACATGGCCCATGCATTCAACATCAATACGGCACCGCCCGCGCCTGTTACCGGCCTCGACAGTGAGGCCGTCCGCCAGGCGCGCATCGATCTGGCGGCGTGCTTTCGCATGGCGGCCCGACTGGGCATGGGCGAGGGCATCTGCAATCACTTCTCGGTGGTTGTGCCAGGCCGCCCGGATCTGTTTCTGGTCAACCCTTACGGGCTGGCCTTCGCCGAGATAACCGCATCCTCACTGCTGATCTGCGATTTCGAGGGCCGCGTGCTGGTTGGCGAGGGGCGTCCTGAGGCCACGGCTTTCTTTATTCACGCCCAGTTGCATCGCCTCAACCCGCGGGCCATGGCAGCCTTCCACACCCATATGCCCAACGCCACGGCGCTGTGCATGCTGCAGGGCGACCCCTTCGTCTGGGCCGGGCAGACCGCGCTGAAATTCTATGAGCGCCTGGTGGTGGACGAGGATTATCAAGGGCTGGCGCTGGATAACGCCGAAGGCGAGCGTATCGCCCGGGTAGCCGGAAACGCCGATGTGGTGCTGCTGAAGAACCACGGCCCGCTGGTGCTTGGGCCGAGCATCGCCGAGGCCTGGGACGATCTCTATTACCTGGAGCGCGCCGCCGAGGTGCAGCTGCGTGCCATGGCCAGCGGCCGGCCGCTGAAGGCTGTGCCACCCGCCATTGCCAGCGCGGCCTGCCGGCAGATGCTGGAGGGAAATGCGGAAAGTGCGTACCTGCATCTGGAGAGCGTCAAGCGCCAGTTGCTCAGCACTGGCGCCAACTTCGCGGAGTAAGCGACGCCAGTGCCGGACGAGCGCTGAGGTGAGAGTGTTTGCAGTGTGAAACAGGCACGAAACCTGTGACGGGATGGCAATAGAATTTCACGGCTTTATCCGCGAGCATTCGCCCCCGAATCAGACCCGTTCCAACGTAAAGGACTACCAATGAACACTCGCTTGGCTCTGCTGTTTCCTCTCACGCTGTTGATGGCTGGCTGCTCGACCGGCGCCTGGTTCAAATTGCCCGAAGACACCCGCCTGGTGGTCGACGAGAGACCCACGAGCTTCGATGAAGGTCTGGTGCGCAGCCGTCCGTTTTCCTGGGCCGCGGCCGGTGGGATTCCTTACCGGCTGGTCGATCAGCAGTCACAGACGGTCAACAGCGGCAAGCTGCACAGCCGCTTCCGGGTGCCTTCGATCTTCTGGCCGCCAGTGGGTATCGCTTATTGGCCGATGGGCTACGGCCAGCGTTGCTATGACCTCACCGGCAGCGAACCGCGCACCTGTACCTACGAGGATTTCCGCGAGCTGCGGTTGAACGAGCGTATGCGCCGCTGACTTTATCTCAAGGCCGGGCTACCGGCCTTTTTAATCGATCAGATTGCCACCAACCCGCGCACCCCGTCCGCTGCCATACTCTCGCCACGCCCTTGCTGGATGATCTCGCCGCGGCTCATCACCAGATACTGGTCGGCCAGTTCTGCGGCGAAGTCATAGAACTGTTCGACCAGCAAGATGGCCATGTCGCCGCGGGCGGCGAGCTTCTTGATCACTGCGCCGATCTCCTTGATCACCGAAGGCTGGATGCCTTCGGTGGGCTCGTCGAGGATCAGCAGGCGCGGGCGGCTGGCCAGGGCGCGGCCGATGGCCAGTTGTTGCTGCTGGCCGCCGGAGAGGTCGCCGCCGCGGCGGTGCTTCATCTCCTTGAGCACCGGGAACAGCTCGTAGATGAACTCGGGTACTTCCTTGGCCTCGCTGGCGCTGAAGCGAGAGAGGCCCATCAGCAGGTTTTCCTCCACCGTCAGGCGCGGGAAGATTTCGCGGCCCTGAGGCACGTAGGCGATGCCGGCCTGCACGCGCTGGTGCGGTTTGAAGGCAGTGATGGGTTTGTCTTCCCAGCACACGGTGCCTTCCTTGGCCGGAATCAGGCCCATCAGGCATTTGAGCAGCGTGGTCTTGCCGACGCCGTTGCGCCCGAGCAGGCAGGTGACTTCGCCGACTTT
>Ga0233366_1000718_pt1 | contig 10529 bp, 7 predicted proteins | sample ElkDunMinimDraft_23_FD_191536 | JGI IMG/M metagenome (GOLD analysis project Ga0233366, IMG submission 191536) | Fecal eukaryotic communites from dung pellets of Tule Elk in California, USA - Elk Dung C4 | ecosystem: Host-associated > Mammals > Digestive system > Large intestine > Fecal | place...
GGCCATCGCATGCCTCGTCGAATCGGAGGAGCACGTCGCCCGCCTCGACGAGGTGCGCGACGAGGTCCCGCTCGTGCGCAAGACCTGGTCGATGGCCGCCGGTGACCTCGAGACGCTCCGCGCCGAGGGCGCGTCGGTGTCGGACGAGGAGATCCAGCGCCGCCGCAACCTCGCGATCGGCGCCGACATCGCCACCCTCATCTACACGTCGGGGTCGACCGGCCGCCCGAAGGGGTGCGTGCTCACGCACAGCAACTTCGTCGAGCTGAGCCGCAACTCCGCCAAGGCGCTGAGCGAGGTCGTCGCAGAGCCCGGCGCGTCGACGCTGCTGTTCATCACGACGGCGCACGTGTTCGCGCGGTTCATCTCGATCCTCAACGTGCACGCGGGTGTGAAGACCGGGCACGAGCCCGACACGCGCCAGCTGCTGCCGGCGCTGGGGAGCTTCAAGCCCACCTACCTGCTGGCCGTGCCGCGCGTGTTCGAGAAGGTCTACAACTCGGCGGAGCAGAAGGCCGAGGCCGGCGGCAAGGGCAAGATCTTCCGCGCCGCCGCGCACGCGGCCGTGGAGCACTCCACCCTGCTGCAGGACGGCAAGAAGGTGCCGCTGGGCCTCAAGCTCAAGTTCCGCCTGTTCGACAAGCTCGTCTACGGCAAGCTGCGCGCCGCCATGGGCGGCAACGTCAAGTACGCCGTCTCGGGCTCCGCACCGCTCGGCCCGCGTCTGGGGCACTTCTTCCACAGCCTGGGTGTGACGATCCTCGAGGGCTACGGCCTCACCGAGACGACGGCGCCCGCGACGGTGAACCTCGCCACGAAGTCGAAGATCGGCACCGTCGGTCCCGTGCTGCCCGGTGTCGGCATCCGTCTGGGCGAAGACGGCGAGATCGAGGTGCGCGGCATCAACGTCTTCAAGGAGTACTGGCGCAACCCCGAGGCCACGGCCGAGGCGTTCCACGACGGCTGGTTCAAGACCGGCGACATCGGCTCGTTCGACAGCGAGGGCTTCCTCACGATCACCGGTCGCAAGAAGGAGATCCTCGTCACCGCCGGCGGCAAGAACGTCGCCCCGGCGGCGCTGGAGGACCCGATCCGCGCGAACCCGATCGTGGGTCAGGTCGTCGTCGTCGGTGACAAGAAGCCGTTCATCGCGGCGCTGATCACCCTCGACTCCGAGATGCTGCCGACGTGGCTCGCGAACAACGACATGCCTGCGGACCTCTCGCTCACCGATGCGGCGAAGGACCCGAAGGTGCGTGCCGAGATCCAGAAGGCGATCGACACCGCGAACACGCACGTGTCGCGCGCCGAGTCGATCCGCAAGTTCACGATCCTCGCGACCGAGTGGACCGAGGCCAGCGGTCACCTGACGCCCAAGATGTCGATCAAGCGCAACGTCATCCTCGACGACTTCTCGGTGCACATCGATGAGCTGTACGCGGTGCCCGTGACGACGACGAACGTCCCGCTGGGCGGCTGACGCCGCCCGCACGCACGCAGAAGGCCCGGAGCTCCCGCTCCGGGCCTTCTGCGTCGTCGTGCCCTGCGGCATCCGCGCCGTGAAGCCACAGCTGGCGGCCGAGACAACGGTCGTTTCCCATGGTCTCGGCCGTCAGCTGTGGTCTCAGCGAAATGGGGAGGGAGGGAGGGAGGGAGGGAAGGGAGCGGCGGGTCAGAACCAGGCGGACTCGCGGACCTCGCGCATCGCGGTGCGACGGTCCTCGGGCGAGAGACGGTCGAGGAACAGCCGCCCCTCGAGGTGGTCGGTCTCGTGCTGCAGCGCCTGCGCGAGCAGGCCGTCGCCCTCGAGCACGACCTGGTTGCCGTCGAGGTCGAGGCCGATGACCTTGGCGTGCGGATGCCGGATGGCGTCGTGCCAGAGGCCGGGAACCGACAGGCATCCCTCCCCCATCGGCACGGGGTCGCCCGAGACCTCCACCAGCTGCGGGTTGAGGATGTAGCCGATGTCGCCGTCGATGTTGTAGCTGAAGGCGCGCACGCCCACACCGATCTGGTTGGCGGCGACGCCGGCGCGGCCGGGCAGCTCCACCGTGTCGAGCAGATCGCGCACGAGCGCGCGCACACCGTCGTCGATCTCGACGATCGGGGCGCACGCCGAGCGCAGCACGGGGTCGCCGAAGAGGCGGATGTCGCGGACGCTCATCAGGCCACCGACGCCTGACCGCGCAGACCCTCGACGACCATCGCGGCCAGTTCACGGGCCGCCTGACGCGTCTCGGGCTGGAGTTCGCGGAACGAGATGGCGCTGCCGGTGGCGATGTGCGGGTCGTACGGCATGCGCACGACGGCGCGCACGCGCGTCTTGAAGTGCGCCTCGAGCTCCTCGGGACGCACCAGCGGCGCGCCGGGGCGGCTCGCGTTGAGCACGACGATGGCGTTGTGCGCCTTGTCGGCGTAGCCGTTGGACTCGAGCCACGTGAGGGTCTCGGATGCCAGTCGCGCCTCGTCGACGCTGAGGCCCGTGACCACCACGAGCTCGTCGGCGAGTTCGAGCGTCGCCCCCATGACGGAGTGGACGATGCCGGTGCCGGTGTCGGTGAGCACCACGGAGTAGTAGTGCGCGGCGAACTGCGCGACGTCGCGGTAGTCGTCGTCACTGAAGGCCTCGGACACGTGCGGGTCGGCGTCGGACGCGAGCACGTCCAGGCGCGTCTCGTCGCGCGCGACGATGGCCGACAGGTCGTGGTAGCCGGAGATCTCGCCGCGGCGGCGCACGAGGTCGCGCACCGTCCGGCCGCTGACGCTGCCGATGCGCTCGGCCAGCGTGCCGCGGTCGGGGTTGGCGTCGACGGCGATGACACGGTCGTCGCGGGCGTCGGCCAGCGCCATGCCCAGCAGCGTCGTGATCGTCGTCTTGCCGACGCCGCCCTTGCGGGACAGGATCGGCACGAACTTCGCGCTGCCGCTCAGCGATGCCGCGATGCGGCGATCCAGCGACTTGCGCTCGCGGGCGCGACGGTTGTCGCCGAGGTTGATGCGGCGTCCCGTGACGGTGTAGACGAAGTGCTGCCACGCGCCCTCGGGCTCGGGCTTGACGACGTGGTGGGGGTCGAGCAGGCGGTCGGCGGTGAGCAGGTCGGCCGTCTCACGCCCCGACTCGAAGTCGTCGAGGCGGCGCGGAGCCAGCTCACCCGCGTGAGCGCGACCGCGCTCGGTGGCGCGAGGGTGCAGGTCCGCGGCGGCGGGAGCCGTGCGGGCGGCACCGGTCACGGCGACGGCAGCAGCGGGCGCGGGAGCGGGAGTGGCGGCAGGAGCCGGCGTGGTGGCGGGCTCTGCGGGCGTGGTGCTGCTCTCGGGCGCGGCGGGCTCGACCTCGTCGTGCGCGGCCGGGGCAGCGGCATCCGCCACCTGCTCGTCGTCGTGGGGCATCTCTGCGACCTCCTCCGCGAACTCCTCGCCGTGAGCCAGTTCGCCGGTGATGTGCGGCACCTCACCGGTCTCATCATCCACGGTCACGTCCTCCGCGGCCACGACCTCCACGCCACCGGTCGGCGCGGCGAAGCCGAGCGGCACGAAGTCCACGCCCACGACGCCGTCGTCGACGGCCTCGTCGTGCGTGTCGTCATCGTCCTCGGATACCAGCGACGGCAGGGCGACATCGACCTGCGCGGTGACACCGCCGAGGATGCCGATGCCGGTCGTGTCGAGGCTTCCGCCGTCGGCGAGCACGCCGTTTTCGGGCTCGTCGTTGGTCGGTTCGTTGCGATCGGGCGTCACAGGGTTCACTCCACCTAGGTTCCGGGCGCCGCGCGCCCATCCCTCCAGGCTACTCGGAGGGGCGCACGACGGCCAAAAGGTCGCCGGCCTCCACCTGCTGCGTCCCGGTCACGGCGAGCCGCTCGACGACGCCGTCCACCGACGACGTGATGGCCGCTTCCATCTTCATGGCCTCGATCGACGCGACCGGCTGACCGGCGCTGACGGTGTCGCCCACCTCGACCTTGACGGTCACGACGCCCGAGAAGGGAGCCGCCACCTGACCGGGCTTGGACGTGTCGGCCTTCTCCGCCTGACGGTGTGCGACGTCGATCGCCCGGTCCCGCACGAACACCGGTCGCAGCTGACCGTTGAGGGTCGTCATGACGGTGCGCATGCCCTTGTCATCGGCCTCGCCGATGGCCTCGAGCCCGACGTACAGCTGCACGCCCCGCTCGATCTCGACGACATGCTCGGTGCCCGATGCCAGGCCGTAGAGGTAGTCGACGGTGTCGAGCACGCTGAGGTCACCGTACGTGTCGCGCACCTCCTGGAACGCGCGGGTCGGCGCGGGGAAGAGCAGGTGGTTGAGCGTGCGGCGGCGGGTCTGCGAGTCGCCGCCGAGGGCGGCGGCATCGTCCTCCGCCAGCTCCGTCACCCCGACGCGCACCTCTCGGCCCTGCAGCACCTTCGTGCGGAAGGGCTCGGGCCATCCGCCGGGCAGGTCGCCCAGTTCGCCCGCCATGAAGCCGACGACCGAGTCGGGCACGTCGTACTTGTGCGGGTTGGCCTCGAAGTCCGCCGGGTCGGCCTTGACCGCCGCGAGGTGGAGGGCGAGATCGCCGACGACCTTGGACGACGGCGTCACCTTGGGGACGCGGCCGAGGATGGCATCCGCGGCGGCGTACATGTCCTCGATGAGCTCGAAGTCGTCGGCCAGGCCCAGAGCGATGGCCTGCTGACGCAGGTTCGACAGCTGGCCACCCGGGATCTCGTGACGGTAGACGCGACCTGTGGGGCCCGGCAGGCCCGACTCGAACGGACGGTACAGCGCGCGCACCGCCTCCCAGTAGGGCTCCAGATCCGACACGGCGGCCAGGTCCAGGCCGGTGTCGCGGTCGGTGTGCGCCATCGCCGCCACGAGCGCCGACAGCGACGGCTGGCTCGTGGTGCCCGACATCGGCGCGGCCGCGGCGTCCACGGCATCCGCCCCTGCGGCACTGGCGGCCAGCAGGGTGGCCAGCTGACCACCGGCGGTGTCGTGCGTGTGCACGTGCACCGGCAGGTCGAACCGGTCTCGCAGCGCCGAGACGAGACGCGCGGCGGCGGCGGGGCGCAGCAGCCCCGCCATGTCCTTGATCGCGAGCACGTGCGCACCAGCGTCGACGATCTGCTCCGCCAGCCGCAGGTAGTAGTCCAGCGTGTAGAGGTCTTCGGCGGGGTTCAGCAGGTCGCCGGTGTAGCACAGCGCCACCTCCGCGACGGCGGTGCCGGTGCCCAGCACCGCGTCGATCGCGGGACGCATCTGCGCCACGTCGTTGAGCGCGTCGAAGATGCGGAAGATGTCGACGCCGGAGGCGGCGGCCTCGCGCACGAACGCGTCGGTGACCTGCGTGGGATACGGCGTGTAGCCGACCGTGTTGCGCCCGCGCAGCAGCATCTGGATCGCGACGTTCGGCAGCGCGGTGCGCAGGGAATCCAGCCGCTCCCACGGGTCCTCACCGAGGAAGCGCAGCGCGACGTCGTAGGTCGCACCGCCCCACGCCTCGACCGACAGCAGCTGCGGGGTCAGCCGCGCGACGTATGGGGCCACGGTGACGAGGTCCTTCGTGCGCACGCGGGTGGCCAGCAGCGACTGGTGGGCGTCACGGAAGGTGGTCTCGGTGACCGCGAGGGCGCTCTGCTCGCGCAGCGCCCGGGCGAAGCCGGCGGGACCGAGCTCCTGCAGCCGCTGCCGGGAGCCTGCCGGCGGTGCGGCGCTGAGGTCGATCTCGGGCAGCTTGGATGCCGGGTCGACGGTCACCGGATTGTCGCCGTTCGGGCGGTTGACGGTCGTGTCGGCCAGCCAGCCGAGGATCTTCGAACCGCGGTCCTTCGACTCGCGACCGTTCGCGAGCTCCGGGCGCTCGTCGATGAACGCGGTCGACAGGTCGCCGGCGATGAACGCCGGGTCGTCGAGCACCTTCTGCAGGAACGGGATGTTGGTGGAGACGCCGCGGATGCGGAACTCCGCCAGGGCGCGGCGGGAGCGCACGACCGCCGCCTGGAAGTCCCGGCCTCGGCAGGTGAGCTTGGCGAGCATCGAGTCGAAGTGCGGGCTGATCTGCGAGCCCGCCGCCGTCGTGCCGCCGTCGAGGCGGATGCCGGCACCGCCGGGCGAACGGTAGGTGGTGATCTTGCCGGTGTCGGGGCGGAAGCCCTGCGACGGGTCCTCGGTCGTGATGCGGCACTGCAGCGCCGCGCCGCGCAGGTGGATGTTCTCCTGCTGCAGCCCGAGGTCCTCGAGGGTCTCCCCCGCGGCGATGCGCATCTGCGACTGCACGAGGTCGACGTCGGTGACCTCTTCGGTCACGGTGTGCTCCACCTGGATGCGCGGGTTCATCTCGATGAAGACGACCTCACCGGTGCGGGGACCGGCGGTCTCGAGGAGGAACTCCACGGTGCCGGCGTTCTGATAGCCGATCGACTCGGCGAACGCGACGGCGTACCGGTGCAGCGCGTTGCGGAGGTCCTCGTCGAGGTTCGGCGCCGGGGCGATCTCGATCACCTTCTGGTGGCGGCGCTGCACCGAGCAGTCGCGCTCGAACAGGTGCACCGTGTGCCCGGCCTTGTCGGCGAGGATCTGCACCTCGATGTGGCGCGGCCGCTGCACGGCCTGCTCGAGGAAGACGCGGGCGTCTCCGAAGGCACTGGCGGCCTCGCGCATGGCCTCGGCCAGCGCCGGGGCGAGCTCTTCGGGGCGCTCGACGCGCCGCATCCCGCGCCCGCCGCCGCCGGCGACGGCCTTGACGAAGATCGGGAAGCCGATGCCCTCGGCCTCGGCGACGAGCGCGTCGACGTCGTCGGATGCCTCGGTGGACCGCAGCACCGGCACGCCGGCCGCCTCGGCGTGGTGCTTCGCGGTGACCTTGTTGCCGGCCATCTCGAGCACCTCGGCGGGCGGGCCGATGAAGGCGATCCCGGCGGCGGCCGCCTTGGCCGCGAGCTCCGGGTTCTCCGAGAGGAAGCCGTAGCCGGGGTAAATGGCATCCGCCCCGCTCTCGGTGGCGACCCGGATGATCTCGTCCACGTCGAGGTATGCACGCACCGGGTGGCCCTCGGTGCCGATGCGGTACGCCTCGTCGGCCTTCAGACGGTGCAGCGAGTACCGGTCTTCGTACGGGAAGACCGCGACCGTTCGCGCGCCGAGTTCGAATGCGGCGCGGAAAGCCCGAATGGCGATTTCGCCTCGGTTCGCGACCAGGATCTTGCGGAACATGCTCACCTCACGTGGATGACCGGGGCGTGCATCTGCGGACGCCCGAAGTGCCTGAGTGTGCTCACAGCCTAGGGGACGGTAACGTAGACCTCTGTGCACGTACTCTCCGTCAGCTCGCTCAAGGGCGGGGTCGGCAAGACAACGGTCACACTGGGGCTCGCATCCGCTGCGTTCGCTCGCGGTGTCCGCACCCTCGTCGTCGATCTCGACCCGCAGTCCGACGTGTCGACGGGGATGGATATCCAAGTCGCCGGCAGGTTGAACGTCGCGGACGTGCTGGCCAATCCGAAGGAGAAGGTCGTCCGTCAGGCGATCACCTCCAGCGGCTGGGCGAAGGTGCACCCGGGCACGATCGACGTCATGATCGGCAGCCCCTCGGCCATCAACTTCGACGGACCGCACCCGAGCGTGCGCGACGTCTGGAAGCTCGAAGAGGCCCTCGCCACGATCGAGGCGGACTACGACCTCGTGCTCATCGACTGCGCACCGTCGCTGAACGCACTCACGCGTACCGCATGGGCGGCGTCGGACCGCGTCATCGTGGTCACCGAGCCCGGCCTGTTCTCGGTCGCCGCGGCCGACCGCGCGCTGCGGGCGATCGAGGAGATCCGTCGCGGCCTGTCGCCGCGCCTGCAGCCGCTGGGCATCGTCGTCAACCGCGTGCGCCCGCAGTCGATCGAGCACCAGTTCCGCATCAAGGAGCTGCGCGACATGTTCGGCCCGCTCGTGCTGTCGCCCCAGCTGCCGGAGCGCACGTCGCTGCAGCAGGCGCAGGGTGCCGCGAAGCCGCTGCACATCTGGCCTGGGGACTCGGCGCAGGAGCTGGCCGCCGACTTCGACGCCCTGCTGGATCGCGTCATGCGCACCGGTCGCATTCCCGACCCGGCCGAATCCCGCGCCTGACCCACCCCGCCCCCCCGCTCGCGAAGCCGCTCGCGAGTGAGTATTCGTCGCGCCGAGTGAGTATTCGTCGCGCCGAGTGAGCATTCGTCGCGCCGAGTGAGCGCTCAGAAGCTACGAGGCGCACGCGCGCGGCATCCGCTTCCTACGACAGAACGAAGCCGCAAGTACTCACTCGAGAAGACGAATGCTCACTCGCGAACGCAAGTACTCACTCGGCAGCGCGAATGCTCACTCGGCGGCGTGCGGGCGGGTCAGGCGGTGCGCTTGGCGCGGTGGGCGGCGAGGTCGTCGACGGACTCGGGCGCCTGCGCGTCGAAGTCCACCAGCGTCGACTCGACCTCGCGCAGAACCTTGCCCACCGCGATGCCGAAGACGCCCTGACCGCGGCTCACGAGATCGATGACCTCGTCGTTCGACGTGCACAGGTACACCGATGCCCCGTCGCTCATGAGCGTCGTGCCGGCCAGATCCCGGATGCCGGCAGCACGCAGCTGGTCCACGGCGGTGCGGATCTGCTGCAGCGAGATGCCGGTGTCGAGCAGCCGCTTCACGAGCTTCAGCACGAGGATGTCGCGGAAGCCGTACAGGCGCTGCGAACCCGACCCTGACGCCCCACGCACGGTCGGCACGACCAGTTCGGTGCGGGCCCAGTAGTCCAGCTGACGGTACGTGATGCCGGCGGCACGAGCGGCCTGGGCGCCGCGGTAGCCCGCTTCGTCGTCCATCTCGGGAAGCCCGTCGGTGAAGAGGAGTTCGGCGGAGAAGGGCTGGCCGTCTGCCGGGTCGCCAGCGATCATGCTCGCCTCCTCACTGTTCGGGTCGTTACGTCAACGCTAGATGAGCAATCGGGCAGCGGCAATGACATCCGCGTCTGCGGTTCGGCGTGTCGCGCTACGGGGCGATGCGCGCGAGCGCGGTCAGCACGAATGCCGTGCGCAGCTCGTCCAGTCGCCGCACGAGTTCGGGTGCGAGCTCGCCCGCCCGCGCCCGTGCGGTCGCGTCGGTGCGTCGCAGCATCGGAGCCAGCGCCGTCTCGACCAGCGCCACATCCCGTTCGGCGCTCTGGCGCAGCGACCGCAGGTGACGGGGCTGGATGCCGTGCTCCGCGAGCCCGGCGAGGGCCCGCAGCAGCGTCAGCGACCGCTCGTCGTACGAGTCGGCGCCCGCCATGAGGCCCGCCGTGATGGCGTCGCCGAGCAGGCTCGCATCGGCGCCGGCGGCGGCGATCAGCTCGTCGCGACGGTAGCGTCGCGGGGTCGCCATGATCGACGGCGGCATGAGCGCGCCGATCTCGTGTCCGGCGTCGCGCTCGTCGAGCACCTCGCGGATGCGCTGCAGCGGCATGTAGTGGTCACGCTGCAGCGACAGCGCCAGGCGCAGCCGTTCGAGGTCACCGGGCGAGAACTTGCGATACCCCGACTCGGTGCGCGTGGGGGCGACGATGCCCTGCACCTCGAGGAAGCGCAGCTTGCTGCTGGTCAGCGAGGGGAACTCGGGAGCCAGGCGTGCAAGCACCTGGCCGATACTGAGGTAGCCCGCCGGCGTGGAACGCCCGCGGGGTGCAACCTGCGCCATCAAGCCCCTGCCGTGCGATCGAGGGGGGAGACGAAGAAGTTCAGGCGGAACTTGCCGATGCGCACCTCGGCGCCGTCGGTCAGTGCGGCGCGGTCGACGCGCTCACCGTTGACGTAGGTGCCGTTGAGCGAACGCTGGTCGACGATCTCGAAGGTGAGGCCGGTGCGGGTGACCTCGGCGTGACGGCGCGACACGGTGACGTCGTCGAAGAAGATGTCGGCTTCGGGATGCCGGCCGATCGTCGCCACGTCGTTGTCGAGCAGGTAGCGGGCGCCGGCGGTGGGCCCGGAGCGCACCATCAGCAGCGCGGAGCGCGACGGGAGCGAGGAGATCGCCTCGAGTTCCTGTTCGGTCAGATCACTGCCGAACGGGATGAAGGAGAGATCGGAATCGTGCCCGAACGTCTGCGTCGTGTCCGATCCGCCCGCAGGCGTGTGCGCATCGCTCGCGTCGCGATGGATGCTCCCGTGGTCCCGGCGGCCGTTCTCGTCCACACTTCCTCCTTCGCTTCAGCCTAGTGGATGCGTCGTTGGATGCCAGTGCGGATTGACGATCCGATGCACCGGCATCCGCGTGTTTCGTCGTGTGTCGGGCCGGATGCGACCATCTCGGGTCCCCGCGTACCGTGGCCTCACCGTCTCACGAAAGGACTCCCCCGTGTCGACCCACCACAGCCGCAGCCAGCCCCTCGAGGTGCGTGGGCAGACGCTGTGCATGTGCGTCCACGGCAAGCCCTGCTCGGTGTTCGCCCCCGGGCACGCCGTTCACCTCGTACAGGCGCGACTGGCGTCGTCCACCCCGCTGGAGTGGGCCGACGCCATCGTCGCCGACGCGGATGCCGCGACCGGCGAACTCA
>Ga0233366_1000719_pt1 | contig 10519 bp, 9 predicted proteins | sample ElkDunMinimDraft_23_FD_191536 | JGI IMG/M metagenome (GOLD analysis project Ga0233366, IMG submission 191536) | Fecal eukaryotic communites from dung pellets of Tule Elk in California, USA - Elk Dung C4 | ecosystem: Host-associated > Mammals > Digestive system > Large intestine > Fecal | place...
GGTATTCTTCCTTCGTCAATGGCATTTCTGCTGAATGACGCTCATGCTGAATCCTCAGAAGCATGAATACATCCGCTGTTTTCACAGCCGTATCAACTGGTTCATAGGCAATTTCGGAACCTTTTATATTAGCCCAATTTTCCGGTCCCGAGAATACCACCTCAGCACCAAGCCTTCTCAACGTTTCTGCATTCGATCTCGCTACACGGCTATGTCTGATGTCACCGGCAATCGCTACTTTCAAACCTTTAAATTGGCCGAATTCTTGCTTGATTGTTAATAAATCCAATAAACATTGTGTTGGATGATGACCACATCCGTCACCAGCATTCATTATGGATAAATATACACCATCTTGTATTAATTTGGCAAAGTAATTATCTTCACTATGACGAATGACGACTGAATCTACTCCGATTGATTCTAAGGTTTTTACCGTATCGTAGAGGGTTTCACCCTTTAAAACACTTGATGTACTAACTTCAAATGGAATGATTTCAAGACCCAATTTTCTTTCCGCCATTTCAAAGCTTGATTTCGTCCGTGTGCTCGGCTCAAAGAATAGATTGGATATGAAGTGCTTTCTCTTTGGCTGCCATGCTTCACCTTTTGCAAATTGCTCTGCATCTGACAATAGCTCCATGATCTCGTCGTTTGATAAATCATTCATGGTTAATAAATGTTTCATCTTTCTCATCCTTCCTATCCTTACTGGTTTCACAAATTTCCGATTATACCTTGTACCGAATATCTTATTTGTAAAAAAAGGCCCTCATTCGAATCATTCGAATCAGGGCCTTTTAGATTAGATAGGTGCAAATCCAGGTACATCACATTGGATTTATGTCCCTAAATCTTATCCCTGTTTTTGAAATATGATCAATCTGCTTTAGCTTTCAGTTGACGTTTTCTCTCTTCCAGGCAATATAAGATTTAGGATGACACCGACGATGGCAGCCAGTGCCATTCCGGAGAGCGAAGCACTCTCAGTAAGCTTGAGGAATGCTCCACCGACACCAATGATTAGGATGACAGATGAGATGACCAAATTTCTGTTGACTGACAAATCGATTTTGCTGTCAATCAGCATTCTCAGCCCGCTTGACGCGATAATTCCGAATAGCAAGATAGATACACCACCCATAACCGCTGACGGTATGGAGAGGATAAGTGCTGAAATTTTCCCGATAAACCCGAAGGCGACGGCGAACAATGCTGCTCCTCCAATGACATAGACACTGAAAGCGCGCGTTAAGGCCATAACACCAATATTCTCACCGTAAGTCGTATTCGGTGGTCCCCCTAAACATGAAGCAATCATGATGGAGACCCCGTCACCGAATAAAGAACGGTGTAAACCAGGTTTTTCGACGAAATTCTTGCCAGCAATCTTACCTAGCACCAATTGTCCTCCGATATGCTCCGAGATAGGAACAATCGCAATCGGTACCATCATCAGAATGATTTCCCACGTTAATTGTGGTGTGTAATCCACAAATGGGACTGTGAAATTTGGTATTTGGAACCACGGAGCGTCAATGACCGCTTGGAAATCAACGATCCCGAAAAATAAGGAAGCAATATATCCTCCTGTTATTCCAATCAAGACTGGAATCAGTGACAGGAAGTTCTTAAAAGCTACTGAGCACAAAATCGTGATGCCCAGAGTAATGAGTGCAATCATAAAATGGGTTGAACTGTATACAAGCACTTCAGCAGACGAATCTTCATACATAGCCATATTGACCGCTGTTGAAGCAAGACTTAGACCAATGACCATAATAACAGGACCAACGACAACGGGCGGCAGGTATCTCAAAATCGTCTTCGTTCCCACTGTCTTGACAAACACGGCGACAAGCGCATAAACGATACCGACCAAGAATCCTCCAACAAGCGCAGACCCTACTCCGCTGTTCTCATTCAAGACAATGATTGGAGCGATAAAGGCAAAGGATGAGCCAAGATACGCCGGAATTTGCCCCTTCGTTATCAGAATATATACAAGTGTACCAATACCGCTTGTCAATAACGCAATCCCCGGGTCAAGGCCAGTCAGGATTGGCACCAGCACGGTTGCGCCAAACATGGCGAAGAGGTGCTGCAGGCTCAGGGTAAACCATTCTTTCATTGTTGGTCTTTCCTGGACATCGAGCCGGATGTCCGTCTGTTTTTGGGTTGTTTCGATCAATTCCATTTGTAAGCCTCCTCTAATATAAGAAAAACAAGATGTACGAGGAGAAGAATTCAAGCATGATTCAATTTTTACTGAACTCTCCTCTTTGCCAGCCTCTCTGGACTGCAATTAAAAAGGATGTTAATTATTCATAAATGGCCACTTGTTCGCCGCCATCCATTTCTTTCAGTTTCACGACAATCTTTTCATTTTTGGCAGTAGGAATATTCTTTCCTACATAGTCAGCGCGTATCGGCAATTCGCGATGTCCTCTGTCAACCAATACCGCCAATTGAATCTGGCTCGGCCGCCCGAGGTCAACAAGCGCATCTAATGCAGCTCGTACGGTTCGGCCCGTGTAAAGGACATCATCGACAAGAATGACTTTCTTATCCTCGATCGAGAAGGATACATCGGTTCCTTTCACTTCCGGTTCGCCGCTGTCCGTATTCTTCGTTAAATCATCACGGTAAAGCGTAATATCCAGCTCACCGACAGGGATGCTCGTTCCTTCAATTTCTGCGATTCGCTGTTCAAGGCGTTTGGCAAGGAAAATGCCGCGCGTCTTGATCCCAATAAGCACGCAATCCTGCACACCTTTATTCTTCTCGATGATTTCATGGGCAATTCTTGTTAACGATCTCGCTATAGCCTTATCATCAAGCAATGTAGCTTTTTCTATCATTCGAAAGCATCCTTTCTGAGGAAAATAAAAATCCTTTTGCCAGAGGCAAAAGGATTTAGATTAAATACACATAGAATGATGGCATGGTTCTGCCATGTTCAAGTATCATCACGTACCTTTTCAGCCTCTCTGGACTGTATTAAAGGACTTATTCGATTAGGATAATCATACTCCTTCCTTTATCCACTTGTCAACGATCAATTCGTAATGTTTCTAAAAATTCGATAAAGTAAGCTGGAAGAGGGGCTTCAAATTCTAAATACTCTTCCGTCCGAGGATGAATAAATCCAAGAACAGCAGCATGAAGGGCCTGTCCATTCAAGTCCACGGTTTTTCTCGGTCCATACTTCGGATCTCCAGCAAGCGGATAGCCGATATATTTCATATGAACACGAATCTGATGTGTTCGTCCTGTTTCAAGCTGGCATTCAATGAATGTGAAATCACGGAAGCGCTCAAGCACATGGAAATGTGTCACCGCATGGCGAGAATTTTCATCCGTTACCGTCATGCTTTGGCGATCGCGCTTATCACGTCCAATCGGAGCGTCAATCGTTCCAGCATCATGTGGAATAACGCCATGAACTAGTGCATTATACTTTCTCGTCACCGTCTTCTCCTGAAGCTGCTTGACCAATTTCTCATGAGCCATATCATTCTTTGCCACCATCAGAAGTCCTGAGGTGTCTTTATCGATGCGGTGCACAATACCGGGACGCATGACACCATTAATCCCCGATAAATCCTTGCAATGATACATAAGCGCATTCACTAATGTACCGCTTGTATGTCCAGGTGCCGGATGCACGACCATTCCCTTCGGCTTGTTAACGACGATGACATCCGCATCTTCATAATAAATATCAAGCGGAATATCCTCAGGCGTAATATCAAGCTCTTCCGGCTCCTCAATTGTCACCTCAATGACATCGCCCTCCTGGCATTTATAATTCGCTTTAGAGGCAGTGCCATTTACCTTCACATTTCCAGCTTTAATCCATTGCTGCACCTGCGAGCGTGACCATTCTTCATTAATGAGGGAAAGGATCTTATCAAGCCTTTGCCCCTTTTGTTCTTCACTTATTTGTATCTTTTGATTGTCCATTCGTTAACTCCTTAGCTCTTCTTTCTTCCATAAACATCGCGATAATCAGTAAAACAACACCGACGCACAAGGAAGCATCCGCTATATTGAAAACCGGGAAGCTGTATGAAAAAATATACACGTGGAAAAAGTCCACTACTTCCTGTCTGAATAAGCGGTCGATAAAGTTCCCGATGGCCCCTCCTAATATGAGGCCAAGCGAAAAGCCTGTCAGCTTATCAGCAGCGTATTTTTTGATATAGTACACAATTCCGACGATAACGATTGCTGTCACGATATAAAAGAACCACATCTGCCCTTGCAGGATTCCCCATGCCGCACCGCGGTTACGATGTGAAGTAATATAGAAAATATTCTCTAGGACAGGGATGCTTTCCCCGTACTCCATATATTTCACAATCATCCATTTCGTCAATTGATCGATCAGAATGATGACAAAGGCAATGCTGTAATAAACACGCAACACCTTAAAACCGCCCCCTGCCTACTTATAATGTCCTAACCATGCATAAAAATTGTAGCATACCATCTTGTAAAAAACGAACCTGGACAAACAGATAGGCCCTTTTCCTAAAGGGCCTAAAAGCTTCTACATCCTTATCCTAATTCCGGATATTCAGCATCTACGACTGATGCGCAGCGTTCACATAGAGTTGGATGTTTTTCGTTTGCGCCAACCTCTTCACTGATATTCCAGCAGCGTTCACATGTCTCGCCCTCCGCTTTTTCGATAAGAATAGCGGCATGCTCCAATTTAAGAGCATTTTCAGGTGCATTATAGACGGAACCGGACAGCTCCACTTTAGAAACGATGAATAATTGCTCAAGACTTTCTTTGATTTCAGCCAGCAATTCCTTCACTTCTTCATCTACATATAGTGTAACCTTTGCATTAAGCGATTTACCGATTACTTTGGCGTTACGCGCTTCTTCCAATGCCTTTAAGACGTCATCTCGAAGGTTCATGAAACGATCCCATTTCTCTTCAATTGTCTTAGCATTCTCATAGGTTTCAACAGGTGGCATATCTGTTAATTGAACACTATTCTCTTCTTTGTCTTGGATGAATGCCCATACTTCGTCAGCTGTATGAGGGAGGATTGGAGCAACCATCTTCACAAGCTTAATCAGGGATTCATGAAGAACCGTTTGAATGGCTCTTCTTCCTGTACTCGCTTCAGCATCGCAATAAAGAATATCTTTCGCATAATCCAGGTAGAAGGAGCTTAAGTCTTGCGTACAGAAGTTATTGATACCATGGTAGACATCAGCAAATTGATAGCGCTCATATCCATTCTGTACTTGCTCGACCAAACGATTGAGCTTGATGAGCATATACTGATCAACTTCACGGAGATTCTCATAGCTTACCGCATCACTAGCAGCATCGAATCCATTCAAGTTGCCTAATAGGAAACGGAAGGTGTTTCTGATCTTGCGGTATACTTCTGATACTTGTTTCAAGATATTGTCAGACACACGGACGTCTGCTTGGTAATCCACACTCGCTACCCATAAGCGAAGGATGTCCGCACCCATTTGCTGGATAACCTTCAGCGGGTCAACGGTGTTCCCGAGTGATTTACTCATCTTGCGACCCTCGCCATCAAGTGTGAAGCCATGAGACAGAATGCCTTTATAAGGAGCTTTGCCTGTCACAGCTACAGCTGTTGTCAAGGATGAGTTAAACCAGCCGCGGTATTGGTCAGAGCCTTCCAAGTACAGGTCAGCCGGTCTTTCGAGATCTTCTCTAGCTTTAAGAACCGATTGGTGGGATGAACCGGAGTCAAACCAAACGTCCATGATATCTGTTTCCTTCGTGAATTTGCCGTTCGGGCTTCCTTCATGCGTGAAACCTTCAGGAAGAAGATCCTTCGCTTCTCTTTCAAACCAAACTGTTGAGCCATGCTCTTTAAATAATTGTGCCACATGTTCAATTGTTTCATCAGTAATGATTGCATCGCCGTTTTCTGCATAGAAGACCGGGATTGGAACACCCCACGCACGCTGGCGGGAGATACACCAGTCACCGCGGTCACGAACCATATTGAATAGGCGTGTTTCGCCCCATGCCGGAACAAATTTCGTCGCCTTGATTTGCTCAAGCAGCTGCTCTCTGATTTGGTCAATGGAAGCAAACCATTGATCTGTCGCACGGAAGATAGTCGGTTTTTTCGTTCTCCAGTCATGCGGATAGGAGTGTGTAATGAAATCAAGCTTCAGCAATGCGCCATTTTCTGCTAGCTTATCCGTGATTTCCTTATTCGCTTTATCATAGAACAACCCTTCAAATCCAGGCGCTTCAGCTGTCATATGGCCTTTCGCATCTACAGGAGCAAGAACGCCAAGATTGTACTTCTGACCGATGATGAAGTCATCTTCCCCATGACCAGGTGCTGTGTGGACACATCCTGTACCAGCATCAGTCGTAACATGCTCCCCGTTCATCACGAGGGAATCACGGCCATATAAAGGATGTTTAGCAACTGTGTATTCAAGCTCGCTTCCTTTAACCGTTTTCTCTACCTCTGCTGTTTCCCAGCCTAATGTTTCCTTAACAGATGGCAATAAAGCTTCAGCAACGATATAGCGAGTTCCTTCTGCGTTCACAACCACATAGTTCAAACGTGGGTGCACGGAAATACCAAGGTTCGCCGGAATGGTCCAAGGTGTTGTTGTCCAGATGATATATTTCGCGTCCTCAGGCACAACTCCTTTTCCATCCTTCACATCGAAGGCAACATAGATGGAGGCAGATTTCTTATCATGATATTCAATCTCCGCCTCAGCAAGTGCTGATTCACTGGATGGAGACCAATATACCGGTTTAAGGCCTTTATAGATATAGCCTTTTTTCGCCATATCACCAAATACCTTGATTTGCTCTGCTTCGTATTCAGGCTTAAGGGTGATATACGGATTTTCCCAATCCCCTCTCACGCCAAGGCGCTTGAACTGCTCGCGCTGATTATTGATTTGCGTATACGCATACTCTTCACAAAGCTTCCGGAATTCCGCAATGGACATTTCCTTGCGGTTTACTTTTTTGTTTTTTGTGAGAGCCGTTTCAATCGGAAGTCCATGTGTATCCCAGCCAGGAACATAAGGAGCATGATAGCCGCTCATGGATTTGTAGCGGACGATGAAATCCTTTAAAATCTTATTCATCGCGTGTCCAATATGGATGTTTCCGTTCGCATACGGAGGACCATCATGAAGAATGAATTTCGGAAGGTCTTTCGTGCGCTCTTGCACTTGTTTATAAATATCCTCCTCATTCCATTTTTCCTGCATTTGAGGTTCTCTGTTCGGCAGATTCCCGCGCATTGGGAATTCTGTCTTCGGCATTAACAATGTGTCTTTTAATTCCATTTCATTCACTCCAGTCGAGATCCAACATTAGTTGGAATCTTTATAAAATACAAAAAGCCCTTCCATCCCGGTAAAGGGACGAAAAGGCTTGAATTTCCGCGGTACCACCCTTATAGAATATCAGTTCTTACATGATATTCCGCTTGGAATTCGTAACGTGAATGACTCGCCGTTCCCTACTCACTCTATCGAGAGCTTCGAGAGCGGACTCGGGGATGATCTTCCATGCAGCGTCTTTTACCAGGCTCCCACCTGCCCCGGCTCGCTAAAAAAGATTAGCTCATGTACTGTTCCCGTCTTCGTTTTGTCATATTATCAATGATTCGTGAATGTATTATATTCAATAATCACCCTAAAAGTCAAGAGGACCTTACATTTCTTCTTCTAATTCAATATTAAGCTCCGTTGCGTCTACATCGTATTTCAAAAGCTTATCCCAATCCTCGCTATTCAAGAGGTCAAGCTGAGCCTCAACGAGCATTTTAAAACGCATTCTGAATACTTTGGACTGCTTTTTCAAATCTTCAATCTCAATCGCAATCTTTCTAGCCTTGGAGAGAGCTTCATTCACAATGCGGTCAGCGTTCTTTTCTGCTTCCTTCATAATGAGCTTTGCTTCTTTTTGAGAGTTTCGTTTAACATCCTCTCCAGCTTCCTGTGCAATCACGATGGATTTATTCAAAGTCTCCTCGATGCTCGAGAAGTGCTCGAGGCGCTGTTCCAATTCTGTAACTCTGTCTTCTAATTCTTTCTTTTCTCTAATGACCAACTCATAATCCTTAATAATCTGGTCGAGGAATTCATTCACTTCATCTTCATCGTAACCGCGGAACCCTCTGCCGAATTCCTTATTATGTATGTCTAGCGGTGATAATGGCATATACTGCACCTCCGAATACTAAGTCTTATCAACATTATTATACTATGCTTTCGACACAAATGGTGATAAACCTGTTAATTTCTCAATTATTTTTGTAATCCTATGACGATTTTCCATTTGTCTCTTTTTGTTTTTCCATCAATGGTCAGCACTTTTATGCGTCCTGTCCCGCGGATGGAAATCACATCTCCCTGCTTCAATTCGTAAGAGGAGGATTCTATCTGACGATGGTTCACCTTTACACGCCCTTGTCCAATGAGCATCTGGCTCTTTTGACGAGAGAAGGATACCGCATTGGCTATTACATTGTCCAGGCGAAGAGAAGATGACGTAATCGGAAGCTCCTTCCAAGATTCATTCACTTCAATAATTTGATTTGAGCTGATTGATTCACATTTAACACCGATATTGCCGACTTTAGTCAAATTCGCCTCCATATAGGCCGCAATCGTTCTTTCGACAGCGAATTGAACCGTCTCACCTTCAATCCATATATCACCATACAGCTCTCTTTTTACACCAAGCGACATGAGTGTACCAAGCACTTGCCGATGATCGATAGTCGCGAACTTGGAGGGATAGGATAATTGATAGAAGGCGATCTCGTAATCCTCCTCATCCGGTGTATAATAGTCCGGATATAAAATGGCCCGTTTTCGTTCAGCATTCTCTCCCCCGCCGAAAAAAGAAACACGGACATCCCCCTCTTTTCCAATCAGCATTCGAATGATTTCCGCTTCACGCGGATTTAAAAAATCTGTTAATTTAGGTGCATATTGCTCCCTAACCTGCTCTGCCCAGCCAAGGACTTGGTCAATAAAGTCCTTCTCCTCCGGACGAAAATGCTGATAAATATCCATTCCCTACTGTCCTCCTTGATGAAAAACAAAAGCTCCCAAGCCTTTTTAAGGGGGGAGCTTACAGTTCTTAGAAATAAACTTGAAGTGCAAAAATTCCGCGCGCAGCCATATTCAAAACGAGAATAGCCACTAACGGGGAAATATCAATCATGCCAAGCGGCGGGATAATCCTTCTAAACGGTTCTAGAAACGGTTCACATATACGGGCGAGCACTGAACCAATGCTCGATTCACGCGCACCTGGGAACCAGGACATTAAAATATAAATTATCAATGCCCAACTGTATAATTCTATTACTGAAGCTGCAATTCTAAGAATAAATTCCATTTATTTATCTACCACCTTACATCCTCCAGCTCGTCCTCTTGCGCATAACCAGAAATCGAACCGGAAACATCAACATTTTCAGGAGTGCATAAAAAGATATTCGAACCAATTCGCTGAATATCACCAGCAATCGCATACACTGTACCGCTCAGGAAATCTACGATGCGGCGAGCCTGGTCTGGAGAAATCCTTTGCAGATTCACTACGACCCCGCGGCGATTTTTGAGATGATCAGCTATCTCCTGAGCATCCGCATATGCTCTTGGCTCTAGCAATACTAATTTCGATGATTTCTGGACGCTTTGCAAACTCACAACATTTTGCTGTTTATTTGCTTGGTCGGCTGATTTATTTGTTTTCATAGGAGTTGCTTCCTCTTGAACATAATCTTCTTCATATTCATATTCTTCATCGTCAAGAGCAAAGAAAGTTTTCACTTTAGATACGATTGACATATATTACACCTCTTTCTTATTCATTCCCTACCAAGGCAGTTCCAATTCTGACCATTGTTGAACCTTCTTCAACAGCAATCTCAAAATCATTTGACATTCCCATTGATAATTCGCGGCAAGGGGCATACGGCAACAATAAGTTCTGTATTTGTACTTGCAAGTTCCTTAGATCTTTGAAACACTGACGTATTTCATCATGATTATCAGTTAATGGTGCCATCGTCATCAAACCAATTATCCTTATTTTATCAAAGTTTGCAAGTTGTTTTACAAATTCTATTGTTTCTTGAGGGGTTATACCATGTTTAGTATCTTCTCCGCTAACATTGACCTGAACAAGGCAATCGACAGGCTTTTCTGCCCTTTTCTGTATCTCTGCGGCCAGCGAGATGCGGTCAAGTGAATGAATAATATTTACCTTATCGATGATGCTCTTGACCTTTCTAGTTTGCAGTGAACCGATAAAATGCCATACCGGCTGTTCACCGAAGAACTCACGCTTGGCGAGTATACCCTCTGAACGATTTTCTCCAAGATTGCGGATTCCCGCTTCATACGCTTCTTTGGCACGAGCAGCTGTAACGTATTTCGTAACCGCGATGATTTTAATGTCATCAGGATTACGTCCCGCTCGCTCCGCTGCCTCATTGATGCGCGT
>Ga0233366_1000720_pt1 | contig 10493 bp, 13 predicted proteins | sample ElkDunMinimDraft_23_FD_191536 | JGI IMG/M metagenome (GOLD analysis project Ga0233366, IMG submission 191536) | Fecal eukaryotic communites from dung pellets of Tule Elk in California, USA - Elk Dung C4 | ecosystem: Host-associated > Mammals > Digestive system > Large intestine > Fecal | place...
TCCAACAGCTTAGCTCCCGCTCTTTCAGACCATCGATGCAACGCTCTGGCGTATTCCCACCCGGTCTGAGGGCCCGTGGTGTTGACACAACAGAGTCCCATGGTGCCAAGTGGACGCCCCACAGTTGACGTCGGCATATTTCGAATCTCTGGATATCGTGTATGATTTGGAAACACGGCGGGCCGGTTTGCTAAGTTTGTTGTGATAGTTGACAGGCAGAGAAAGCGATGCAAGCTCAAGGGGTAAGAGTAAGCTGCTTGTTACTGCTGCCAGGAGCTGGCGGGCGACCCGAACGGCCTGTCAATGGTCCGAAACTGAGAAGGGCACGCTCTCCAGTCCGCGTCACACTGGCGCCCCAGCAGAGATATCCACGACTCAATTGCATTGGGAATGCTTGATGCTGTCCCGCGACAATGGCACACCTAACGACTGGTCCGCCAACCTCCAGTAACTATGTGTTCCAAGTTCCAGGCCGGCCTTGTGTATGTCTTTGTCGTCCTGCAAGCAACGTGGAGCTCGATCGGACGGAAACCCAGAAATAAACATCGGAGTCGGTGGCCGTAACTGCTACATACGGTGTAGCTGATGCCTCTCATTGTCCCGTCACAGACGCGGGAGGAAGCCGTGGTATGTGGCTCGTTCTAGTGATTCTGTCAGGCTTTGGGAGCAAGTGATTGTTGCTGACTTTCACCAATTGACCGGTCGGTGCAGCCCTTTCGACGATTGTGCTGGTAGAAGCCCAAGTTGCGTCGAGTGAGTCGTCAATTCCAAATTCGGGCGCATGCATGCTTTCTCTACTCCTCAGTCGCTAGTGGTTGTCGGGCTTTTATTTGGCGACCTTACCGTCGGTCCTGCATTCGCAATTGTGATCCATGGAATGCTGATGACTGACCGTCGGAATTGGTGTGGTGATTGTATATGTGGCCGTGGTATTCGTAATGGTGACAACAAAACAGCGACATCAGCAGCGATGAGGATGGCGACTATCGATATATCAGTGATATGCGGCCTCGTACGTGGGATACAGGGTTGCTGAATGAACAACTGCAGCAGCAGCAACAAAAACAATTCAACATAACAAGAGGATAAGCTGGCGTTTTCTGGGTGATATGGCTACCCGAGCTGCGCACACGGCTAACAGCCCCGGCCCGGGCCTCGAATTTCATTCCAGGCAGTGTTAGTGGTGACCGTTTCGTGCTCGGCACGATCCCTCTTCCACGTACTGGAGTGAAACGTGGGTTTGTCCCCCCTTGCTCCTAAAGCCGTGCCTAGCGGCATTGATACGAAAACTCGAGGTTGTCTCTCATGCAGGGCCAAGCATTAGGGCTCGCAAGAAATGACCCTTTCGTGATCAGAAACACTCAGAAGGGTTGTGCTCTCCTAGCTTGCATGGTGCTAGAGTATATACACGCTGCTTGGCCCAATCACCAACACTCTTCTCAGTGTTGATATCGCACAGAGGTTGGACTGCTCGCTCTGAATCAAGTTGTGGCGTGTTCTGCGTCCGCCACAATGCCTTTGTTCTCTTGCTTGTTGAGAGCTTTGCAGGAGCTTGCTGTTGGTGCTGTTGATGTTGTTGTTGTCCTACTCTCTCCGGCTAGACAACTCTGCAGGGCCGTATGTGTGTGATGTCCAACCCCTGCTGTCTGTCATGTAGGTCATCATAAAAAGCTTTTCGAGTGCCAGTTACAGAACAGGAAGTATTGTGAAATCTCCTCGCTTCAAGGTCTTGAGCATGATTAGTTGAAGATGCAACCTGCAGGACAGCCAGGTTTCAGGAGTCCGGCAACAAAGAGAGGTTGATCGAACCGCCCCCCGAAGTGGGCCTCTCCCCATGCCACTGAGGTCCACCCCAGCTCAAATCGCGATGCGGCAGTGTCCATGTAAATGTAGGCATGTGTAATGCTGGTTGTGGTGCGTTGGGGAGTTGAGATGGAGCAGACGGGACGTGGATGCTGGACTGTCGTCTCGACTTCTGCCTGTCACCACGACATACAAGACTTTATCGTTCGCCCACAACAAGACAGAATCTGGTTCTGTGGCTGATGGACCAATCCCCGGGTTGCCTCCGCAACCCGCCCAACGCACGGTGAAGGGCGTCATTGCGATTCACTACAACGCACGACGCTGGTAGCCTGACCGGGCTCTTCCCCGCCGTTGAAAGCAAGGATGGGAGCTTTTATAGGAAGCCTTCCACCACCCCGGCGTCCGCATACCGCGACCACTTCCCGCTTCCCGCAACCCCGTGCTCCGCATACCTACGGCGTAGTACAGGCTCAACCCTTGGCCGCTTTGTGCGGTCCAGACACGGGAGCTCCCTTACCCCGGCGTCCATCGCTCAAGACGGCTCACCGAGCATTTGACCTGCCCTGGGCGGACCGTCTAGGGACTCGAGGAAGATATGCGAGCCACCCACGTTCGCGCAGCATTTGTTGCCAAACATAGCTGCTCAGCAATTGCAACGTGATCGCCCGTGATGGGCCGCAGCCATTCACGCATCTACGCCCGCATCTGCCATGTACAGGAGGACGAGCGCATTCCTCAAGGGCCTTGCGAGCTTGTTACTGCCTCATGCGAGATAGGTGGTCCATCGGTGCTTCAGTTAACCACGCCGTCCGTGTACAGCGTACCTGCATGGCGAGACGACCTCGGGCGGCACCAACCCGACCCGAGGGCATCTACAGTATTAGTCGCCAAATAGTATGTGTTGCTCCTCCAAGGAAATAAGGGAGCTGGCCAGAGAAATATCAACCGGTGCGCACTGTTGTCTCCGGGCTTTACCATGTCTTTGCTACCTCGCTTCAGCCGGGCCCGAACGCTGCCAGTCGAGTACCGGGAACACCAACCGACAGCTAGCCGAGTCTCCTGCCCGGCCGTGTTGAACAAACGGGGGTTTTGCCGTCCTTGAGACTGTTGCAATTAGGGAAATCGGCAGAGTATGGCCTCATTTACTCGCCGCAAGTGGCCTTTTCGGCCGTTCGACGCTCTTGGTTTTGCTTACACAGGCTCCGAGACAGGTGCTACGCCGTACCGTAGATGCCAAGGCACGCGTGTTGCATAGATAGCAGTTCGTGCCAGTTCATAGTCCACACCCCCACTTGCTCGTCGGACCAAGCTCGTCTCAAAGGATCATCCTGGAAAAAGGTAGTATTCACAAGGCTTGCAAACCCTCGGAACCCCCTTTCATCTTTCACCGGGAGCTGTCAGTAGGCAGTTTGAGCCGTCATGGACAATAATCCGCCCCAGTCACCATGGTTCAGGCAAATAGACCTGGTCCTGTGCTTAATTGGGTGTGCCGCCGCGCGTCAGACTCTGGGGTGACAAGATCTCGGCAGCTTTCAATTCAAGGTCGCACACTGAAAGATGCTTGTCGTTACTCAACTTCTGCCCTGGCCCTGGCGAATATGGGCTATAGCAAGAGCTGGGGAATGTCGCAAGGACTGGGTCTCGCAATCAACTGTGCCCCTGGGCCTTTTCTCCACTCTGCCGCCGGCTAGTTGTTCTGTAATGGTTTGGTCTCATTCGCCTTGCCGCTAACGCCGGGTGCTGCAAGCCTCCAGTGGTCCAGGGCTCTTCAGACCACAAGTCATCCACAGGGCCATACGAATATCGTTCTTTGCTGTGGCCCGTTATATCCGCCCCCAGACCAGACAAGGCCGGTCGAGTTCCAGTACGGATAAGCGATTGACAATTGGTGAAAGGACCCCAGTGAGCGTTTGAAGTGATCACAAGAGCTAGACCCTGCCGAGAGCAACGGGAAGATCGATCCTCGATAGCCTGGCCGTTGTCGATTAATCGATCCTTGGCCCGTTGAGCAAACCATGGGTCTTTTGTGGATCGATAACGACAAGGTACCATTGCGGCCGACGGACTCTTCTCACGCCAATGACTGGACCGAGAATCCGCCGTCATCCATGTGATATAACCGTCTCTTCGACGACCGGTGAGCTACGGGAGCCAGAGTTGTCTTGAGCCGATGGCTGGTGGTTGTCAACCTAGGCCCTGTAATTGCGAAGGGAACTAAGATAGCAGGATAGCAGAGAAGGAATATCACCGGCATGACCACGGGTCCAAGGTATCCGTCCTTTCTGTAAAATATTGTGGTGGTCAATGGCCATGCTTGCTTGTTTGATTGCTCTCAACGCTTCTGTCATATCCACATCATGAAGGGACGAAAGGAAGAGAAAGGGTCGAACCAGAAACAAACCTGGGAGGCCATGTAGCGAAGGCACTACATGCGAGCAGGGCTGTTTACCTTGCTGAGTCTCGTTGAGCATTCCGTATTTTGTTCCCATTCCCATTTAATGTTTCTTTGTAGGGCCAAGTACCAGAGAAGTACCCATGTCGTCAAAGACGGCCGAGGTGGATCTTTGGAGAGACTCCGCATGTCCGTCCAAACACCACTTTAAAGCCTCATCAATCCCGGAGAGGCTCGAGAAAAGATCCTTGGAGAGAATGGTCGAGCGTCCTTGCATCAGCGGGGTCGTGCGGGACCCTCACAGCGGGCAGTGGACACTGCTAATTGCAGCAAAGGGCAATACAGTACAGTACACTGTGAGTACAGAGAGCAAAAGGCAACTAAAAAGTACGCAGCAAAAACAAGAGTAGCAACGCAAAGGAGCCTGTGCAGCACAGTATCGATTTGTCGATTGCCGCACCACCGCAGAGTTACTGACAGACGAAGCTCACTGGCTCTTTTCGTCGCTCGCCAGGCTTTGGTTGTGTCCAGACCTCAGCCATCGTTGCGATACCTTGCCGAACACGGGACTGTCCTGCCCGATCTGAGCTGGCCGGAGTGGAGAGAGGCCCGGGGTCTTACGGAAAAGAAATGGACCATGTGTCTCTTAGTCGCACGGTCAAACGCAGCAGAGCAGCGGCAGAGGAAGGAGCGTTGGAGCTTTGGAGGCAATGGAGGGGCCGATTTAGATGTCAAGTGCTGCAGTGCATGCCGTCCAAAGATTGGACAGATGCTGGCGCCAACAGAAGTGAAACTTTACGGCAGAAGCAGCAGCAGGAGGTGGCACTTTCCTCTTTGCATTCACTTCTGCATTGTGTTTTGTGGTGCTTCAGTTATCTCAGTCGCATTTTCAAAGTAACATCCTCCATATTGAAGAGTCTGCAACAGAACAAAAATATGGGGGAAAAGTCACAGCATACAAAGGTGGCGGTCTTGGTTTGCATTTGGATGGCAATGGCTGCACGCCCCCTCGCAACCATACACATCGGTACCTTCGGTACCTTCAAAGGACGCCAAAGAGGACCACCAAATGCACCTGGGCAGTCAAGGGCCCTGCTCCATTCAACGCAAGAAAGCAGAAACAAGGGCCAGGGGCAGCATAGAGACACCCCCTCCCCTAATTCGACCATTCCACCACTCTACTTGCAAGGTAATCTGTAAGCTCTTTGGTCCCCCAAACTTGCGCCATGTAAACCCCAACAACCACAGGTTGTTATTAGAAGGACCCGCGACGTTTTGCAATTGTCGAATCGGTCACCCATCACCTACCCGGTAGATGTAGTTATTGTACATCACTTACCCAGGTAGCTAGGTAAGTAAGGGGCCGTTACAGCTTGGTGTCCTTTGTGTACGCACCTGTAACCGTACAGTACAGGCATCCACTTGTCCTCATCGAGGTCCACGGGTTCTTGGGGTTTCCACTGCCCATGGAGGCGCGATGCAGAGCCAAGCGACCTACCTCTTGCAGCTGCCCCCTACTGGGGCCAACGCTCCCCAAAAGTGGAGGAGAAAAAGAGCTCTAGGCAAAGCACCTCATGCAGAATGCAAAGGCAGTAAAGGCAGCAGAATGGGAAGCAGCAATAGCAACAGCCGCTTCGCTTTGATTAGCTGGTGATCTCGCGTCTACTTTGTGCGTACCTTATGCCCATACGTCCTTAGATTACAGCTAAAAGAAGAGATGTATGCGACAAGTATCTCGTAGCGACCGAGGTAGCTATCGATGTACCTCTCTGGACGGCCCGCTACCCTCAAGATTGCTTCCACTTTCGTACATGCTACAGCACTACAGAGACGCACTTGCCTGTGTTGCCCGCCCTTGAGGTGCTTCCTACTCCAGACAATCAACCTACATCCATGTCGTACCTTCCTAGGTTCCCTGCGCGCAGACATTTCTTCTCTTTGTACTCTGCAGGTACATCTATTGATCTATCCACACACACACACATGCTTGTCGTCGCCAAACCGGACGACCTTCCCTTCCTCGTCGTTCTCCCATCTCGTTTGCTGGCACTTCTCTTTACGATGTCGCCCTACCATTCGTCGTCCTCTTTCATGGGTGGGCTCCGTCTAAGTGACGGGGTCGCTTTCTCAATGCATTGCGCTTTCTCTAGTTTACCTTCGCTTGTCTTGTTGGATCTTGCCTATATATCCTGGCTCCCCTCCCGAGTCTGGACCCTGAAGCTGTGATGCAGTCTCGATTTCTTTTTTGTCACACTTATCTTAAACACGGCCAATTGGTCTCCGGCATGGCCTTGTCTTCTTAATACAAGGTATCGTCGTCCAGCCCGCACTGCCCTCCCGTACATCTTCGTCCACCTTCGGGTTCTCCGTTGAGCTTTCGAAGATCCTCTACGTCTTGTGCGTTGGGAGACCTGCTCCCTTTCCGGTCGTTTAAATATCCTCTCCGCTTCCTGTCCAGGCAAGCCCCGGCATCACGTCGACAGACCCGACATCCCTACCTTCAGGAAGTCTTATTGTGGAAGAAGACATATTCCTCTACGCCAACCGCGAAACAGCACCATCCCAAACCCCCCTTTACCTTGTTGAACACCACGCTGGACCTTGGACCTCTCGCTATTCTTAAGAGATAGTTGCACTGCATCAGTCACGCAGCCTCCTGGTTGTTCTACCTTCGCTCACTCTCGAACTACTCCTGACACGGCCGATTCCCTTCACCTGCCACCGTCCTTCCTCGATAAATCCAACCTGACTCCACGACTGTTTTGGCCGAAGAGGAATTTCTCGATACTTGGGTGATAGAGAGGCTGGAACCTGGTTCTTTCAATAGATCAGCATCATTACACAGTTGTCTTGCGTTCTCGCTCGACCACAAGTTTCAGCATGATTGCATTAATGGATATTGTAATGCCCAAGGTGGACTTTCTCTGGTCTACAAGGTTTTGGGCGATCTTTCACATTGTTATATGGTATGGTTGAAAATAGTACCGGGCCCGGTCGCTACTTCACATGGTGGCGTCCCTCCGCAATTTTCAGAGCGCTAACGGTCCCCATTCCTGCAGGATCCATCGTTACTTGAGGCTTATTGTCCACTGCATCAGCCATTGGGTTTACAAGTCGATACAGCCGAAAGAAAAACCCAAGTATACATCCAAGGATGTTTCTGTCATTGTTCCCACAATTCACAACCAGTTTGAGGAATTGCTTCCCTCGCTAAGGAGCATCTTGGCGTGCAAACCTGCCAAGCTGATCCTTGTCACCACCTGGAATAGGCACGAGGCCCTGGAACAACTCGCGGCCACGCTAAGGTCTCCGGAAACTGAGGCTGTCATCGAGGTTCTCCATGTCGACAAAGCGAACAAGCGCCTTCAAGTCTGCAAAGCGCTCGAAGAGAACCATGTACAGACTCCAATCACGATCATGGCCGATGACGACGTGGAGTGGCCGTCGACTTTGATGCCATGGATTCTTGCCCCCTTTGAGGACGACGAGAGAATGGGCGGAGTGGGAACCTGCCAACGCGTCAAGCGCGTAGGCGGTGATCTCAGCACTCGCATTTACAACTGGCTCGGGGCTGCTTACATTGAGCGACGCAACTTCGAGATCTCAGCAACGCATAACATTGATGGCGGCACATCGTGCATGTCTGGACGCACAGGCGCTTACCGGACCGAGATTCTCAAGAGCTGGCGTTTTCTGGACGGGTTCAAGAACGAGAAATGGGGCAAGTACATTCTCAACGCCGACGACGACAACTTTGTGACTCGTTGGTTGGTGGCCAACCAATGGAAAACCTGGATTCAATATGATCCTGAGTGTGAGATTGAGACAACTCTGGAAACCAGCACCAAATTCTTATACCAATGCTCCCGTTGGGCGAGAAGCAATTGGAGGAGCAATTTTACCAGTCTCGTGCATGAGAAATACGTGTGGACGTGAGTTTGAGCCGCGCCGAGCCGAGGCATCCTTCCCCCCACCCCAAAAAGCCCATGTTGACCCTTGTAAACAAACAGCCAACAGCCCTGGTGCACCTATGCTCTCCACATTGCGACGTTCACATCGTTGGCTTTTGTCGTCGACCCGCTCCTGCTTCTGTCATGCTGGTGGGGGACCGAGGATTGGGACCCGAACACCCGCCGAATGGTTTTGGCCGCCGAAATCATCTTCATGTTTGGATTCACCAAGGTTGTAAAACTTGTTGGACTCTTTCGCAAGAATCCGAGTGACATCGTTTACTTGCCCGTGTCCATCATTTTTGGCTACTACCATGGCTTGATCAAACTCTACGCACTCTTTACACTCAAGCAGGTAAGCATCCACTTCGGCCTTTGTCTCGATCATTTCAGGTTTCTGACAGCCATTTATAGACATCATGGGGAAGCCGAGAGGATGGTGATCAACACGACAATTTCCGCTTGCAAGAGAAGCCGCCCCTCAGCGAAAGCATGGCTACGCCCTCTGGTCCAGGCTTCGAATCGATTGCAAAGAATGCCCAAAGCATTCAGACACGTCGCGTACCGCCGATGTCCGCGCAGAAATGCGAGTACAGCAAGTACACGGTAAAACCGTTTTACGTCGAGCCTTCAAACTAAACTCTACCACGCTCAGTGGTAAATCTAACCTTCTAAGCCCCCATGGTCTCGCATGGCGGTGCAAAGCAACAATTCAGAGGAAAACCAGCTCTGGTCAGTCTGGTGATATTTGCCAGACCAGTGCATATGAAGTTTATGACTGGTTGATGAATACGGTGTTTCATTTTTTTCTCTCTTAACCGTCATGGATATGGCGTAGGGTCGGGTAACAGGGCTCCCCACCCCGCCGGGTTTTGGCTTTGGATATATCCAGTTCTTGTTCATTGTTGACGGTGGCCGTTTCTGCGGCCTTTGCCCCTTTTATCTTTCGATTCACACTAAAAAATTTCTGGGTGGTTTTTGGAGGGATCTAAAAGTTTCGGGATTTTGTTTATTTTCAGTCCACCATGATGAAATTCGCATGGGAGGGAAAGGACCGCCAACGGTAAAAGTTAATGGTATCTTGAAGCTCAAACATGGTGGATATTATGGGCAACGATGGGATTGGGAGCGGATTGGCCTTTCTCCTCTCTTCCTTTTCTTTTTTCCTTTTCATTTCTTGAGATAGAGATGGGCTCTGGTCAGGGCGTCTTAATACCTTTGTTTTTGAGGTTTCCCAAAATGGGAAAGGCGTGGGCTGGGCTTGGGGAAGAACAGGGAGAGAAAAACGGCTGGTCTATGCACTGCGTGGGGGCCTCCCCAAGAAGAGGGAACGGGCTCAGAAAGACTGATGCATTAGAGTTTCAACCCGATAGAAATGGTAGATAGAGAGTTGCTGGGGAAAGCTCTCAACGTTGCGAAGAATGTTTTACACATTTCAACAAGATGTGTATATCAGATGTGGGTTTGCTGGTGTCATCGTCTTACTGGTTGGGTGTGCTGGTGGCAGGAAGGGCTGAGAGTTGACGATCCCGGCTTACAAGAAGATCGGACCAATCAGCTGTCGGCTGATGTCCGAATCTGGATAAAAGATGAATTCTATCTGATGACAACATTTGAGACATTCCAGGGCCAGCCCAGCAGCCACTTTGTTCATCGGGGTTGCACGACAGTGCCCATAATGCACGCCATCTGCGCGCCCAACAGACCTGACCCCGGACGACACGATATACGCGTAGGGGTCCGCTGCCTCCGCCGCTGCCGCTGTCACTGCCGCCGCCGCCGTCGACCGACCGATTCTGACCCTGGGCGTTACACGGCATGCAGGCAGTCCTCGGGAGGACAACAGACAAGAAATCCTGGGACTGGGGCGCCCTCTTTTAATCCTTTGATTCGACAATACATACACCCCGTCACTGGGACGGACCTGTAGGATAGCCTCGTATGGATTGAGAGGTCCTTTTGGACTCATTTGATAGGTGATTGAGAAAGTACACCGCTATGTCGGGTGTAAGGCGCCCCAGGTATGTCTTGAATCCTTCTTATGTTTTGACTAAGTACCTGTCAAATCAGGAGATAAAAAGGTGAGATGTCATTGTTATACATGAAGATGAATGAAATAGACCGATGACAACAACCAATCAAATTGCCCTGCGCGGAGACACAAATGGAGAAATATTCTAGTTACTGACACCAAAGATATATATATTAGTAAGATGAGCAACATGAGAGTTGTCAATATGAATTCTTCCCCTCTACACGTGTGGGTAGTTAGCAAACACGGACCACCGGGGACCAGATCTGGACCTTTCGGCTTGCCCCGCGACACTATTCTCTCTCGCATGGGG
>Ga0233366_1000721_pt1 | contig 10484 bp, 8 predicted proteins | sample ElkDunMinimDraft_23_FD_191536 | JGI IMG/M metagenome (GOLD analysis project Ga0233366, IMG submission 191536) | Fecal eukaryotic communites from dung pellets of Tule Elk in California, USA - Elk Dung C4 | ecosystem: Host-associated > Mammals > Digestive system > Large intestine > Fecal | place...
TAATTTACGCACTCTTAGATCCAAGAGTGCGTATCAAATAATTACCATTTATTCCAGTGTATTCTATCTTCTTTCCATTTATCCTTTGGTTCTTGATCTTTATCTCTAACTCCAATAGGAATAATGTTTAAAGGAATAATGTTTTCTGGTAAAGACAGCAAATTACTTAACTTTTCTATTCTTTCTTTTCCAGGATAAATTCCACACCAAACAGCACCTAAGCCCATAGAGTGAGCAGCTAAAAGAATATTTTCAGTAGCAGCAGAGCAATCTTGAATCCAATATTCTTGTGCAGCGCCTTCTAAAGTTAATTTTAAATCACCACAAACAACTATTGCACACGATGCTTTCTTTATCATAGCGGCATTTTTCAATTCTTCGCCGATTTTCTCCATCAAAGCTTTGTCATCAATTACCACAAAGGCCCAAGGTTGTTTGTTTACCGCACTTGGAGCCGACATGCCTGCTCTTAGCAATGTCATTATTTGGTCTTTTTCTACTTGCTTATCAGAATAAGAACGAATACTTGTGCGATTGAAAATAGTTTCTAAGGTTTGGTTCATTTCTGTTTGAGCAACAGATAAACCACTTGCCAAAACAAAGGTAAAAATCAATAAAAAATTTTTAATTTTCATAGAAATAATAAATTTAAGTTTGGAATAAAACGAATAATATGCTCATTTAATTGTTTAAAACGAAAAGTTTTGTGTAATTTTGCACCACGAAACAAAAAAATATTAGTAATATGAACAACACATATAAAGCAGTTAGCCCACAAGAAGCAGTAAAATGTATCAAAAGTGGCGATCACATACACCTAAGTAGCGTTGCTTCAGCACCAAAATGCTTAATAGATGCAATGTGTGAAAGAGGAAGAAACAAAGAATTTAAGAATGTTTACATTCATCACTTACATACAGAAGGAGAAGCTCCTTATGCAAGTGCAGAATTTGAAGGAATATTCCAACATGATGCCTTTTTCGTAGGCTCAAATGTTAGAAAAGACGTTCAAGCAGGCTATGCAGATTATATTCCTATCTTTTTGAGCGAAACACAAAAGCTATATCGTGAAGGATATGTGCCTTGTGATGTAGCAATGGTTCAAGTTTGCCCACCAGATGACCATGGTTTTGTGTCATTAGGAACAAGTGTTGATGCAACTCTTGCAGCAATAGAAACAGCAAAAACAGTTATCGCAGTAGTTAATCCAAAAGTTCCACGTTCTTTTGGAGATGCGTTGATACCAATGAGTATGATAGACATATTTGTTGAAGATGACACTCCTTTAATGCCAGGACATTTCACAGAACCTAATGAACAAGAAATCGCAATAGGAAAACATTGTGCTGCTTTGATAGAAGATGGCGCTTGTATGCAAATGGGAATTGGAGCAATTCCTAATGCAGTGCTTGCACAACTTGGAGGACACAAAGATTTAGGTATTCACACAGAAATGTTTGCCGATGGCGTTCTTCCACTTGTAGAAAAAGGAGTAATCAACGGAAGAAATAAAGCATTGGATCGTGGAAAAATGGTTTCAACTTTCTTAATGGGAAGCCAAAAAGTTTACGATTTCTTACACAATAACCCAATGGTTGCAATGATGGACGTAGCTTACACAAACGATCCTTTCGTTGTGGCTCAACAACCAAAGATGACAGCAATCAACTCAGCACTTCAAATCGACCTTACAGGACAAGTATGTGCAGACTCTTTGGGAACAAAATTCTTCTCAGGAGTTGGAGGACAAATAGACTTCATTTACGGAGCATCAAGAAGCAAAGGCGGAAAATCAATCATAGCAATGCCTTCTGTAACTAAGAATGGAATTAGCAAAATCGCTAACACCCTAACACTTGGAGCAGGAGTTGTAACAACAAGAAACCACATTCATTGGTTTGTTACTGAATATGGTGCAGTAAATCTTTACGGAAAGAGCTTACAAGAAAGAGCAAGATTGTTAATTTCAGTGGCTCACCCAGACCATAGAGAAGAATTAGATAGAGCAGCCTTTGAACGCTATGGCTCACACTATCATTTCATAACAAAATAAGGGCTTATCTTATTGGTGATACAAACCTTTAATTTTTCCAAAGGAGTTGAACGCAGTTTTGACTCCTTTTTTTTGTGTCATTAAAACAATAACTTGATTTTTTTAAATCCTAAAAAAGCAAGTTTTTTTCTTGATTTTAGAAAAATAATTCTTGATTTCGTGAAATTATTTCTTGATTTAATTTGAAAAACGAGCGTTTTATTTTTTCTCTTTCTTTGAATTGCTAAATTACTATCAGATTTGAGGATTTTGTTTGGTAGAATTGAGGATTTTGTAAGTAAAAATTGAGGATTTTGTTTGGTAGAATTGAGGATTTTGTATATCTTTGCATCATCAAAATCAAAGAATTATGTATAAAAGGCGACAATTTAATGAATTGAAATCTCGTATTGAGGAAGCGAGAAATAAGATTCAGGTTATTTCGGGACCTCGTCAAGTGGGTAAATCTACGTTAGTAAAGCAAGTTTTGAAAGAAATGTCAATTGATTTTACCTTTATTTCTGCCGATAATGTAGAAAAAGATAATCTTTATTGGATAAATGAGGTATGGGAAACTGCTCGCCAAAGAATGAAATTAAAGAAAGAGAGAGAGTATTTGTTAGTTATTGATGAGGTTCATAAAGTTAATAATTGGAGTGAAGCAGTAAAAAAAGAGTGGGACGATGATACGTTTAATGATGTTAATATAAAGGTTATTCTTCTTGGCTCTTCTCGTTTGTTGATTAAAGATGGGCTGACTGAATCTTTGGCAGGGCGTTATGAATTGATTCATATGTCTCATTGGAGTTTTAAGGAAATGAATGAGGCTTTTGGAATAGATTTAGAACACTACATTTTCTTTGGAGGTTATCCTGGTGGAGTGAATTTTATCAATAATGAAACTCGTTGGCGTAAGTATATAAAGGATGGTATTATTGCTCCTGCAATTTTTCATGATATTTTGAAGACAAAACAAGTTTATAAACCGGAGTTAATGAAACAACTATTTGAATTAGGTTGTACTTATTCTGGTGAGGAGATTGCTTTAACAAAGTTATTGGGTCAATTGCAAGATGCAGGCAATATTACAACTTTGGCAAATTATCTTTCTACTCTTAATGAGTCTCATTTGTTGTGTGGATTGCAAAAGTATGCTAACGATAATGCTCGTAAATATAATTCAGTGCCTAAAATGATGGTTTATAACACTGCATTGTTAAGTTCTCTTTATGGTTTGAATTATTCGCAAGTGTTTACAAATCCTAAAATGTGGGGACGATGGGTGGAAAGTGCAGTTGGAACTCATTTGCTCAATATGGCAAACGAATTGGATTATAGGATTTATTATTGGAGAGAAAGAAATGATGAGGTGGATTTTATTTTGGAATATAATCGTCAATGTATTGCAATAGAAGTTAAAAGCGGTAGAAGAACAACTAATGCAGGCATAAGTGTGTTTAAAGAAAAATTTCGACCTCTTCACACATTCATAGTAGGTAATGGCGGTATTCCTTTGGAAGAGTTTTTGTCTTCTGATTTAAAATACTTGTTTGAGTGAGATATTTCTTTGTTTTAATAAATTATTTCTTTGCTTTTTTCAATTTTTCGCAAAAAATTTCACAAAAATCCCAAAATGAAATTTCCGCAAAATAAAGGTTTTTATCTATAAACTTTGAGTTTGTGAAATTAAAAGTTTTTGTAAGATTTTTTTGTGCTTTTTTAAAAAAAATATACCTTTGTGGGCTGAAAATAACACAAATAAAAAATAGTAAAAATATGGAAAAAATAAAAAAATTAGGCTTAATTATCACGTCAGTGATATTATTCGCGGCTTGTGAAACAAATCATTCTTGTGAATGTAAATACACATATTGGGGATTTATAGGAGATCTTGAAAGTGGTGCTTCTTATATTTTAAAATCTGGTGAAACTCCTTGTGAATATTTTGAAGGAAAAGATGTTCATGAAGAAGTTGATGCCTTTGATCATATTGGAGATAAATATTACGAATGTAAAGAAGTTGATTAAAATTAATTGGAGATAATTAATTCAAAGAAAAACGCTCGTGAGTCTTTGTTTTAGATAAACGAGCGTTTTGTTTTTTTATTTCTTTTTTAAAGTTTTACTTCTTTTATATCTACAAGTTTGTTCATTATTGCATAGATTGTAAGTCCTGCGGAAGAGTGTATGTTTAGTTTTTTTGCGATATTTCTTCGGTGAGTGGTTACTGTGTTTATAGAAATAAAGAGTTTGTCGGCTATTGCTTTGTTTGTCATTCCTTTTACAACGCAAACAATTACGTCTTTTTCTCTTTCGCTTAGGATCTCCTTTTCCTCTAAGGCTGTTTTTTGTATTAAGGATGGGTTTTCTATGTATTTATTCTCTAATTTCTTGATTTCCTCCATAAAGACTTGCGTTTCTAACTTGCAGTGACAGATTAAATCTTTTTCCAAAAGGAATATATCGTAAAGAACAGAGTTTACTAAATAGTTATTGCTGTTGCTTTTGAAGTATTTAATGATTAGTTCTTTTAATTCGGAGAGTTTTTGGTCCAAAGGCTTGCGATGAAGCGAGGTCATTGTGTCTGCATGATTTCTTTTAGGCTCTACTTCTCCTTTTATAAGCTTTTCTACGTATGGAAATATGTCTCTGTCCTCTATTTTTAAGTGTTTTTGCACCTCTATGCAATATTCATCATAGAATTTTAAGATTAAGCTTGCAATTTCATTTGCTGGTAATGCTCCAATAGCCTCTATGAGTTTTCTTCTTATAGATGGTAAAAGAAAGTCTAAGTAATAGGAGTGGGATTGCTTTAAATAATTGCAAAGAGTTTGTAAAGAAATGTTGTTTAAGTGCCAAATATTCTCTCCATCGTTCTTTGTGAAGTTGATTATCGCTAAAAAAGTGTTGCAATCAATGGAATTTTCATCGCAAACTTCTGCAATTGTTTTTTCCTCAAAGCCTAAGTTTAAGCCAAAGCGTGAAATGATATTAAGTAATTGATAATCCGAGCATATCATTTCAAATAATCTATCTTCTTTCGTGTAAAATCGCATTTTAATTGACTGTTATTTCGGCAAAATTACAAAAAAAATTATAAAAAAATGAAGAAAAAGTTTTGTGGTTTAAAAAAATGTCGTATCTTTGCACTCGCAAAAACGCGATAAGGTTGGTGTCATAGCTCAGTTGGTAGAGCAAAGGACTGAAAATCCTTGTGTCCCCGGTTCGATTCCTGGTGACACCACAAAGAAAAAAGGTTTCTAAAATTCATTTAGAAACCTTTTTTCTTTATGCTATGTTTTGATTATTTTGTGTTTTCAGATTTAATAGTTTCAATCGCTTTTTGTAATTCTTCATCACTTTCTTTTGTACACATATAGAAATATTTTACTCCGTATAGATTGCGGGCGATAAGTGCTTTTAGTGTAAGGGCAATGTATGTTTCGCTTTTTTTGTTCATTTCTTGCATTTTAGTGTCTTCTTCTTTTGCCTTTTCAATTATTTCTTTTACGAGTTTGTCTTTGCTACTTAGGTCTTTTGCGTAATCTTCGTAACTATTAAATACTTGTGTGGAGTCTTCTATTTCTTGTTTTAGGTAATTCATTACTATTTGATTCACCCATTGTTTTTTTACTTGTGTTTTTTCAACGCCTTCTTGTTTTGCGTATTTTTCAAATTCTTGTAATAATCCAAGCTTTTCGTATTCTTTTTCAAAGGTTGCAAAGTCTGGTGCTTTTTTTAGGAAATCGTCTCTGTGTTTTTCTACCCAATTAAGTGCGAAAGTGTTGAATAATCCTTTGGAACGTAGATTTATTAAATAGTCGCTTGCTCGTGAAGTATCTGCTTCAACTTTTATATCAGGGATTATGCCCCAATCTCCTGTGGTATCGGAATTTTTTTCGTATGTTTCGTATGGTTTTTGAATGCATCGGCCTTTTGGTGTGTAGTATCTTGATGTTGTAAGACGTATTTGACTTTTATCTTCAAGTGTGAAAGGACGTTGAACTAATCCTTTGCCGAAGGTTTGACGTCCTATGATTGTTCCTCTTTTCCAATCTTGTACTGCTCCACTTACTATTTCGCTTGCACTTGCAGTGTATTCATCTACAAGAATTATGAGTTTTCCTTCTTCAAATACACCTTTTTTTTGTGCGTTATAGTCTTGGCGAGGGGAGTGTAAGCCTTGTGTGTAAACGATTGTTTTGTTGCCTGAGAGAAAATGGTCTCCAATTTCAAAGGCAATGTTTAAATATCCTCCACCGTTTCCTCTTAAATCAAATATGAGGTCTTTCATTCCTTGTTGTTTGAGGTCTTTAACTGCTTCAACAAATTCATCAGTAGAGGTTTGTGCAAAACGATTTAATCTTATATATCCTATGGAGTCTTCAAGCATAAACCAAGTGTCTATGGAATGGATAGGTATTTTATCTCTTGTGATATTGAAAACTATCGGTTCTTTTCGTGTTGCTCGTTTAACGCTTACTTTTACTTTTGTTCCTTTTTCGCCTCTTAGGTTTTTGAATACCCAATTGTTTTTGATGGAATCTCCTGTTGAAGGCTTGTCATCTACTTTTATTATTATGTCTCCTGCAAGCATTCCTACTTTTTCAGCAGGTCCTCCGCTTATTACTTCTACTACGTGAATGCTGTCATTTAGTAATTGAAAACTAACTCCTATGCCATCAAAGTTGCCTTCTAATGGTTCGTTCATTTTTTTTACTTCATCTTTTGTTATGAAAACTGAGTGAGGATCGAGTTCTTTTAACATTGCTTCAATTCCTTTTTCGCTTATTCTTTCGATATTGGCAGTGTCGGTGTAGAAATAATTGATTAAAGCAAGGGTTTGGTTTGTCTTTGCAGTTGCATAACGAAGTGTATCGTTTTGTGAAAAGGCGAAACAACTGCATAATAAGAACGTAATTAAGGTGATTTTTTTCATAGTTTTTACAATATTTATTTTATCTCTAACGTTAAAATTAAAGTTTTATTTTAAAAAAATATGTTATTTATGGATATTTATTTGATATTGATATTATTAGGTTTTGCATTAAGTATTGCAGGTCTTTGGAGAGTGTTTGAAAAAGCAGGTTATAAAGGCTATTTTACTCTCATTCCTATATGGAATCTTTGGATCTGGATAAAGATTATTGATAAACCGAAGTATTGGTTGTTGTATGTTCTTATACCTTTCCTTAATGTGTTTATTGTGATGCTTATGATTGTTGAAACATGTAAGTGTTTTAAAAAGAATGGTTTTTGGTATCAGTTGTGTTCTATCATTGTTCCTTTTGTGATATTGCCAATACTTGGTTTTTCTAAGAAAGAAATATATACTCACCCTAAGGATTTGCCTATTATTAAGATTTCTCAATTAAGAGATTGGATTGATTCTATCGTTTTTGCAATAGTAGCGGCAAGCGTAATTAGAACTTACTTCTTTGAAAGTTATATGATACCTTCTTCTTCAATGGAGAAAAGTTTGTTGGTAGGAGATTGTTTGTTTGTTTCAAAACTTGCATACGGTCCGCGAGTTCCTAATACTCCTCTTGCTTTACCTCTTATGCATCATACTATTCCAGGATTGAATACAAAGAGTTATCTTGATTGGATTGAACTTGATTATCATCGTTTACCTGGTTTTGGAAAGGTTAAACGTGGTGATGCAGTAGTCTTTAATTATCCTGATGGTGATACGGTTTCGACTTTTTATCAATCAAATGAAAGTTATTATTCACTTATTAGAAGATATGGAAGAGATAGGGTGTGGAACAATAAGGAGGAATTTGGAGAAATTATCTCTCGACCAATAGATAAGAAAGAAAACTTTATTAAAACTTGTATAGGTTTGCCTGGTGAAACACTTTCAATAGAGAATGCAGTTGTGTATATCAATGGAAAATCAATAGAAAATCCAGAAGATTATCAATTAACACATAGAATAATTACTAAGGATAATTCTCCGTTAAACGAAAGAGAATTATTGGAGTTAGGTATTAGCAAAGAAGATATGGCAATGATGTATTATTTCTATTATCTTTCGCTTACAGAACAACAAATAGAAACTCTTGCAACTAATCCTTTCGTAGAGGTAGAACCTTTGAATGAAGATGTGATGCTTTCAGGACAGCAGACAAGATATTCTTGCAAGCTATTTATTCACCCTGATATTTATGACAAACAAAACTTTCTTTTACAAGCAGGTGTAGATACTGTTGAAATAAATAATTTAAGAAACTATGCAACGCTTCCTCTTTCAAAAGAAATTATTGAAGAGTTGAAGAAAAATCAAAATGTAGAAAAAATCTTGCCTGTCATTACACGAAAAGGTTTTAATGATCCAAATATGTTTCCTTATACTAATTTAGGTTGGAATAATGATAATTATGGGCCTGTGCTGATTCCAAAGAAAGGTATGAAAATAAAACTAACGCACGAGAATTTTGCAATGTATGAAAGGGCAATCAAAGTTTTTGAAAAACAAGAAGCGAAAATAGGAGACGAATACACTTTTAAGATGGATTATTACTTTATGATGGGGGATAATCGTCACAATTCTGCGGATTCAAGATATTGGGGATTTGTCCCTGAGGATCATATCGTAGGAAAAGCATCGGTAGTATGGATGTCGTTTAATAAAGATATGTCCTCTTTATTCAAGAAAGTACGTTGGAACAGAATATTTAAAGGAGTGAATTAATCACTCCTTTAATTTTTTTATTCTCTTTTACCTATATAGACTTCTGTTGCACCTACTCCATATTTTGCCATTGAGGCATCAAAGTAGTGAATGTTTTGATATTTGTTTAATTCCTTGATTAGTTCTGATTTTAATATGCCTTGTCCTACTCCGTGTATGAAAATGATTTTACTTATTCCTTGAATGATTGCTTCATTTAGACATTTTCGAGCATATTCTAATTGAATTTTTAGCATTTGGTCATTTTCTAACAAATAATAATCCTCAACTAATTCGCCTATGTGAAGATCTATTTCAGCAGTGTTGGCATTTACTAAGTGTTTGTCAAGAAAAGTATTCGTGTATGCTCGTTTTGCTACATTTACAACAAGGTTTTCTTCTTTTGTTATTTTGTCTTCTTCTTTTACTATGCTCGTTTGCACAAATGGAGAGATTGTTATCATTTTGCAAACTTCATACATAAGGGCTTTTTCTGAGAAAAATCCTGTTTCAACATAGCAACCCTCTTTGAAAAATTTGCTTCCTCTTAGTTTTAATTCGCAATTGCAAGGCATTAACACTTTTGTGTCTTTGTCGTTGTGGAAAAGAATTTGAATTGCTCCTTTTTCCCATTTGCTGATTTGTTCGCGAGATATGGTTTCAAGGTGAATTTTCTCCATTTTCTCCAATGTGCCAAAGTCTTCTGATACAAATCCGTCTTCTTTTAATAGAAGGATTGAGTAAATTATGCGATTTTGAGAATTGTTTATAAGATATACGTCTATGTCTCCTGATATAAACCATTTTTGATCCTCAGGTACAAAACAAAGATAAAGACCTTCTTCTTGCTTTCTTCCAATGGCGTTTAGATATAATGGACTTATTCTGCTGTCATCGGAGTATGAAGGAGTGTATGTTTGCTCTTCTTGTTTGTTGGATTTGTTTTCTTCTTGTTTTGTGCAGAAGAATTTGCCGGCATCATCTTCGCAGTAGTCTAATACCAAATCAGAAACCATTGTTGGTATTTCAAATCCATCAACTTCTACATTCGCTACGTTTGTTGCAGAGAATCCTTTTATTATTCCTCCTCCTTCTGAACTCAAAAATTTTACTTTGTCGCCTATTTTAAATTTTGCCATTATTATTCCTTTATTATTTTGTTTGCTAATGCCTTTAAGTCCAATCCGTCAAAGGTGCTTGAAGACATCATTAAAATGTTTTCGTCGTTTTTACTATTATTTATTACAAATGCTTCAATATCTTCTTTTGTTGTTAAAACTCGCAATCCTTCTTTTTGAAAGCAAGAATAAATTAAATCTTTGTCAAGGTTTGGAAGACGTTTGAGTTCAAGAGCATGAGAATTGAAATAGATTGCTGTCTCATCTGCCAAGTCCATTGTGTGAGCATATTGTACAAGAAATTCTTTTGTTAGAGAAGAAAAAGTATGTAGTTCCATAACAGCAGTGAGTTTTCTGTCAGGAAATTGTGATTTCATCGCCTCAACAGTCGCTTTTAATTTTGAAGGAGAGTGTGCAAAGTCGGTATAAAACGCTTGTTTATTATTTTTTTTCACTAATTCCAATCGCTTAGACGCTCCTTTAAAAGATTGAATCGCAGAAAGAAAATCTTCTCCTTTAACTCCTATTTGTTCAAGTGCTGTCATTGCAGCATTAAGATTGATTAAATTATGCTTGCCAAATATTTGCAAAGGATATTTCTCTACTATTTCTTGTGGTAATTCTCTATAAGGAAATGTTTTTATATCTTTCCTTACTC
>Ga0233366_1000722_pt1 | contig 10459 bp, 14 predicted proteins | sample ElkDunMinimDraft_23_FD_191536 | JGI IMG/M metagenome (GOLD analysis project Ga0233366, IMG submission 191536) | Fecal eukaryotic communites from dung pellets of Tule Elk in California, USA - Elk Dung C4 | ecosystem: Host-associated > Mammals > Digestive system > Large intestine > Fecal | place...
ATACAAATGGAAACGTTTCTGTAGGTGGAAACGTAGACGGTGATATTGACACTAATGGTAATGTTACTGTAAGTGGCAGTGTTACTGGTGATATTGAATCTAACGGAAGAGTTACAATAGGAGGAAGATAAGAATGAAAAAAGAACATAAAGTAGATATTATTACAGTTATTATATTTGCTGCTATTCTTGCAACACTGATTATTACCACCTGTTAGGATTTAAAGTGTGGTATTTTTCTTGACATTTTTCCATAAATTTGAATAATATTATTTTTATTTTTAAAAATAATTATTTTTTAGGGTGGTATACCCTAAAATTTGAGAAACGCTGTTAATATGAGGTTATATGACAAAACGAAGTAAAGAAGTCTTAACAATATTTATTTGTTCTATCTTTGCAGCTTTTGGATGGTTTGGTGTATATGTTTGTTTCATCAACAAACTTAGTACATTCTTAATCTGGCTCTTGGATGCTATTGTATGGACACTTAATATAACCTTTAGAATAAAAGGGCTTTTTGAACCTAAAGAAAAATGAAACAAAATAATGAAAATGAATAATGTACTCAAGGAGGATTTATGAATACACTTATTAAAGACATCCGTGACGGTGTCAAAGGTATGAAGTGGTATGAATGGGTAATGGCAGCAATTATGGTTGCTATTGCAGGTATTGCAGTTTACAATGGTTTTACAGACCCTAACAGTTACAACCCTGGTTGGTTGACTATCATCAACTTTATCTCGGCTGTATGTGGTGTATTCTGTGTATTCCTTACTGCTCGTGCGTCTATCGGTAACTTTGCATTTGCTGTTGTAAATACACTCGTTTATATTGTATTCCTTGCATATCATCGCAATGACGGATTTACTGCGACACTTATTCTAGAAACAGTTTTTTATATGCCAATGAATATTGCAATGTGGGTTTATTGGGCAAAACACCGTGACCAAATTGAAAATCATAAGACTAAGGCCAAAAAACTCAAGGTTTGGCAGGACGTAGTTGTAGCCGCAGTTATTACTGCAGTAGCACTTGTTTGTTGGAAATTTCTTAATTCTTACAAAATTGGATGTTCAACTATTTTTGACAGTTTTACATTTGCAATTGGTATTATTGCTGTATGTCTTGAACTTTTACGTTATCGTGAACAATATGTACTTTGGATTATTACAGATATCTTTGCCGTTGCACAATATATTCAGAAGTTCGACCCAGTATATCTTACAAAGAAATCTATCTACCTTATTGTTGCCGTAATTGGTGTCTACAATTGGTGGAAGTTGCAGAAAGAACGTAATATTGAAAATGAATAGAAAATACAAAACTGGATTTTTTGGTGGAAAGTTTTTCCCCTTTACAAAAGGACATCTTTTCTGTTTGCAGAAACTCTCAGACGAGTGTGAGCAGGGAGTTTGTATCCTTTTTCTTAATGGAAAAGACGAAGTAGAGTATACTGAGGAAAATGGTCTTAATTACGAGTGGCTTAAACAGTCTGATAGAATTGACCGTATTAACTCAGTATGTAGACAGTTTCCAAATATCAGATTTACTACATTATATTGTGATGTTATTTATAACTCCAATAATGTGGAAGAAGATAATTGGGATAAAGAAACAGACTTTGTTCGTGCAGTAGTAGGCTCAACTTTTGATGCAGTTTATTCTTCTGAACCAAAGTATGACGACTACTTCAAAAGGGCTTATCCTTTTGCAACACACGTGCTTGTTGACCCTGATAGACAGATATTTCCTATTTCTGCTACTATGGTCAGAGATGGTGGAGAGGATATGCACGATAAATGGTGTGTATAGGAATTATGTAAATGAAAAAACAAGAATTTAAATGTTTTCTTAAAGAAAATTGGATTATTTTATTAGTCCTATTAATCATAGTCGGGGTATTCATTTTTGGAGTAGTATTTGATAATAAAACAATTAATGAAGCCAAAAGATGTGGATTAAACGATATGTCATATACCGAATATGAAGAAACACATACTTTAACAGACTATGAAACTTTCAACTTCTACAAACATATTGCAGAAGAGAAAAAGGTAAAAGGTGGTTATACTGAACCAACTTTTACAGAAGCCAAACCTCTATGGTGGGAAGAATAATTAAAAACCTCGGTTATTCAACCGAGGTTTATTTTTTTAATCCAACTTATATAATGAGTAGATAAGATTGGAATATTTCATATATATTTTCCAATTTCTTTTTCCCACAAATTCAATAAATTCTTTTTTGGAATGTATTTCTTTAAAAGAAAAAGTATCTGCCATTGTGTTAAAAAATACTAAAATGGGGTGTACTAATATTTCTCCAAATTCCCCAAATTTTCTTGGTTTCTGACAAAACTCTAAGACCCACATTAAATTTTTCCTACCTCTCATATAGATGTTATTAACGGACATACCGTGTTCACCACCAAAACTATATGGTAAGTCATTAATGATTATTTTTAATTTTTCTTCTTTTGTCCATAAGGTAAGTCTATTTTTATCAACTGTAACTTTTTGGTGTAAATACCATTTTTTAGAATACTTTTTCATATTACTGACCACCTATCTTATCAAGGAACTCTTTAGTTGCAAAAGTAATACTATTATATTTATATGTACTTTTCTTAAAGAAATTAAGGTCTAAGTCTATTATGGAGTATATAAAATTATCGTCTTGTAATCTTCGTACTTCAAACCTCATAGGGTGGTCGTCAACTTTTACAGTGAAGTAGCCTATCTCGTCAATACAAATCTCTTCTTCCTTAAATTCTAACCTAGAAAAGACTGTGGGTTTAACATTATTTAAAATTTCGAGAATCCAGTCAGTTACTTGTTCAGTAAGTTCTTTTTCAAGATTGAGTTTCTTAATTTTTTTATTTTTGAATTCAATAATTTCTGAAACTTTCATAATAATATATTAACTCTATTAAAAACCGAATTTTTGCAAAAGTTCAATTATAACATTAATGTAATCTAAAAGATATATTAATATATTAATATTAATTAATATTAATATAGAATTTATTTTTATTTTTAAAAATAATTATTTTTTAAGGTAGGGTGTTAATATATTCTATTATGGCAGATAGATGGCATAAATCTGAAACTGTTGAAGCCTCTGCCGAACTAAAGATTTGGCAGATTCTTGCACTTAGTCGCCTGTAAAGTGCTTCCTGCTTCATCGAGTTCGGTTGCTTGCAAAGCAAGCATTGCTATGTTTGCAACCTTAGAACTTTCCACAGGCGTAAATTCCCGTTCTTCCAACGGTACATAATTTTTCAAATTAATTGCGGCATTCACATCACGGATATGTGATGTGCCACATTTTGGACAAGTCCATTCTCTTTCTGAGAGTTTCAAACCTTTATACTGAAATCCACATTTAGAACAAAGCTGGGATTGCCGTCCTAGCTTTTTTCGTTTATATAATAATTAGTTGTTTTAATTCAAAAAGAATTGTTAATATAATTACTATGGCAATTCATTATAAAACATTTAAGTATAGAATTTATCCTACAGAAGAACAGAAAACTCTTATCAATAAGACTATTGGTTGTTGCCGAAAAGTTTATAATGAACTTTTGGAAGACGCACAGACAGAAAAAGAAAAGGCTGGGAAAATTAAGGTTAAACCTTATACTGAAATACGAAAAAAGTATGACTTTATGAAAGAAGTAGACTCCCAGGCACTAAACTATGCTCGTCTCTATCTGGATAGAGCCTATAAAGAATTTTTCAAATCAATTAAAGGTGAACGAAAACTTAAGGTTAAGGAACCAAGAAAAAAACCTTGGTCTAATTCTGGGTCATATACTACTTACTTTTCAAACTGCACTGATAATTCTAAATATCTTAAACATGGAAATCTTTGTTTACCAAAATATGGTGAAGTAAAAGTAAAGTGGCATAGAAAGTTTGAAGGTCAAATTAAACATTTGACTATATCTAGAACACCTAGTAATGAATACTATGTAGCAATTTGTACAGAAGTTAAATATGACTTGCCACCAAAAAAAGATATTACAGTGAATAGTAATGTACTAGGTATTGATATGGCAATGAATCAAGGTGGTATCTATTCTGACGGTACAAGTATGAATATGCCGAACCTTACTAAAAAATATAAAAGAAAACTTGCACATCTTCAAAGAGAATTATCTCGTAGACAAGGTGCAAGAAAAGGTGAAGAAAAATCTTCTAATTTTCGTAAAACTCAACTTAAAATTAATCGACTTTATCGAAATATGGTGAATGAAAGAACAGATTTTCTTAATAAGGAAAGTCATAAAATTGCAAATACATATGACGCAGTTGTTATAGAAGATATAAATTTACAAAATATGGCCCTTCGTAAGAGTAAAAAGAAGACTGCCGACGGTAATAAAAAAGTTACCAAGAAAAAATGTTTTCGTTTTGGAAAGTCTATTGGAAACAATGCTTTTGGTGAATTTAAATGTATGTTACAATATAAACTTGATAGAACAGGTGGTACATTAGTAAAAGCAAAACAAAATAAAGACTTTGCGTCTTCTCAGATTTGTTCTAATTGTGGAGAAAAAAATCCTTTAGTTAAAGACTTATCTGTTACAAGTTGGAAATGTCCTTCTTGTGGATATGAACATAGTTTAATTATTAATGGTGTTCAACACGGAAGAGATTATAATGCTGCAAAAAATTTGAAAAATTTTATTTTTTCAGAAAAAAACTGTTAATATAAAAAGTATTAGTACCGAGGCTACTGCGGGAATTTATGCCTATGGAGGGGTCCGAAGTTGAAAGAACTTATTCTGAAACTGAGACTTCTGTGAAGTAGGAAAACATAGGGGAATATTAAACCCTAGACATATCAAGAAGTATTAGATAAATGCAAACCTATAGTCTTACTGTAAAAAATATGGAAGTTTTATCAAAAAGTTTGCATATTTTTATAGTAAACTACAACAAATGGTATTGTATTACAGACGTAAGGGTCTAATACATATTAAAAATATAATGTGTAGTAGACAGGACTCTTTTGAGCACATTTGATTAAAGTCTAATACATATTAAAAATATAATGTGTAGTAGACTTATCAACATAATCTTCAATATTTGCTGTCTAATACATATTAAAAATATAATGTGTAGTAGACATTAACGGTGTTGGAGTTTCTTTAAAGTCTAATACATATTAAAAATAATGTATGTAGTAGACTTCCACCTAAGAATAATTGTTGTGTGTCTAATACATATTAAAAATAATGTATGTAGTAGACTAAATGGCATACTGATTTTTTAGCAAAGTCTAATACATATTAAAAATATAATATGTGGTAGACTTCCAAAAGACAAGACTTCAGTCATAGTCTAATACATACTAAAAATATGATATGTTGTAGACCAGAATCATAAAACATCTACATATCTAATACTTATTAAAAATATTATATGTTGTAAACAGAGGAAGTAAAAAATGTATACAGGGTATTTTGCAAAAGTAAAAGAATACGAACAAGCTGGTCTTATTCCTATCTCAATTGCAGGTAAAGCACCAGATTGGTATAACGGTTTGGAATATAAAAAACTTGCACCTAAGTGGTCATTTTTTAAAGAGTGGAAGAGTGGTTCTCATAAAGGAGATAATAATTATTATATTCGTCAATTTTATTTACAGGTATTAAAAGAGACTACTGTAGGATATGTTAAAGCAGACCTTATGAGTTTATCAAATGGAGAATTAAGTAAAGTAGTCCTTTTATGTTATGAAAAACCTGGTGACTTTTGTCACAGACACCTTGTTGCAGATTGGATAAATAAATATGAGGGTGATAATTATATTGTTGAATACTCAACCCCTATTGATGTAAGCAAATATCATCATATCAAAAAACTAGAAAATGTTGCAAGTATTGAAAAAGATGGAAGACAATATATCTTTAAATTTAATTGTAATGGTGCATATACTCTTGACCCCTCAAGTGTGTCAGAAATACGGCACGGTTGGATAGTAAATGGTGAAGTACAATATGACTATTATTCATGGGTAAATTATTTTGAGGCAAAAAAAGGTTTAAATTGGGTTAAAGGAGATTTTGAAAATGAAGTAACTTGTTCTTCATTGAAAGCATTTGACGACTTTTTGAGTAATTTTGAAGTAAAATCTTGGGACTATTCAGATATTTAAGGAGAAATATATGAGAGATGACTTGGAGAAAAAAATATTTTCTACTATCTTTTCTGAAAAGGATATAACATATAACGATTATTGTTTATCTGCAGAGATGGAACCTGAATATCTTAGTGGGGAAGATATAGAAGAAAGCCTAGAAAGTTATTACTCAGATTATGATATTGAAGACTTGAAAAAAATAGAAGGTACTCCAAACGTATTTGTTTTCAAAAAATGCCCTCCTACTAAAGTGGATTCCGACGATATTTTTTCTATAGTAGAAAGTGATTTAAGTGATAGCGCAATTGACAATTTTAGTTATTATGAAGTCGATAAATTATTAGAACCTTTAAATGAATATTTGAGGAAACTTAATATAACTTATGAAAATGTTGGAATAATTGACCCAACTGAAGTTAAACCTATATGGGAAAAATTATTGAAAGAATGGATAGAGGAAGGAGAATAGTATGGGAATGATATTTGCATTTATAATACTTGGTATTATCTGTTTCATTATAGGATTTGTTGTTTCAAGTTCTATTTCTTATAGAAAGTCAATTTTGACCGAAAAAAAGGTTAATAAAGAATCTTATGAAATTTCAATGGATGACTTGGAAAAGTTTATTGAAAATTATACAGGGGAAAATAAACCTTTTGAAGACCAGGTTATGGAGTGGCTTTCAAATACTAATACAGGTCCAAATTTAATTGAAACTGCAGACCCTAATATAGAGTGTGTTGCAGAATGTGAGGGCAGTGAGTGTCCTTGCCACCCATCAAGAGAAGATTGTTGTGATAACTTTAAGACAGGTAAGTGTAAAATTACTATAAATATTAATAAACTGTGTGGTATTGAAGATTACCAAAGAAATCCTGACCTTCTTACTCGTAAAGAAGCTGAAACTTTAGCAAATCTAATAGTCCATTACCTAAATAAGAACTAATTTAATAAGACCGTCTTAAAGACGGTCTTTTTTAATATAACTAATTGTTAAATGAACTAGAAAAATGTCATATCTTCAGTGAGATATATGAATGACACTAATAATTAAACAAGAGGGATAATAAATGAGTATAGATACAGAATATTTTAAAGAATTTAAAGAAAAAATTTTTCAGAATATCAGTAAAAATATAAAATTAAAGGAAGCTGTATACAATAAAAATATTTTAATTCAAATGTCCTATGCAGCAGTAAAACAGTTTGGCTACGTAAAAAAGGCTGCACAAGAATATTATGTTAGAGGTGGACACGGTCAGACAAGTACAAAATATGTAGAAGAGGATGCTACTACTTCTCGTATTGTTAAAGAGGCTATTGCACATATAGGAAAGCCTACTGACAATATGTCATACTATGGAAAAGAAACACTTAAATATTATATGGAACATAGTGCAGAATGTGAAGACTTTGTTGAAACATTTATGAAATATGTTTCAGGTATGGAATATAGTAAAGGTGGTTTTGTTACCTCACTTATTGACTCTGTATTTAACAGAGGAAATGACCTTGACGAAAGAAATATTGGTATTATAGCTGCTGGTATTAACACATACCTCAAAAATCAAAAAGAGCAGGAAGAGAACAAGTCCCTTGGTGGAGCAGAAAAATTCAAGAACGTTACGAGTGAATTCTTGGGACAGAAAAATGAAACAATCACAGTTAATGTAGACAGTTGTATTTTAAGACAGGCTAAGACTGGTAAGTATATTCTTTCAGGGTATGACACAAATGGAAACAGATTTGCAGCATTTATAAATAATCCAGAAGACATGCCAGAAGACTTGTCAACAATTAAAACTGTTACAGGTAAGATATGGAACTTGGACGAACCTAATAGGTGGAACGATAATCAAAGAACTACAACATTAGTTGGTACAGTTTGGAATAAGGATATATCTGGTCTTCCTAGTGCGGGAGATAGTATTACAATAAATGTTTCTTCTGTAGAAGTAGGAGGCGGTGTTGAGGGAAAAGTATTTGGATATCATCACGGGTCAGTTGAATCTAGTTATTATTATCCTATAGTATTCCATGATAATTCAGATATTAATTATGTATGGAACTGTGGTAAAGAGGATATTGCAGCAGATATAGAAAATGAAGTTATTCCTGTAAAAACTGTTTCTGCTAAAGTAAAATATGTGTCTGGTAATAAAGTATATTTAAGTGGACAGAGTATCAAGATTAATGGCACTGCATATAGAAGTTTGGCAAGTTCAGGAAATCTTGAGAGACCTAAACTTGCAGCAAAAAATGCAGCTGAAGTTGAAAAGACTAATGCAAAAGATAGAGAAAGACAAGAAAAAATAAATTCTCGTGCCCATGAATTGAAAGAACAGTATGGCTTAAAGAACTTACCTAGGAAAGCAGGTGAGAAAAAATATACAAGAGATTCCTCAGATGAATGGGGAACAGACTTGTATACCTATGACGAAAATGATAGTAAGAGAATTTCTAAAGACCTTTATATTAAATTTATTTCACAGTCAGAGCATCATAAAGAAGACTTCTTTGATGAAGGATATACTTATAGTGAATATGAGTCTTGGTTAGAACTTCGTACTAACGACGACTATATTTTATATACTATAGACTATGACGAAATTGGTGATATTGACGACGACGCTGATGTAATTATAAAAGGTATGTTCAAAAACATTAAAAATGTTAATGACTTTAAAAAGTATGTAGACATTGTTAATGAAGGACGAAGTGAACAATATAAAAAGCCTATAACATTGCCTGATGAATAGTCATCTTACAATACTAACTACTAGAGGAGATATAATATGAATACTGCAAAATTAAATGAAGTAATTGAAAAACTTTCAGAAATAGATGAAAGTTATTCAGACCTTTTTGAAGAAATGGCTGTTTTAGTAAGTGATATTGCGGACTGTATTAAATCAACACATAAGTCACAGTTTATGAATCAGAAAAGAGACGCCCGTATTACACTAAAACATTTTACTAGAAGGTTTATTAATCTAACCTTTAAGAATAAGAGTAAAGCTGTCAAACATTAAAGATAGTTGATTTTTCTTGTAACACAATATAAATAATTTGAAAGCCGAGTATTAACTCGGCTTTATTTTTCTCTTGTTAATATAATATTATGGTATAATTAGCTACCCTATAATGGGTATGACTTTAAAAAATTGAACCCCCAAGTTAGTAGAAGAGGTATTGTTTTGAAAATTTATCTTGCGTCTTCATTGCATACAGACGAACTCAAAAAAAGAATAACAACTGTTGTTGAATATCTTCGTGAAAAAGGTCATAGTGTGTATTCTCCTATGGAACTTAAAATCCCTAATGCGTGGGATTTACCAAACCAGGAATGGGCAAAAAAAGTTTATGATAAGGACATAAAAGAACTTACCAATGCAGATATGATTGTATGTATTTACAATGGATTTAATTTTGCAGGTGGTACAGGTACTGCTTGGGAATTAGGATATGCAAGAGCAATGGGGAAAGACGTAATAGTTCTTTGTACGGATATTAAATCAAAACAGTCTTTAATGATTGTTAATAGTGGTATAATTGTTATGCCGTATGAAGAATACAAAAAGGCTTGGGAAATGTATATGGACGACCTTTTGAGAATTAAAAGCTTACCAAAAAAACCATATATCCACCCAGACCTACAAGACCAGTCTTAGGAGAAAAAATGTTACACATTGACAGTAAATATATACATTTAAATTTTGAATGTACTAAAAAACTTTATCAATTAAATACTCTAAGTAAAACTTATGAAGATAAATCTGTGGTTGTAAATATTATTTGCCCTACAGACAATAGAAACACTGTTTTAATTACTGCATGGGCTGGTAATGTAGGAGAAAAAGAAAATTTAATTTTCAAACAGGTTGTACCTTATCTTAAAAATCAAAGATATGATATATCTTACACTTTTTCAGATAATGCAGAAGTTGTGGATTTTTCAAATGTTTCTTCCTCAGAAGTTACTTTGTGGGAAAGTAAGAATTATAAGTGTATAAAACATTATAGCCCAAAATATGCTAAAAAAAGATATAGATATCTTAGGAAAAATAATTTAATTTCTAAAACATATTGAGATGAATATACTCACAATTATGATATTCTTTGTGAAGCATGTCATGTAGATAAATATTGGAGATATATAGAATGTTTAAAAAAGAAAAGACACCAAAACCCCTAAAGGAAAAGAAACCAGGTTTTTTGAAGAGACTTAAAAATAAGATTGATATTTTATTTGAAAATGATAATTTTACAATGACAGGCAAGTTCTGTATGTTATCAATTTATG
>Ga0233366_1000724_pt1 | contig 10445 bp, 9 predicted proteins | sample ElkDunMinimDraft_23_FD_191536 | JGI IMG/M metagenome (GOLD analysis project Ga0233366, IMG submission 191536) | Fecal eukaryotic communites from dung pellets of Tule Elk in California, USA - Elk Dung C4 | ecosystem: Host-associated > Mammals > Digestive system > Large intestine > Fecal | place...
AAACTTTGTATGTCCTAGTAGAAGTAGTAACGAGTAAACTTGCCATCTTTTGAAGAAAACGACAACCTCCGAAACGAGTACGCCTCCCTCTTCGGCCACGTCCAGCAGGACATACCCTTCGCGCGCATCGCCCTGCAGCGCGAGCCCGAGGCCATCAACCTGTGGATCGGCAACTCGCGTTCCGTGACGGCGCTGCACAAGGACAACTACGAAAACGTCTACGTCCAGGTGGCCGGCCGCAAGCACTTTGTCCTCCTGCCGCCTCACTGCCAGCCGTGCGTGAACGAGCAGGAGCTGCGGCCTGCTCATTACGTGAGAGCCGATGGACAGAAACTAAAGCTGGAGGTTGAGGATGGGGAGGGGGACGAACCTGTACCTTTCGCCATCTGGGATCCGGACGCGCCTGCGGAAAGGGCGACGAGCTATTCCCGGTTTGCTGAGCCCATGAGGGTTACGCTTGAGCCGGGGGATATGCTTTATCTGCCTGCTATGTGGTACGTCGACTTCCATGCCCCCTTGCTTCTTCACTCGTTTTGTCAAGAAGACGTACAGCGAGTTGACAGCTTCTAATCATTACTACTCAGGTATCACAAGGTCTCCCAGTCATGTTCCCCTGAGGGCATCTGTGTTGCTGTAAACTACTGGTCAGTTCCCCTACGGATATATCATGACAACTGCTTAGTCTCACTTCACCTTCCGCCTTTTTGCTCTCATACTCTCACCCCCTACACACCCCAGTTCCACTATCCCTTTCCCTAATGTTCCATCAATAAATCCCCTAACAACTTCAACCACACAACAGGTACGACATGGACTTTACCGGCCCGTTATACCCAATGTCCAACTTTGTTAGATCGGTCAACATCCAGCAAAACGGAACAACAAAAACAGCCAGTAGATAGTACTCCAATATAGGACACAAGAACAGGCATGGTATGGTATTTGATGCAGATATGTGCAACATACAAGAAAAAAAACCAGCAATATTTTGATAACAACAACACCCGCCCAATGATATCTCTAATGGTGAAATAAGCGACATGTTGAAACTGGCAGCCGCCGCCTCCTTTTCCTTTCCCTTCCTCTCCACTACTCAATCCGTCCTCATCTACTTCCTCTTCGCTATCCTCTTGAGCGCCCTCATCTCCTTCTTCATGCGCGGGTCCACCATCTTGTACCGGCCCTTGACGCCCCTCGGCCTGCCGGAAATACCCCTGTTGGTGCCGGCCGCCTTGATCACCTTGATCGGCTGCCTCTTCTTGACGCGGTTGGCCGACGACATGAGCTTGACGATGCTGCTCGCCTTCTCCTTCTCCGACATGCCCTCCTCGCCGGCGAGCATGTCGGCCTTCTTCTTGAGCTTCTCGAGCCTCTGGGCCTGCTTGAACTTCTTGCGCGCGCGCGCCTCGGCCACCTTCTTGATCGGCCGCGCGTTGTACGCCCGCAGCTTCTCCTTGATGGCCTGCGCGGCCGCCTTGGTGATGGGCTTGTGCGGCTTGTCGTGCTTGTGCTCGTCGTCGATGAACCAGTCGGGCAGGCCATCCCGGTCCTTGAAGGCGTACTTGTTGAACCCTTCGTCCATCAGATCGTACTTCGTCTTCTCGCCCGTCGCCAGCTGATGGGCCAGCGTCATGGCCTCGGCCGTGATGATCTCGATGTCTGAAAGGGGAAGTTAGTGTGCTGATTCGCTTTATTTTGGTGTCAGAGAATGGGGGGTGCTTACTGGGTCGGCCGTCCTTCTTCTTCTTCTTCTTCTCCGTCTCTTCCCAGTCATCGTCAGAGTCGATTTCCTTGGACTTGACGACCTCGAAATCGCCATCATCCTTGGCCTTCTCCTCCTTCTTAGACTTGGCAGGAGTCTTCTCCTTCTTGCTCTGCTTCTCCTTTGCGGGAGCTGCCTTCTCCACTACCTCCTCCTCATCCTCTTCTGACTCCTCAGAGCCATCCAACAGACCTGGAATCTCCGCAAACACCCCTGAGCTGAAGAATCTTTGGGCTCTTCTTGATAATCCGTTCTCGTCCGCAGGGGTATCATCCAAATCACGAATAAGCGGCGTTCCGGAGTCCTCTTCCATCTCCTCGTCTGATTCATCGCTGCTGTCCTCCTCCAGGATTTCATCGTCACTGTCTTGCTTCTCATCCGCCGAAACACCTTCCCACTCGTCGTCGTCGCTGTTTTCTTGCCTGGCCTTCTTGGCCCGCCACTTTGCGTCGGAAGCAGCCTTCCGCTCCTTGTAGTTATCGTACAGGCCGTCCAGCTCCCGCTCTAGGCGATCAAGTTCCTCGTCTGTTTCTTCGTCGGACTCAGATCCAATGCCGGAGTCGAACTCTTTCCGCTGCTCGGCCTCGGTCAGGATGGCCATCTTGCCCTTGGCGATTTTATTTAGAGCGACCGTCTTGTCGAGTGTCTTGAGGCGGAAAATGGCGCCCTCGCCCTTGGGGCCTTCCTGTTCCATACCAATGTCCATCGGGGCCGTCATGTTCATCTGCATGCGGATGATGTCCTTGGTCTTCTTCTCGTTATCCTTTCTCCTCTCGCGCTTCTTTTTGGCTGACTCCTTCTCCTTCATTTTCTGAAGCTCTTCTTGAATCTGGAGCTCCTCGTCCATGGGCTCCACTTCAGCGACCTCCTGCTCAAGCGCTTCCTTTGCCGACTTCTTGGTTTGGAATCCAAAGATTTCTCGTACTTTCAGACGCCACTTGAGGAGGAGCTTGAACTCTTTTCTGCCAAGCACCTTCAAATCGGCGCAGCAAGTCCGCACCTCATCCGTCGTCTCGGGCAGTTTATCCAGGGCGGCCAGCGCCACATCTCCGTTCTTTGGTTGCTCGAATGACAGTTTGTTGTACTGACCGAGAATGGCGATCTGGTCCGTGGTGTTGATGAACTCGCTTGCGGAGATCTCCTTGAACTGGATGTACTCGCCATCCTCATAACCTTCTCTCTTTCTCTTCTTGATCTCAGGGTTGAACACTTTGGCTTCGTTGTTAGGGGTGGGAGCAGCCAAATCCTCGAACACGGTGCGGGGGTCGAGCAGCCGGGGATCGATGCGCTTGGGAGCCTTGAAGCCGCGGCAGACGACGAAAATTTCGGCCGAAACGTTTCTCGACGAGGGGGGCTTGGTGGCCTCGACCTTGGTAAAGAGCTGGTTGAACACCCACAGAAGCGGGTTGTAATCCTTGGATCTGAAGACCTTGGTGACGAATGTACCGCCTTCGATAAGGAACTCGGTGGCCAGCTTCAGCGAATGAAGCACAAGCTCAGCCTGGTTGAACGAATCCTGCACCCAGGCAGTACCGACGTTGGGAGCACCGTCGTGAAGCACACAGTCGGCCTTCCATGTCTTAAGATGAGTCCGGATGGTCGCTCTGCACTTTTCGGTTGTAATATCGCTCTGGAAGGTGATGACCTTGGGAATGGGCTTGATAGGAGCGAGATCGACACCGATAATCAGACTGTTCTGCGGCATGGTCTCTGCAGCGACTTGACACCACGACTGTACATCCACGTGTTAGCAATTGTGCGCCGAATGCAGGCAAGAACAAACAAGAAATTCTGGGATGCTGGTTTTTTCAACATACACCGGGCGCAGCGCAAAGATCGAGCACGACCTTGCTCTTCTCCAAGAAGCCATACTTCTTGTTGAGCTGGATCAACTTGAAAGCGGCACGAGCACGATAACCCTTCTCTTTGGCAAGCTTGTACCACTTGTCGAGACGGCCTTTGCCGTGCTTCTTTTGAATCGCCATGGTGTCGCCTTTGTCGCTTTGTAAAAATCGACGTTTGGTGGTGACTTGGCGACTGGTGACCCTCGAATGATCCCTTTGGCGCAGGGATTTGAGGTTGTCGTCGGTGGTCGCTGTGGTTTGGCGCTGTCCTGTCGTTAATCCATTCTAATTTTTTTTGGAGGCGGGTGAAGGCGATAAGCGATAAGGAATTTGATTGTCTTGGCCATGGTGGGGTTTCATGGACTTTCACCCAGTGTTTGTTCGGGATCGCTGGTCAGTGCTGGCGCCGAGGGGCGGACCATGCGCGGTGAAGGCAGGGGCCACGGCTCCATTCTGGGGCTCGATTGAGCACAGCGATTGGCCGGACACGCTCAACGCAGCCGCTAATGGGGTCCGCCCATTAAAATCCGCGTTCGACCGGCGCGTCATTCCAAGGTCCATGCAAGCGTGGATCGCGTTTTTGGGGAGGCACGAGCACACGCTTCACCTAGGAAAGCGGGAACTTGGCCCAGAAATGGCCAATGCAATGTCTTCAATGTCTCTTTCCCCGCCGCTCGTTTTCTAACCTTACGCTTGTTCTGGCAGACTGGGAGCTGGTATTAACTTGGGAAGTAAAGTGACTGTCCAGCAGCACTGGGGCAACGCTTTACTTTAAGCTTGGTTCATTGCCATTGCCCAATTCAATCTTCAAGCCTTCCTTCCCCAGCTTGTCTTGGCCAGTTACTCACTTTTGTCGTCTGAGTCGAGTTCAAGTCCAAGTCCACAAGTCCAGTACATAATTACATTTAAACAGCAAGCTTGCCACCACCATTGTACTTACCAGCAATATCCACCACCCTACTTTGTACATCAGACCCGGACATTGCACCGACAGGAATTGCAGCTGGAAGGAAGATCGAGAAACACCAAGGTCATTTGTCAAGGGATTCGGTTATGGCGGACAAGCTTCCCTCGGGAGCTAAGAGCTCTTCGACGCTGTCCAACGGCAACCTTCTCTCGTCTCCGCCGAGATCAACTCCGGGCAAGCGCAACAAGGAGCGCAGGAATCCATCCATCACGCCACGAAAGTTCACTCGTTTCTTCACCCCACGATCAAGGGTCTCGGACAAGCCAAGCGCCGCTAGGAAAGCTCTCCGCGACCTTACAGCTCCAGACCTGAACCGTGGTCAGACGCCCTCAAGTCCGCTCAAGCCTATTGGGGAAGAACTCAACTTCGAGAGTCTTCCGAATCTCAACGGTGGTCACAATGGATCCAAGAGGAGGAAGATGCAGCACACCCCCGAACGAGTTCAAGGCCACCTGCCGTCGCCAGCGAATACGTCTCCGGTATCCTTCTCGAGTCCTTCCGCGAGCCGAGGTCTGCAAAGTCCTATTCGGTCGCTGCGCATGTTCCAGTCATCCCAAGATGTGGCAGACATGCAAGAGTTGGTTTCGGAAGATGAAGAGATGGAGTTGCCTACAGAGCCAACAGTCGTCCGAAGACCACTTCCGGTGTATCGCCGAGGCTTTGGAGCACAACTACTGCAGAGGATGACGGGCGATATGCCCAGTGCTGGGGTCAGAACTCTCGACCGCCCTGTTTCTGGTATGTCCCAGTTTCCTGAGAGTTATCTTTCTAGGTACCATATGCTAACATTGACTCTAGACTGGCGAGCAGAGACGGCAAACTTCTACAGCCAACCCGATCTTGTTCACGAGGTAACAAGCCACGAGGGTGCGCCCAGGGCTATCCCATTCTGTACAGCTAGCTGTAACAGTAAGTTGCGCCCCTTTCGAACCCACGCATGAATACTTGCTAACATCAGTCTAGAAAACAGTCTTGTTGCTGTAGGCGACGAGGAGGGCTATGTTCGTCTACTTGACTCGAACCACGAATTCGGGAAAATCCACCTCTCATTCCCAGCCCACGGCAACGCCATCATCGACTTGACCTTCTCCGAGGATGATTACCTGCTTGCCACCGCCTCGGGCGACCAGACTGGAAGGGTAATAGACATGATGACGCAAACGCCTGTCTCAATCCTCGGCCAGCACACCGCATCCCTGAAACAGGTCCGATTCCAGCCTGGTCGCGGCTCGGGCGCCGTCCTCGCAACCTCAGGCCGTGACGGCAGCGTGCAGATTTGGGACCTTCGCTGCCGAGGCGGACCCGTCCAAGACATCGGTGTCGTCCGCCACGAGCCTGGTTTGCATGCCCGTCTCGATCGGCCCGTCACGTCCGGCTGCGTCGTAAACAGCATCTACGACGCTCATGCACGCATGGTGACAAAGCGACCACGAGGCGACCAGCAGTCCGGGTCAGGCTCTGCAGATGTGGCCCGCACGGGAGAGGTTCCAGGTCGCGCAGGTGAGGTATCCGTGACCGCGATCCAGTTCCTGCCGCCCGGCCGCGAGCATCTCCTCCTGTCGGCCTGTGAGGCCGATGCGAGCGTCAAGCTGTGGGACATCCGTGCCATCCACTCGAGCCGGCACCACAAGACCAGCACTCCCATCTCGTTTACAACTCCGCCTACAAGCCACACCTCCTGGCGACCCTTTGGCATCTCGTCCATGGCCCTGGGCGGCGACGGCTCGCGTCTATATACCGTCTGCAAGGACAACACCGTGTACGCCTACAGCACCGCTCACTTGGTGCTTGGCCACGCGCCCGAGCTAACGGCCGCCAAGCCGGGCGAGGAGCCCCCGCGCCGGCGGCACATTAACCACGGCGTCGCCCACGAGGGTCTCGGCCCCCTTTACGGCCTCCGGCACCCGCTTTTCCATGCTACGAGCTTCTACGTCAAAGCGAGCGTGCGCCCCGCCCGCGATGGGCGCTCCGAGCTCCTGGCTGTCGGCAGCAGCGACGGCAGCGCTGTCCTCTTTCCGACCGACGAGCGGTACCTCAGGGACTACTGGCAGCGGCAAGAGGACCGCCGCCATTGCACCTCCCAACCATCATTGCCATCACCCGAAACCCCCTCACAAGAACAAGAGGACGAAGAGAGATACTATATCGGCAACCCCACCGCCGAACACATCTCCTCGCGCAGACCAACCAGCTCGCGCAACGGCTCTCTGCCCCGCAGCGACTCCTTCTTTTCTTCCTCCTTCTCCGGCAGACTCCAGCAAAACCAGTCGATCCCCATCGTCCGCAGCATCGGAACCCCACTGGTCCGCGGGCACGACAAGGAGGTCGGCGCGCTCACATGGACGCACGACGGCAGCCTCGTCACTGTCGGCGACGACTTTTTGGTGCGGTGCTGGCGCGAGGACCGTGAGCGCGCGGCCGACCTGCGCACAGGCGGCGAGGCCGGCGGTCGCAGATGGGGCTGCGGTTGGGCCGATGTGGGCGATACGTGGAACGGGGACTTTGCTGATGAGGACGAGTTTGGCGGCAGCAGCAGTGACATGATTGCTGGTACTGGTGCGACCACCGCGATGGCGGTGGATGGAGAAGACGACGAGTGGTGAAAAATTATCGATCTATATTCTTAAAGAGAAGATTAGCGATTATTTTAACACGAGAGAGCGAGGGAGTTGTTTCTTCTTCTTGTTGTTGATGTGGACTAAACATGTATCGCTCGATGCAACGGATACGATGAGAGAGAAAAGCGAGAATGAAAAGAAGAAAGAAAAGAGGGATGAGTTTTTCTTTAAATTTGTCTTTTTTATACCCATGAACAAATACGCACAAGGACAACAGCATGTATATAGGATATCATCACAGGAATGAAGGGAAAATGGGAGGGAGGGAAGCGAGGGATCAAGCGATTTCACGCATATATATCTTGTTATCAGCATCATCGGAAGGCATGGAGTTTTGGCGCATCATACTGGTTTAAGCATACGAAAACTGGGGAAGATAGGGCTGAGAGGAAATAACAATACACTGTCACATTTGTAAAAACAACTCTTGATCGGTACCCGTTCGGAAAGCGTAGAATGCAATTGGTGAGGTATCATAATGTTCTTGAGATGCTAAAGCGTAGGAATAACTAGGATAATCCAAGACCTGTCTATGTTAAGAAAACGTAGGGTATACCGCCGAATCACTCTCCTCTATCAACCAAAAGAACGGCACAAGACATGCATGCTAAAGGCACACGGATCCCTGTACTTCTTCATATCAGAACGCCACCCCCTCTTCACCCCCAGACTTGCGCCTGGCCAATCCCGAAGAGAACTGCCGAGAAGCCCAAGAACAAAAGGATGTTCCACATGGCTGGCGACGTCAATGTTAAAAACGAATTCATCTTGTTGCCCGAATGTTGCAGCTCGGACTGGCCAGTCTCTGTGTCCGACTTTTCTGGTGGGACATCGGCGTCTTCGGTCTCTGACAGACTTAGCAACCCGGGATCGAATCTGACTCTGTGAGTTCTTGGTGCAGTGCCCTCCGCGATTGCTGCTGCGGTCGCTTTTTCGTCGCTCTCTGGCCATCTATACACCATAGATGTCCTCCTAGAGCGCTCTGCCGATCTCGTCAACGTGTTTTGGGCGGTCAAGCCGCTCGTCCCAGTGACAGACCTGCTGGCCGTGGGAGGGGCGTGACCCTGGGGCTCGTGGCGCTCGACATAGTAACACTTGTGCTTCCGATTCACGCCACATTGGTGGTTGCGCCCCTCTTGTTCCGACTCCCAGTCTGGCTCCTCCTGTGTGCCGTGCAGGGCTCCCTCAAGTGCTGCCTTCATTCCCCGTTCTTTCGCAACTGCAACACTGTCACGGATTCGGCGTCCCAGTTGAGCGCGCTTGGAGAAATTTCCTGACGAAGGTAAAGAGTCTGTGACCGGCTGAGGCGCGTGAACACCTTCCTCCAGCTCGTCGGTTCCAAAGGTGCGGTCGAGCTGGTTAACTAGTAGAATCATGTTGTCGAACACACACACGGCCTCTTGCACGATGTCCTCGCGCTCTTCATGCGTCAGAAGCGCCTCCGCATCGGTAAGCCGTTGCTTAAACTCCTTCTTCAGGTCCTCGCCGTCCTCGGGCGTATCGAAACGAAAAAATGCGAGAGGGGCATTCCCGGCCGGTGCTAGTGGTGCGGTGACTGTAAATGGCGAGGTAGACCTCTCCGGGCTGTCGTCAGGAAGGTAAGAATCGTCTGAGCGCGACTTTTTCCTGGGCTGATGTTGGCTCAATCCCTGGGGCGGAGGCGAGGAAGAATCCACGAAAGGCTGCTTGCAAGCCCGTCCCGACGGCTGAACAGGGGACGACACCCGGCTCCAAAACTCGTAGCCCGCTAACTCGAGGGAGCGTCTGAGGATTCTCCCGCCAGAGAAGAGGGCCATGTAAAGTACCCAGGCATAGGCCAGCAAGACATGCGGATTCTTTCCCACTGATCGCTTGATGTGACAAATGAACTCATTGAGGCGACCCGACTTGGCTGCAAGTTCAATCTCTTCGTTGGCTACCTCCTCAGACCAGCCTGTGATAGCGCGGATGTCAGCACGAAGACTAGTTGAGCGATCCAGGCCCTCAAGACGAAGCAAGGTCAGCACGGAGTGAATCCGCTCGCAGCTTGCGGGTCTGTGAACTAGTTTATCGACATCGGTATCGTCGCGGAATGGGAGCAAAGTCATGCTCTGGGAGTCGAGAAGCGGGTTGCCAGGCTCGTAGCCATCATCGTGACCGCAGTCTCCACTCTCCTTGGCATTCTCCTCGTGTATCCGTAGTATGTTTTCCCATAAGGACTCAAATGCGATGTATATGGGTGCAACGTGGATCAGGCCAGAGACATAGGCGAATGGGTTGTCAGCTATGGGAGGCAGGGCCATAGGAAGACGCAGGATGATCAGCCTGTTAAGCTTTGTATGCACCGATCTGGTGGCTCTGTTGATCTGGTCTCCCAAGGGAGGGTTGGTATCCTTGGAAGCCATGGCGAGCTTCAAAGGAAGAAACTGGAGTTGAACCTCCAAATGCGAGTGTTGTAAAGTCGGAACGGAAGAGAGAGGCAAGCAAAACAGGAGAGGATGTGGCGATAAAAAGAACAAGACTTGAAACTGGGAAAAGTCTGGAAGTTATTGTAAAACAAACTGGGATTAAAGACTTGACAGATAAGACAGGGAACTAGGTATTTTCTTTGTTGATGTTGTTGGGACCAAAAGGAATCTGAGATGGGGTCGAGTGACCTGGAAGGGGAGCTAAGGTAAGGAAGGGTAGTGTGGTGTTTTGGGACTGCTGATCATTCGCCTAACAGCGAGACAGATGCAGTTTGCTCTAGAGTTGGAAGTCTTGACTGCAAGACGGAATGATCAAGAGCGTGGGGGCGGTTGGATGAACAAGAGGGAAGAGAAGAAGTCATGTACTCATTCGTGCCTTCCTTTCCTACAAGCCGTCGCCCCATCTTGGAGTGGTCCAGCTGATGCGATTTTATCACAGCAGTAGATCAGGAAGGCGCAGATGACGAGGCAGCCATCCAGCGCAGGACCAGCAGGCTCCAGCGGTCAGACCAGAATTGATCAAGCGAGATGAAGAAAAGGAAAAAGAAAAGTAGGTTGTTTTCGGCCTTGACAACTCTCCCCGGACTCATGGTCGTTCCCTGGGGCAGCCTTTGACGCCATCCTGAGGTACCAGGGTTGTCTCGCAATTCATCACACACGGATTGTTGGTTGGGGCGATGGTGAGTTGGCTTCTGTTTCTTCAGCGACATCTTCCGATCCGGTAGGTGGGATGGGCGCCAACAGACTTACGGATTACCTAAACAACGACAAATTGTTAGTGGATTTTGGAGCGAGGTCCAGCAAACT
>Ga0233366_1000726_pt1 | contig 10424 bp, 12 predicted proteins | sample ElkDunMinimDraft_23_FD_191536 | JGI IMG/M metagenome (GOLD analysis project Ga0233366, IMG submission 191536) | Fecal eukaryotic communites from dung pellets of Tule Elk in California, USA - Elk Dung C4 | ecosystem: Host-associated > Mammals > Digestive system > Large intestine > Fecal | place...
ATAGGCTGTAATAGATGCTGTGTTAATGATGGAGCTGCCTTTAGAAAGATGAGGCAGAACCGCTTTTGTTAAATAGAACATAGAGAAGATATTCGTACGGAATGTCTTTTCCAGTTGTTCATCACTGATATCTAATAGGCTTTCTTGCACATGCTGTTCAGCCGCATTATTGACAAGGATGTCAATCTTGCCGAACTCAGATTTCACTTGGTCGACAATTTCACGGCAAAAGGAGCTGTCACCTACATCTCCTGCAAGAAGCATACAGCGAACGCCCTCATTTTCCACCATATCCTTCGTTTTATTAGCATCTTCATGCTCATTCAAATAAACGATGGCTACATCTGCACCTTCCTTGGCAAAGTAAAGAGATACAGAACGGCCGATGCCGCTGTCTCCGCCTGTGATGATTGCTGTTTTTCCTTTCAGCTTGCCGCTGCCTTTATAATTTTCATCTACTTCAATTGGTTGAGGGTGCATTTCTTCTGTATGACCAGGCTGTTCCTTTTGCGCCTGTTTAGGGAATCCGTCTTTTCCTAATTTGATATCTTCATTCATTTCTTTATCATCCTTTCATAACAAGCATCTATAGTCTGTTATTCCTCAAAACAGTAAAAACAAACCTTTTGGATGAAAATATCGGGAGGATTCAGGGGGAGTCTCCATGAAAAAAGGGAAGCAGATTTAAAAATGATCTGCTTCCCGCTTTCTGTATGTTAATTATCTGAAATTGATAAATTGGACTTCTACCGTTAAGTCAGCCTCACGTATTGCTGCCATCACTTGCTGAAGGTCATCCTTGCTTTTGCCTGTGACACGGATTTGGTCTTCCTGAATTTGCGATTTCACTTTAGTGCCGGAATTCTTTACAATTAAGTTGATTTTTTTTGCATTTTCTTTGTCGATTCCCTGAACGAGTTTTGCGCGCTGGCGGACGGTTCCGCCTGAGGCGCCTTCAATTTTTCCGTAATCTAGATTTTTGATTGGTACACCGCGCTTGATTAATTTGCTGAGCAGCACATCTTTCAGCTGGCCAAGCTTATATTCATCATCAGAAACTAGGACAAGCTCTTCGTTATCGAGGTGGACATCACTTTTGCTTCCTTTGAAATCATAGCGGGTTTTTACTTCCTTCATCGCTTGAGTAACCGCGTTTGTTACCTCTGATAGATCGATTTTTGAAACAACATCAAATGAGTTTTCTTTTGCCATCTGGATTCCTCCATTTACTGATTTTGTATGTTTCTCAGTACATATTCAAAGCTAATTATAGGGAAAAGTCTGTATTTCTTCAATTTCAACAAAAAATAGAGGATTTTAATTGAAATCCTCTACTTAGTCGTTATAAGATGTAAATTATGATTTCATTACAAATGATCTGTTTTTTTGGAGAATGATTTTTTTCCGGCTTTCCGGTTTTGTTCTTCTTGAATGTTTTTGATTTCATGCTTTGCTTGGTTATCGCGTGCTTTCTTATCATTATCAGATGTATGATATGCCATTATTTATTGCCCCCTAGTACATAATATTGTTTCATGTATGTCTAGTATGGGGCGAATAGGGAAAAATAATGTATGATTTATTCTGGCAGCTTATTTAAGAAAAAGATGGCAACGGTACCAGGTCCTGAATGGGCACCGATAGTTGCGCCGACTGATGTGATATAGATGGATTTAGGATGGAATGTCTCTTCAAAGAGGGCTTTGTATTCCATTGCTTCTTCCATGTCGTCACCATGACTGATGCCGATGATTTGCTGATCAAGTCGATCGCCTCGTTCTTTCATGGTATTAATGACGGCGCGCATGAGTTTTTTCTTTCCGCGGAATTTCTCAAGCGGAATTAACTTGCCGTCTTCCACATTGAGGAGCGGTTTAATGTTCAAAAGGCCGCCGATAAACGCGGATGATTTAGAAATACGTCCGCCGCGGGCCAAATATTCTAAATCAGCAACTGTGAATAAATGTTCCATATGAGTGCAGTGGTATTTAGCTATTTCAGTTAGTTCGGCTAAGCTTTTGCCTTTTGCTGCATGGCGAACGACTTCCATGACTGCCATGCCAAGGCCTAAGGAAGCACATTTGCTATCAATGATTTCAAGCTCGAACTCTGGAAACTCAGCCAGTACTTCATCACGCATCATAATGGCCGTTTGATATGTACCGCTTAACTCTGAAGAAAAAGCAATATACAATCCTTGCTTTTTATCTTTAGCCAGTTGCCTGAAAGCTTCATAGAAGTCTTGAGGTGAAGCCTGTGATGTTTTTGGGGCTTTTCCATTTCGCATGGCATCATAGACTGCCTTAGGTTTAATGGTCACTAAATCACTATATTCTTCATTATCCATATGCACTTTTAATGGTATGAGAATAACATTGTTGTCATCGAAATATTGCAATGGCAAGTCACTTGCGCTATCTGCTATAATTTGGACATTCATTTAAAGCACCTTCTTTTTTAAAGTCATTTTAATTAAATCATTATAAAGAAAAATAGAAAATTGTCTACACTTTTATTTTATCATGTTTATGGTTAGATACCATCTAAGGAGGCACTAAGTTTGGTCTGGAGTGAAACAAAAAAAATTATTGCTGTCGTTGTGGGAGCTGTTTTAAATGCAATCGCCATGAATTTCTTCTTGATTCCCGCAAATGTCTTTGCGAGCGGGTTTACTGGAACGGCTCAAATTATTTCGGCTGCGTTCAGCATGTTCACAAATATTGAAATATCAACCGGGGTACTCGTTTTACTATTAAATATCCCAATTGCGATTTTGGCTTGGTTTAAGGTAGGGAAATCATTTACATTTTATAGCTTTATGGCTGTTGTTTTAATGTCCTTCTTCCTGGAAGTTATTCCGGTGTTATCGTTTTCTGATGATATTTTGCTTAATGCCGTCTTTGGCGGTGTTATCGGTTCTGCAGGTGTCGGAATCACCTTGCGTTTCGGTGCGTCAACAGGCGGTATGGATATTGTTGCGATGATTCTATCAAGAATTAACGATAAGCCAATCGGAATTTATTTCTTAATATTAAATGGCGCAATTGTCGCGATTGCAGGGCTCATGTATTCAGAAGAGCAGGCGCTATATACACTTGTCTCGCTATACGTATCCACAAGAGTCATTGACGCCATCCACACAAGACATATTAAAGTAACCGCAATGATTGTGACGAAGCATGCGGATGAACTGAAGGAAGCAATCCATTCCAAGCTTGTCCGAGGAATCACGATGATTCCTGCCGTTGGGGCTTTTACAGGTGAGGATAAGTATATGCTAATGATTGTCATCAGCCGTTATGAGCTGTATGATCTGCAAAGTGTTATTCAGCATGTTGACCCTGCAGCCTTCACTAATATCGTTCAATCAACAGGAGTCATCGGGTCGTTTAGGAAAGACTGATGATAGACAAAGCACCTTCTTCATATGAAGAGGGTGCTTTGTTATTCTCAATAAAGAAAGCGCTTACGACAAAAAATGATTTTTTAGTGTGGTTGATTCAATCAGCTTATATAAAAAGATAGATTCTTTCCATTTCAGTTTATTAAAAAAATGATTTCAAGCTTGTTCGTTATATAGACTCCATTCTTTTCGAATGAACATAATCTCAAGAAATATATGGGAATATGAAAAAATTGTTGATAGAGAAGTAAAAACCGGGGTGATTTATATTAGAGGTTGAGAATTGGTGTAAATTTCGACAATAAAACCCCGTTTTCATTTTCTGTTATCTATACTACAATCAACATTAAGTTCTTTTTTAAGAACAAAATATGAAATGTGGAGGTAGGTATGGACGATACTATTAGTTTCAAAGAAATACTCAACTTGATGAAGAGGCGATTAAATCTAATAATCCTGATGACATTAACCGCGACCTTGGCAAGTGGCATAATTTCCTATCTTTTTTTATCTCCAATGTATGAATCTTCGACACAAATTCTTGTCAACCATACCACGAACTCAACGCAGGCTAAGGCGAATGATAAGAAAAGCAAAAAGAGCGAGGATGAGGCTAATTTAATCGATCCAAACCAGATTCGAACAAATATTGAGCTAATCAATACGTATACGGTTCTGATTAAAAGTCCTGCCATCATTGAGAAGGTCATTGATGATCTTAGTCTAGATGCGAGTTTTTTGGATATAAATGACCGGGTAACAGTCAACACGACTCAAAACTCACAAGTTGTGGAAATCGTTGTACAAGACAAGGATCCCAAAGCCGCAGCGGACATTGCCAATCATATAGCAGAGGTATTTAAACAGGAAGTTGGCGCCTTAATGAGTATAAATAATATCAATATTCTTGCAGCGGCAAGCGTGCAAGAGCCATACGGCGCTTTAAGCCCGGATATAATCAGGAACATCATGATTGGCTTTGCACTGGGATTGTTCTGTGCAATAGGAACAGCCTTTTTGTTTGAGTATCTTGACCCGACCGTTCGAAATGAGAGGGACATTGTTTATGAAATTGGAATTCCTATCATCGGCAATATTCCGGAAATCAAAGTAAGCCACAAGAGAATCAAAAAACATCAAACCGAAAGCAGTGGTGTGAGAATAGGAGGACGTACACTTGATTCATAAGGAAAATAAGGAATTAATCATGAGCAAAGAACGCGCAAAATATTCAGAACTCTACAAACAGTCTGTTATAAGCGAACAATTTAGGCTGCTCCGCTCTGGGATTACCTATTCCCGAAGAGGGGAGAACTATCAAACTATCATGATAACTTCACCGGGTCATGGAGACGGGAAAACCACGACAGCCACAAATTTAGGCATTGTATTGGCCCAGCATGATAAAAAGGTAATCATTATTGATGCGGACCTGCGAAAAGGAAAGCTTCATAAATTATTCGATATCAGTTATTCTCGGGGGCTGACAGATATCTTGGCGCGTAAAGCTTCCGTGGAGGAAGCTATTTGTTTATCTACCATCCCTAATCTCCATATCATTCCATGTGGCACCATTATGAAAACCTCATATGAATTGCTAACAGCAGACCGAATGGAAGAAATTCTTTTAGCTTTGAGCAAGGAGTATGACATCATTCTATTTGATACCTCTCCAATCCTATACACTGCAGAAACTCAGATTATCGCAAATATGTGTGAAGCCTCTTTACTGGTACTGATGAATGGAAAGACATTGAAGGAGGAGGCATCTAAAGCAACTACCATCCTGCAGAATTCAAAAGCTCAATTGCTCGGAGCATCTTTAAACGGGAGTATGGTTCGTTCCAAAATGTATGAATTCCAGCAATAGCAAGAAGTATTAAGTAATAAATTCTTCATAAAGGAGTGATGTATCTATATGGAAGTCATTCTGCTATCCGGGGGATCTGGTCAGAGGTTATGGCCTTTATCCAATGATTCACGGTCCAAACAATTCTTGAAAGTGCTAGAAGGTCAAAGTGGGTGTGCAGAATCGATGGCTCAGCGGGTGTGGCGGCAGCTCGGAGAAGTAGGACTGCAAGAACAAACTGTCATTGCGACAAGCGAGAAGCAGGTTGACATTCTTAAGAACCAGCTTGGTCGGCAAGCCCTGATTGTGGTTGAGCCGGAACGACGTGATACATTCCCTGCCATCGCCTTGACAGCTGTTTATCTATTCTCTGTAAAGCGAATCAATCCAGATGAAGTTGTGGCTGTCCTGCCAATTGATTCGTATGTTGAAAATGATTTCTATGAATCTGTAAAAAAATTGGAGAGTGCACTTAAACAGAGTGGTGCAAGTATCGCATTGATGGGAGTTAGGCCCAATAATCCCTCAGCGCGTTTTGGCTATATGATTCCAAAGAAAAAGCAAAAAAACCATATCCAAGTGAGTCACTTCGTTGAGAAACCATCTGAGGAATATGCTCAAGCATTAATAGATGAAGGGGCATTGTGGAATTGCGGTGTATTTGCCTTCCATCTTGGTTTTATTTTATCCATTTTAGAGAAGATGGGATTCCCGCTAAATTATGCCGATCTTCTTTCTCTGTATGAAAAATTGCCAAAAATCAGCTTTGACTTTGAAGTGGTGGAAAGGACAAAGGATATCGTGGCTCTCCCATATGAGGGCATGTGGAGGGATTTGGGGGTTTGGAGTGCACTGACCGAGCAGATGCCAGAACAAGTTAAAGGGTCAGGCATATTATCTCCAGATTCCATGAATACGCATATCATTAATGAACTGGACATCCCAGTGGCTGTGCTTGGGATATCAAATGCAGTAGTTGTATCTGGACCCGATGGCATTTTAGTATCTGATAAAGAAATAAGTTCTGATTTAAAGAAATTTATCTTTCAATTCAATAAAAGACCGATGTATGAAGAAAGAAGTTGGGGGTGGTATAAAATCCTTGACCATACGGTGTATCAAAAAGATGGAGAAGTCATTACGAGACGAATGGCTATCCGAGCTGACAGGTGCTTGAGCTATCAGAAGCATGAACAGAGAAATGAAACATGGACTATTCTCACCGGTGAAGGCTCCGTCATCTTGAACAATCAAGTGTTTGATGTAGCGGCAGGCAGCATTATTGAAATACCCGCTGGAACAAAACATGCCTTAAAGGCCAGTACGGACATGGAATTAATTGAGGTTCAACAAGGATCTGTGCTAAGTGAAGAAGATGTCTGTCGTTTCAGTATGAATTGGGAAGAGCTTCTCCCCCTTGGTAGCTCAGTAATACTTTAGTATACTTGTTAAATTCGTTATTAAGAACGTTGAGAAAGAGAAGTGAAGACAATGAAAATTAAGAAGGCCATTATTCCGGCTGCCGGGCTAGGTACACGGTTATTGCCGGCGACTAAGGCATTGCCGAAGGAAATGCTTCCAATCATTGATAAACCGATGATTCAATACATTGTTGAAGAAGCGATTGAATCAGGTATAGAGGACATATTGATTGTCACAGGAAAGGGAAAAAGAGCGATTGAGGATCATTTCGATCATTCGCATGAACTCGAACAACGACTGTTCCAAGCGGAGAAATATGAATTATTAAAGAAGGTGCAGCATAGCTCAAAGGTGGATATCCATTATATTCGTCAAAAAGAACCTAAAGGGCTTGGACATGCAATCTGGTGTGCACGTAAATTTATTGGTTCGGAGCCTTTTGCGGTGCTTTTGGGAGATGATATTGTGCAAGCGGAGATACCTTGCATGAAACAATTAATAGATAAGTTTGAAGAAACAGGTTCCGCAGTGATTGGAATTAAGGAGGTTCCCCGAGAACAAACGCATCGATACGGAATCATTGATGGCGCTCTGGTAGACAATGGTTTGATTCATATTCAGAGAATGGTAGAGAAGCCAATGCTTAATCCGCCATCCAATTATGCCATAATGGGGAGATATATTCTGACCCCTGAGATATTTTCCTATTTAGAGACCCAAGAAGCAGGAGCCGGTGGGGAAATTCAATTGACAGATGCCATAGAGAAAATGGCGGCTAACCAATTGGTGTATGGATATGAATTTAGCGGGAATCGTTATGATGTAGGAGAAAAACTGGGCTATATTCTTACTACAATTAAATTAGCCATGCAGGATAAAGAACTAAGAGAGAAGGTAATCGAAGAAATGGAACTGTTCATGCCGAAAGTGAAAACAACCATATAGCAAGTTTAAAGGGGTGTATGTATTGAATTCTCCAAAGGCAGGAACTACCCATGAAGCTTACGTTGGAACAATAGAGTTGGACGATAAAAAATATTATCTGATTTTGAAGAGGTATATGGATATCTTACTTTCGATTATAGGTCTTCTTTTGTTAGTCCCTTTGTTTGTTATTGTGGCGGTACTGATTAAGTTGGAGGACCCGGAATCATCGGTATTTTTTAAGCAAATGCGCGTGGGGAAAGATGGGAAAATGTTTAATATGTATAAATTCCGTTCTATGGTCAGTAATGCCGAAGGTTTGCTGGAATTCTTGATCGATCAAAATGAAACAAGCGGTGCGTTATTTAAAATGAAAGATGACCCGAGAATTACGAAGATTGGACGTTTCATTCGCAAGACGAGCATCGATGAATTGCCCCAATTATGGAATGTCTTAAAGGGTGAAATGAGCTTGGTCGGACCAAGGCCTCCATTGCCTAGAGAGGTTGAATCCTATACAGATTATCATAAACAGCGACTTTCTGTGGTACCGGGATGCACGGGTCTATGGCAGGTTTCAGTAAGGAGCAGCGTCGGGTTTGAAGAAATGGTGGAGCTCGATTTGCACTATATCCAAAACAGGCATTTCTTTTATGATATTAAGCTCATTTGCAAGACGATTATCATTATCTTCTATCCAAATAATGCTTATTAGATAGAAAGTTGATAGAAGGAAAGATGTGATTGTCATGAAAAATACATGTTTGATTGAACGGAAGAATCAGGAAGTATGGTGAAAACAAGATGTTAAAAGAATCTGCATTGTTATCGATTAACCGCTTCGCCAAATCATTTGTGCAGATCATGGTGACCATTATCATTGCGAGGTTGCTCACTATAGTTGAGATGGGAATCTATCAGCAAATATTTTTGATTGCGGTCATATTAGGTGCATTACTCCCGTTTGAGATGCAGACAACCTTCAGTTATTACTATAACAAAACGGACAATGAACGTGAGCGGTCATATACAATCGCAAATACCTTTTGGGTTTTATTCACACTAGGTATAACCATGCTGGTAGTCTTGCTTATCGTATTCAATGTTCCGTTCCTGATGAAGGATAACTCACTGCACCAATATGCCTTATGGATTGGGCTATGGAGCATGGCGACTATCATAGGCAGCTATTTAGAAAATTTATTCGTCTCCATTAAGAAAGCCAAAGTTTACAGCATCATAAATCTGTCCTATTACTTTGGCTATTTTGTAATCATTGGTTTGACTTTATATACGACCAAAGAATTGCTGCTAACCATTGAATTAATTGCCTTCTTTGAACTAATGCGCGTGACGATTTTACACCTATATTTCCATATATGCCATGGTATGTCATGGAAGGTCAATACGCCGTTATTAAAGGAACAGCTTCGCTATACTGGGGCTGTTGGGGCGGTTACTGCCATAGATGTCATCACGCAATCGAGCGATAAGGTGATTATTTGGTTATTCTATTCTGTTGAATTATTTGCCGTATACTCAATCGCATCAAAAGAGATTCCCTTCATGTCTATTATCACGGTTGCAGTCATCACGGCAATGCTGCCAAGGCTTGGAAAATTATACAGCATTAGAAGCCAGAAGATTGAGGCATTGAGATTATGGTCGGAGTCAAGCCGGATGTTAGCACTCGTGATGTTTCCAATTTTTTGGATTTTGCTTTTCTATCATCAAGAATTCATTACCTTATTATACTCATCTGCCTACTTAAGCGGATCATCGATTTTTCTTATTTATTTATTGAAGTTTCCGCTCCGCTTTACCGTCTTTTACACACCTTTGTTAATATCTGGCAACCAGAGGCTTTTGCTAATTAACACCATCATCACGGTCATCAGTAATATTGTCCTTGGGTTAATCTTTATGGCTTTGTTCGGTTACCTAGGAGTGGCGGCAGCATCCGTACTATCATGCTTTATCGGCATATACCTCCAACAAAAAGATGTTTGCAAAGTGTTCGAGATTCCGCAAAGAGAATTACTTCCGTATAAGTCAATCCTCACGACCTTCTTTTCATCAGGTTTGGCGGCTGGAGCGGTCTATGCGGTTCTCTCTCTCCTCCCTGGCAATCAGCTGTTTCACTTCATAGCAGGTGGTATTGTCATCATGCTCATATGCGGGATTCTAGCTTTAGCCAGAAAGGAGATACCCTATTCTTTCTTATTAAATAAACCACTGGCATTGAGGATGAGGAGATAAAAATTGGATAAGGAGTGATGACATGAAAGGCGTATTTCTTGCGGGAGGAACAGGTTCCCGCCTGTACCCATTAACAAAGGTGACAAATAAGCATCTTCTACCAATAGGAAAGTATCTGATGATTTATCATTCGGTCTACAAGCTAAAGGAGGCAACATCCTGATTGTCACAGGAAGAGAGCATATGGGAGATGTCGTCGACCTCTTAGGGAGCGGATATGAATTCGGTGTTCATTTCACCTATAAAGTTCAAGATCTTCCCGGCGGAATAGCAGAAGCTCTGGGACTTGCAAGAGATTTCACTGGATTGGAGAAAAGGGTCGTCATTCTTGGAGACAATATATTCACCGGTACGATTGAGCCTTATGTCAGTAGCTTCAAAGAACAAACGAATGGAGCAAAGATCTTGATAAAGGAGGTAAATGATCCGAATCGGTTCGGTGTCCCTGCGATATACGATGGACGCATTATAGCGATTGAAGAAAAGCCTGAGGTGCCAAAGTCCCAACTTGCTGTAACCGGCATCTATATGTACGATTCTTCTGTGTATAACCTCATGATCATATTG
>Ga0233366_1000727_pt1 | contig 10411 bp, 9 predicted proteins | sample ElkDunMinimDraft_23_FD_191536 | JGI IMG/M metagenome (GOLD analysis project Ga0233366, IMG submission 191536) | Fecal eukaryotic communites from dung pellets of Tule Elk in California, USA - Elk Dung C4 | ecosystem: Host-associated > Mammals > Digestive system > Large intestine > Fecal | place...
TCGTACCGCTATGCCAAGGCATTGCATCTCTAGATCTAGTTATTGTGTGTCTATTTTAGGCTACTACATTTGCTGCCTAGCGGTCTTTCTGGGCATCGTAGTTTGAGCCTTATCTCCTCTCGGTAACTACTCACTATGCTAATCCACTCAAGTTCGGTCTAAGAGGTTTCGCGTCCGATGTGGTCCAATGCTCTAACGTCTGCTGCTGGAGCTTGAGCGGTTTCTGGGCTACCGGGATCTAGGTAAGGAGACGAGGATTGGGATGGGATGCCCAGGGTGTTGAGGGTGCCACCAAAGCGAACCAGACGAACCAGAGCTGCACTCGGGACAGGGATGAGGCATCGCTGACGGGCCCCGTTGTCGCTCTCCTGTGCGAGCTGTGATGCACCTACCCCTGGTCTGATGTTCTCTTGTGGGGCTCAGAGGGTGGGATTCCCTGTTCCAAGGTGTGCCGAAGGGCCCCGGCGCCCAGCCCAGCACCAGCTTCCAGCCCCTTGGCCTGCACCGACAACCCTGGCACTCTTTTTGGGGCCCTTGCTGGCCCTTGCTGTCCACCCGTGCCCACTGCCATCCACGCCATCCCCTCTTCCAAGAGACGTCCTAATCAAAAATGGGCTCCGGGGAGCTGGTCGGCCCAGCGGCCTGGCCAGGCGCGCGCGCGCTGCTTCTACTGCTCAGCGCGAGCGAGAGCTTCTCTCGGGCGCCCCAGGGTTGCATGAAGCATCCCTGTCAACTGCTCTGGGTTGCTCTGTCTGTCTGGTTCCTCTCCTTCTCACGCACACACACACACACACGCCCCATGCTCATTCTGCCCCTGTCCATGCCATCCTCCCTCCCCCCAATGCTGTACGGGATAGTGTACAGTACCATGCTCAGGCTTGATGCCTCACTTCATCCGTTCCCAGCGTCCCAGCCCATCCCAGCGCCTACCGTACTCTTTGAGCTCATGTAAAGAGGTATCGTACATACAGTATGGATGTACATGTGAGAACATACCACTTCCTCAATGGCAACAGCCCCAGTTCAAGCTCACAGCGCCGAGCATACACGTACATACGCGCACTGGTTTGTGCAGAGGGGGTGCACACCACCTGGGTGGGCCCAGGCGCGGATTCTTCTCTTGCACCGCAACCTTGAACCCCCTTCCTTCTTCTTCCCGCCCTGCCCTGTCCTGTTGTGATTTGCCTCCTTGTTGAGTTCCCGTCTGGCAGGACCTTGTCCACGATCAGGTACTCAGGGATCACCCGAGACGAGTCGAATTGGTTTATGAGTGGTCTGTGTGTGTCTTGCCGCACTCCTCAGTCTTCTTGTTCCACGCTGCTGCCCCTCCCAAAGCCCCCCTCGCTCACTTAAACTGGTTAAGCCCCCGATCAGAGTTCCCACCCTTGCTCTGTCTGGTCCTGGTATCCTGATCGACCCACACGTTCTTTCATATCAACCGAGAGGCTGCCGTCTTTCCCCATCTGACCCTCAGTCGCTCATTTTGCAGCCATCCACCACCAGTGATTCAGCTTCTTGGACTGCAACAATTGTCCATACCTTTAAGTCCCGGGTTTAAACGTCTCCGTCGTGGACACCAACAGCGTGTCGAGCAGCTTTGCTTTCTTTCGCCCTCGTGACGGGCCGTGGAATATGGATATGGAGTTGATGGACATGTACCAACGACCTTACTCCAACCTGGACATGCAGGCCTACAATGGCCCTCAATATGGTCAACCACATGGGCAGCAGTACCCGGTTTGGAACCATCAACATCACCTTATGGCGCTCTATCAACAGCATCAACAACGAGCAGCAGCGGTCATGATGGGTCAGGGAAGCATGCATGCCTCGAAGCAGACAGAGCCCAAACCAAGGCTGGCGAAGGATGAAGTCGAACTCTTGGAGCGAGAATTTGCAAAGAACCCGAAGCCGAATAGCAGTACCAAGCGCGAACTGGCCGAGCAAATGGGAGTGGAAGTCCCAAGGATAAACGTTCGTCTTTCTAGGTTTTGCTGGCTTTGTAGTGATGGAGCTAACGTCAATGATAGAACTGGTTCCAAAACCGAAGAGCGAAGGAGAAGCAGATGAGGAAGACAGCAGAGTTCGAGGCACAACAGGCAAGGGAAAGGGCTGCATCTGAATCCAAAACCCCCGAGGACAGAGACCAAGGTGCAGTCAGTGAGTTCTACGGGTTAACGAATCGACATCAGCCGCTTGGCCTCTCAACCGCCGCTTTCCAAGATGAGGAGGACCAGAGCAACGACGACGCGTCAGACCATTTGAAAGGCGGCTTCAACCCCATGGCTAATGCACGCGACATACCAATTGTTGGACTCGGGAACGACTCTCCCGTGAGCCCTGAAGCCGACAGTATTGGCCATACCGAGCAACCCACCACGATCCATCAACACACAGGAGATATGTCAGCGCTTGCAACCCCATCCGCCGTTTCAAATCCCTTTGGACCCATGCCAATCCAAAGCGAATTTCATCAGCCGTCTTCTTACTCTTTTGAACTGACCGAGCCACCGGCAATTGATGGACTTCCAGGTCATGACTTTAATGGCATTATTCGAGACTCGTCCGCATATGGCTCTTTTCCGGAAAGAGATTACTTTGCCTCCACCGCCAACCCATCATTCAGGCCGCAAATCAATGCTCGGGCCATGGATAACAACATGCTAGAGTCTTCATCTCATCAGAGTCCAGTGGAGAGTGTTGCAAAGTCAGAGAGCTTGTCGCCCTCCTCGATGGGGCACTCACCGATTGCGGCATCAGATATGCGTTTTAAATCCCCGCCTCCTCCTGCCGACATTGCCGGCCGTAGGAACTTACGACGACCGGCTCCCCTGGGTCTTAATTCACTGCGGACCGGCTCGCTTGGTCAAGGTCCAAAGACTGGTATCGAGGCCCCTAGGAGATCAGAAACTGCGAGCCCAATGAGACGCATTGCATCAGCCACCGGTAATCTGCCCGGACGTGTTCAAAAGCCTTTCATGAGCTCCAATGGCCCGCGCTCGCCCTTCGCTATCGAACGCAATAAAGAAGCCCTTCTTCAGAGCCTCCACGGTGCTCAGTCACCCATGAACGGCGCCATGTCCCCATTGAGTCCAGGGCACATGACTCTACAGAGTCTGAGAGAAGCCACGGTAACAACAAATGCCTCCGACGAGGATCAGGGCTACATATTCGGATCATTGGGAGCAGTTAGTGGCGTCCTTCCTGCGTACAAGGCCGAGCCGAATGTGAAGACACCCCCGGGTACACCTGGTCTGCAGATGAACTTTACAGAGCCCTATTATGCGGGTTCAACTGAGAATGCTTGGAGCTATGGGCCCCAAGATGAGCCTCTTCCAACTCCAAGTCTTTGCAGCCACGGCGGATCAGAACTCGAATTTTCTATGGCACCGCAAATGCCAGGCTATGTCGCCAGTCAGCCCGTGACACCCTCGTTTCCTCCATCGATTGGGCCAACCTACAATGGTTTTTTCGGCAGCAGTGTAGCAAGCGCCGAGTACAACTTCCCCGACTCATATCCGACGGAGTCTTCTGCCAGATCTTCACCAGCCGAACCACCGAGATCGAAGCAGTTCCAATTTGCTCAAAACGTAACTCCTCAGGATTTCACCGCGGAGAAGTAAACAAACCAAAGGCTTTCTTGATGCTTCTTTTATGCCTCTTCAAGACTCTAGCCGGCAATCCTGAGAAGATGACATCATCGGTCTATCAGTCCAGCCGTCTTTATCGCCTCTGTGCCAGGGGCAGTGTATCAACAATCTTTTACCCCGTTATCTCGTGCTGTTCGGGCAGTCGCCCAATCGGGAAACATATACAATCGGTTTGCATAAATGGGCGGACTAACTGGCTTCTGTTTCTTCCCTTTTTTTGCTTTCGCGCAGAAAGCTTGTATTTCTTTTAGTTTCCTTGTTGTTCTTTACTTGTCTTTCTAGCAGCAAGCACACGGAAAGCTGCGGGTGACGAAGAGACCACCCACACACATTTCCTCACAGAACGCTCTAAAAGGACACCCCCCAAAAGCGAATTTCTAATGTAATGTGTCAAGGATTAATGGTACTCTTTAAGATTTGGTGTTTGGGAAATTTACAGGAGCGGGCGGGTACACGAAGGGAGAGCTTTGTTCTAATACCCCTTTTCTTTTATCCTAACAGGCCAAAAAGGGACGGGCAAATGGGCAGGCAATACGGTGGACAGGCAACATATAATTTCTTCTTCTTTTTATGTGTGGTTTGAATGAGGGTGGTTGAGATTTGGAAACATATGGGATTACTATTTACTCTTGAGGATTATTCACTATTGGAATCGGCGTCAAGGAAAGGAATACGGTGAAGGGGGAATAGGATATATACCGGCGGGTTATGAACAAGGATACCAGCCACACCATCGGCAACAAAGGGGTGTTTGGCACAATTTTCTTATATTTACTTCTTTTATGTTTTGCTTTGCACTCTAGCTTTTTCCATGTTTTCTTTCTCGCTTCCATTCTATACTGTTTAAGAACCGGGAACAAAAAATCAAAATCACGTTCAGGACTCGATAAACGTAGCTCTTGTTTTTCACCTCTTTCCCCTTTTCTTTTACTTTGTGGCAGAGAAAAAGCAGCAGGAGACGGAGAGACATGCTTGGAGGAGGTGGTGCCTCAAGATGGAGTTGTTTGCCACGATTAGAGAGCGACGACGCGGGATAAAGGAAGCTAAGTGGTGGTGGATTACAGAAACGGAGGTGTTAAAGAGGATACCTACAGGGTGTATTATACAATACCCACATTTAGGCAGAGTATCAGGAGCAGCAGTGATAGCAAGGCTATACGACAACACGGTTGCGTGCAATACTTTCTACGTTGGTTAATAGTTTCATCGTGACCACAAAGAAAACAATCACAATTCATAACAACATAAGCACTTTCCCGTGAAAATAACGCACGCTACTTACCAAGACGTCGGCACATACTTTGTGGTATATGCATCAGAAAAGTAAATATCAGATGTGGAAAGAAGGTTCTCGCCTAATCACCACCCTCGGGGCGATCCGTCCCTAGATTGTTGCGGGTAAATTGCGATTAGACGGGAAGTTATGCGTAAGATAAGAAGTTGGGTTGGAACTTGATTTGCTGATCAAGCGAATCATTTTCCACCAACGCTGGATTGGTCAAGGGAGGGTGACTTCAGATGGTTGGTGGTTCGACTTATATGTGAGCAGCATTATATGGATGTGAATGGATGTGATACACTTGCATTCCTTACATGCGTGCCTAAGACACAATAAAGTGGAATGTTTCATGGCACACCTTTCCTCTTCATTGAGCATCACGATAAAATGCACGAAGAGAAGATCCCTTGATTTGACTGCTCAATTGGTGCTTTTCAGCTGGAGGGGCTCGAAATGAATCCGATAAAGAATACTCTGAGAATTAGGTACTTTGAATGTCACTGTAAGCGACAATAGGTAAGTGGTCCGAAGAGATTTATATCTGTATGTACCTTAGCTGACGGCAACCATTGCAAATCGGGAGACAGCAACATCGATATGGTCAACAGGAGCACGAACAATACCGACAACGACCAGCTTGTAGCTCTACCCAAACACCCAAAAATCGCCAGTTGCCCTCTTCTCGCCTTTCTGTCCGAACGCAGCTTTTGTGCCCTTTTGGCAGGCATAGTCCGACTCATTCTGCCAATCACTTATACTTGATAACAACAAGAAAGAAATAAAAGCTTACTTCGTCCAAAAAGCATCCAGTAAGCGCCAAGTAAATCACAAGGGGTATGTAGACACATAGTAATCGATTTCCCGTTTCTCTCCTACCCATATCAAAAAAAAATGCGCTGGGCAACATGTTAAACAGACACACCGCGAAACGCCACCCCCCCGGTATACGTATATTTACGGCTCCTGCATACGTGCATGTTCGTCTCCTTGCTTTTGTCCGAATAGCCTTTGCTTCGTGATTTATAATCTTTGTCCTCGCCTCGCATAGCAGCACATGCACCTGATTTCTTTTCTTGGCTCTTTTATCTTTCTTCATCAGTAGAACCCATCTGCCCCGGCACTGCTGCCCCTTCCACTAGAGATGGAAGCAGTGGTCGGGGTGTTCTGCACAGACGAGCCCGTGTCGCTACTAGGAGTCGCAGGCTCGACGACTCTGTTCCTAATCGTCATAATCCACTCGTGCTGCAGCAGCTCGACGGCCGTAGCTCGCTTCTTAGAATCGCGGGCGAAGCAGCGCTTCAAGAAGTCAACACCCTGCGGGCTGAGCTGGTCCTGGGAGGGCAGCTGGGGTGGATTGCCCTGGGCGATGTTGTACATGATGGCCCACTCGTTGTCGAGATTTGCCCAGGGACGACGGCCTGTGGCCATTTCGAGGATGACGCAGCCAAGAGACCAGACGTCGACCGCACCGAAGTGACCTGGGTTCTCACCCTTGATGACCTCAGGCGACATGTACATGGGCGTTCCGGTCATGGATTTGTTCGGCTTGGTGCTAGTGAGATCCTGGACTAGAGTCCGCCCTTGGCGTGCGATCAGCTTTGCCGCACCAAAGTCGACATACTTGATGATTCCATTGTGGTCAAGGAGTATATCTGGTTTCTTGGTTAGCTTGATGCGGTTTACTCTTCTGTAGGACGGGAAATAAACTCACTCTCAGGCTTGATGTCCCGATGAGCAATCTTCAGTTCGTGAAGGTATGCGAGGCCCTCAAGTAACTGCAATGCGTAGACCATAATGACTTGTTCGTCCTCGATACGGCCGTGCTCGAGCAAGTTTGCAAGTGAGCCACCGGAACAGAACTCCATGAACATGTAAACACGATCCCGGTGGACTTCAATACCGAAGTAGGAGACGACGTTGGGGTGATCGACACTCTCCAACACCCGCATTTCGTCTCTGATCTGGCCAGCAATGCTGGGGATCAGCTTTGGATCCTGCAGGCGGATCTCCTTGACGGCCATCAATTGACCTGTGTCAAGATTCATGGCAGCATAGACGTTGCCAAATGTGCCTCCACCAACGAAGTGACCTTGTTGCCATCTCATGGTGAAGTTTGTGGCGGTTGACGAGAGCCATGCAAGCGATCGATCCACTTCATTCGATGCTTCCAGGACTCGGCCCATAGCAGATTGCTTGAGAAGGATGTCCTTCCTGAAGTCGTCCACCCTGGCTAGCTCCTCAAGACGGTGCTCTTGGACAAACTTTGCTGCCTCTTGGTCGTCCTGAATCTGGCCCTTGTTAAGTCGTTTAAGCTGGTTCATCAGAGCTTCCATGCGTTGCTTCTCAGCCTGCGCGGCTACGCTGGACCGGGCTCCCATGATATCGAAGTGCGATATCAGGAGCGCCATGCACCCAGCAACTTTAGCGCGAAGTTTAGCGTACTCTTCATCCCCAAGAGCCAATATATGCCTTCCTCGTGTCATACCCATAGCAAATTCAAGCGCAAGGACGGCCCAACGGAATGTCTTCCGATCAGAGGATACGCAATCATCGCAAATAAAGCTGACCCAGTCTAGCGCGAGTTTGGTGAGCTTGAGGTTGTTCATTGTCCTCCGGTTGTTGTCCATGTAGAGGAGTGATCGCTGACCGAATTCGGTAGCAAATATGAAACAGGTTTGTACGAGGTCCTGGCAGTTGAGACCTCTGGTTTGCCGCCGAATAGTCTCAACACTATCCATGAAGGCATTGGAAAGCTTGAAGGCGACCTTTCGAATCTCCATGAGCCGATAATTGACCTTTTGCAAATTCGATCTCTGCTCCACAACAGGGTCTATTTGCATGTCGATATTTTCCAAAAAGGCTTTCCTCGCGTTGACCAGGCGTGCTTGCGAGCCACCGGCAATGAGTCTCATGTGCCCTAATTTGATGTCGAGCGGCTCGTCCCGAACTGACAGGTTCAGTTTTGCGCCGAACCAATGAGGCGGGTCCTCGGCCTTGATGATGAGCAGGTAAGGATCAGAAGGGTCCTCTGTGGTAGCCTCATACGAGAAGGTGCTCATGAGAAGTTGTATCTCTTCTATGCGGCCGTGTAGGGCAGGTGAAGCGACGATAAGGATGCCTTCGTGTTCCGGGCTGCCGGTGTAGACTTGGAAATGGCCAGATTCTACTAGGCGATCATAGAGTTCCTGTAACCTTTCCGGGGAAAAGGCGATAGTGAAGTCACAGGCGTTCTCGTAATTCTCGCTGAGCATCCTGGAAAATCGCTGCAGCATCCGTTGTCGAACCCGGACAGAGTCGAGAATCTGTTTATACCGCTTGGTCATCTCAGCTACGCTTTCTTTTGGTCTCCTCTGAAGCTCCTTTTCGAAAGTTTGGCTAAGCCGGTTCCAAGCTTTGTAGGTAAGGGAGCTAAACTGTTCCGCAACCTCGACATCGCCATGAGTCAAGTGACGCCCGATTTCGTTGCCGAACCCCCACTCCTGGAACAACAGCTCTGCCTCCTTGAAGGTATTCTTGTTGCCGCTGAGTTTCCAGTTCAACATCTTGAAATAGTATTTGAGGGCATCCAGGATGACACGGTCAAAGTCTTCGTCAATACACGGCGGCAACTCCCATCCGGGCTCCGGTTGAGCGATTGTCATGTATTCGGACTTGATTTTGATAGCCAGTTTCAAAAGAATCTGAAACTGGGATATCATCTGATCCTGCATCATGGGGTTTTGTTGTGCTGAGTCCTTCATCTTCTTCGCATAAGCAAGTCGTACTTTGATGATTTCCTCTATCAGCCGAGAAGGAAAACTAATTAGCGTGAGTAGCTCTTCGATATACGGCGGAAGGTGGCGTTTCTGAAACCCTTCCGCGTTCTCGATGAGTGTGTCCTTGGCTTTTGTGATGACCTTTGAGATCCCGTCTAGCATACTCTTCTTCTTGAGGCTCCTGGAATCTGTTCCATTGTCTTCATGAAGCGATTTAAGACCCTCTTCCTTCATGAGCCGATCCAAAAATGAAGAATCGTCGCTCAACCCGCTCCCACTCGGAGATTTCTCTTTGGATCGTTGAAAGTCGAGAGCGTCATTTCCAACCCATTTCTTTAAGATAGATAACTCCGTATTAATCATCTCATTGACGTTATACCAGGAAATCACAGCATCGCATGTCTCCTGATAGGCCGTGTAGGTATTCGGCTTAAGGGCCGCGACGAGTGCTTGATTTGACGGGTAGAGACTTTCGATTTTCTCAATCTTGGCAACCACATCCCGGACCTGGTCAATCGGGGGTTTTCCCGCCTCGCTCTCGCCAGCAATGGAGAAGTTGATTATGTCGTTTACCGAACGGTCTAGTTGCGCACGAGCGTCTTCGATCATCCTGCGCTGAACCGGCAGGTGCCTCCCACACAACTTTGAGCGGATTCCCAGCCACAATTCCACCTTGTGAGCTGCCTTTCCGATATCTTCATCGGCTGATCCTATGAGACGCTTCTTTTCTTGTCTCACTACGTCGCCCGTCAGCACAGCCTCCAGCATCCCATGCCATTCCAACCTTTCTCTGTTTTGTGCGTCTTTCAAGTCCTCCTCGGTGATTTGCAGATCTTCGTTGTTTACAAACATGATATGCGCATCCTCGTAGCTGTCGAATGGGCCCTCAGAAGAGGGGGTTTCGCCTTCGGAGTCGGAATCGTATTGTTCACCGGAGCCGAATGCGTCAAAGTAGTCATTGTTGTAGTCCTGCTGCCGTAATCTTCGCACGTACTCCCTCTCCTGTTGTCTAAACGTCGATGTCCCTATGGGCCGTGGTCTGGAGCCGTCCCGAGCATGAGGAGCGCTACTGGTCATGAAAGACGCTGGCTGACCGCCTTGCCCAGGGCGTCGTGCTGTATATGGCTGGTAGGTATTCGAAGGCGTTCGAGCTGGGGCGGTAGGTCGCGTAGGACGTGAGGTACTGCCGTTGGCATAGGCGATAGGATCAGTCGATGTGCGGGGGCGCACAGTCGAGCCATTGGACAACGATGAAGCCACCAGCGACGACACAGATCCAGAATGGCCTGCAGTATCAACATATCTTCCCAGGGAACCGAGCTCGTCTTGTTGTTCTAGGGCGTGGGGATCATCGTGCGAATCTCCAGAAGAGGCCGAGTTCTCGGAGTCAATCGTAATAGGGCTCGGCCGGGACCCATTCTTGACTTTGTCGGATCGAAGCATTTGATCGTCTTCGCCTTGAGAGAAGCGCACGGCTCGAGGAGAAGTTTCGCTAGCCATGCTGTCGTGCTGTGTGCTGCTGGTGCAATCCCGAGTGGCTGGTCGAGAAGTCGAAGGGTTACGCCGTGGTTCCGTTCGCAGTCCTAACGGATAGTATCGCGACACCAAAACTAAGACTGCGACTGTGAAAATATGTTAGAGAATAGTCCAAGGTCGAGGTTGCGGGAGAATGAGTCGGGACAGACCTCGTGGAAGAGTTGGTGTATCAATGTCTTGTTGGTAAGCAT
>Ga0233366_1000728_pt1 | contig 10401 bp, 3 predicted proteins | sample ElkDunMinimDraft_23_FD_191536 | JGI IMG/M metagenome (GOLD analysis project Ga0233366, IMG submission 191536) | Fecal eukaryotic communites from dung pellets of Tule Elk in California, USA - Elk Dung C4 | ecosystem: Host-associated > Mammals > Digestive system > Large intestine > Fecal | place...
AAGCTTCAGAACCGAATGTGGTACAATATCAGCTTTACCATATACCGAAAACTTTGAAACTTTCTCTACAGGTTCTACGAATCCAGTTTTCTGCTGGACACGCAACTCTACCTATAGCGCTAGCTATCCATACGTAAGCGCTACATACGCAGTATCAGGTGGTAAATCACTCTACTTCTATAGTGCAAGTTCTAACTATAATGCAATTGCAATGCCTCAATTAGACGCAACTATTCCAACAAATAGTGTAGAAGTGTTATTCCAAATGAGATCTGGACACCTTGATAATAAAATGATTGTAGGTGTTATGACTAACCCTGCTGACATCTCTACATTTGTAGGTATTGATACTGTGGCAGTTTCTACAACTAACACATTTGAATGGTTTAATGTTTCTTTGGCTTCCTATACAGGAACTGGAACTTACGTCGCATTTAAAAACCACAATGTATCTACATCAAGTTATAATATCTATATGGACGATGTGATGTTGAATCTATTGCCAACTTGTGCAAGACCTTACGATGTGGAAGCTGTTTCAACACCAACAGATATGGTTCAGCTCTCTTGGACTGACCCAACTGGTTCTATGTGGGATGTAATTTATGGTCCTATTGGTTTTGACCCTGAAACTTCTACCGAAGCAATCTTGCTTACTGGAATTTCAACTACTTCTGTAGATATTCAAGGTCTAACGGCTGGCATTCTTTATGATTTCTACGTTCGTTCTGATTGTGGTGGCGATGTTAGTCCTTGGTGTTATATACCTGCACAAGGTTCTCCATATATGTACACAATGAATACCACAACCGATACCATTACCGCATGTGGTGTGACTATCGTTGATGATGGTGGAATGAATGGACCTTATTCAAATAGCAAGGATTATGTATTGGTGATTTATCCAACTAGCGAAGATTCTATATTGACCATTAATGGCACCTTCCAAGGAGAATCTTCTATTGACTATTTAAGTATCTATCAAGGTGTTGGCGTTAATGAAGATATGTTATTACAAAAAGTTACCTCAGGCACCTCGGGTACACTTATCAATTTCGGCCCACACACTTCTGAAGTAGGTCCGCTAACTCTTAAATTCCATTCCGATGGTTCTGTAGTTTATGATGGTTTTATAGCTGCTGTAAGTTGCGTGGAAGCTCCATCTTGTAGAAGAGTTGTTGACATGAGCACCGATGCAGTAACTTCAAACACTGCAGATATCTCTTGGACTGCATTAGGCGAAAACCAAGTAGGTTATAACTTGGCTGTTAGTACACAACCTCAATTTAACCCTGATACTTGTACTATGACATTCACTTCTGCAACAAATACCACTCAATTGACTGGCTTAAATGCGAATACTACCTATTACATTATGATTCAATCTGATTGTGGTGGTGGAGATGTAAGTGCTTGGTCAGATGTACATTCTTGCATGACTGCAGGAAACGCTGCACAGGTTCCTTATTATAGCGACTTTACGAACACTACTGAGGTTTCTGATTGGAATCTTTTCAATGGTACTCAAACCAATAAATGGCATATAGGTATGCCAACAGGAGCAACTAATCCAGTATTATTTGTTTCTAACGATAATGGAACAAACAATAATTATACAATAAGCTCTACAACTAATGTTTGGGCTTGCCGTGATATCGATTTCGGTTACTTTGCAGAATATGAGATTTCGTTCAAATGGTCTGCACAAGGAGAAAGCTGCTGCGATTATATCAATCTTTACATTGGCAATCCTTCTTTACCAAGCAATTCTTCTAACACGATTGCTGATGCAGTGAAATTGACTACAACTAATCTTAATCAAAATACCTCTGGTACATATTTTAGAACTACATTAGATGCTTCGTATGCTAATACTCTTAAACGTTTGTACTTCTTGTGGCATAATGATGGATCGATAGGAACCAATCCTGCAGGTTTGATTGACTCTATCTCTATTGTGGGTATCACTTGTGGAAGACCTTACAATTTGCACACAAACAATATTACTCAAACCGCTGCAGATATTGCATTTACTCCTGCTTTACCTACTGATATGGCTTGGGAATATGTTTATGGTCCTATTGGAAGTGATCCTGCAACATTAACGCCTAATGCATTAACTGATACTTTGATTCAGTTAACAGGTCTTAATCATAGCACGGGCTATGTTGTGTATGCAAGAACTGCATGCGACGGTGGTGAGTATTCAGAATGGTCTAATATGTTCACATTCTATACGCTTTGTGCTTCTATAGCTACATTGCCATATACCGAAAACTTTAACACTTACGGTACAGGTTCCTCTGCTTATCCGTTATGTTGGGATAAGTATACGACCTATTCTACCTATCCATATCTCAGTACAACTAACCATTCTGCTCCAGCTTCTGTTTACTTCTATGCTTCTACTAATAGTTACAATATTGCAATCTCTCCTGAAATTGATACCGATATCAATCCGATGAACACTTTGGAAGTAAACTTCTGGTATAGACCTAGCAATGCAACATCAAGAATGATTGTAGGTGTAATGACTGACCCATCAGACCCAACGACATTCGTTCCTGTTGATACCGCTTGGGGTACATCAACTACTTGGGGTGAACATACTATCTATTTGTCTTCTTATACTGGTACAGGTCGCTATGTAGCATTCAAAAACGAATATACTACAACAACTGGTTATGGTTATATTGATGATGTAACTATTGATGTGGCACCAACATGTCTCCCAGTGCTTAACCTTCAAGTTTCTAATATTGCGCAAACTGAAGCCACAATCTCTTGGACAGACCAAACCAATGCTACAGCATGGAATATAGAATATGGTCCTGCAGGATTTACTCAAGGCCAAGGCACTATTGTTCCTAACGTTACCAATCCATATACATTAACAGGTTTAACATCTGCTACAGCATACGATGTATATGTACAAGCCGTTTGTAGTGCTACAGATATGTCTGCTTGGACAGGTCCTGTATCCTTTGCTACAGAATGTGATGTAATTAATACCTTCCCATATACCCAAGGATACGAAAATGGTCCATCACTTCCACCATGTTGGTCTCAAGAGTATATTTCTGGTACTGTTAATTGGAATATCACTGCAGGTACAGGTAGTTCATATTCACCTGTTGCTTCTGCACATTCAGGAAGTTCAAATGCTTCCTTCTTTGGAAGTTCTTCTAATGGCTACTCAAGCTACTTGATTTCTCCAATTTTCGATTTGACTCAAGTTACAGATCCATATCTTTCATTCTGGTATGCAATACCTGATTGGGGTGGAGATCAAGATCAATTAGTAGTATATTATAGAACTAGCAATACAGCCACTTGGACACAATTATTATCACACACAAGTGATGTTTCAGTTTGGACAAAAGACTCAATTGCATTGCCTAATCCATCTGCAACTTATCAAATTGCATTCAAGGGTATTTCATACTACGGATATGGCGTAGGTATTGATGACTTTACTATTGGTGCTGCTGTTGCTGCTGATCCTTGCGATGCACCAACTAACGTTCAAGTAAGTGCAGCATCTAACTCAGCTAACGTAAGTTGGGTAAGTTCAGAAAGTGCTTGGGTTGTTGAATACAAATTGGCTACTGCTTCTAACTGGACAGCTTCTCCAACTTTAACAACCACAACTTACAACATTACAGGTTTAACCGCTTCTACCAATTATGTAGTTCGCGTTAAATCAGTATGTGATGCTTCTAACGAAAGTGCATGGTCTGCAGAAGTACCATTTACAACCTTAGCTGGTGATATTACCACATACACCATTACAGCTACTGCTACTGGTCCTGGTACTATTGCACCAAGCGGAACCGTTACCGTTCAAGAAGGAAGCGATGTAACCTTCACTTTCACTGCTAACGCTGGCGCTGTAGTTGACAGATTGTTAGTTGACGATGCAGAAACAGCAGTTCCTGCTAACAACGAATACACCTTCTCTGCAGTTGTTGCAAACCACACAATTGCTGTTGAATTTGTTGAAGAAACAGGTATTGAAGAGATCGATTTGAACGCTGCTGTTGTTCTCTATCCAAACCCAGCAACTTCACAAATTCAAATTCAAGTAGCTGATAGTCGTTTCCTCGGCGCTGAAATGCAAATTTTTGACGTTTACGGAAAATTGATCTCTAACGCTACTATCGAAGCGCTATCTACTCAAGTTGACGTTTCTCAATTAGCAAACGGTATGTATATGGTACGTATCAATGCTGCTGAAGGAATGGTAACGAAGAGATTTGTAAAGAGATAATTTTGAATTATCGATAACTTCAAGGAGGCGTGCTGCGGTACGTCTCCTTTTTTATTTTGATACTGTCCCGAAAAGTGTGTAAAGGTTGTTTGTGCAAAGATATTCTTTTTGATATTTGCGAGTGATTTTGTAATTTTTTGGATATATTTGCACCCGTAAATCAAAAATAAAAGATATGAAAATCATTAAAAGTTTTATGGTAATTTTCTGTATTGCCATTTTAGCATCTTGTACACCGCAGAAGTCAGAGGAATCTATTACAAATGAAATGGAGGAAATCACAATGAACAATGAAAACGCAGTAATTGAAAATATTATGGCTCGGAGAAGTATCCGTAAGTATAAAGCGCAACCTGTAGAAAGAGCTACGATGAATCAGATTTTGGAGTGTGGAATTAACGCACCGAATGGTCGTAATTTGCAATCGTGGGAGATTCGTGTTATTGACGATGCCCAACTTATGGAGGAGATGAAAGAGAAGATGGCGCAAGCACATCCCGAAATGAATCCCGATGAGGTGAAAGGTTGCTTCAGAGGTGCGCCTACGATGGTTTTTATTGCGCGTGATACTACTTACGATTTTTCAGAATATGATTGCGGTCTATTAGCAGAAAATATGATGCTTTCCGCTTGGTCGTTAGGTGTAGGTTCTATCTGTTTAGGAAGTCCAATTCGTTTTCTGAAAGATAATGAACTTTGTCAATCGCAAATTGAGAAGCTAGATTTTAGCGAAAACTATGACCTATGCCTATGTGTAGGTTTTGGTTATGCTGATGAAACACCAGATGCCAAGCCACGCGACAAAAGCAAATTCAAATATGTTGACAGATAAAGTTTACCTATCTTCAATAGGAGAGAGTTTGGCAAGGTAGTCGTAGTGATTTCCCGATGCGGCTAACTCTACACGGAAGCCATATTTCTCGGCGTAGTAGTTAAGTGTGTCAAAATCGATGTAAAGCCAATCGAAAGGTTGACCCTTAATCTCCTTATATTGCATTTGATAGTCGAACTGTCCATAGTATTCGTCGGCAAGGTTAATAGAAAAACTTCCGTCCTCTTCTTCAAAAAGATAGCGCAGGTCGCTGGAGTCCATTAATACACAGCCTCCTGGGTTGAGTAAGGTGCGGATTCGAGCGAAGAAGTGCTCCATATTCTCAAGGTTGCCAATAATTCCCGAACCATTCATCAGCAGGAGTATAGTATCAAATTTTTCTGAAAAACTTTCATCATAAAGATTGGTTACTTGCGCATTAATGCCACGTTCGCGCATTACTTCTACAGCCAATGGAGAGATGTCAATTGCCAAAGTTTCCTTTCCCATCTCTTTGAGTGCCAGAGAGTGACAACCGCTTCCACCGCCAACATCTAATATGTTCCCTCTTGCCATTTTTAAAGCTATTTGCTCTAAATTTGGCATTTCGGAGAAGGTCCGAAATAACTCCGAAACAGGAATTTCATCCTCTTCCATACAGGAGGAAAATACACGTAGTTTATCTGCTTTTCCATTTTTATGATAGTCATAAATAGCAGCACCCATCGGGTCATCAGCAACGAAAAGTGTATTCTTTTGCATAATTGTCATTTTAGAGCGCAAAGATAATCTTTTTCTTTATTTCTAATGCTGCCAATATGCTAATTTTGGGGCTCTGGTTTTAGCAAAAATAGCATCTGACGTACAATATTGTGTTGCCAATGCTCATTCAATTCTTTATCTATTATTTCAGGATTAATGATCTGAGAAAGAAATGGTTTTGTCAAAAAAGGAAAAGTTATTAAGCTGTAGAAAGTATAGAAAACTTCTAAAGGTGGAATTTTACGCATGTATCCTTTTTCCATCTCTATTAGAATTGCCTCTTTTACTCCATTTAATAGGCTGAGAATATCTATCGCATTATCAATAAATCCCGAACTATCTCTATTTGCTTCTTTCAATATAAAGAGAGGAAGTTCCGGGGATTGCATAACAATTTGAAAGTAATTTTGCACAATTTGTTCTATTTTTTCCTCTAAAGGTAAATCTGCTGAAATTAGTGATTTGATTTTCGGAATGAAACATCTCAAAATTTCACTAAAAACAGCTTGAAAGAGTCGCTCTTTAGTTCTAAAATAGTAGTTTAAAGTGGGTCTCGTTAAACCGACAACTTCTGCAATATCAGCCATGTTGGTTTCGTTATATCCATTTTTAAGAAAAACCTCTTTTGCGGCTTTTACAATTTTTTCTTCAACACTTAGTTCCATAATTCTATTTTAAATTATCTATAAATAACAACATACGATTTGTAATATTTACTTCACTCACGCTACTATCAAAATCGAGCGAAAGTAGATTTAGGTCGGGGAATAGTAATTTTAATCTCTTTTCAATTCCTCTAACAATAATATGATTGGCAATACAGCCAAAAGGTTGCAGGGAAATAACGTTGTGGACACCTTGTTTGTAATAGGTAGCAATTTCTGCGGGAAGTAGCCAACCTTCGCCAAATTGTGCATTCATATTAATGATTTTTTCACCCTCTTCTGCTTCTTCAAAAATATCGTTGAAAGGAATATAATAGCGGAATTTTGAGCCTGCAATATCAAAGAGATGTACAATTTTCTTCAAATAAAAATAGATTTTATCGAAAATCCAATTAGGAATGAAATCGTTGTCGGTCATATAGTTTTTCTTTGTCTTTCGATTGACAAAGAATTGGGTGAAAAAGTCTGTTAGCATTGGTGGGACTACTTCTACGCCTCTTTCCATCAACCAATCTAATACATGTTTATGGGCAAACGGATTGAATTTAAGGTAAATTTCTCCAACTACTCCCACTTTTTTCATTTCTCTATTAAGAGTTGCTTTGTCAAATTCTTGAGCCGCTAGTTCCGTGAGTTGCAGCAGTTTTTTCCACTCATTTTTCTCTATCAATTCAGCACCGAGAGTTAGGAATTTATCTTTTAGACGAGTTGCTTCTCCCGAACTTTTTTCTCTTACCGCACACGCATGATACATCTTTGCCATTGCGTCAGAAAAAAGTAGCGCATAAAGGGCTAACGATAAAATTTTTGCCCACGATGCCTTAAATCCAGGTTGTTCGTTTATGATATTTGCACCGAAATTGACAGAAATAACAGGTACATCTGCAAACCCAGCGTCCACTAAAGCTTTCTTGATAAGAGGAAGATAGTTTGTTGCTCGACATTGTCCGCCTGTTTGTGTCATAGCAACCGCTGTTTGTTCGGGATCGTAACCTCCTTCCTTGAAAGCTTTAATAAAATCTCCCACCACGAGCGTTGCAGGATAGCACACCTCATTGTTTGCATATTTCAAACCATACTCTACAGATTTTTCATCACTGATAGGTAAATTTTCAAACTTATAACCTAATTTGTTTACAATGGCAGGTATTAAAGGAGATATAAAAGGAGTGAAAAAGGGAATGATAATTGTTTTTTTTCTATCTTGTCTTGAAAATGGAGGAGTATTTTTCTTTTTTGTAGCCTTACCACATTCTGTTTTTTCATTTATTAGGCGGATGCTATCTATTAGCGAGCGGATTCGCAGCCTCATTGCACCAATATTGTTGATGTCATCAAGTTTTAAGAGGGTTAGCGATTTTCCTGCTTGCATTAAAATATCGCGAACTGCATCGATAAGAAAAGCATCGGGGCCACAACCAAAGGAGGTCATCATAACAAATTGAACATCTTTTTTTTGTTTAGCGCACCAGCGAGCGGCTTGCAAAATCCGATTGGTATAACTCCACTGTGAAACGAAATTAACCTCTTTGAGAAGATTTTGTTCGTTGCCGCGTACTATATCTTCCGATATAAGATTTACATCCATAGATGCAATCAAACGAGAGATGTCGTGTTGAATTAGCGAGTCGGTATGGTATGGGCGACCTGCCAGCAAAATTGTCAATTTTCCGTTGTTGCAAGCATTTGCAAAAATTTCTGTTGCGCAAGCAGCAATTTCTCGTTCATAAGCTTCATAGCTTTGGAGTGCAGATCTGAAAGCTCTCTCCGCAACCGAAGCTGAAACATCTAACTCAGCCAAATATTTCAAACATTGCTTTTTGAAAAGTGTTAGCTTCCGCATTGAAAAAGTGGGCGTATCCAACGGAATTGGAAGGTGTTGAACATTTTTAACTACCTCTGAGTAGCCCGTTACAATAGGACAATTATAGCTGTTCTCGCCTCCATTTTTGCGGCTATGAACAACAAATGGAAAAAATATTCTGTTTACCTTTTTTTCAACCAAATTGGTAATATGGCTATGCACAAGTTTTGCAGGAAAACAGATGTTATCAGACATCACCAATTGCGCATCTTTTTCATATTTCGTATAATTTGAGGGTGATGATAATTCTACAGTGAAACCAGCTTCGGAAAATAATTTCTGCCAAAATGGAAAATCATCGTACATATTCAAACAACGGGGAATTCCGATTCTATACTTTTCTGTGACTTTTGTTGAAGATGATTGAGAAAAAAGAAGTTGTGTTTTAAAGGGATAGATGTTTTCTCCCATTTTCGATTGTGTAGAACCAGTATTGGAAAAAATTCGTTCGCAACGATTTCCGGAGTAGAATTTTCGTTTGTTTCCGAAATTATATAATGTTACTAAACATTGATTTTCACAGCCATTACAATTAATGTTACTCTGTTTAAAGGCGGCATTTGCAATCCATTGTTGTAGAGATTTTCTTTCTTTCGAAGTCTTGTTATGTGTCAGTGCGTAGAGAGCGCAGCCATAAGCGCCCATCAGTTCAGGAAATTCGCTACGGAAAACCTTTGCTCCTGTTTCTATTTCAAGTGCGCGTACTACGGCATCACTTTTCATGGTTCCGCCTTGTACTACAATATGAGTTCCAAGTGTGCTAACATCATTCAGCCTTAGTATTTTATATAAGCAATTCTTTACAACAGAATAAGCCAATCCTGCAGCAACATTCTCTACAGAGTCTCCATTACTTAGGGAGCTTTTAACTTTAGAATTCATAAAAACAGTGCATCGGGTGCCCAAATCGCAAGGTGATGGTGCGAGGCACGCTATCTGGGCAAATTGTTCAGTTGTATATCCTATTGTTTGTGCAAAACTTTCCAAAAATGAGCCACAACCCGATGAACATGCTTCATTAATTTCAATTTGGTTAATCACTCCATTTCTTACATATATCGCCTTTATATCTTGCCCCCCAATATCCAAAATGAATGAAACTTGTGGAGTTATCTCTTGTGCAGCAATAAAATGCGCAATAGTTTCAATCACGCCATAGTCCATAGCAAAAGCTTGTTTAATAAGTTCTTCGCCATAACCTGTTGCACATGCTTTTACTATGTTTAAATCAGTGCCAGATTTTTGACATTGATTTGCGAGTTGTTGCAGTGCCATCGTTACGGTTTCGATAGGTTTTCCACCATTGGGTGCGTAATAGTGAAATAGCAACTGCCGTTTTTCATTCAAAAGCACTACTTTTGTAGTTGTTGAACCTGAATCCACACCTAAAAATGCTTCTTGATATCCTTTCGTTAGTGTGGCTTGTGCAATATTTCCTAACTTGAATCTTTGCAACCACGTTCTATAACTATCTTTATCAGAAAATAGAGGCGATAATTTTGTAGAGAAAGTGCCTCTTCCTGATAAACCATTTAGCCGTGTTTTTAAGTCTTTTAATGACATACAGCATTTTGAGTGAGCAATTGCCGTTCCGATTGCAGGTAGTAGATTTCCCTCGGGCAATATGATTACATCATTTTCAGAAATATCTAGATAGTTTAAAAAGGCTTTCTGTAGTGCAGGATTTAGGGTTAGAGTTCCTCCGCAAAGCAATAGGGGAGGTTTTATTTCACAACCATGTGCTAGTGTCGTTACAGTTTGCACAGCAACTGCATGAAAAATCGAAGCCGCAACTTCGTTGCGCGCAACACCTTTGGCAATAAGAGTTTGTACATCAGTTTTGCTAAACACACCGCAACGAGAAGCAATTGGATGCGTTTTTTCTGCTTGCAATGCCATTTGATTTAGGTTGTCAATTTTCTCGTTTAAAATTACTGCCATTTGGTCGATAAAAGCACCTGTCCCGCCTGCACAATTACCATTCATACGCATATCGGTGGTTTCCCCGCGCTCGTTGAAAAAAACTACT
>Ga0233366_1000729_pt1 | contig 10396 bp, 15 predicted proteins | sample ElkDunMinimDraft_23_FD_191536 | JGI IMG/M metagenome (GOLD analysis project Ga0233366, IMG submission 191536) | Fecal eukaryotic communites from dung pellets of Tule Elk in California, USA - Elk Dung C4 | ecosystem: Host-associated > Mammals > Digestive system > Large intestine > Fecal | place...
GCCAAAGACTGACTCGTACCAGTCATCGTTGTCGATAACCTCAGCAATTCGTTTGAGAGTGTCCTGAATGACATCAGGACGTTGGCCGCCATCCACTCCAAGGAGAGCGGGAAGAACACGCCCTTGCTCAAGTTCCATCGACTCGACTACCGAAGTCGTTCCATGCGCTTGCTTCTTGAAAGCTACAGCGATCTGGTGATGACCATCGACGCTTCTGGGAAGCAAAAGATGTCGTACCGTTCGCGCATCGCCGGCGTCATCCATTTCGCTGCCCACAAGTCCGTGATGGAGTCGATCAAGCACCCTTTGCAGTACTACCGGAACAACGTATGCGGCCTCGTGTCGCTCTTGGAGCATCTGGACCATTATGGAATCCACAATTTCATCTTCAGCAGCTCGGCGACAGTTTACGGAACAAAAGCCGATGACGGGTTGCCATTGCGAGAGGAAGAGGTGGTACATGTGCCGGAGGAGATTGTCGACGAGGCGGGAAACACGTCGATCTTGCGGCCGTCGACGGTTGATCTCTCTTGCCCATACGCCAGGACAAAGTTTTTCGCTGAAGCCATTCTCACAGACGTGGCCGTGTCTAATCCAGCTTGGCGGATTGTGGCGCTGCGGTACTTCAACCCCGTAGGGTGTGACCCATCTGGGATTCTTGGAGAAAGTCCGCGAGGCGAGGCAACGAACCTCTACCCAATGCTGACCCGGGTTTTGACGGGGGTGCGGACTAGCCTGGATGTTTTCGGATCTGATTGGGCGACTCGGGATGGGACAGCTGTACGAGACTTCATCCACGTGCTTGACGTTGCTCGGGGTCACATATCGGCGCTGAAGTGGAACGTTGAGAATGAGACCGGAGGCGGGTTCCGGACATTCAATCTTGGCAGTGGTACGGGAACCACTGTTCTCGAAGCAGTGCAGAGCTTGGAAGCTGCAGCAGGCCGCAAAATTCCACTCAGATGGACCGGCCGACGGCCTGGCGATGTGGGTATCTGCATTGCATCGACTGAGCGCGCCCGTAAAGAGTTGGAATGGTCGCCCAAAGAAAGCGTTGCCAAGTGCGCCACCGACGTGTGGAACTTCATTCAGAAAGCGGCAGCGAGAGACGTCGCCTCGAAGTCGGGCTAAAAGGACAGGAGGGAGGCATTTGGAGAAAGTAGGTACATATGATAGATTAATAGCTCTATTGTAATTATCCAGTAATATAGATTGCGCGATGTTGCAAGCCTGAGGGCCAACTTTTGGCGGTGCGACGTTTGAGATGAACGTGAATCGGAGGCCCGGGTTCGTGTGTTTCTGCCCCGAGAGCAAACGCGACCTGGCACGCGAAATGGTTTGTGCGCAATTGTGCGGTGGCGCAGGCAAACGGCCAATTAACTGCGCCACAGCACGATAAGCTTATCTGATAACCCGATAGCGAAAGAAGCGAGAAAAGGACTGACCGTCCTCGTGCTAACCAAACCAGGGCAGACAGAATGGAAAGGGGGCGAGAGTATCCACTTTTGCCCCTTTTTGCCCCTTTTCTTGGTCAGATTTGGGCGATTTATCAACACCAACAAACATTCCTCTCTGCCACACACGGCTGCTCTACACAAAGAAAACACTCTTTTCTAGTTTCTTTTGTTTCATCTTCACGTAAGATCAGGTGTTTGGCGTGTGTTAGATTTCCCGTATTACATCGATCGCCTCGGACCCATGCTCTCGCTTTTGTTATTCTCAACCGTCAGGAATGTGTCCATAAATGCGAAACAAGAGAAGAATTATGGCGGAATGGTCTGCCATAATGAACTACTGGACAATACTAAGGTTAACAGCCAACAAATGGCCCAAAACCGAACTCGAAACCGAGCCCTGCGCTTCAAAGATGCGTACCCGTCCGTTGGTCTTCTTGGAGATCCAAAGCTTAAAGAGTGGATGCAGTAACCGACATCTTTTGAATTGCTAAACGAGAAAGGCTTGCAAACATTTGAGTATCCAAACCAACCCCTGTAAGGCCTCGATAATCCATTTAAAGTCAAACGAGGCAACGATGTACGTCCTAATAACCGCATTTCTCCTCCTTGCGAATGTCATGCTCCCAAGTCTTGCCGGCCCCGTGCCTGGCAACAACCCACCAGCGGAGCACCGTGATCAGAAGTGCCCCAGGCTGCAGCGATGCTTTGTGGATAGCATGTGCTGCACCGGCTACTGCTACACGCCAACGCGACATTACGACATGAGTTGGTGCGCAGAACGGTGAGACAAGCTTCCCTCCTTTTGGCGTTGGATGATGCTAATGAAGTCGTGCTTGAACAGAGAGTGACGCAAACGCTAGAAATGTCATACCAAGAAAAGAAAGCCAACGATGATTGCCCACTGGTGGAAGAGTTGGTGTGGCTGTACCCTGATACGGATATTTGTAATATCATTCTTCATGAAATGAGCAGTCCCCTGCATGATGTCTCCCTCATGTCATGCCTGAATTGAAGTGGTGTGCACACTCAGGGCAGTGTTTTCTCCGGTGTAGCCAAGTTGCATGCATGCTTCACATAGGCCCCCCATCCAGAGCCAAGCGCAGTGTAGTCCCTTGACCTGGTGACAAAGTGTCCCGCGAGCCCTGCCCGACTCACGACATCCTGGGCGAAATGACACTCGGCGCCCTGCCAGTCCTCGCAATCTTCGTCACTGCTGTGTGCAATGGCGACAGAGGCTGCACGAAGCTCGGGTGACAGGCAAGCAAGGTTGATGCGTGTATAGGCTGACTGCCACTCCTTGAGCTTGTTCTCAAACACGACGACGTAGTCGGCGCAGGCGTAGAAGGCTGAGTCTGTGAAGAGGCCAGGGTTATGTATGACAAGCGGGGCACCATGCTGCTGTGCGATCGAGGAAGCGGGTAGGTCGGGTCGGCTCTCGGCACCGGGAGGGGGAAGAGGGGATGGTGTGATGGTGGTGCGAGGATGTGTCGGCGCTAGGGTTTTGCGCACAAAGCTGGAAATAGACTGCATGTACTCGAGATGAACGATCTGGTTCGGGACCTCATCGAAAAAGATTCCGTCGATCCGAATGCCCTGCAAGGTTGTGCAATCCGTAGTCTCGTATAAGCAAGAGCAGGGATCGTGAGGGCCAATAGCGGCTCGAACATCTGTTGTGCTTCCATGCACGAAGAGTCCAAAGTAGATTAATTGGGAAACAACTCACGAGCTCATTCTGCAAGGTCCAAGCCTTGTAGGCACGGATGTCGAGCTCCAGGTCGGAAAGTGCGCGACTACCATAGCTGCAGTAGACATATCCAATAATGGTGACATTCGAAAACCCTGCCAGACGCTGAAGTGCAACCACGTAGTTGACATCGGGATAGGAGAAACAAGGCCCTGGCCCGTTGGCTGGGTTGATTATGACCACAACATGTTGGTTGGGATACGTCCGCAATGTGACATACAGGGGTTCCCAAGCTTCACTCTCGGCAGGACAAGTAGTACCATCAGCCCCAGATGGATATATGTAGAGGGGCACCAGAATGAAGGGGCGTTTTGGGATCGAACCAGTGGGCTCGCAAACATCACCGGTTGCAGCCATTGGGCTAGATCCAGTCTTGAACGATAGAATGCTCCGGAAACAAGGGAGACAGAAGAAGAGACTCATCCTGATCGAATGAAGGCAAATATGACTTCAGCCAAACCATCTGACAATAGGAGGGGCACTGGCACCACGTTCCGTGACTGGTGCCACGGCATAAAGGCGCTCGTGGAGGATGAGGAGGGGTGAAATCTGGACGATTGGACCTGAAAAGGCTGATCAAATGGGCATCTCTGTTCCTATGTACTGAGGACACTGGTCTTGGCGGTATGCCCATTGCAGTACTCGACCCAACCAGTGAGCTCCATCGTCTTCAGCACTGTGCTAAATCCTTCGGTGCCAGGTGCAGAACAAGCGGCAGCCGCTCGATCTCCCTGTGGAAGCCTGTTGGGCATCTCCGCGGGGTACTCGATGTGAAAGACAGGTTTTCCAGAGTCGATAAATGCAGCAAAAACTTGGCACTCTTCGTACTCTGCGCATTGCTCGTTTACCGAGAACTGAATCAACGGCAAAACATCCTCAATCATGTCTGCCCCGTTCTTAAGCCCAGTGGCAAGATTGTAGCGGTCGGCTTCCTTGGCCAGAAAACTGACGAAATTGATTGCATCTTGCTTTGTGAGGCGCAAGCCATTCTCGTTATGGTAGCCATCGATGTTGTCGGGATCGATTCCATCACAGCCCATCTCATAAGCAACCTTGATTCTCGAGGCCATGATGTCGTGGATGGACTGACTTCTGATGTCGAGCCAGTATTCGTCTTCCCACCCGTCGAGAGTGTTTCCGAGGTCGCGTTGATGGAACAGGTAAGAGTCAGGACGGTATGGCTCGTATGATCCGGCACTGAAGTAACAGATGACCCGTTTGCCCAGGGAGTGGAGATGTTCAACCACCGAGGTGTTCTGATGAGTGAACATGTCGATGTCGTACACGTCTACATCAGGCTGGATGGCGGGTGCGTTGTTGTCGATTTGCAACCCATCGTTGAGCACAATCTGCCAAGACAGACCTACTTCGGGTTCCCATTTTCCTGTCGGAGTCGGTATTGCTCTTGCAGTTGGTACTTGTTCCGATGACTGGTGCCTCAGGCCCAACCCAAGCCCGAGGCCCAGAGCTAAGATGAGGACGATGAGGGTGCATACGAGGGCCGAGATAATTAGCTTGGACCGTCGTCGGGTCTGGAGACCCTTCCCGATGTGATTGTGCGCCAGCTTCTCCATGTGGGGGGTGGGAAAGAGTACAAGTGAAAGACTTGAAGGACGGGAAAAGAAAGGTCCGGCTAGAGACCATACACGAGATGAACGCCGAAAAAAAAGGCACGTCGGCCAGCGACTATGCCCGATGCTGTGGAAGCTGTGCGGCCTGGGGATCCGTTTTGTGCTGCTTGTCGATTTGTTGGCACAGCAGGCTAAAAAGATGGCGGATCAAGCGGCGACTTTGTCGCTTTTGAGATGATTGCAACCGAAACCACGAATGGGATTCTGGGCGAAAAGGGGCAAGAGGTTCAATCAAGAATGTTGTGTTTAGGAGGCAATGCAGGAGAGATGTTTAGGATGTCGGCGAGAAGTATGGTGGGAATGACCCAAGCGCTGGTAGGAAAGACGCGATCGCCCGCACCTTCACCCACCGCCCTCATGGGTGCCTGCAGTCAAAGCAAAACAGGGGGCGGGTGAGCGCATAGTACAGCAAAAGCTTGTGCATCTGGCCCACTCCACTGAATGGGACTGGTGACCAATGATCATCGCTCCTTCCCCTTCAGCTCTCATCCTTCGGAGCGACAGGCTTGTCCGATATCAGCTAGCTCCTTCTTCCCCAGAATGGGCTGCCGCCACGGAATCGTAGCAGCCCCTCCTCCCGCTCCAGCTTCCACCTTGTCGCGCTCTGAATGCTCGAAACACCCGAATCTGGAATCACTCTGGCCTATGCCTTGGTCGGGCAGCGCTCGTCACAGTTACACAACACTATCAAGTTTTACACACGTCCGAACAGGCCGGAGACCACGTCAAATATTGCTTTCTACATTCTCGCCATGAAACAATAGTCGCTCCTCCCTTTAATCTCGGCGAGCAAACTTCTTTTTGCGCTTACCGCCCAATGCTGCGATGCATCAGGACGAGCGAGAAATCTGGTAATGAGAAGGACTATCGATTGACGGGCATAATGGGAATATACCAAAATGATAAGATATAACGTTAATCAACACGTCTATGAATCCACCTGTCCCCTCTCGTTTTGTGTGTTCATGCTCAGACACTCTCAACCTGAGAATGTGGTTGCAGACTGGCCACTCACGTCATTGTTGCCAGCAGTACAACCCCAAAAAAGCGCAATTCACAAATTTGGTGTTGACCAGCAGTCGGATTAGCTGTCGCATCATTCGTTCTTCTCACGGTTCGCTTTATGCTAGCTGCTAGTCAGGCACCGGAGCCGGGACAACATCTCCGCCCATCATGCTCTCACCAGCGCATGCAGCATGGGCCCTATTCGCACTGTTCGCGACATTAACAGCAGCCCTCTCCACCTCGAGCACCATCTTAGTGCTCTCACGAGATTCTGCCTCTGCAACGTCGGGAACCTCTGGACTGCGGGGATACGGGATTCCATATGAAGTGGTGATCGTACCACAGGCAGGCATTGTGCTCCCAACACTCAACTCATCTGCAACTGAAGGCAACTACGGAGGCTTCATCATCTTGAGCGAGCTTGCCTATGAGTACGAGACAGGATGGCGCAGTGCACTCACCGACACTCAATGGGAGGCTCTTTATGCATACCAATCTAGCTTTGGTGTCCGTATGGTTCGTCTGGATGTCTATCCGGGCCCTGCTTTTGGTAAACATTCCCTAGGACCAGGTTAAGACTCCATATGACTGACAGTCTACAGGTGCCACTACCGCAGTTGCAGGTACAGGATGTTGCGGAACTGGAGTCCAGCAAACTGTGAGCATATCCGACAGCTCTGACTTCCCTACTGCCAATCTGAAAGTGTGAGTCACGGTCCCAAAACAAACACCATCTTCATACCGATGCATCTGTGCAGTGTGGACTGATGTTGAATTCTGAGACAGAGGGGCGGGTGTGAGTATGAGCGGTTTGTGGCGCTATCCAGCCACCATCACCGACTCGACCATTGCCAAGGCAGTTGCTGTATTATCACCCGACTCGGCGGGGACCTTCACCACAGAGACTGTGGCAGCCATCATCAATGACTTTGGAACACGGCAGCAGATGGTGTGGTTCACGAGCTGGGCTACGGAATGGTCGACTGCAAGCAACTTCCTGCAGCATGTCTTCATTCACTGGGTCACCCGTGGTCTATGTGAGTCCCAGAAACTTTACTTCCAGTGCTGTTCATGGTATCACTGACTCGCCTTATAGTTGTTGGCAGGCGCAAGACATACCTCAGTACACAGGTGGACGACATGCATCTGGAGACACCCTTGTACCTCCCCAGTGGCACGACCTTCCGTGTACGCACAAGTGATCTGAATGCTCACAAGACTTGGCAAGACGGGATCAACTCGAGACTTCCTGCTGGCTCCAACTACTTCATCGAAATCGGACACAACGGCAACGGTAATATCGAGTTTGCAGTCCGGAATCCTGCGAGCGAGGGGGTATGCACCCCGGACGAGGCCGTCTCGTGGGACGGGCCAGACGCCACCGCACTGGAATTCCAGAAGCCTCTCGGAACAGGGACTGATGTCTGGCCGCCTGAGTTTACCGAGTACACTTGGAGCCTGGCATGTGCAAGACTGGACAGCATCGGCGCCTGGTTCAACGACAACCCATCTGCCTTTGCAGCTGTCTCGCACACTTTCAGCCACTTGTCACTCAACAACGCCACATATAGCGATGTAAACAAAGAGTCCTACTTCAACATCGCGTGGCTGCAGCAGATTGGACTTTGGACCAGCAACAAGTTCTCCCCTGAGGGACTGATCCCTCCAGCCATTACGGGACTTCGTAACGGCGATGCAATCCAGGCGTGGAATGATAATGGAATTCACTATGTTGTTGGAGACAACACTAGGCCAAGTCTTAGAAATCCTGTGAGTTGTGGGGCTCAGGTGCAGCACAGCTGGCGACGAAGATGATTTTGACTGACATACAACAACAGACGAGCCCCTTCTGGCCACTTATTAGTACTGTCGCGGCAAACGGTCGGGCCGGATTAACGATAATTCCTCGATGGGGTGAGTGTGTCCATTTATAGTTGTTTACCTACCCCTGAATTCCCTTTTCCCTTCATGTTAGCCTTTATGACTTCGCCTTTTCTTTTTCAACTCCATATCCTACCTGCTCTCTTTACCCTTCACCCCTTCGTGTTCACCGACTTGTTACTAACACCGATACAGCCACAACAATCTACTATAACTGTGATACCCAAGAATGCACGCTGCAAGAATGGATCAACACGTCCGGTGGCAGCGGGACGTTCAGCAATCTGCTGGATGATGCCCGAGCCGTCAATACACGCCATCTGCTTGGTCTCCACACAGATCCGTATGGCATATGACTGACTCATATGGGAACTTGGATCTCCTGCTAACAACCTCTCAGGTTCATGTTCCATCAGGCCAACATGCGAACTGGGGATGTCAACAGCATTACCATCGGATCCCAGTCCGGCACTCTCTCACTGCTCCAGATCTGGGTTGAGACGATTACACAGGAGATGGCCAGACTGTATGTTACAAGCCATTCACCTTATGGGTATCATCAACTGACATAGTGAGCAGCACGAACTGGCCGATCATCACTCTGAAGCATGATGATATTGGGAGGATGTATGTCCGGCGTATGACGCTCGAGTAAGTGCCCCTCTCCCACCAAGCTTGTTCATACAAGTCCAATATTACTTAGATGAAGACAAGTCTAACGGCTTCACCCAGCAACTGCAATCCCCGTCTGAGATACAACCTCTCCAACGATGGATCGTCCATCGTAAGCGTGACTGTCATGACCAATGGGAACACTTGCGGAACTCCCGTCCCAGTCACCGTTCCCGGCTCCGTAAGTGGATCGTCGGGAACAATCAGTGCCGATCAAGTTGGCTCGGAGCCGACGATTTACTGGACGACGTTGCAGGGGTCTGCTGTCACGCTCACTTTGTCCCATCCTGTGCCTGTTTGAGGACGGGATGGGTAGGCCCTGGTGAGCAGTAGGGCATGGTAAACATTGGCGGAACTGGAGGCAATGGGTTCTATTCTCTGTTGTGTTTAATTATCAAGGCTTCTTCACTTTGTACATAATAAAACGTCAATACATTTAAGTCAAGACTTCCAACTTGCTATTTTCCATTCGCACGTGTGGCACAGTTTCTATCAGGATTCCGGTTCCGGCGACCTTGTGATTAATACCCCTAGTAATGATCCACGGTGACAAAGACTTTGACGACGGTGACAATGACGGCACTGTCCTAACATCCTATCTTAACATTTTTGTTTTGACGTCTTTTTCCTAACAGTCTTGTCTCGACGGCCTTGGCTTGACGTCCCTGTCCTGACGACAGCGACCGCCCAGCGCAATCTGCCTGCCGCTTATGCCGAAAGAATGCCGGGACCGGGCTGACCTCAGTTGGCGTTTGCCATCCGATCATCATGATCTGAACTTCGGTGTTTGTTTTAATTAGTGGCAGCAGCGCTCTCCCTTCCGCTTCCAGAGAGCGAGAAATCCTTCCCAGTTCAACTATAAATAGGCCCCTTCTCTCAACATTCCACTCCTCCACTCTTCTCTTCCTCCTTACAACTCAAAAACCATCTCATTCCCCCGGGTTTCCTGACCCCACCACACTTTTGCAGCTCCAGGTGCCAACGCAAGCACGCACGATCCACGTCGTCAAGATGGCGCCCCCGGCTATTGTTTTGAAGAAGGAAGATGTAAGCAGTCTAGTTGTCTTCGCGTGCATCATGCAAGGACTTATCTAACCGATGTAAACAGGCACAGCCGAAAACGTTGTCGTCTTGTTCGAAGATTGTCAAGCTCCCCAACAAGACCAAGCTTGCAGAGCCGAAGAAGGACATGAAAGCTCGGTGCGCGGCTTTGATGGACAAGCTTGTTAAAATGGAAGAATACGATGCCGGTTGCAACCTGGCCAAGGCGCGCGCTGCAAGGGACCCGAGGCAACCTATCCCGGACTGGGTTCGCAAGGAGATCGAGGAAATTCGGGAAGCCCGCACCCGAGCAAACGAGGCCGTCATGACGAAATTCGCCGACCTTGAGAAAGAAGCTACCAGAGCCGTGGACCAATTCGAGGACAAGTATAATGAGTCGCACGAGTACCGTTACCTCTGGGATCCGACGACAAAGCACACTGAGGCGGGCTACATGGCGTATTCGCTTGCCGACAAGTACTTTGTTGAACCGACTGGAGCGGCGCGGGAGACTCGTTTTGCAAGATTGGAAGTGGTACCTACGGAGGTCAACGTGAAGTATCTGTTTGCCACACCCACCACTGGTCCCATGAAGCAGGAAGTCATGTACATCGCGGAGATAAAGGATTTGAGCGTGGAGCAGCGCGAAGCCTTTGGCTTAGTGGAGATCGGAGGCGAGTGGAAGTTTGCTATCCCGGATGAGAAGGAGTCCGAGGACTAAAGATAGAGCTGCACATCATGCAAATGGAGGGGTGTACGGTGGACGTCGTCGATTCTTGCATCTGCGATATCCAGACTCGGACGGTAACGGAGAGGTGAGTAAGCGATGGCATACATGGCCGGTGGTTTCGTCTAGCGGAGGCCTATCGAGGCCCTGCCCCTCCGTCATCTTCTTGCTTTTTGTCTTGCGTTCAGAATTTGCAGGTTATCAATAGGTAGGTAGCTTACCCGAAGATCAAATACAT
>Ga0233366_1000730_pt1 | contig 10371 bp, 15 predicted proteins | sample ElkDunMinimDraft_23_FD_191536 | JGI IMG/M metagenome (GOLD analysis project Ga0233366, IMG submission 191536) | Fecal eukaryotic communites from dung pellets of Tule Elk in California, USA - Elk Dung C4 | ecosystem: Host-associated > Mammals > Digestive system > Large intestine > Fecal | place...
TCAACAGTCTGTTCGCAATGGGTGCGCGTTCGCAGTGGCTGTATGGGCATGCCATCTGGGTGCTCATGACGGCGCTTGCGCTTGGGTTCACCGTCCTCAGCAGATATATGCCGGACTATGACGAGCTGAGGAGGCAGAGGGAGGAGAGGGAGCGCGCGAGTGCGAGCCAAGTATATGTAGATGATCCTCTTCTGAGCGCCGCAGAGAGAGCAGCTATGCCTATTGCATCTGAGTAGAGTACATAGAGACAGACATAGATTCATACAAGTAATTTAGTGTTTGCTATTCACAATATATACAAATAGAAGCGTTTACGCATATGGCAAACCACACAAAGGCTAGCGTCTCGTAATCGTTTGCCTTGTTGATGTTGTTTAGGCTAAGTTGCTGAAAACTAGTGGTTCCTAAAGCTTCTAGAAGCTACAGCGTCGCCATAACCGGGCCGCTAAGCACCACCAAAGGCAAGGTAAATCATAGCACAATTGTGCGTTGGGGTTACGCGGAAACTCGTCAAAGGAGGCTTTGGTTGGATTTCAGGGTTTCAGCTACGGACGCAATTGTACCTATTGCACGAGTGAGCGCTTTGTGGTCTGGCCAAACCTCGAATTACGTAGTCATCGCGGGGTGGCTTACGGCGTTAGGCGACCAGGTAAGCAAGTGCTGTGGTTCATCTTTCAGGGAATCTGAACGCCATGGAAATCTAAAGTCGCATTGGATCATTGGTGATTCGAGACCTCCACTGTGGTGATATCAGGAAATGATGCAAACCCAGAACCCGCAGCATGACATTGGATGTACACCGAACTTGGATGAAAGTTTGTCAAGTGTTAGTTACATGCTCAACTGACCAGAAATCCCCTCTTAATCTTTCGTTGTTTCGCTTCTCGAAACACACCTCCTGCCTGATTTCCCCTGCCCGTTGGCTCTTTCTTATCTTTGTGTCTCTGCCAACAAGGCAGCCTGTCTGTCTGTGCTAGAAGAGTTCTTGAAGATACAGTACGTACCGAGCGCCGAGAAACACTCCACCAAGGTAAGTCCACTTTCTTCTTTAGCTGCCTTGTGTAGCGTGCAGGTACCTGATCGCTGGGCGCTGGGCCGCTGGTTGGTTGGGTACCCCCCCATTCCAGGTTCCTTTAACCTTACCTAAGGTACCTAAAAAGGTAGTGACACCACCGGTTACCCGTCATCGTAAGCGCTTTCAACACACCATCGTCTTTTAACTAGGCGACCAACGGAAAAGAGCAAGAAATAATTGCTACAAGCCAGCTGTCGGCGTTGCGAATGTACGCAATTCTGAGGTAGCTGACGAAGCCTCTTGACAAACAAAGTCACCTTTCTCGCTACCCACCTCACCGAAAGGCGATCGATCCATGCAAGCCTGCCACCCCCTCGTCCACTGCCAAATTACCACCCCGCCCGACCCGACGACCCGAACTGGACTCGTAGACTCGACTCGACTCGATTCGATTCGACGCTGTTAGTTCTCCTTGAACTTCTCCAGCAACCCCAAGATGCCGACCATCTTAAGCGACGACGACAAGGAGACCGTCAGGCGCTTCGTCCCCAAGCAGACGAACAAGATCCATGCTGTCGCCGTCGCCAAGCTCTACGTAGCTTATCCCAATCGCTCAAGATGGACGTATACGGGTCTTCAAGGCGCCGTTGTGTTGGCAAATGATTTGGTTGGCAACACCTATTGGATCAAGATGGTAGACATCTCGGTACGTGATCTCCGGAATTCAACTGGTGCTGCTCGTGGTCATGCGCACAATGGACTAATGTGTGAGAACAGCCCGGAAACCGCGGTGTCATATGGGATCAGGAAATATTCGACACATGGAGCTATAACCAGGATCGCGTCTTTTTCCACACCTTCGAACTGGAAGAATGTCTTGCAGGGCTGTCGTTCGTCGACGAGAAAGAGGCGAAACAGTTCCTGAAGAAGATGAACGACAGGGAAAAGAACGCCAGCAAGGCTACCACCAAAACGCCCTTTGGAGGCGCACCGGCGGCGAGCCATCACAAGCATCACCATGGCCTTTTCAGTGGCCTCTTTGGTCACAGGCACTCCTCGGCTCCTTCGCCTCCCGAGTCTCCGCGCAATTCGAGATCCGGAAGCATCAATGGGCACAACAATGGATACAAGGCTTCCCAGGCTACTGTCTCCGAGTTTGCGACTCTCGATGCTTTTGATCCTCTGTGGAGGGAGCACTTTGGTGACGATCTGAAGTCGAAGGGCCTTACAGATGACTTTATCCGAGACAATCAAGACTTCATTATCGATTTCCTCAAGCAAGAGCAGGCAGAGAAGCAGGCGACTCCCCCACCTCCACCACCGCCTCCCCCCTCGGCGACCCCTCCGGTAAACGGCTCAGGGGCTGTGAGAGCTCCTCCGCCTCCTCCGCCTCCTCCGCCTGCACCAGCGCCTCAGCGTTCCGTTTCCGAGTCGATTGCGCCGCCAGCACCGAAAAGAGGCCCTGCCCCTCCACCACCTCCAGCGCCGAGGAGATCCGGCAAGCTCGAAACCCACTCAGAGCCAACCCGTGACTCGCCGCCTCCTCCTGCAAGGCCGCGATTTGCTGTTCCTCCTCCGATATCTGATGCCGGAAAGTATGCGCGTACGGACCTTCCCCGGAGTGTGCCTGCTCCCCCAGCGCCTGGACCGCCTCCCCCACCAAGACCGCCCAAGGTACCGGATGACTCGGAGCCGGCACAGCACCGATTCGGCGTCCCTCCGCCTTTCACCGGCCAGCGCAACGTGCCGCCACCGCCGCCCAGCCGGAATGCAGGTCCTCCGCCTCCACCTCCTCGAGATACACCATCAGCGCCGCCTCCGCTACCCCCCAAGGCACCGAACGCTCCCCCACTACCACCCCCCAGTTCTCGTCCACCGGCACCTTCACTACCGCCTTCATTGCCGCCCTCGCTGCCAGTTAGAAACACGCCAGTGCCGCCGCAAATACCGGTACCGCCGCCATTACCGCCGACGAACGCACCACCTCCCCCGACCGCTGCGCCGCCACCGCCTGCTCCTCCTCCTCTTCCACCTACATCCGGCGGACCTCCACCCCCTCCTCCACCTCCTCCACCTCCTGGCCCGGGAATGGGTATGGGCGGTGTTCCACCTCCACCCCCGCCTCCTCCGCCCCCGAACAGAGACTCGGGATACTCATCCGGCGTACCGCCACCTCCGCCTCCTCCACCACCTCCTGGCGGTCTCCCGCCGCCGCCTGCTGCTGGGTTGCCGCCCGTTGACCCAGGACGTTCCGCTCTACTCGATGGTATCCAAAAGGCGGGCGGCATCGGTGCGTTGAAGAAGGTGGATCGTACCCAGATTCGCGATCGCAGCGCGGCTGCCGTACCCGGCGCTGCTGCAGATACGGGCCCGCACGGGAGCGGGCTGCCTCCTGCGGGTGTCACTCCCAGTGGTGGACAGGGAGGTATGGCTGACGCGTTGGCTGCTGCGTTGCAGAAACGGAAGGAGAAAGTTAGCAGGAGTGGTAAGTTTTGCGATTTTATTTTCCGTTCGTTTGACTTCTCGTTTTACAGATACTAATGCGCATTCATTTTTCCAGATGATGAGGATGATGATGATGACTGGTGATCGATCTGACTGTAGGATATCACTTTTCCGCATTGTGCTTCATCGTTGAATTTAAAACGAGATGCCTACCGATAACTAGGCGATTGTGGTCTCTCTTGCGACAGTCTGCCTCCCTTCGAGATCATCAAGGCGCATAGAGAAGAAAAAAGACGGTGATTGCACGGTTGGAAGTGTAGAGAGAAAGGGGGAGAGAGAGGGGAAGAGAGAAAGGCGCATAGATAGACAGACTGTGACTACTGATGATGCGTGGAATGGTTAAGAAAACACAACCAGGCTCACACAGTGAAAGAGCCGGGCTTCTATTCCAGAGTGGCTACTCTCAGTGTGATATTCCCTCGGGAAAACCCCCCCATACCTGTGAGGGGGAAGTAGAGGGAGAAGTAAAGTCAAAGCCGGAAGTGTAGAAAGGTTGAGGTGCGGAGATGAAATGACCGCCAGAAAAGGAAGACTTGTAGTAGAGCACGGCGGTGTTTGCGGTTTAAAGAGATCACGGTAGAGCGAATGAGTGGTGATGGTGGTGAGCTGTGGCAGAAGCAAGCAGAAAGAATCAAGAGATGAGAGCTCAGGGAGAGGAAGGAAGCAAAAATATGAGAGGAGAATAAGAAATTTACTACATCACGCATGCATATTGCTTTGGAATACATTTTCACAAATTTTCCTTGCTCAAAATGCTGAAAGGCAGAGGGGGTAACTAGCAAAGCAAACAAGCATGAGAGAGAGATGGTGATCTTTGTCAGTATTGAGTTTGCACTGGGGGAAGCTCGAAGAACAAAGCTGGCGATAACTATGGATACGATACGACTCGGGGACGGCATTGACACCGAGTATTCCCCAAGATGTGTAAAGGTACTACCGTGACAGGACACTAATTGTATATTATCAATGGTACGAAGGGTTATCGCATTAAAGGCGTGGAAAGTTGTAGCAATGTGAAGCGCCCAAGCAAGTATGCTGTCGTTAAAAAAATGAGGCTAAGGATAACAGAAATCATGCCATTCATGTCGTTCTTTCGTGTAGTATCGAATGAATCTGTCTAGGTGCCAACAACATGTATAAAAAACGCGCTTTTTCCCTCGAACATGAGCAACACGCACAAAAACATGAAACTGATTATTGGTTCCTTGCTTTTTTCTTCTAATCCTGGAAAGCGACTGAGGTATGACGTCTCTCCCATCATGACCCTTTGTCTCTCTCCCTTCATCCTCCCATCCAGCCAACGACGATTTCTCTCTATGATCGTACGTGGCCTTCATTTTTGGTCATCATCCAACTAACATCCCTCCAAAAAGCCAAGGACGGTACAACCACCAGCTGTCGGGGAACCGTTGGCAAAAGTGTGTTGAGTTAAGAAAAGCAGTTGCCAGGGTTTGAGAGAGAAGACAGTTTTTTTGCTTTCCTCAGATCCCGTTCTCCGCCTCCGTCAACGTCGAAAGAGGTAGTACAGCGGAGACACCGGAGAAAGGAATGAGGAAAGAGCGGCAGTGCCGTCCCTACAACAAAAGCGCCACAGCGGACCCCGTTTTGAGGGGCACGCTTCTGTTTTTGGCTGTGGGTGACGCAGCGACGGAAATAAAGACTTGATGACTCTTTTAGATGTCGTCAATCTCAATGTCCTTGGCGCCACCGGCACCGCCGGCGTCGCTGTCGCTGTCGCGGTCCTCGTCGAACTCGAAGCCACAGTCGCCATCCTCGTTGGGGCCGAAGGTGTCGGTCTCGTTGATCTTGGCGGTGTCGGGAAGCTCGCCGTAGGCCTTCCTGTTGTGGGGGAGAGACGCGTATTAGTAAGATGCCTTTTTGTGGAGGAAGAGCGGGAGGGGTATTAATATAGGCAAAACGTACAGAGAACGGGCCTCATCGGCGGAGTACTTGAGAATGACATCTCCCTTCTCATCCTGGTACTCGCGGAGAGAGACAAGGATGATGTCGCCGTTGTTGATCCAGATCTTTTTCCTGAGCTTACCACGGATCAGACCGAGGCGCTTGACGCCGTCGAAGCACTGGAGAGTATACGGTTAGATTCCCTTGTTTTTGCGCTTGTTGTTCTTGGGTGTGTTTCCAGACGTACCATGGCCTCCAGTCTTCCGTTACCAAGCATCTTGAGAACCTGAGCGTATTCTGGACGAGGGGTCGGCGGTTAGGTTTTTTTCTCCTTCGCTCGCTTTGATCACGAATGATCATTGCCACGTACCTTGGCCATCCTCCTTGAAGGTCAACTCGCGCTTCTCGTTGCTAGTGACAGTTAGCAGATATTCATATGTGGTTTCGCAAAGACCCGAACACGACGTATCCAGAGCGCGCGTGTGTATCTTGGGCGTTCGTGCAAAGGCGAAGCCAGGTGGGGCTAGTTCAGGCGTTCTTACTCATTTTCGTTCTTTCCTCTGCGCCTGTTCTTGCCTCCCTTTCCCTTATTCTTAGGCATATTGACTGCTTGCGGCTAACCGGTTGTTGATCTGTTGTGTACGGACGACGACGTCAAATGCAGCCGAGACTTGGGTATCGGCCTCGGGATGTGGTTGTTTGGTGGAAATGTGATGGGTTGCGAGGTGTGTGAGCACTGGGCAGGCGCAAAGAGGGTAAGAGGGGCAGCGGGGTCTCGACATTTATAAATGGCTGTCCTTCCAATCCTTGGAAGCGCTGGTGGGGCCTCTGTGGGCCCGCTTTTCGCCTGGGCACGGACGTGCAACGCTCTGGGTCACAGTGGCGCTGACTTCATTCATGGCTCGGAGTCGGAGAACTTTTTGGGTGTGAATTGTCAGACCGAGAACATGGAGAACGGAGACTACAATACTTGTTGGTCCATTTTGCTTACTTTGTTATAAACCGACAACAGCAATTTTGCATATTCCTTTTTCGACAAGAGACGAAGCATGACAAAGAAGAGTTAAATATCTTGCGCTCCGAAGAACCAAAAATAGGCGCAACGTTTGATTCCATATCGGTTTCAAAGTTCATGGGGAGGAGGCAGAGCTTGGGGTAAGCTCGGAGACGTATGAAAAGCCAAGAGCTTGCGACTTGAGCTTTTGAACCACAGCCTGGTGCCATGGTTCTGAACACGTTTGGACGTGTCGTTCCTGTGCGATTTTCTGCACCATCTCTGGCAAAGTATCGCCATAGCTCTTGCTTGACGCGTGGTATATCTTCAACGAGCGCAACGCAACAATGGCAGAAATCATCTGTGCCAGACCGTCCAACTTCTCATTCCCAACCTCGAGACCCTAGACCCTTCCAGCGCCAGACACCAAAGCCAGGGGCTTCTGACAAACCGAGAATCAAACCGAAACATGAAGAGCTGGGTTTTAATGCTGTTGATACTACCTTCAGAGCACGGTTAAAGGCTCTTGATATCGATGGCTGGGACTCGGCACGTCTAGTCTCTCTTGCCGGGGCTAAGAAGGGCAATCAACCTCCCTTCCGACTGAGTTTCCATCCCCGACATTGCCTTAGCAGCATGCATAAGCACTTCTTGTCTCAACAGGGACATCTTCTGAGTGAGAGGTCTTTCTCCTTGGTTGCCGCTGGCAAGTCAAAACCCCTTTGGGTGAGGGTCTTCGTGCATTTCCCTGGCGACAACGTCAAGACGGTACACCGCACGCAAGTTCTTAAAAAGGCCAGGTCTATTGCCCACGCTGCGTTGAGAGCCAATGGCTTCGATCGTTATGGCCATGCCTTGAAGGTGGCGGGAGGTTCTACGAATGGCAAGGTGCTCCATGGAACCATAGAGGTAATGATTAATGGAGTCAGGGAGTTTTTGGAGAGGCCATCCGAGGAGCTTTATCAACATATGTTTGGTACTATCCAAGGAATTGTGCTTAAGCTACAGAAGCAGAGCTGGCCACTTTTTGCCGAAGAGCAATCCGCAAAGCCTACAAGACCTGTATACCAAAGAGAAGGAGCCCGTTCTCCTGCTAACCGCCAAACACAACGAAAGAAATGGTGAACACAGAGGTCTGTTGCCCAACGTAAACTGTAGTTATACTAGTGTAAATAATATCTTCCTACCGCCTTATGACGCCGCTAACTGTTCACATCCTTGGGGTGAGAGGCTGTTACAATTGACGCTCAAGTCGAGACCGAAACTTGAACGGATTCCGATGATGTATTTTACATCGTAGTACTTCGTACGGGATACGTTACAATTACTGTAACAGGCGATCACTCCGGCTAGGAGACGCCAAGCCTGTCTATGGATTGCCTCTTTGGCTTGCTCCACACTTGCGGGCTGGCGCACTACTGTACTGTCTCGGCACTGGACGACAGCTCGTCACTCCTGTTAATTACCTACCAGGCACCCAGGTAACCTGACAACACGCTGCAGCGACAACCCGAAAGCAGACAGGCCAGGAGCTCCCCCACGCATTCCGACACGCCAGTGATAGCACCTCCTTTCATCAAGTCCCTTCCTTGGCACTGACGAGCAGATCGCCCATACCTTGGTCAATCTTAGTCTCTTGGTGCTGTCTGCTGTGGTCTGTTGTCTGCAATTAAACCCATACAATACACAGCAGCAACCATGCTCGTGTCCTTAACCGTCGGCAAGGTCGACGCCGGCGTCACAGTTCTACTGACGCCTGACAAGCGACTGGTGAGATCCCTTAGTTCTTCTCCAAACCAATCTCAATCACCACCAGGCAAACCAGCTAACCACAGTTTCCAAACGCCGTCCAGATCGAATTCCCCTCGATCCTTCTCCCGCCTGACATCTCCTCTGGATCCATTGTCGACATCCAAGTCGCCCGTAACAAGAGCTCCGAGCAGGAGGCTGAGCAGTCCTTCCGCGCCCTTCAAGAACAGATCTTCAAAGCTCTCGGCGCCGCCGAGCCCGTCACACCTCGTTTACGTTGTCGCAATGCCACCCAGACGAGTGTTGTCCTCGAGTGGGACCCGATTGAGCTCGCCACGGCCGACCTCATCAGCCTCTCCATGTACCGCAACGGCCAAAAGGCCGGCACCATACCCAAACCGACGATGCAGCACTCGACCAAGATTAGCGGTCTGGCAGTAGACACCGAGTACGCCTTTCACCTGGTCCTCAGAACGACGGCCGGAACCTACGCGAGCGAGCGCGTTGTTGTGCGCACACACAAGATGACGGACCTGAGTGGCATCACCATCACGACTGGAATCCTGCCGCCCGCTGTGCGCGAGTCTTTGGTCAAGGCGGTCGATCGCATCGGTGCCAAGCTGGTGGACAATGTCCGCATCGACACGACACATTTTGTCACGACAGAGGGAAGAGGTGTCCAGTGGGAGAAGGCCAACGAGATGAACATACCTGTCGTACGGCCGGAGTGGGTGGACGCTTGCGAGCGCACTGGCCGCATCCTCGGCGTGACAAAGTTCTATCTGGACGCTGTCAGAATTGGCGGTCCTCCCACGACGACAACGACACCGGTGGAGGTGGAGAGGCCTGGGACGGCCGGTTCGGGAGGATTCGCTCCTCAGGCACAGCAGCAACAGCCGCCGAGGGAAAAGGAGTTGCCACCGCAGCCGCCCTCTAATGGCGCGAGTGCGGATGCGGCCGGCAGCGCAACCAACAAACCACAGCCACCAGTGCCAGAGCAAGATTCCGATGACGAGTCCGGCTCTGAGGATGATAGTGCAGAAGACTCGGAGACGGTCGTGCAGGAAGACAAGGTCAGACAGGACGAGCAAAAGGTCAGAGCCGATGAGCGGGAAGAGCAAGGGTTAGCCTCACGACCGAAGCCGACTGTCGAGGAAGCTAGCGACGAGGAGGGAGGACAAGAAGATGAGAAAGAGGATAGTACAGGGGAAAAGGGAGGAAAGTCTCCTGGCGATGGGGCCTCGTTCCAGGACGTGGCGCTCTAGTGGTCTGGTTTCCTTTCTGGTCTAAAAGGAGCAACACGACTATTCTAGCGGTGGTGTCTTGATGTCTCTCTCCGGAGTTCTGAGTTTGACAGCGAGCAGGGTGCATGTGTATTTGTATTTCAACAGTAACCAGGTCCAGCGACCGGAGTTTCTCAGCTGGCTAGGAGCAAGGCTTATGATTCTGAGCTTTATCTACCTACTTCCTCTCAAGTTGAAGTTGGCTCTTGATACCAATTCACACCCTAGTTCCTAGTTAATCCGAACAGGTGCAAATGTTGTCACGGTCGTTGGATGACCCACCTAAGCTGCAGGAGCTCTGAAAGCAAACACGGATCGCCCATGCTTGAAGCACCCCACCCTGCCAGCGGTCTCCAGCTCGTGCGTGCGGGGAGCCGGGGGCGTTACCGGGCGGGTACGGTGTGTTATCCCCAAGCCTTTTATAGCGTGCCAGTACGCCATAGCTTCCACACTTGCTGCAACCTTCAACTCCATCGTCTCTATCTCCATGCTCTGTTATCGGCTGATTTAGCCAACAAGGTACACACCTTACTTGCGTTCTCAGTAACAAAACACAACAATAAAACCACAAAACAGTTGCCAATAGTCCCGCAGCTGCTGTCCAAAATGAAATCAACAACCCTCCTCGCCCAGTTTCTGGCCGCGGCGGGAGCCGCCTCAGCCATGGCTGTCTCCCCAGACGGCAGCAGCAGCAGCACCTCATCCGAGACAGCTGCGCCCCGCAAAATCCCCACGTCGTACGAGTCCGCCGTCATGGCCCGCCGCATCCTGGCCCTGACCCCTCTCGGCACGCTCGCAACCATCTTCCCGGACAACAACAACAACAACGACGACGGAAAGAAGAAGAACCCCGGCGACAAGACGCTCGAGAACCGCCCCGCCGAGGCCGCCGGCATGCCCCACGGCCTGATGGAGTACATCGC
>Ga0233366_1000731_pt1 | contig 10367 bp, 14 predicted proteins | sample ElkDunMinimDraft_23_FD_191536 | JGI IMG/M metagenome (GOLD analysis project Ga0233366, IMG submission 191536) | Fecal eukaryotic communites from dung pellets of Tule Elk in California, USA - Elk Dung C4 | ecosystem: Host-associated > Mammals > Digestive system > Large intestine > Fecal | place...
TGCTGAGGGGCGTGATATGGCGGTTGCTTCTGGGCAGTTCTTTGACGGGGTGATGGAGCCTTCGCCGAAGTTGCGTCATGCGGATCAGCCGCAGATGAATGTTGCGTTGTCGGTTGCTCGGAAGCGTCCGTTGGCGGGTGCGTGGGCTTGGAACCGGAAAGACGAAACGTCGGATATCACTCCTGTGGTGGCGGCGACTCTGGCCCTGTGGGGGGCGCAGAAGGACGATGTTGAGCGCCCGACGCGGCGGTCGAGTGAGCGGACGGCGGTGATCTTGTGACCGATGACACTCTGAACGTTCCGGGACTGAATGATGATGAGCGTGTCGCGTTGAACGTGAACCTGAAGCAGTTGCGGGCGAAGCAGCCGCGGAATCTTGAGCGGTCGTCGTTGTATGACGGCAAGCGGGCTGTGAAGCAGGTTGGCACGGTGATTCCGCCGCAGTATTCGAAGCTGGGTTTGGCTTTGGGTTGGACTGCTAAGGGTGTTGATGGCCTGGGTCGTCGGTGCGTGCTGGACAAGATGATCTGGACTGAGGGCGACCTTGGGGATCTCGGGTATCGGCAGCTTGTTGATAGCAACTTCTTGATGGCGGAGATCGCGCAGGGGCGTACGGATTCGCTGATTCATGGCGTGTCGTATCTGATTACGACGCGTGGTGATGAGTCGAAGGGTGAGCCGGCTGCGCTGGTTCATGCGAAGGATGCGTTGAATGCGACGGGTCAGTGGAACACGCGGAAGCGTCGCCTGGATGATCTGTTGTCGATCACGTCTTGGAAGGATGGCGAGCCGACTGGGTTCGTGCTGTACCTGGATGGTGTGACGGTCAATGCGGAGAAGGATTCTTCGGGTTGGGCGATCGATAGGTCTGAGCATCCGTGGCATGTGCCGGCGGATCCTCTGGTGTACCGGCCCCGTGCGTCTCGGCGTATGGGGCGGTCGCGCATCACTCGGCCTGCGATCTCGACGCAGTATGCGGCGTTGCGTGCGTTGGTGCGTCTTGAGGCGCACATGGACATCTATGCGATCCCGAAGCTGATTTTGTTGGGTGCTGAGGAGTCGATCTTCAAGAACCCGGATGGGTCGATGAAGGCGTCGTGGCAGATTGCGTTGGGTCGCGCGTTTGGTATCCCGGATGATCCGGATGCGCCGCAGGGGCAGGGTCGCGCTGATGTGAAGCAGTTTGATGCTGCGTCGCCGGAGCCGCATCTGGCGCATCTGAATGCGTTGGCGAAGCTGATGGCGCGTGAGATGGATCTGTCTGATTCGGATTTCGCGTTGACTGATCTGGCGAACCCGACTGCGGCTGATTCGTACACGGAGGCGCGTGAGTCGCTGATTGCGGAGGCTGAGGACGCGACCGATGGTTGGTCGACTCCGATTCGTCGCTCGGTGACGCGTGCGCTGGCGATTCAGAACGATCTGGACGAGGTTCCGGCCGCGTGGGCGTCGATCGAGGCGAAGTGGCGTAACCCGGTTCACCTGTCTCGTGCGGCTGCGGCTGATGCGGGTGCGAAGCAGTTGGGTGCTGTCCCGTGGCTTGCTGAGACTGAGGTTGGTCTTGAGCTGTTGGGTTTGGATGAGCAGCAGATTCAGCGTGCGTTGGCGGAGAAGCGGAAGAGTGTGGGGCGTCAGAGTGCGGCTGCGATTATCGCGGCTCGGGACGCTGATTTGACTCGTGCTGCTGTGGTTCCTGCTGATGGTGTCGGCGCTTGAGTCGAAGGCGGAGCTCGCGGTCCTGACGGATGATGCGGCGGACACGGTTGTGTGGACGTTGCGTCGTTCGTCGGGTGCTTTCGAGTCCCGCCGTCTGCAGCTTCTGGATACGGTGCCTGACCTTGTGGGGTTCTACTCGGAGGGGTCGGCGGCGTTGGCTGCGGATTTCTATGACGATGCTCGTGCGGATGCTCGTGCTGGGGGTCGGTTCGTTGCGTCTCCGGTGATTCTGGATCGTACGGTTCGGATTCGTCGGGGTGTGGCGTGGGCGTCGGAGCCGTTGTCGATCGATGACGAGGCTGCTGCGATTGCGCGCCTGACTGAGGTGATGCGGTCTGAGGTTTCGCGCCCTTACAGGGACACGATCCTCACGAATCGTCGCCGGGATCCTGCCGCGGTGGGTTGGCGCCGGTTGGCGTCGGCTAGTGCGTGCGGGTTCTGCAAGATGCTCGCTGGCCGGGGAACGGTGTACCGGCAGGCGACGGCGGACTTTGGTGCGCATGAGAACTGTGGGTGCACGGCGGCCCCGGTGTTCGGTAAGGGCGATGTGGGTCCGGAGGCGTCGGCGATTCAGTACATGGCGTCTAGGCGTCAGAAGACGCCGGCTCAGCGTGCGCAGATCCGCTCCTACATCGAGGCGAACTATCCGGATGAGTTGCTGCGTAAGCACTCGAAGACTTCCCACTGACCGGTGGGCCGTACCAGACGGTTTCTGGGTGATGTGCGACGGCACGGAAACGGGAGAGAACCGATGAGCGAAACCACTACGACCGAAGGTGCCGAGAAGGCCCCGGAGGGTGGCGAGCAGAAGCAGGAACAGGCGTTTACTCAGGCTGATGTGGACCGCATCGTGAAGGAGCGCATTGCGCGCGTCGACGCGAAGTATGCGGACTACCCCGACCTGAAGGCGAAGGCTGAGGGCGCGAAGACGCTCGAGGACCGGCTTGGGTCGCTTGAGTCCGAACTGGCGACGACCAAGGCGAGTGCGTTGCGCACGAGCGTTGCGGCGAAGTTCGGGATCAGCACTGAGAAGGGTGAGGACGGTTCGCCGTCCGATGCCGACCTGTTCCTGACCGGTTCCGACGAAGCCACCCTCATCACTCAGGCTCAGCGCCTGGCTGGTCGAGAAGCGGCCGTCAAGAAGCAGGGAAACGTCGCTCCGAAAGAGGGCGACGCCAAGAACACGGGATCCATCGAGGGTGAAGAGCGAGCTTTCGTTTCTGCGCTCTTCGGTGGGTCCGACTAACCGGAAGAGGGAACCATGGCAGTTATCGGAACCTCGGGAGTCACGCTCCCGAAGAACATCGCGGACGGCATGTTCAAGAAGGCTATCGGCGGGTCGGCTGTTGTCGCCCTGTCTGGTGCTGAGCCGCAGCGCTTCGGTGAGGTCACTCACATGACGCTGACCGGCCGCCCCCGTGCGGAGTACGTCGGTGAGGGTGCGGACAAGTCACACACGACCACCACGTTCGGCACGAAGGTTGTGACCCCGCACAAGGTGCAGGTCACTCAGCGGTTCAACCAGGAAGTGAAGTGGGCTGACGACGCTTACCAGCTCGGCATCCTCCGCACCCTGGCCGAAGAGGGCGGCGTGGCCCTGTCGCGTGCGCTTGACCTGGGCGTGTTCCACGGCATCAACCCGCTCACGGGTACTGCCATTGCGAGCATCGTTGCGGGCGACCGGATCGGCACCACGACCAACAGTGTCGAGATCACCACGGCCACGCTGGGTACCCCCGACATCGTGATCGAGCAGGCTGCTGGCCTGGTCATCGCTGACGGGTACATCCCGAACGGTATCGCGTTCGACCCGACCTACTCGTGGACTGTTGCGACCGCCCGTTACGCGGATGGCCGCAAGAAGTACCCGGAGCTCGGCTTCGGCGCCAACATCACCTCGTTTGAGGGTCTGCAGGCGTACAGCACGTCGACCGTTTCGGGTCTCCCGGAGGCGTCGGCGAACTCGGGCATCAAGGCGATCGTGGGCCAGTGGGACCTGCTGCGCTGGGGTGTCCAGGAGGTTGTGCCGGTCGAGCTGATCGAGTTCGGTGACCCGGACGGTCAGGGCGACCTGAAGCGCAAGAACCAGATCGCTCTCCGCATGGAGGTCGTGTACGGCTGGGGCGTCATGGATCTTGACGGTTTCGCGACCGTCAAGGATGCCGTCGCCAACGTCTGATCGGAGAACGCATGGGCAAGTTCAAGAACACACTGACGCAGGTCGTCGTGTCCGTCTCTGACGAGAAGGACGACCGCTTCACCGATGGTTGGGAGCCGGCGGACAAGCCGGAGGCCAAGCCTCGTTCGAAGAAGTCCGAGTAAGGAAAGGGGGCGGTCATGGCTGTGACTCCCGAGATGATTGCGGTTGCGCTTGGTGTGGCCGCCCCCGAACCGGACTCGATCACGGCTCAGCAGTGGGGCCTGTGGGTTTCGGATGCTGAGATGTTGATCGAGAACCGGCGGGAGAAGTTGGCTGTTGGCCCGATCGATGAGGCGAAGGTCGATTATGTCGTCCGTGAGGCCGTGGTTGCGCATGTGAAGCGGCCGGATGATGCGACGCAGGTGACCGTTTCGGTTGATGATGGGTCGTCGTCGCGGACGTATCGTTCGGGCAAGGGTCGCGTGTCGATCCTGGATGAGTGGTGGGTGCTGTTGGGTTTGACGGAGCCGTCTGGGGCTTTCGCGCTCGACATGGTGGGCACGTCGACGTCGCACCTGCCGTGGTGTTCGCTGATGTTCGGTGCGACGTATTGCTCGTGCGGTGTGGATATTGCTGGTGTGCCGATCTTTGAGGGCGGTGCGCCGTGGATCTGATTCATGACCTCAAGCGCGCGTTGCCGTTTCTGCGGTCGCAGGCCGACTCCACGATGACGGAGACGGTGCGTGCGGGGCAGCTCGTGGACTCCACCGACCCCGTGACGGGTGATCCGGTGCAGACGGTGACGGAGCCGTTCATCTACGAGGGGCCGGCGCGCGTGAAGTATCCGGACACGATGGTGTCGGATTCTGCTAGCGCGGGGCAGGTTGTGGCGTCACAGAAGGTGATCGTGAAGTTGCCCGTGGGTTCGGCGGTTGTGCCAGAGGGTGCCGCGTTCATGGTGACCGCATCGGAAGTCGATGAGTCCTTGGTCGGCCGCACGTACAAGGTTGACGGTTCGCCGTCCGCGGGCATGGTGACGGCGCACAGGTATCCGGTGACTGAACTGTCGTAGGGGGTTGCCGTGGCTGACGACTTCCATGAGTTGTATGAGCTGGCGGCGGATCTGACTGGTGCTGGCGACAAGATCGGCCCGTTCGTGAAGAAGGCTGTCGAGGTCACTGCGCGGCATATGCGCGATGACTGGCGGCAGGGCGCTGAGGTTGGTGCGGGCGATGGTTTCTCGTCGGACTATGCGTCGTCGATCTTCTACGACATGAAGTACGAGGCGGGCAGCATCGGGGCGGAGATTGGTCCCGAGCTTGGCCGTCCGGGTGGTTCGGCCGGTTTCCTTGAGGAAGCGCCTGGTGGCGTGCTGGCCAGCCCCCAGCATGCGGGGCGTGATGCGGTGCGTGCGAATGAGGACGACTTTGTGCGTGGCCTCGAGATCGCCCAGTTCGACGCGATGAGGAAAGTGGTGGGCGGATGAGGGCTGAGTTCAATGCGTTCGTCGCGCGTCTGCGTGCGCACCCGCAGCTGGCGAACAAGACGGACACGGTGGTGCGGCTCACTGCTGGCGGTGAAGCGGTGCGGGCGAACTACATTGTTGCGTTCCCCGCGATCCCCGACGATCTGGGCGACAAGCGTTACCTGGCGTTGCAGTCGATCGATTCTGACCGGTTCCTGTCGTTCGATGTGCGGGTTGTCGCTGTCGATGCGGACGGTGTGCTGCAGCTGACCGAGGCGGTCATGGAGCAGACAATTCGCCACGCGCTCGAGGTCCCGGGTCGTCGTTGCGATCCGATCAAGATGGCGACGGATGCGGTGGAGGAGGGGACGGTCAAGTTCGACAAGACCGCCCGCCTGTACTACGTCGACCTGTCGCTCGAGTTCTGGTCGAGGAGGGCGTAGATGCCGTTTGTGCGTGTGAGGTCGGCGGGTCGTGGTGATCCGCCGCATGAGTTTGATGTTCCTGTTGGGGAGCTCGAGAAGCATCCCGATTTGTACAGGGTGATTGACCCGGAGCCGGTAGCGATGTCGCGACCGGCTCTTTTTGTTCCCGGCCGTGTGCCGGTGAAGTCCAACCGTCCCGTTTCGAAGCGGGCACGGATCAAGCCTGGTGAGGATTCAACCGCCCCCGCGGGGGCCAACTCTTGAGGAGAGAACATGGCATTTGAGCCGGTTCAGAAGGGCACCGCGAGTGACGGTCATGGGATCGTCCTGTGGGTGCCTGCTATTGCCGATTTGACGAAGCCGACGATTGCGGAGTTGACGGCCACTGGTGTTAAGCGGCTGACGTACGGTCTGACGTCGGATGGTTTCACGCATGAGACGTCGATCGCGAAGATCACTGTTGGTCGGTTCACGCTTGATCAGGCCTTGGAGCTTGATGGTGTTGTGACGGACACGGTGGAGGTCCGCTGGGTGTACAACCGTGCGACTCCGACCGACATTGAGACGGCGCTTGGTGTGCCGGGCGTTGACGGCAACATCGTGAAGATCCTCGGTTACCTCAACGACCACGAGATCGACGAGGACACGAAGATCAACGCGATCATCCCGGTCACCACGTCGATTCCGCGTGATGTTCCTCCGACGCAGAACTCCGAGCTGGTGAAGGTTCAGTCGCTGAACGTTCGCGGCAAGGTGCGTCGCGAGCACGAGATTCAGGTCCAGGCGGCCTGACGTAAGCCCCGGGGTGGGGTTCCCTCACCAGGCCCCACCCCGGTTCCCCTTTTTCGCATGGTGAGGACTGGTGAGGAGTAGAAGCATGGACTTGAAGGCGCTGATCGCGAAGCAGCGGGAAGCTCTCGCAGAGGTCAAGACGAAGACTCTCGAGGTTGTTCTCGGCGGCGAGGCCGTTGAAGTGGTTGTGGCGAAGGTGTCGCCGGACGAGTGGCAGGAGTTGGCGTCGAGCCACCCGCCGCGTCGTACGAACACTGGGGATCACAGCATCGGCTATGACCAGTACGCGCTCCCGCGGGACTACCCAGCTGGGCAGATCACGGTCGGCGGAGAGCCGGTGGATCAGGAAGAGTGGGCTGAGATTTACAGCGTGCTCGAGGCGGTGCATCGCAACTCGATCGGTTCCCTGATCTGGGGGCTCAACGTCTATGACGTGATGCAGGAGCTTCAGCGGCTGGGAAAAGCGGAGGCGGGCCGGCAGTCCGCCTCGCCCGCGAACAGGGAGTCTCGCCGCGCCGCTTCCAAGGCTGGGAGCCGGGCGAAGTAACCACGTTCCTCTACGAGGATCCTGAACACCCGGACCGGGTGACGCGCGCGGTCACCGTGCGCGAATCGGAATACGGTGAGCGCGACCGGGCGCTCATCCTCGCAGACTGGGAGCGGGAGCATGAGCCGCGCGGTTCGCACGGGGTTCTCGTGTCAGAGGCGACGGATCCGAAGTTCAACCCCTATTCGCCGGACGCTGAGGGGCAGTTCGTCGCGGAACCGATCGTCGACTTCGCTCAAGCGGCGATCGACCGGGCGCTCGAGGCGCGACGGAAGCTGATCAAGGCAGATGAAGACTGGCCACTGCTATGGCCTGTTCACCTGGAACGGTCAGCGGGGCATGCGCAGGACGAAGGTGCCGGGCCCCAGTTGGCTGGCCCGGTCGAAGGCGGCGACTTCCCAACCAGCCTCCGCGAGGGCGTCGAGCTCGGTGTTCATGGCATCGATGACGTTGACCCCGCGAGGCAGGTCCCGCTGCTGCGGCAGTGACACAACTTGATACCGGTAGGCACCCATACGGGTGAGGCTACCCGATTGCTCGGAAGGCTGGTGATTCCACTTGGCCGAACGAGTAGTGAAGGTTCGTCTGTCCGCCGAGGTTGCGGAGTACAACAAGGCGATGCTTGAGGCGTCGCGTGCGACGCGGACGGCGGGCTCCGAGGCTGAGAAGCTGACGCAGAAGAAGCAGGCGTTTCAGCAGCTCGGCGGAGCCATGTTCCTCGCTGGTGGCGTCATGGCCGCGGGTGTCGGGATCGCGGTGGCGAAGTTCGCCGAGTTTGACCAGGCGATGTCGAACGTCATCGCCACGGGCGAGGATGCAGCGAGCAACCAGGACGCGTTGCGGCAGGCGGCGCTTGACGCTGGTGCCGCGACGGTGTTCTCGGCTACGGAGTCTGCCAACGCTATCGAGGAGATGGCGAAGGCTGGCGTGTCGGCCGAAGACATCCTTGGCGGCGGGCTCACTGGCGCCCTGGACCTGGCTGCTGCTGGTGGCCTTGGGGTTGCTGAAGCCGCTGGGATCGCCGCCACCACACTGAAGCAGTTCGAGCTGAACGGTGAGGACGCGTCGCACGTGGCCGACCTGCTCGCTGCAGGTGCCGGTAAGGCCATGGGTGACGTGACCGACATGGCGGGCGCGCTGAATCAGGCGGGTCTGGTCTCGAACCAGTTCGGGCTCTCCGTTGAGGAGACGGTGGGCACCCTGTCGGCGTTCGCGTCGGCGGGCATGCTCGGGTCTGATGCGGGTACGTCGATGCGCACGATGCTGCTGCGTCTGGCGAACCCGACCGGCGAGGTCAAGGATCTGATGGCCGAGCTGAACATTCAGGCGTACGACGGGCAGGGCAACTTCATCGGCCTGGCCAACCTGGCTGGCGTCCTGGAAGACCGACTGGGTGGCATGACTCAGGCGCAGCGTGATCAGACGTTGGCGATGATCTTCGGTCAGGACGCCATCCGTGGCGCGAACATTCTGATGCGCGAAGGCAAAGAGGGCATCGAGGACTGGACCGCGGCCGTCGATGACCAGGGTTACGCGTCAGAGGTCGCATCGCAGCGTTTGGACAACCTCGCCGGCGACATTGAGGCTCTGGGCGGCGCGTTCGATACCGCACTGATCTCGACGGGCGCTGCGGCGAACGACGTGCTTCGAACGATGGTGCAGGTCGTGACGGCGCTGGTGGACGTGTACAACGGCCTGCCGGAGCCCGTGCAGGGTTCTGTGCTGGCAATCGCGGCAGTCGCGGGTGCTGTGGGGCTTGTCGGCGGCGCGATCCTGTTGGGCGTGCCGAAGGTCGCGGAGTTCCGGGCTGCACTGGATCTGATGAACGTGTCTCTCGGGCGCGTGAGTCTGATTGCGGGCGGTGTTGCTGCCGGAATCGGGCTGGTCGTCACGGTCGTGTCGATGCTTGCGATGGCACAGGCGGAGGCTCGGGCTAAGGCTGAGGCGTACGCGGACACCCTTGAATCGGGCACGAACCGGGTCACCAAGGCGACGCGCGACATGATCGTGGAAAACCTCGCCGCCCGGAAGTCGATGCTGTGGTGGGAGCAGTCGTCCGCGTTCGATGCGGCAGAGAAGCTGGGCATCTCGCTCGATCTCGTCGCTGACGCCGCTTACGGCGATGCTGAGGCACTGAAGGAGATGCGCCGGGAGGTCGAGGCTGCAGCCGACTCGCACCGCGGGTCGAAGGATGACTACGAGGCTTACGAGTCTTGGGTTCGGGTTCTGACCGATGCGGTTGCTGGCGAGAGCCAGTCGATCGAGGAGGCCATCGCCGTTGCGGAGCAGAAACAGAAGGCGGACCGGGATAGCGCTGATGCTGCGGGTGTGGCTGCGGATGGCTACGGTGACGCCACCGATGCTACGGATGAGCTCGCCGAAGCGACCCAGGCTGCGGAGAAGAACCTTGATGACCTGATCGATGCCCTCGAGGAAGTCGGCGGCACCGCGATGGACATGGGTTCGGCGACGGACGCTGCCCAGCGAGCGATCAACTCTCTGGGGGAAGCGGCCGAGGCGGAAGAAGTGTCGCTCAATGGGGCGAACGACGTCTCCATCGCTCTCCGCGACTCGATGCGCGAAGTTGAGCAAGCGCACAGGGATTCGGCTCAGGCGATCATCGACAACGGGGGCACGTTCGAGGCCGCCCGCGAGGAGTGGGCCAAGGGTCGCGAGGCTGTGATTCAGCAGCGTGAAGCCATGGGTGAGTCTCGGGATGAGGCTGTTGCGTGGGCTGACCAGAATCTGGGCTCTGCAGCAGAGGTTGAGCGGGCGCTGTCGGAAGTCGCTACGGCGGCGACCAACATCCCGACGAACCCTCAGATCCGCATCTCGCTGATGGGTTACTCCGAGTCGTACCAGTACCTCATGAACATCCAGCAGCAGATCCGCAACATCACCGGCAACCACCAGTTCCGGGTTTCGCCTGGGCCTGGTGGGTCGGGTGGTCATGTGGCGGGGTCCGCGAACGGCAACATCTTCGACTACGCGCAGGCGTTCGCGAACGGTGGCGGTGTCGACACCGGCATCTACGCGGGCCGTCAGGGTTCGATCCATAAGTTCGCTGAGCCGGAGACGATCTGGGAGGCGTATATCTCGGGGAAGCCGGATGCGCGTGATCGGAACATTGGGATCTGGCAGGAGACGGGGCGCCGTTTGGGTGTTGAGTCTGGTGGCGGCTCGGTGGTGATTGAGGGTGCCCGGATTACGGGGTCGTTGGATCTTGGGAATGGTCTGGTGGGTGTGATTGATGGCCGGATTGCTGATGCGAAGTACAAGTCC
>Ga0233366_1000732_pt1 | contig 10362 bp, 13 predicted proteins | sample ElkDunMinimDraft_23_FD_191536 | JGI IMG/M metagenome (GOLD analysis project Ga0233366, IMG submission 191536) | Fecal eukaryotic communites from dung pellets of Tule Elk in California, USA - Elk Dung C4 | ecosystem: Host-associated > Mammals > Digestive system > Large intestine > Fecal | place...
AAACTTTATCTGCCATTTCTTGTGTAGCATCACCTTTAATTACTACTTGGAAGAATGTACCTGCCATACCATCTGATGATTGTTGTAAAGCAGTATTTGTTACTTGAGAAATATCAATATTTGATGGATCAACACCGGTAAGTTTAGCAATCTGTTCAATATATTCTGCTCTACCAATCTTTCCTAATGTTGCGCCATCTATACCAAATGCTGTAACACCCGGAGTATTTACTTGAACTTCTGCTGCAGCATTAAGAACTTTTGTTGAAGTATTTAAATTATCTGCATCAGCAATGTTCTTCATACTATCTTTTAATTCAGAACCTGCAATATCTTCAGTATGTTGGAAATTATTAGTTTCAGATGCTTTAAATTCTCCGTTATTGTTATTGTTATCGAAATTTTCTTTACCTTTATCTGATGCTTCTTTTTCAGGTGAAGTAGTTTCAATAACTTTTTCTATAACTTTATCTTTAGCTGCTAACATTTTTTCATATCCACCAGCATTTTCACCTGTAACAAACTTATAAAAATCATTTAAAATATTTGTAACGCTCTGTACAACTTCTGAAGGTAATACTGTATCAGCAGCTCCTTCAATTATCTTCTTAGCGATCTGCCAACCATCAGCAAGCGAATTTCCTAACGTCTTTACAGAGAAATACATCATAATAAAGAATAATGCCCAATGAATAGCCTTCATCCAACCTGGTAATTTCTTGAATTCATCACTCTTACATCTCTTAATCATATCAGAAACTTGCTTATAAATAACACGTGATGACCAGAATACCTTACAAATAACTTCTGTAATTGCTCCAGCTAATGGACCAGCAATAAGCGTAACAACTGCTGGTAAAACAACAGTTACAGCAAAGTAAGCAGCAGTTTGTAATATGATCTTTATACCAGCTTCTTTTAATGATGCAAATTTACCTGTTGGTTTATTTGTATTTGCTTTTGCAGCTTGATCATAAACATTTTCTTTACCTTGTTGTTTAACGTTTGGATCTTCTTTCTTTTTCTTGAATCTATCAAAAATACCCTCATTAATTTCAATTGCTAAAGACTCATAAACATTTTCTTTTGCTTTATTTTCATCTTTAAGGGTTTCAGATATCATATTTTGGAATTCTTCCTGATACCTTTCATCATCACCTCCAGAAAGTTTCTTAATTAGTTCTCCAAAAGCAATTCCTAATGTTAACATCATTTCAAGGAATTTATGAACTAATTCTTTTGCAGTCTTAACAGCTCTACTTAAAATATCATTAACAAATTTCTTAACAGCTTGTATCTTTTCTCCTAAAGATTTAAATCCATCAACCACCTTCTCAGAACCTTGCTTAACTGCCTGACCAATCTTATTTAAGAAATCTTTTGCACTTTCATTAATTAAAGTAAAATCAATATCGATATTGTTCTCATTACAGAATTCTATACATAAAGACTTTTCATATTCTTCACAAATTGTTAAGAACATATTACGGACAGCAAATTGCTCTTCAATTGAGAATAAAACATCTTGTTCAGCTTCATTAATATATGGATTTGCAAGACGTCTATTATGTAAACTCATTTTATGAAAAACTGAATCTATATCAGCACCATGATTTACTATTAAACTTTCGAAAGTATAAATAGGTTTTTCATTAATAGAACTGTTTATAGAATTCATATAAGAAAACTTTTCATTAGAATAACTATTTAATGACTTCATAAAAACAATTTATATACTTAATATATAAAAATAAAAGAGTTAACTTTAACGGCTAACTCTTTAATAATGATTTATAAAATCTTTAAATCTGATATTCTGAAACAATATTATTCACTACAAGATAATTCTGAACTGCATGATAGAATGCCATAACATCATCGTAATAAGAACTATCAGGATCATACCATGAAAAGCATGGAACCAATTCTCTCCAACGTGAACAAATACTTGAATTTAAACCAAATACTTTATCATAAATTCTTCTCCAAACAGAATCATTATTCCCATACCTATTTACAGATAAACCTGCTTTTATAACAGAATTAAGCTCTACATACAAAGCACTAAGTTTATCATTATCATTACTGAACTCACCTACTTTATATTTTTGCTCTATTCTAATAAGCTCAATATACCGGCTTTCTGGTATCGATATCATATTTTCCATAACTACATAGCCAAATAAATGTAAATACTCTCTGACCTATCTTTCTGGTATTCTACTCTAACTCGATTCCATCCTGCTTTTCTATAAGACATTTCAAGATCATACAAATAGTTTGAAGGTACAATTGCATGAGAAATATGCACCCAAAGCTGAACACACTTTTCTCTTTCTTCCGGTTTCTGGTTAGCGCGTTCTTTCATGAACTTTGCTTCAGCATCAAGAACAAGTCTATCAAATTCTTCCTGAGTAATAAACAAAATGTTAGGTGCTATCATATTAGTCTACTTTATTAAATTCTGAAAAAAATCTATCAAATCTCATTGTATTTCCCGAGCCACCATTATATTCATATTTTACATATGGATTCCCACTTTTATCATATCTGATTTCTTTGATTGTACAATCAAGTATTACTGGCTCAATGAATGGGTCATCATCTTCACATATATATACATATTTATCTCCAACCTTAAGTTCTGCTACTGCTCTTTTATAAGGTTTAATAAATGTAAAATAATGTTCAACTAATGCTGTAATAATTATGAGTAAAATACTACATAAAAAAATTATAACAATCATATTCTAAAATTTAAAGTTAGTATCTCGTTCAATATCTCTTTTCTTTATAGACTCTCTCTTGTCGTAATCATGCTTTCCTTTAGCAAGAGCAATATCTACCTTAATAAGACCTTTATCATTTCTATATAATCTGATTGGAATGATTGTCAGACCTTTCTGTGATACAGCTTTCTGAAGTCTTTTTAGTTCACTCTTATTTAAAAGAAGCTTACGTTCTCTTACTTCATCATACTTACTGAATGCTGAGCAATTCTCATAACGATGGATATGCGAATTTATAAGATATAATTCAGAACCAGAGAAAGAACAGAATGCTTCAGTAATACGACCCCAACCATTCTGAAGAGCCTTTACTTCTGCTCCTGATAGAACTATACCAGCCGTATATCTCTCAATCCATTCATAATCAAATGATGCTCTCTTATTCTGTATGTTAATCTTATTTTTCATCTTTAGTCAAGTACTGAAACGTATGAAATATTCTTAATACCCATTACTTCTTTTGCAAACTTAACGATTCGAGAATAAATCTCAATCTGAATCTGCTGATCTTGCTGAAGTACCGCCATCACCGGACAACCCATCTCCATATAGTATGCCTTCTGCTCATCTGTAAAAGAATTGACAAGATAGACATGAAGATTATGAATGACATTATATTTCACTGCATCCAACTCAATAGACTTCTTTGAACGTCTATCAAGCTTAAGATAAGTGATTCCACAACCATGCCCGATAAATCCGTATACCTTCTTATCACCTCCACATTCAGAAACAACTGCAGACTCAATACCAAATACTTCCTTAACACTTGGAAGGAAATTCTCATCAGAGATAATGTACTTAAAACAATCTCTCGAAAGGTTATTCATAAATACCATAGCAATTCATTTAATTAGTTACATTATATAAATAGAAACTTCTTTAAAAATTTCAAAATAAAAAGGAGTTATTTTCATAACTCCTTATAAAATTTAATTATATAATTAGATTATTCTGTTACAGGTTCTTCTAATCGTAAATTACTATCTAAAGTTTGAACATTTATTACTTCGCGATAATAACCGTAACTTGCATAAAAGTAATAATTGATAAGATTAATTTTATTTCCGATTCCACAAATATGCTGAATACATATTGTTCCATTATCTGCTTTATATGCTCGTTCAGCAACTCCTAAATTAGATCCAATTCCTGTATCATAAATATAAATACTAAATGGTTTATTCGCTTCAAATAAACTATTTAAATTATCATATATTTCTTGAACATTTTCTGGAGTCTGTTCAGTAAGAGTAAGGATTATACCTCCACCCCATCCAGGAATTAATGCTTCAGGATTTAACATATAAGTTGCCATAATTATTCTCCTTCACCTTCTTTATCTTCTTTTTCCTTATCAGATTCTTCGGCTTTCTTTTTAGCATCTTCAGCTTCTTCTTTTGCTTTTTCTTCAGCTTCTTCTGCTTTATCTTCCATATAATCAGACATCTCTACAATAGATAATGAAAGTTTCTCGCAAGCTTCAGCCATATTTTCATCTTCCTGTTTTGAGTTTACAAGTTCTGTTAAGAATTCAATAACTGTTGAAAGAAGTTCTGCTTGTCCTTCTTTAACCTTAATCTTAATACCATTATCAATTGGTTCATTATATAATGACTTTTCATCAGCAAGAGATTTTAAAGAATCATAAGCTCCTTCAAATTTGCTTACATCAAGTCTAAACCATTTTTCAGATGATTCATTTACTTGTTCAATCTCAATACATTCTTTAATATAATCAGTTAAATGTTTCATATCAGTTATATAAATATTATTATATTTCTATAATTTAAAAATAAAGTATTTTTTAAAATTATCAAATTTACCTCTTGTATTGATATATTCCATATTTCTTTCATTTAATTTGGCTTCACGTTCAAATGAAATCATAGAATATGCATTCTTTGGTCCATTAATGAATAATCTTATAAACCATTCAAGAACATATACTATATAGAATATGATACCTCCAAGTGGAAGCCATTTACAGAAGTCTCTCATCTGACAAGTATGGATCTGTTCATGGTTGATTACTTTATCAACATAAGATTTATGGTGTTCTTTAATAAGGTATGGTTCGTATTCTTGTCTCCAAAATACCATATTGAAGAATGCCATTGCTATATATCCTACGAATGGAATCAATTTATTAACAAAAATCTTAGTGTTGTTAATTATGTATTTTTTCATAATAAAATAAAAGGAGAATGAATTAAACCTCCATCCTCCTTATATAAATTTTATTGTTTAAATTATTCAGCTCCTTCAAGAATTGCAAGTTCCTTAGCTACATTATTAAGAAGAGCAATCTTAACTGGGTCATTCTTAAACTGCTCAGCTAACATAGAAATTTTCTTACGTCTTGCTGACATTTGTTCATCTTTAGCAGCTGCAAGTTCTTCTTGAATCTTCTGATAACCTTCAGGATCCTGATTCTTCATTTCCTCATTGATACGAGTTTCATAAAGAGATTTGATATCGTTACCAGTTACTTTCTCAACCTGTGCAAGAGCTTCAGTCATAAGGTTGAAGTTATTGCAAGAAGTACCAGCATTGATTGAACGTGCAACATTAACATTTACTGAATTTTCTGCTTCAACAATTGCAAGAACTGTAGAATCAGCGCATTCCATAACTTTTGCGCAATCAACAAGAACTACATTCTCCATAGCTTCAAATACCTCAGCAATTGAATTGCAAGTATTGATGAAGTTGAACTTCTCAGCCATATAAAGATGTTTAGAATAACTATCTGCATACTGACGGAAATTAGCTGCTGAATCAAATGTTTCAGAGATATTTCCTTTAGAGAACTTAAGTTCAGATTCAGTGATTACAAACTTATAAGGCTCAGCAGTATAGTTTGCTTTATACTCATAAGTAAGTGATTCATCAACTTGCTTGAAGTTAGGAAGTAAAGCATTCACTCTATTGAATGTAGGATTCTCAAGTGTAGAAACCTCAACATTACCTTCAGAAATCTTATAAGTAGTACCAAGTACATTGAAATACTGTGCATTCTCATCAATTACAACATATGAAAGTGGAGTACTAACATTATAAGTTGTTGCGTGTGTTTCTGTAATTGTTGAATTGAATACTTCTTTACATACATTTCTGAATTCAGGAATATACTGTACATTCTTAAGGCAACCACCTTTAATATACTGAATTACCTCAGATTCGTTCATTTCAAGAAGTTTCTCAACCTGCGCTACACCAAGCTTAGCGATGTAGTTATATGAAGAATTATTGTTAGAAACACTCTCACATGCAGACGCAAGTTTCCAAGAGATTTTATTTTCGTTAACATACTTAAGAATTGACTCAAGAATAGTCATGATTCCAGTATCGTAACCATAATTCTGTGACTCCTGAATGAAGCCGTTAACAATACCGCAGCTAGAAGCATTCTGATACATATAACCACGATAGTTCTTTAAAAATTCTTTACCTGACTCTGTTACAGCTTCTACTGAATTCAACTTTGCTGCAAAATCAAGGTTAGACAATAATTTAATGCTCATTTTTAATTATTTTGGTATAATTTTGTTCATGGGCTTTATAGCTGTGCCCTAACTATTTATAAATAATAATAATCATTAATTTATATTATAATCAATGACTATATCTGTTAAGGCATCCTCTGCCTTAGTTAATCTTGTATTGATGCTTATTATACTTACATTATTTCCAGATATTGAAGTTGTATGTCCAGAAACTGTACTTTCGAGTGTAGATATAGAATTTGTATTTCCAGAAACACTCGTTTGAAGTGTTGTAATAGATTCTGTATTTGCTGATATTGAATCTGTATGGCCAGAAACTGTTGTACCTAATGAATTAACTGTTGTATTCATATTATTTACATTAGTTGTTACAATACTTAAATCTGATTGTAAATTAGAAATATTTGTACTAGCTTCTGTTAATGATTCTGAAAATCCTGTAACATCAGTATCTAATTCAGTTACTTTTGTATCAAGGTTTCCAACAGTCGTTTCTACAGTTTCTATATTAGTTTCAATTGTTGAAACTTTAGTGTTTGTATCTTCTAAAGTAGTATTTATGGTTTCTATATTTGTACCAATACTTTCAATATCATTTTCAATATTATTTATATCAGTTTCAATTCCATTTACTTTAGAATTTGTTGTACCTAAGTTAGTTTCAATTTCAGATACTTTAGAATTTGTTGTACCTAAATTAGTTTCAACACTTTCTAAAGAATTGTTTACACTTTCTATATTCTCAGATATTGATTCTATTTGACCATTTGTTGTATTTATTGCAGATTCTGTTATGTTTATAATATCAAGCAAAACTTGTTGTAAAAGATCTCCTGTTATCTTACCTTCATCATTATCTGTAATAGATGTTACTATATAATCTTTTAAAGAATTAAAATCTTGCATATTTCATTCACTTAATTTTTATATCCTAAATAACCTGCAAGGGCTGTAAGTATAAGTCTAGATGTCATAAGATTACCTAAAGCTCCACCTTCAGATATACCTAAAACTTTACAAACACCTTTCATAATTGCTGGTCCAACAGTTGCTCCTGCAACTCCTCCTAAAACAGCTTTAAGAACACCTTCATCAATTGGTACATTATTTTCTTTAGATTCAATAAGTGTTTGAATCATTTCATCATATACCTTCTGATCTTCTGTTATTAAAGTAGTCTTATCTGCTATTTCTTGCATACTCTTCATAATTCTTAAAACTGTAATTTTGGAAGTAATTCACCAAATTGTGAACCGTATAATTTAATCTTATTTATATTGCTTGATATTTTACAATCTCTAACATAAGAAAGAACATTCTTATATTTATCAAGAATATTATAGTTATTTATGCTTACTTGAGATTGATTAGAATGACAGCCATTTGTACAAGAATATTTTGAAGCAGGTTTTAAAGATAAATCTAAACCAAGACTTTCAAAAGCATTAATAAGATACATAAGTTGCTTAATAAGAGAAGTTTTAGGTTGCTTACCATCTTCAGTTTCTTCCATCATCCAATTCCAATAGAAATCTGCATTTCCTAACATAAGCTTAAGATACTCATTCATTGCATTCATATAAGTATCAAGACAACTTTCAATTGCATTATTTGAGCAGCAATTAGATATTGTATTTACCTTTTCTGTTGTTATTGTATTTCCTAATATAAGTTGAATAGATGCTAAACCTTCATCATATTTATTAGAAGCAAAATATTCTAATACTTTTTTATATATAGTGTTTTCAATATCTGATACAGGAATTTCTTTATCTTCATTATAGTTCAATATAGTTTGACAGAATGAAACAAAGAAGTTTCTTACAGCATCTTCATCATCAAGAGTACTTAAAAGATTCTTATCGAAATAATACTCAAGATCAGTATTATTCATTTCATCATCTGTTAATTGAACCCATGGATATTTTATTTCAGCTGAACCTGAAAGATAATTAGGAAGTGTGATTCTCTTTATAGTATCAACTAAATCTTTAGTGTTCTGATCTATAATAAGATTTTCGTTTTCAATTTCAAGTTCAACTTCAATTAAGAATCTAGCTAAAGTTTCATTAATAAAATAATCAACTCCTGGTACTAAAGACTCTCCATTATATGAATCACCATTTGCAACATATGAAGCAATATTCATTATATCTTCTGTATCACTTAATTGTAATAATGATATAATGAAATTATTTATGATATTAGGGGTTGTAAACTTATTATTTGTTAAGAACTTATCTGATATTTTAAAATATATTCTTGGAACATCTAATACTGTATCATTAGAATTCTTTACACCATCATCCATTACATCCATTGCATCATTTCCAGATGCTGAATATGGATTGCTTTCATCAAAATCTTCAAGTAATAAAATACCAAAACCATTTTCTAAAACTATTGAATTATTTGCAAACCAATCTATTTGCATAACATTATAGTTTAGGAAATACTCATCGCTTATAGGATATGTTGTGTTTTTACCCAAATGTACAATAGTTGGTTGTAATAAACTCTTAAATAAATCCATAGTTAAACTGTAATAATTTATAAATAATAATAAATGGATAAAGATTTTAAAAGCTTAGCTCAATTATTATTATATAAGTATTAAGATAAAGAATGTAATCATGGCAATACAACAATCAAGTGCATATGTAACAAAGAGAGAATTAACAAGTACACTTAGTAACTATGTTGAGAAATCTTATGTTTTAGAATATGTTGCTCAAGAAATAGAAGATTCATTAGAGAAGGTAAATGTTTATACCAAATCTGAAGTAGATAAACTTTTAGAAAAGTATATAACATCTATAGAAGTAACTAATCTTTTAGGAGATAATGATGCGTATTTCTCAAAAGCAGAAACACGTTCACTTATTAATGCTTCAATAAATGCCTTTAAGAATGTTGAGCTTTCAAATAGACTTAATGAATATGTTGCAAAGAATGATTTGATTTCTACAATAAGTGATTTATATTATCAAAAGGAAGAAATTGATGAAAAACTTAAAGGATTTGTAACAGTATCTAATACAGGTAATACATCTATAGAATATTATATAGGAACAGCATTATCATCATATGTTAAGAAAGAAGAACTTGATGATAAGATTTATAGTATTATAAATCCAAATCTTAAGAGATTAGAATATAATGTCAATAGTAAGCTTTCAACATTTGCTCTAAAAGAAACATTAAATGAAGAGATTAAGAAACTTAGTGAAAGCGTTTCAATTCTTGATAATAAAGTAGATCAATATTACAGTAAAGAAGAAGTTGATAAGAAGATTCAAATGTATATCAGAAACTGGTGTTATACAAGAGAAGATACAAGAAGTTTGATTCAGATTTCTATTGATTTCTTTAAGAATAATTACTTAGAAAGCAGATTAGATGATTTTGTAACTAAAGAATCTTACTATGATCATATAGAGAATTATTACAATAAAGAAGAAGTTGATGAAAAACTTGCAGATGATGGATTCTGTAATATTATGCATTTAACAGAAGCAAGTTATAATCTTCTTAAACGTAGAAATCAAATTAAAGACAATTGTATATATATCCTTTATAAATTTGATAGACCAGTTTCAATATATATAGGAACATTACATTTAGCAAAAAGAAGTACAACCGGAAGTATTGGTTTCCCTTATACTTTCCCTATGTCTTTCTAATATAAAACAGAAATTTAAAATAATTACAATACATTTATGGCAGTTAATATAATAGATTTGCAGAATAAACGTGAAGACGGTGGACAGTCTAACGATGGTGTATTAAGAGCCGAAGAATTCAACCGCCTTGTAAGTGCCGTAGTTGAAAACCAAAACAACCTTGTAGGTGTAGTTAAGGGTGTAAAGTTTGGTACTGGAGGTGAGATTGCTAGACCAAATACTGATGGTGTTGTAACAATAAAAACAGACGTTACAGATACCTATAAGTTTAGTTTTCTAAGTCCAGATGAAAACTATGAAAACTTTTCTAAATATATGGAAAGCTTCCCTTCATATATTCTTGCAGGTGAAAGTTATAATGTAAAAGTTAGAATTAGTTTT